>JAABUP010000563.1_pt1 | contig 81203 bp, 133 predicted proteins | sample 5559201 | NCBI WGS metagenome assembly JAABUP01 (sample SAMN10711887, study PRJNA513373) | rock metagenome | isolation source: Antarctica rocks | place: Antarctica
TGATAGCTGGGGCAACGCTGCCTGCCAGCTTGGCAGATGCCTTGGAGGTGTGAAGGTGGAAGCGAGGGCAGGAGTAAGCTGTTGCCTTGCAGACAGACTGGTGACATTGGTGACCAGGTCTGACTGGGCAGCATTGCTGGCTTGCTTGCTGTGCTCTCGCGCATGAGCTGCAAGCGTCATTGCAAAAGTTGGAAATGATAATGTGGTTACAGGTTGTTGATTGTATGACAGCAGCAAGCTGTACCGTCAGAAGAAAGATGGTTCCTCGCTGGCTTGACAAAGCTTGACTGCTGTGACGAAGCAACTGCATGAGGGGCTGAGGACGGGGTCCTGATCATTGGCTTAGCTGCCCGGCTGACTGAAACAGGATCAGCATGAGCTGCATTATCAGCAGACAAGATGTTTGCTGTTGCTTGTGTTGGCTATTTGCTGTTGAGGGCAACAAACCTTGGCAGTTGCTGGTTTGAAGGTCCCCTGGTTGTCTAATTGCATCAACAAAGTGCTGGTGCTTTCCAGGTGATTGCCTGGCATTCTTCTGCACGTTTTGCCAATGAGATTGCAAGTCATCAAGCTGCTCATGCAAACCAGCCAAGTTCACCATGCTGAGCCCAGAGTATGGGATAGCCAGAGTATGGGATAGCCAGAGAAGGAGGTCAAAGCATATTTCTTCTACGCTTGATGGTGAATGCAGCCTATCCCAGATCACGCAGTCAGGTTGCTGCCATGGCAATTGTCAAAATGCCTACGCCGGTTGAAGGCAACGTCGAGATCAGCCACAAATTTCGGCGCGTTACTGCCGGACAACCGGCAATCATCGACTCACATGTCCTGTGACCTGTCCTGTGACCTCAATGGCCTAATACGCAGCCATGTTTAACGCAGGCAACGGCTTCTCTGCACGGCTGGACAAGTCTTGACCAGATCAGTTTGCCCAGACTCTTTTAGGTTTTTACATCTGCAAGATTCCCAAGGAGGCTATTTTTACAGTTTTTTCACAGGCTGCTTGCAAAACAAAGAGATGTCCGATATAGCTCAACAGTGTGTCTGGTACTATGCTGGCGCACTCACAACATGTACAGTCATCTGAATCAGACATCTGGTATGCCATAATGTACACTGCTTATGCAAGGTCCATATATATACACCAGTCAGGTCCCTGATGATAGCCTGAGCGTTGATCAGGTCGACACATGGGGAGAAACAACAGACACATGTACAACTGCATGAGGCAGTCCTTGCATATGCTAAGGTAGCTTCTCTGCTTTACTGTGCATCGTCAACAGCCAGTGGGCGACCAATGTAGAAGACATGATACTTCCGAGCTAGCTTTCTGCCTGCATCGTGTGTCCAGCCAACAGTATTGAGCCAGGTGCGGTCTGCTGAGCCCATCCAGGTCAAGTCTGAATGCCATCCAAGGTGCTTTGTCTGCAGGTCACCACAACCAACACTGCTGTGCGTCACAATATTGAGCAACGTGTGCACGCAGCAGGCAATGTTGTAATATAGATGTGGACAGAAAGTATGTGCAGCGTATTCCACAATTAATAACGTTCAACACACAGGCCACATGTTATTTCAAAGCTACACTCTGCATGTGTGGCAGTGCTGATTTCTGTCTGCTTTGCTCTGCAGCAATCTGCTGAGACTGCTTGGAGAAACAAATCTGACCCCTCCCTTGGTGGACGGAGCCTAGACCAAAAAAAAGCTGCATGGGAGGAAACATGACGATGGCATGAGACTGTTCGGTGAGGTCAATAACAGCTGAACAGCAGAGCAGTTTGCGATCTGACTGCTTGCTTTTGTTCTTTGCAAAAGATGAGTAGCCTACCACAAGATAAGGCTGGAGCCCCTTGAACTGCACCTGCCCCAAAGATATCCTTGGAGTGCCATCTGCGTCGCTGTCGCCTCTCAACACCAGCTTCCGCTCTGCACTGCTCTTCACTCTCAAACCTGATAGTTGCTTACGCTCTCCAGGCTTGCAGTCCAGCGCCCAGATGTGGACAACAGCATCTTCAAAAAGTTCGCCCCACAGCTGAGCATGATCTATAGCTTCCTGAGGTGTCTTAACAACCCTGTGCTGAGAGGCATCTGGCAGTCTTGATTTGATGATTGTGCAGATGCAGCTGTCGCAGCAGGCCACAAACAAACTGATATCGGTCTGCAGCATGCCCAGAAGCCTCCGTGCCTCGGACTCCCGGAACTCAGAGGTCGCGATCGGGACCGGCACCTCCGAGTGTTTTTCGGATGACCCTACAGCTTACACGGCGATTTTCGCAAGCAAGTGCTGTAGCGTGCAAGTAAAAAGCGAGTAAACAGACCGGTGCTTTCACCACAGCTGCAACGATGCAAACTCGCAATTACCATAGCTGCAATAGCAAGCAGTAAGATCACGTTGAGTTTCAAGTGACAAGCTTGAGCAAGTAACAGCACATATGTCGTTGTCGTTAACTCACCATGACCTTGGAGAAGCAGCAACAACGGGGTCGCTGCACTAACAAGCGTAAAACATGCAAGAGCAAGCTCAACATACTGCATTCTCTGCACCAGTGCATTCCCGTGTTGTTCCATGATCGGCCGTAAGCTTTCCATCGCTTGCCTTGCAGCCTTTATACCTACCATGGTGAATTGCAACACGGGTCCAGGGCGAGCAGCGCGCAACAACTTAGTCTGGCCTTGCCTAAGGAGCGAAGTCATGTCATGCCTTGGGAATCTCAATCCTCGGATGATCCGAAAACAACAGAGATGATCCAAACAATCACTCACCCAAGGCCCCTGCAGTGAAAGTTTGATCAGCAACTTTGCACAGCATTCATGGCAGCAGAGTAGCATCACAACATTGTTCAGGTGAAGTGCTTGTCTTCGAGTTATGCCTGGAGGGTTGCGCTGCTGCAGCTGCAACGACATGTGTGAAATTTAAAATCAAAATTTGCTTTATTGCAGAGTCCGACGCAAAGACCTAATTAGCCTGACATAAGTTAGACCTTATAAGCCTGACATAAAGATTAAGCTTGCTCACTCAAGTGAGCAGTCGCAGCATGTCTGAGGCTGTGAAATGACCAACCAGTCGTGTGCATGTACAGGACGCTACTTTAGCATAGTACTACACTAGTGTAGCAGCTGCTTGGAATTATGTATACCGTATTAGTTTTTTCTTCATGATCATCATGACCAGACAGAGCATGAGCTGATGTAAAGTCGATGTGAAGCTTGATACTGTTTCAATCAACACAGTCACATCAGCACAAAGGAAGAACATGCTGTCATGATTGCATGACCATCAGTCTGAAACACCACCACAAGTAGCTGTAATTAGCCCAAGTTCATAGAGTGGCACAGACCTAGGCCTGTTGCTCCTCCTTGCTCGGCTCTCTTGGCGGGACCTGCGCAGACAATGTCAACATATTTTGTTGAGTCCGCCAAAGGTCAATTGTTCAGTGGCAAGATCAATCAGCATCCTGTCATTACACATACAAACTGCTCTGTACCCCTTAACATCAATGCTGTGTGAACAGAACTTGGCAAGCTGAAATCAAGCACTTGCACGCCTGGTAGTGAGCGTATTTCTTCAGGCTTCATGAAGAGAGGCTAACAAGAGGCCGTATGGATACCAACATGACGTGAGCAAGCTGCACTTACTGTCAGGTGGCCGCACAGGCAAGCTGTGCATCACAAACAGGCACTTAGCAGCTTGGATCTCCTTCTGGGAGGTGTTGACAGGCTCTGCCTGCGCAGCTGCTGCATCTGCTGCATCAGCTGCTGCAGCTGCTGCAGCTGGCAAGCGCATTTGGGCTGGATGTTGGGCACCTGCAATTGCCCCTGCAGCTGCTCGTGCCCCTGCAGCTTCTTGTTTTGTTGCTGCTGCCCCTGTCATTGCCCTGTTTGGCTCAATGTTGGGACAAGGAGCTCGGAAGGTGGGGCGGTCAGGCCTGTCATATTGCGCGCCCTCAGATTGGCGCTGCTTTTTGCCCCACTGCAACCTAACTCTTCCTGCAAGTTTGCACAGAAAGTTGTGTTTGTTGACATCCTCCTGATGCTCTGTGAGGATCAGCATGCACAGCTGCAACAGTAAAAGATTGACTGCACTAACACAGGTTTGGCCAAGAGAAGAGCTGGTCAAGCTGCAGAATAAATTCACACAATGCAAGAATGGCTTGTCAATGGATGGCAGTAGATAGGAAGTCGAGTAGACGATGTGGGCCTGCAGGAAGTTGTATGGACAATGCGGGCATGCAGGGGCAGTACATGTACATGTGGTGGACTTCACAATTATTGGGCCAACTCTGCAGCACACACATATGCAGCCAATGTTGTGTTAATGCCATGAGCAGATTCAGCAGGGCCATGGCAGCCATCATGGCTTCTTCTGACAGTTGCAACAAACAGACTTCTAGGGCATCAATCATGTTCAGTGGCCTGCAAACAGGCTGCATGGGCTCTTAATTGGGTTTAAGGGCGGAAGTGATTCCCAGGTGCCTGATGAGCAGCTGCAATGGTTGGGTCCAGTGTTGAGTAGCGTTCACAGGCAAGGGAGGAGCAGCCTGATCACCACTGCTGCAGCTACCAAAGGCAAGGCCAGCCTGTTCATCACCGTGACCACCAACCCAAAATAGGACGAGATTGTCAGGGAGTTATTGCATGGCCAGGATCCCAAGCCTTGAAGGGCCGCCCTGATTTGGTGTCCTGTGTATTTGCTGGCAAGCTTCAAGCCCTTCTGCGTGATGTTGAGCAAGGACAGTTCTTGGCAAGTGTGCTGGCAGGGTGCAGGTAGTGGAGAACCAGAAGTGTGGCCTGCCACATGCCCACCTATTGCTGATCTTAACAGGGGAGGATTCCTTGCATAATTGCGTGGTGCCCTACTAGGATTATAGGCTATAACCCACAGCTACAATAATTGTTGAAATACAATTGCCACACCGATACTGGTGTCACGGATGTTCAGATTGTTTGCACCATCAAAGCTATCAAGTACATGTATAAGTATGTGGGCGCTCAGGAGGGCCCTGGGCGCTCACCATGCCAAGAACAGACTCTAGAAAAGACTCTATTCTTGCTCAATTCCTCGTCTAGCGGACCGCCCAATCGTATCGTGCCTTGTGCCGTCGATTTGGTGCGCCACAAGAGACACAGCTCGGCATCCAACCCCACATACAGACTAAAGCCAGAAGTACTAATACACTTGGGATAGCACTGTGGGAAGCCTTTGACTTCCTGGGGTCATGCATTTTTGGTTCAGCTCTACATTCAGTTAAGCCTCTCTTTTGTGATGTGCAATCTTGTCATACCACTGCTGGTGATATGGATATCATGGCCATGACTGGATATTTGACATGGACATGTACACATGACACATTACCATACTGTGTGAGGCATGGGCATGACACTTTGTGCTCATGACGCGTTGGGGCATATGTTTGCTGCATGCTTTCGTGTCACTACATGATTACGTGATGCATTTATGTAGCCTAATTGTTACAATGCGCATGCATGCTCTGCATTGCGCCCTGGGGCTATCCCAGGGCGCCCTGATGTCGTTGAGCCTTTCTCTGCGAGCTTACGCAGGATAAGCACTCCCGACAGTGCTGATACATCAGATACCATATACGCCCAGACAGAGCTACAGACAGCATCCCCACTTGCAGACAGAGCTGGTCACGGGTTCCTGTATGCCTTGTCACTATCGTGTGCCTGTGCCTGGACGGACTGCATGACCTGGCCCTCACTCTGGAGTTGCTACTCGCGCTGAAGGCCACTCGTGTCCTGTCTTTTTCAGGTATAACACATCACTACACCACGGATATGTGCTTGTGTATAATGACTCGTGACCAGCAGCCCTCAGCTCAGATCTAGCATCCAGACTCAGCGCGGCACAGACAGGCTTCACAGCTCAGGAGTGAGTCCACGCTTTACGCGTCAAGGCTTGCGACTGGGGACCAAAGAAAGAACAGACTCTAGGGATTGATTATGCTGCCTCTGGGATCTTTGTCTAGAAGAAGAAGAAGCAGAAGAAGAAGAAGAAACATAGGAGAAGAAGAAGAAGAACAAGAAGAAGAAGGCTTTTACAACCTCATACAACTCATACAAACAAGGAGACATACACCAGGTCAACGCTGCACAGAGACATCTGAAGCATCTGACTTCCCATCCGCATCAGTTTACCGGAAACGATACTATCTGCGGGCAACAAGACAGCAAGTAACCCCTGAGACCTTGACGCCAGCGTATGCGCTGCGTGAGGCGGTCACCTGAATTTTTCCAGCTGCACCAATCCGCGTACTTACTTGTTGGCCAAGCGTTTGATTAGCTGTTGCAGCACCTTGGTTTTTTGTGCGTTCAAGCGAAAGCACATGTCGTTCAATTGATATGCGTCGGCCGGCGTTGATCTATGGACGTGATAGCAACCATCGATCAAGGGACACAAAGCACACGTGTTTACGTGTACGATAGCAAGGCCAAGCCGATATCGAGTCATCATGTTGAATTCCAGCAGCACAGAGCAAGGGCTGGGTAAAGCTTTGCTGTGCCAGGGGTGCAGTATGTAAAGGCTTGCTTGGTATGCATGCTGCATTCTGGATGCAGGTGGATAGAGCATGATCCTGAGGAGATATGGCAAGGAGTCGAACTTTGCATACAGAGGGCCCTACAAGCAGCAGAGAGCAAATCTGGCCCCATCAAAGTGAAGGCTCTGGGCATCACTAATCAGCGTGAGACCACACTTGTCTGGGACAAGACTACAGGCAAACCACTTCACAATGCTATAGTATGGATGGACAGCCGGACAGAGTCCATATGCAAACAGATTGAAGAGGAGCATGGCAGCAAGGTGATCATTCTCACTTTTCGCTGCTGTACATACAACTGAAATGTAGTGCCATCAAAGCATTCAGCAGCCTGGTTCTGTCATAGGACTACTTCCGGCCTGTCACTGGCTTACCCATCAGTACCTATTTCTCATCATACAAAATCAAATGGCTGCTTGACAATGCTCCCAAGGTGCGCCAGGCTGTGCAGTCAAGGCAAGCATACATTGGTGAGCAGCTCAACTCACAACTCTGATTGTTGTAGTGTCAACTTAGCTTTGTTGCAGCACATGCATGTTGTGCGTAGGTTAAGGGTCTTGAAGCCTGTGTGCTCACTTCAAGACAGGTGTAGCACATGAGCTTGTCATGAGTATTGCCAATCTCAACCTGAAATGGCCATCTATGCAGCCTGACATTCCTGTACCTCAGTCTCTGAATGCTCTGTGAATCAGGAACAATGGATACTTGGCTGATCTACAAGCTCACAGGAGCTCACAGTGGAGGAGTCTTTGTGACTGACGTATCCAATGCTGCCAGAACAAACCTGATGGACATCAGATCTCGGCAATGGCACCCCAAGACCTGCGCCTACTTCGGTCTAGAGCCTGACATGCTGCCAGAGATCAAGAGCAATGCTGAAGTCTTTGGCTATGTCAAAGGTGGCCCCTTGCAAGGTAAGGCATGTGCTGCTGTGCTTGGCACCATCTTCAAAATGTCCACATACTATGCTGAGTCTATACTGATAGGAGCTGATTCACATGTCCTGATAGCTGCACTATATCATCCTGATTGAGGCGGTTGTTTACAGGTGTGCCCATAGCAGGATGTCTAGGTGACCAGCATGCAGCTCTACTGGGACAGAGGTGCAAGCCCATGGAAGCCAAGAACACCTATGGCACTGGCTGCTTCCTGCTACTCAATACAGGCATGCACTACAAGGTCCTTGCCATCCTCATATCGCACTGACTGCTTCATGCACAAGATCAGGTGCAGGTATGTGGATCGGTTGCATATTCGACGTTTCTCCGCACTTATGCCCAAAGCTCCACATATGCCGAAGTGAGCCGGAGTGAATCGGTGTTTTTGAGTCTGAGCCCATCAAAAGTCGTATCATCTTGATGTGCAGGCAGTGAAGCTCAAGAATCCAAGCATGGCTTGCTGACCACAATTGGGTACCAGCTGGGTCCTGATGAGCCGCCCCAATATGCCCTTGAAGGCAGCATTGCCATAGGGGGGGCCGGGGTGTCATGGCTCAGGGATCAAATGGGCCTCATTCAGAGTGCAGAGGAGAGTGAAGCCATAGCCAGCTCTGTGAGCAACACTGCTGGTAAGCAAGACGTGTCTTTGAGCAGCTACTTATGTTCAAGGAATGATATGTTGTGTGATATCAGTGAGCCCATGCATATGATGGTGCATTGGCTGCAGTCATTGGATGTAGGCTGGCAGAGCAGGACAATGTTGGCATGCCTTAGCTCTGCCTTGAACACAAATCACAGCACGCACTTTTACATGTTCCCTGCAGAATGCCTTCCAAAATGCACCTGCTGTTTGTTTAGGTTCTCAGCTGATAGGCCGATAACGCACCTTGCCAGCTTATGTGGTAACAAGTGGCATATGCAAAGAAGAGGCAAAAGTCCTGGCTGTACAGGCCTGCCAGTAAATTGGCATCTGTCTTGCTGCAGGTGTGTATTTTGTGCCAGCCTTTGGGGGCTTACTAGCCCCTCATTGGAGGGGGGATGCCCGGGGTGTCATTGTGGGCCTCACCTCATACACCAACAAGGCTCACATTGTACGAGCGCTCCTGCAGGCCATCTGCTGGCAGGTAAGCCCGCCCCAACCCCACCATGAATGTCGGTGCGTGTGTTCAAAAAGGCTACTCCATATGTTTTGCAGGCAGCTGCCTTACTGTTATGCCCAGTCGCAAGCCTTGACGCGCAGAGCGTGGACTCACGGCCGAGCTGTGAAGCCTGTGTGCTGTGCTGAGTCTGTGTACAATGTCAGCTGTGTCCGGATGCTAGATCTGAGCTGAGCGCTGCTGGCCATGAGTCATAAGTCACAAGCAAATGTCCATAGTGCAATGATTCGTTAGACCTGAAAAAGCAAGGACAGGCAGCTGCCTTGCTGCTGTTAGCGCTTTCACATGTTTTCCAGAGGCCACAAATGTTGAGTACCTTGATCCTATGCCTTGTGCATCTTGGCATGCCGTCAAGCAGACTTGAGACAAGGCAAATGGAATGTGTCTGACATCTGGCATGTTCAATAGGCCAGGGAGGTGATGGATGCCATGCAAAAGGATGCACACTTCAGCCAGATACAGCTTCTCAAGGTGGATGGCGGTGCCTCCAACAACAACTTTCTGATGCAGATGCAAGCAGATGCCCTCCAGGTACAGCACTGCTGCAACATCCTGACTGCAATACCGGCATCAGTCGTAATGGCAGTTGCTACACAGTGTCCATGCATGCTGGCAGTTTGCAATGTGAGTATGCTCACATCTTTACATCAAGTTGCCGCCTGATGTAAAGAACAGGAAGCAGCCTGAGGTCTGCATTAGCAACTTGGCGTGCCAGGCTTGATTAGATGAAAGTGCTGTGCAATGCTTCTCAAGGTGTTGCAAAGTAACGTGTCTGGGCTGCAGATCCCAGTAGAACGGCCCAGTCATCTAGAAACCACATCCCTGGGAGCTGCCTTTGCTGCCGGCATTGGCATTGGTTTCTGGAGTAAGGAGTGGGTTTTGGATGCCAAAAAGGGCGCTTTTGACAGCAAGCAAGCTGGCTCAGAAGGCCGGACCTGGCAGCCAAACATCGACAAAGATACCAACAGTAGCCAGTATGCAAAGTGGAAGAAAGCCGTAGCACTTTCGTACGATCTTGCAGATTTGGCTGAGCCTGATCAAGCACCGCTGCCAGCTTCCTGAGTGCGAACCATTGTTTGATCATCATGCACCGCAGCAACAAAGCCTGCTGTGCAGGTAACATCACAGGAACTGTGGATTTGGGAAACAACTACGAGCAACACTAGATAGTCTGATAGTTGATGCTTGCACAGCTGCAATCAGTCACTGTGTGACACAGTGTCACATCATTGTCCATTTGTAGCAAGCTACGCACTGCCGCTGTACACTTACGCAATATTTCATATAAAGTCAAGCTGAAGGTGTCCTTGCAATACTCACGGCTGCTGCACTGCACTGCACTTCCAACATTGCACTGCCAGTTGCTGAGTCGTACAATACAGATATGTGCAGGCATTTATAATGCTGTACTGAAGCAGGCTCGGCTTAGCCCAACATCAGCTACCAGAGTGAGCTGTCATAGCAGCCGATTTACATGCTGTGACAATGCCTCAGATGCTTTGTGGATATGTGAAAGTGTCTTGCTGCATTTTGAGTGATGTTGAGGCTTGGTAATCTATCACTAGCAGAAAAACGCTTGAATGCAATCAAATCTAGATCTATTGTACTCACACTGCAGGTTATATTACGTGTACAGTTCAAATGCTGCGACTTTCACATAAAAACGGAAAAGCACTTCTTGATACAGAAACAGTGGGACAAACACAAACAGAACACTTGGACTCAGTCATGACCAACCCCCTCCAGCATTGTTTCATCCAGGTATTCGTCCAGGACTGCTGACATATGCTGCAGGTATTGTTCGTTAGTCACCTCGGCCTTGCTGATCTGGAAGTGCGCTGCTGACAAATCCAATGCATGCTTGTGAAGCTTCTCCAAAGGTGATTTTGTCAGAGCCTCACGACACATGATATTGCCAATGCTGAATGCTGTCATGCCCCTGGCTGCTCCTTTCTTCAGCAGCATGGTGCACACACTCAGAACACGCTCACACTCTGGCCTCAACATGAGACCATGAGACGCCAGAACAGCCAAGTCCTTGGCGCTGTCTAGGCTCTGTATGTACTTCAGGGTGTTGGCATCAAACGGTGCCCTAGCCTGAGGCCAGTACAGCCACTCAAAGGAGATATCTTGGAAGGTGGCAGGCAGGCAGTAGCCATGGTCAATGGGGATGAGGTCCCAGGCAGCCCCATTGCGGCGTGCCAGGATGTTGGCACCATTGCGGTCAGTGTTGGCCAGTCTGATGTCCAGCACAGCAATCTTGTGCACCTGCATATAACAGACACGCCACTCATTAGATGGGACATACGAGTGCGGCTGCATTCTGTGTTGACTGATGTGTGTGTAAGTACAACTGAGCTGCTGCTTGACATCCAGAGGTTGACCATGCCAGTTGCCAGGTCGTTAGCAGTGCCTAACAGTCTTGCACCCAGAAGGTAATTACCATTCACATAAAACTGATCATGTGTCACAATGTGTCACAAAAGTTTCTGCAGATGCACAGCATGAAGGTCAAATAGCAAGAACCTTCTGCTGAAATCATGCTTCCTCACCTCCTTCACAGCAAAGATAGAGCTGCCCCTCTCCTCACAGTCACCATCAGATTTGACAAACTGCTGGAGGCTCCCCAGCTTGGCCTCTGCCAGGGAAACAGCCCCAGTGATGACAGCACTGGATCTGCGCTGCAGGCAGGTCACCATGGCAGTGGGCGGCACACCAGAGAAGTGGTGATGATCCAGCAAGAAGGCTGCCACTTCTCTGACTGCACCCTCACCGGGCTTGATGCCTCGGCGCAGGCCGCTGCCATTGCAGTCAGCGCTGCTGCCGCCGCCCTTGGGGTTGTTGATGGCCAGAGGTTCCTCATCCTCTGGTTTGAAGACAGCCACGTTTGTACCCTCCTCATCACAGATGAAATAGGATCCTGCAAAGGTGCATGTGTTGAGGCTCAGCAGGTGGTACAGGCCATGCACATCAAATGACTAGGTGATAACATACAGGCACCCAAGCAGCTGTCATCACACGTTGATTGCTGCATTTATGCTGCAGGACAGCATACAGAACATCTTCAGCTCTTCAGCTTATTGTCTTGCACTTGTGAAGCTGTGAGGCCTGCTTTCAAATGAAGCAGGCTGCTTTGCCATTGGATGCATGCAACCAGTGCAGCAATAGATTGACAGTCACTGTCTCACCTCCTGTGCCAGCAGTAGCCAGCCTGGGTGCGAAGCCCTTAGCCAGGCCAGCTCGTGCCTTCTGCCACCCCTCAAACAGCTCATGCTCTGGACTTGACAACATTGGAGATGTGCTTGGTGTCAGAGTAGGTGACGGCTCAAAGGGAGCCAGCTCAAGCACACTTCCCTTGTCAATGCCATACTGCAGCAGCGGTTTGGAGCAGGACAGGACTTTGCCATTGTACAACAGGCTGTGGGAATCTGCAGGCAGGCCATGGTGGTCTTCAAGCTTGCGCTTGACTGTGTCTGCAGTGTCGCCGCGTGAGATTGACAGCTCAAAGTTGTTGTCATGGGCGTGGTGCCAGCCGAGCTTGGCTGGTCGCTGAATGACCAAGTGCACCACTGCCTCTCCTGCTGCATTCCCTGACGGATCTGCTGAGTCAGGCAGAATGCAAACATCCTTGCTGTCCACCACCTGGCTGCGCAATACCAGACTGCAGCACAATGGCGAAGAATGAAAATTTGTCGCATGTAGCTCATAAGCAGTAAAGATGCTTGCACGGCAGAGACATGTAGTAGTAGGCTGCGTCAAGATGCAACGGGCAAGCAGAGATGTGAGAACAGTCACCTGGTCTGTGATGGAGAGGGTTGAATGGGCTTGGAGGTGACCAGAGAGTGAGTAAGCGCACTTCTGGGGGAGAGAGTCTTGGATGGAGCATCTGAGAGGTCAAAGATCAGTGGCTTTGCGCTTTCAGTGTCCAAGCTTACAGATGACACATCTGACAACTTCACAAAGACATGCAAGTAGTCTGGGTTTGCTGAATTCCTCTTGGCCAGCTGCCCAACCACCTCGTGCTCCATAAGGTCCCTGTCTCCCAGAACCTGTGATGCAAGCAACAAGAGTCATGCATGCTCTCTATGCTTCTGTATAAAATAAATGCAGTCTGGATCACAAGCAAATGCAGCACACTGTTGCGCACCAGGGAGCATTTGGCTTTATCTGCATGCCAACCCTTCAAGTTCTGCAGCTTCAGGCGGACATCTTTGACTGTCGAGCTGATAGGAACTTGCACTGACTCCAAGTACGGAGAGGCCCCAGGCCGTGTGCGCTTTTGTTCCAGATATAGGGTGATTTCTGGAACATGTCTGTGCTCACCGCTGGCTCTTCGCTGTCGACTCGGCGATGACAATGCCGAGCCGTGGCTGCGCACTGGCAAATCGACTGAGCGCTGCATCAAGCTTGGAAGAGCCATGTGACACGGGAGAAGACTGGCTTGGCAAAAGCGATGAAAACATTAAATGCTGCTGTGGACAGGCGAGTTCAGGCGCTTAGGTCTACTGTATCCATTCAAGTGCCAAATACGCTCGCGGTGGATGAAAAATGCAAAACACTTTGCAGTGTCCTGCTTGCGCCGGCAACTGTCCACTGGAGATTGAACGCAATGGAACAGATTCTAGAAGCTGACGGAACGAAATCCTGATTCAATGCTGCGCTGTGATGGCTACTGAATCCCGGGTCAAGCTGGTGACCAACAAGCGTTCTGGAAAGGGCTCATGTATCCGGGTCGTGAGTATGTTCGCGACGCTGACACAAAGGAGTGCAGCTTCGACTTGATAGCTTCCAGGGACGGAAGAAGAGCAATGCATTGCCAGCACACGTAAATTTTGAAATCTACGACCTTTAAAATCTAATGAATGAATGAAATGACTGAAATCTTGACGGGCAGATGCAGTTCTGCCAGAGTGCGAGGCTGTGACCCTATGCAATCAACTATGCAACCCTAATGAGAACGCCAAACTTCGCCTGAGCATTACTGTGAGAATAACTCGCTTGCGCTGGCGTGCTCGTTAGGTACAAGGCTTGCAAAGTCGGGTTGCTACTTGTCAAGCCAAGTCGGCAGTGAAGACTTGATCATTGCTGGTCTGCTCTTCAATCACCATGGCAGCGGGTGCGCAACCCAAGGCGCGAAGTGGCGGTCTGGGGAGATGGATGAATACAATGCCTTGGTACGCAAATGCGCTCAGCGACAACATGTTGACGATGTGCGCAACAGCGTGCGCATTCTGCATAACGCTCTTGCGGTGTGAGCGTTATACATCAGGTTGTGCGAGTTGGCGATATATGCAGGACATTTCTCTTCATAGCTCTGCAATGTTTGGGTGGTCTCTTCTTGTGCGTGGCTGGCCAAGCCCTGGACATGAAATCGCCACTGGTGTTCAGCATTATCCTTGGGCGCTGGCAGCACCCTGTTCCTCCAGCGCACCTCTTGCTTGTGCCAATGTGGAGCATAGTAACCTGTAAGTTCTGAATTGGCTCGCATTGGCCTCTCCAGCTTATCGTTGTTTGGATGGCAACCTACAATCCTTCTCCATCAGAATAACCTGCACATTGCAATTTATAGCACGTATACGGAGTTCACTTTTGGCTTTATTGCTGCGCTTGCTGCTGCAGTTACGGTAACAGCGCTGGCTGGCAAAGGGCTGCCGTGGTGTCGTTTGAGTGTTCTGTATACATTACCACTTCTCCACATTCTTGAGGCTGCAAAGGGGTGGAGCTGGGCTTTTGACCCTGACTCCTACCACTTCCATCTGGGCTTCACCTTCTTGATCACCTCTGCGGTCTTTGCTGCAATCTATATTCATGCCACCTACATCTGGGACAACAGATGGTGGAGCCTGCAGCATGTTGATAGCCAGGATCCTTTGATGTCTGTGGACTGGGATGCTGTCTTAGCCAGCACTGCTCTCTCCTCCCAGACTGCTTCAGGTATCAATGCAAGGAGTAGATATCAGATGTGCTGAATGTTTAAAAGCAGCTGCAAACTCTTGCCCAACATGCTGTCAACTGCATCCACAACACTGAGATGGCGCACAGATTATCCATCACAGTAATTGCTGTTTGGCAAGTATGGTGTCTGTGCATGCACAAAGCACACATTTACTATACACTGTTACCAGCAGGAATGACAAACTCTGCTTGATGTAAGTCCATTGTCACCTGTCCTTGATGTATCATTTTTTGGTGCAGAGCATCTCGTGTGGAAGACGTGGGCACTGAGTTCTTTTGGGCAGGCTTCAGTATCAGAGAGTGACATGACTGAGGCCAATGATGGTGATGTTGTGCCTGTGGTGCCTACTGTGTCACACTGGTCTACTTTGTATTCTCAGGTATGGCCTTACCTGTGTCTTGCATGTACAGTCAAGTCTCATCATTACAGGCAGCATTTGGAACAATTCCTTCTGTTATGCAGCAGGCACTACTTTGCAGTAAGGTCTTGCATGCTGGAGGCATGTGTTCATGTTGCCTTTTTGGAAGATTGCACTTACATGTGCATCCCGACCTACAAGGTGTTCATTGATCTGCTGTATGATTGCTGTGGCTGAAAATGAACGTGCTCTGCAGGCACACTCAAGGGGTTTGTTTGACAAGAACATGGCGTCACTTGGTGCTACCTCAGCATCACCTTCAGGCATCACCCACTCTGCTGCGTCACCCCTCAGAGAACCTGTCATCACTCATGCACCCTCACAACCTGCTCCTGAGGCTGCTGCACCTCTCCCTGGGGGTCTTGCTGCCACCCCTCAGACTGCTTCCATTGCCACCTCCATCCCAGGGACTGCCCCTGCTACCCCTGGGATGGCTCCCACCAGCCCCAAGACCGCTGCAAACACCCCCACTGGTGTTGCCATCAGTGTTGAGGCTCCTCGGACTTCCATTGGGGGTACCCTTCAGGCTCCCAGGGGTGCTTCTACCTCTGTACCCACTCCTGGGCCTGGGTCCCCTGTTGTGTCAACCAAGGCAGAGTCGGTTCCTGGTGCAGCTTCCACTCCTATCTTGACATCTGCTACAGCTGGCCCTTCAGTCATCCCCAGCGCTCGCACTGCTCATCCAGCAGCTGCAGGAGCAGCCATTGGTAACCCTTTCATTGTAATTGTTAGATTTCATTGTGGGTCTGCTAGCTGTTGGTTCTCTCATCATGTCTGTGTGTCTGTGTCAATGTCTCAACATGACGTCATGTCCTGCATTCTTTGTACAGTGTGGTGCAGCTAACGTCTGCTGTACCTTTCTTTATGCCTCCCCTGCACAGCCTGTTGAGTCAGTTCCAGTTATGTCTGTTACAAATTCTCCAATGATGAACATGGTGCATATCTTGTATTGTTCGTGCAGGTGATGGTGCTGGCGGTCGCCCTCAGCCAGTGAAGTCAGTTGTTTACACCAGCACACCCAAGCTGGTTTCAGATGCCTCCTCTCATGCTGCCATCCTGCCTGCCAAGTCTACCTCAGCAGAAGACACCAAGCTTGCCAAGTCTACCTCAGCAGAAGACACCAAGCCTGCTACCCCTGCCGGCAAGGCTGCCACCAAGGCTGCCACCAAGCCTGCCACCAAGCCTGCCAAGGCTGCTAATGGACCTACCGACAAGGTGGACATTGAGACTCATGGGAGGGCAGCTGGTCAGTCTACTACAGTGGTGGACATCAGGTCTCCAGAGCACCCTCAGGAGTACATTCCTGCTGTCAGGACCGCCTTCAAGTCTGCTAGTCCCTCCGCAAAGCAGTCTACCACAAGTGGAACTGCTGGGAAGCAGCCCCTAGCCAGCAACACTGAGGTAAGAGTGAATTTTCAGGGTTGACAGGCCATGTGCAGCACACACATGACTGCGTCACAAGGTGACGGTACACATCGCCTCATGTGCAGCAGGCCAAGTGTTAGCAACCTGAGGTTTGATTGCACTGTGCCTCTACCTTGCAGTGTGCGCCTTGACTGGATTTGTAACAAAGTAGATCAATGCAGGTGTGCGCGGTTGTGTGCTATGCACTTCTATCGATCCTGTGTCATGGCACCTTTACAGTCATATAATTCCGTTTGACACCAGTGCGGCAGTATTGACTGGCTCAAAGAAATTGCCAATATAAGTCATGAGCTTCTTAGCTATCAATCCTGCTTTGCCTGCAGGCCAGTGCAGCCAAGAAGACGTCCAAGATCAACAGGCAGGGGTCAACTGGCATGACCCCTCTTCAGAGGGCCAGGAGCGAGCTGTTGGTGGTTCATGAGAGGTTCAAGGCACGCACTACAAGGCGGGGAAGGCAGAACCGCAACCCCCAGGACCAAATGCCTGCTAATGTCAGGGATGGCAGCGACACGGTAGTGGAGCAGGCCAACAAGACCACTCTCAGGGACAAGATCAGGAGGACCTTCAGCCCAAGGAGAGGTAAGCTTACTGTGCAGCTCACCAGTCATTCTGGGAGGTGTGATTTGCGTGGATCAAGGACACATGTCAGGTCTGACCACATGCTTGCTGCCCACTCATGTGCACACCAACATGACCATAGACACAGACCCAGCAGCCCTATTGTTATAGCCCATCAACATCAAGTCGTCCAGCTCTTCTGGGTATTCCTGTATGTCCAGCACTCATCTCTTCTCTGGTGTCACTGATTATGCACTGCTCCCAGGGTGTGTTTTGCATGAGAAGTTGTGACATTGAATAATGTCCTGCAGGGTAGCTGTTCCGGTGCTTTGTCTCAGAAGGGGCATCCTCCAACCCTCCTTCTGCCCTGCTTCTTCCAATTTTGTGAGTTAGTCTTCACTGGCGTTGACAACAACATCAGACAGGATGTGTAGGACAAGTAGGGCATCTCCTGGAGTTGTCACTGATATAGTCAGCTTTCTGAAACGTTTTGTCTGTATGTTGCGATGTGAACGTTGTGCCTCCACAGAAAGACTGATGAGTGATCACCATTATGCAAAACATGTTTCCAGCGTTGAAAAGGCAGCATTGATACAGAAGTCACACTGTCCATCCTCCTGAACTGTGCAAGTTGAGTACTCACTGGTGCAACCTCATCTGCACATTGAAACATGGTGACAGCGTTAATGCTACGTACATCGCAGCATGCGTGTCTAAAGCGATGCTGAGTCATCAAATGTCACAGGCTGGATAGCCATTGTGGCACCCAAGGCCAGCCATCATGGTTGATCAAATCTGCTATTTTTGCAAGTAACAGAGCTGAATCAACTCACATTTGGAACAGTGCCACTGAACACTTGTGCTGAGTCTACCAAGATGTTCATATCAGGAACTTCAAGCTCAAAAATGAATTGTTTGTGTGTTTTTAAAAGCTGAAGTTGCTCAATAAGAGGCAACAGTGCAGCGTGTTTAAGCTCTGCTTTGCAATCAAGCATTGATCCCACAACAGTTCCACCACAATGCACCATAGGACAGTCCAAGGCTATGGAACAACAGGGTGACAGGAAGCGGGCAGTCACAGCATCACCTGGCATCAACTAGCTTATGCACAGGGTCTTCAAGCTCCTCTCCTTCTGATAGTCATACACGTTCCTGCATCCTCGCCATTTTAGAATTGTGAGGTTAGCAGTCATCATGATCTGGTCCAGGAAGAGCATTTGATGCCAGCACACAGCTAATGTCATATGTGGCTGATTCTTCCGAGCTATATCAAGCTGCAGGTCAGCCAACATTGTCAGCCTGTTGTCCATTTGAAGCTAAGTACCCTGCGACATGCACATGAGGTGCAAGCATGCGCCCAGCCAAGGTCTGTTCATGCGCTCAACAAAATCCAAAGTCTTGACGTGAAACCCAAGTGGGTCAAACAAGGCAAAGTCGACATCAGCGGAACATGAACTTGCTCAATTTCATTGTCAAAGGCAGACACAGGCTCTACTGTTGTCATAACACTCTTTACCAGTCTAGCAAATGCAAAGCTGTGCAGGCGAAAAACTCCCGTTTGTGAACTCAATACTTCCAGCTTCTGCAATATTCTGAAAAGCTTGACGGCATGTACCCATGACTCTCTTCAAGTAAAGGTTCGCCGAATGTCTTGCATGGGTGAAACACTTTTGTATAAGGCCAGGCTGCTCGAGTGGGGCAGAGCACCCAGCGGCACCAAACATAAAGAGTCTGCCTCCTCGTCTGGCCTACCCAGCTCACAGCAAGTCAAGCAGGTAAACGCTGATAGCAAGCTTACTATCCTGTCAACTGGATCGAGAAGCACCACAGTAGCTAAGCTATTCCCGGGTAGTTCAAAGCGATCTCATCTCATGGAATGTCACAGTCTCTGATATACTTACCACCGAAGCGCTGTTACGCTGAAGCCACCGGCTCAGACTTAGCACAGCGTATGAAGACTCTATGTGACCATACAGGCAAGATGACACGCCAGGTCAACCTCTGACAAAGCTTTTGCAGACAAGCAGCAGTCTGTAATCCACACTGACTATCAGCCCCAGTGCCCTCTACTTTCCACCACTTGAAGTTGCCGGCTTTACTTAAGCCGCTTCAGCGAGCTCGGTTCGACTTGCGAAAAGTTGATTGGCAGGACGCAGTTCTGCCACAGCTCGTTAGGGTTAGGGTTAGGATGCAGAAGCGCGTCGCGCTGTGGCTTGTCAGAGAGTTGCACCTACCACACCCGTGTCAGTACGTCGCATAAACTGCAAGCGGCCGGCAGGGTAACATGGGGCTACCGCGCCCGACCAGCCGATTTGGGAGGTTCAAGCGCGACCATCAGTGGTAGGTGACACCGTCTGCTCAACACGAGCTGCAACACGTGGGCACATCAGTGTCTCTGCGCTTGGTACCCTTCGTAGTTGCTACAGAATTGCTCACAGCTTACTTCTGCACTGGTACTATGTATGCAGGGTCCTAACGACGTTTTATCTCGCTTTCGAAATTGCCGGTGGAGTTGTATTGTCCAACGCAGCACACAGAGTGGATGACTCCCAGTCAGTGTTGACCAGCTTATTTCCCGGGCTGTCGAAGCTCCCGGCAGCGTTGAGCCACCTCCCTGTCTTCTGCCTGGCAACCTGTGAGTGCTCTGTCCTGCTTGCAACTTTTGCACATATTGTATTGCACAGTACTGCATTGGTTCTGGAGATGGTCAGGGTGCATAGGTTGCGACTTGAACAAGACATAGCTCTGTCATTCACTGCTGCTCATTGCTTGTGTGCAGGGCTTGTGGCAGCCTTCTTGGGCTCTGGGCTGCCACTGTATCGTATGGCTGTACTGCATAGGATACCATTCATCTATATGCTGAAGTGGATGAAGACATGGTGCTGCATTGACAGTCCCGCATCCCGTTTATGCCCAGTTCTCGGACTGTTCTACCTAGACTTGTTACTCATCTTCTTCCAGCAGTTATACTACCCTGGTACTGTACGACTGGAAGATGGAGCCACTCCGCTCTGCTTGCTGGATTGTCCAAAACTTTGGGCTGAAGAGGCTGGACTGGTTGACGAGCAGAGCAGTGAGGATGACGAGCTGTCAGATGAGGATGCGCCAGGTATCAAACTCTATCGATGTCATTGCTTTTTGCTGTCCAAAGTTTCAGTCAAACTCGCACCTTTCGCGTACATTGTCAGTGCGGTCCTGTGTGAATGTGCCTCAGATCAGCAAGATGTCTTACAGCAGCAAGCCAACCATGAAGTTCATCACTGTTGATTTTGTGTTGGTGCAGCTCCTGCCACCACAAGGCTGGCCACAGTGGGCAATGCTGCTATCGCCTCCCTTCTCCGCGGCTTTTGGCCTCTCAGTTCCCATGGCCAAGGACCCAAGGGCAATGGTGTTTCACCTGCTGTGTCCTCTGCGCGCCTATGCCATTCCTCTGGCTTGGCCTTCATCTACGAGCAGGTGAGCTGCTTTCTTCTTGAAACGCAGTCCTAACCTACAATCAACGGGCAGCACTTGTCAAAGGAACAATGCACTTGTTGGACGTGCCTGTCAAGCAACATACCAGGTTATAGCTTCCCTGCCCACATAGCCTGACACTTTCGATGACCAGTTCAAGCGCAGAATTGCTGCTCAAATCTAAGCCAGCCACCGAGGCAGCTATCGAACCTTCACCTCTGTTAACTTATGAAAATCACATTTGTAGATTCAGGCTATTGCACTGTTACCCACGGCATACTCAACACCTGCTCTGTCTTCTAGGCATATGCCAAAGGTGCCTTCAACCAGAAGATTGCCCGCGCTCGTGACTCAGCTTCAGGCAGAGGCCCTGCTGCTGCAACTACTCCTTCCGGTTCTACTTTGCCCTCAAGGTCTGCTTCCAGTGCTGACCCTGCCAACCCCAGGGCTGCAGCCCCCCGCTCCTGGAGGGGCTCCTAGCCCTCCCCTTGCTCCTGGAGGTGCCAGTGGTGATGTGTCTGCAAGTGCCACCAACAATGTTAGTTTTGTCGGTACGCCTCTTCATCATCGCTGTCACCTGCGACTTTCCCTCAACATGTGTCATTGCAACCAAGCTGGATATCTGACCACCTGTGAAGATTATCCTGTTTGGCGTGCTCCTGTGTTTTGGCGGACAGCTCAGGCCAGATGTGTACATGGTTGTCAGCTGTACTCTCTGCGGTCTAGCAAACTTGTGCTCAGCTACATTGTTGTGCTGCCTGTGAGGCGTCAGCCATGCTTCCCAACGTGAGCCCCAACCTTGCTTCGCTATGTTGCGCGCGCAACCTCTGCAGGTCATGCAAGTGTTGTAGACTTCACTCGCGTCATTCATGCTGACTGTGCAATATGTGTACAGGTGGTGGAGTCGAGTCCCCCAGGCCCATCCAGTTCACCACCTACCCCAAGCTGCGCCCTGGTAGCAGTGGACCTGGTGCTGCCAAGATTTCTGGCCGGCCAACCACCAAGGCTACCCTAGGGATGGACATCGGGTCCTCAGACCCCTCAGAGGGCCTGATTCCAGCACGCAGGGCCCCCTCATCCTACCCTCTTGGCAAGGCCCCCGGGGTGTTGTCCCAGGAGCCTGGCATCACTACTGCTGGACAGGAGTCCTTGACTGGAGAGTCACAGGTGAGTGTGTTTGTGTGACTCTGAATTTCCAAGCAATGATACTCAGCACTTTCTGTATTTATTTAGATCCTGTTGCATTCCCTTGTTAACTGTTATAGAATACACTGTTACAGAATACACAGCAGCACATATAGCCCAGCTTGTGATAGCATAAAAGTGGTGCTACATGTTGCTTGACACTTCTGCCTGGAAGGGACAAGCTTCCAGATTGTGATGCCCCGCAGCCTGGCTTTTATCAGCTAATTGCATCCTGCTGTTGTGCTATTTAGCTACAAAGAGATCCAGGGCCCACGTTGTCACACTTGCACCTCTGCAAAGCTTCTCTGAAGCGGCCAGACTAGGCTTGCACCTACTGTGCTGTTGATGGCAAAGTTTTCAATCAAATCTTGTTGATGCTGCTACAGGAGGCTGCACCCCAGCCACAGCCCAAGCTTGAGAAGCAGGGGTCTGGCCTGAAGAAGGGCCTGAAGAAGGTGAAGAATGGGGTCAGGAACATGACAGACAGGGTGAAGGATCGGACTACAAGAAGGCTGAACAAAACCCCTGGCCCTGTCTCCACCCCCGCTGCCCCTCCTGCTCAGGGCTCCACTTCTAGTGGCAGTGAGCTGCAGAGGGGTGGCAGCCTGAAGGACAAGCTGAAGAAGAAGTTCAACCGCAGCAGAAGGGGTGAGATCTTTGTTCACATTGACTTGGCTAGTTCACTGCTGCACAGGTCTAGACATATGACTACAATTCACTGCAGTGTTTGGTGTGACAGCAAGATGTGAAGGAATCAGCCAACAGCTGTTGCCCACTGCCAACACACCTGCGCACCAGGCTCACTATGCTGTCTAATCATGGCTACCATAACAAAGCTGGTCACATAACATGCAATGCTCTCATATTTACAACAGCCTATTGGCAACACGCTGTCTCACATTATGCTGAGAACTGTGATCCCTGCATGTATGCCTGCTTGCACAGGTATGCAGTAGCCTAACAACATATGCCAATGCCTGATTTGCAGGTCATGACAATCTTATGTATGCATGCAGGGCAGGAATCATTTGTGTAAGGAGTGCACACTGTTGGGTGTTCCTGGAGTTGTGTCATGACTCGATCGACATGGGTAAAATTTGTTTAGATAGCTGTCGCCTTTGATTCTATGAAATAATATATCCTGCACTGCATGTCAGATCTGTCTGTCCACCCTTTGTGGGACCTTTGCTTCGATCACTTCTGTAGTTGCCCAGGGCAGATGTACGCTTTCACATAGCTTGTGCTTCTCATGCATTACTTCTCAGACGTATGCGTGGACATAGCCTTTTACAGTCGCACATGTGTGCTCTGCTGTAAGGTACACCTGAAACATTTCTGCCTACCCAATGGGATGGCTAATTGGATGCATTCCAAGTCATGCAGTGCACAGCATGCATCGCATGCAAGTCCCAGCAGTCGGAAATCAGTCTTGCCGCCTGTGACAGGCTTTCATCCCTGTCATTCCCCTACAATCATACGTTGGTGTTGCCTTATTGGGACACCCGAACTTACGTGCTTTCTTTGACGGCAAGCAAGTGATCTCCAGATCACCTTGAAGCTGGTGTCACAGGCGGGCCTCAGGTTCCTGCGAGTAGTCCTGGTATATCGGGCTTGCCCTTCGCAGAAATAGCTAGAGTGGTGCAAATCACTGGCAAGGGCCTGCCAGCTCTCGTCCTGCGCTACCTGTAAACTAGCTAGTTAGCATGCAAACACAGATTGCGCTTGATACATGACCCAAAACAACTATGAGGCATTGCAAAACCTCAAAGCCAAAGTTCCGCATGAGGCAGACGATGTGACCGGTGTTGGAGGGGACGAAAGCGTCTCAGAGGCCCTCAGCAAGAACGTCTTCTCCAGCTATGTGTGTACCTCAGTCAGAAATGGGGTACCACATCCAGGAGACATTGCTGAGCCTACATCCCTCAGGTCTGACATCAGCTTTGCAACACTCATTGAATGCGTGCCAGTGTTGTGCTTATCATCTGTGCCTACTTGTGCAGTGCTATTGCGCTGCCAGCAACCAGCTACCCTCTTTGGGACAGCATTCCAGCAAACGTAGTCGACTCAGGCAAACTCAGCCAGCTGCAGTTGGAAGGAGTACTGTACGCATGCACCAAGCACCAGCAGTTCCTTCCTGGGGGTGACCGTAAGTATGCTTGCCTGTTGCGCCCAAGCATAATTATGATGGTGGTAACATGCACTGTCTCATACAAAGCAAAAGACAGTAGCAACTGAGCGGTATCAAGAACCAGCTGCATAGCAGCATGTCAGGCATGCTGCAAAGCCCAATCGTTTAGTAGAGTAGTCTTCATAACCACTCTTATGGATGACATCGTTCTGTGATGCAACAGGTGCTGGATTTTTCATTGGTGATGGAGCAGGGGTGGGCAAGGGCCGCCAGATTGCTGGCATCATTCTGGACAACTTTGCGCGCGGCAGACGACGCCACATCTGGATGAGTACCAGCTCTGATCTGCACCATGATGCTGAGCGTGACCTGCGCAGCCTGGACTGCTACCTCAACATCATCAACAATTGTCAGACACTTGACAAGGAGACAAGGGCAACTGGCTTGGCCAGGGACATGCAAGAAGGGGTTCTGTTCATGTGAGAGCTGCTGCTAACGCCAGCGAGGACAGGCACAACTGTCTCACCAAGCATTTTCCATGCCCAAGCAACTTGCCTGTTTCTCAGGGCCGGCAGATGCATGCTGCACTCTTGCATGAGATCAGGCTCTAGAGCTGACCTGACATTCAAAATAAGTCAGTGGAATGAAACATACTCTGCACAAAGTCACTGTTCCCATTTGAAATGTCAACTGGAGGCTGCAAGAGCTTGAAAGTTCTCGCTCTGAAAAGTCCTGCTGCCTTTGGCCTTTCTGCCAGAGTCAACTTTGTTGTTGCAGGACATATACCACACTGATTTCCCAGATGAAGGGCAAAGGGAGGCTGCAGCAGGTGGTAGACTGGTGTGGAGGCCCCTCCTTTGATGGCTGCATAGTCTTTGATGAGTGCCACAAAGCCAAGAACTTTGTCCCTGGCAAGGAGGCTCAAAGTACCAAGGTCAGCACAGTCACACTGCCACCTGTGGCACTTGCTTATGCAAATCATCCAGACATGCAAGCAGGCTTGTTGAGCATGTGGGCATCAAGGGCTTGCTCCCATCCTTACACATGTGCATACAAAGCTGCTTTGCTTGTGCAGCTCAAGGAACCACAATCAAAGCCATTGAAAGTCCAAATCTGCAGACCAGTATGCAAAGCAGGTTTCACTGAACCTGACTGTACCTGACAGGTGGCCAGCTGTGTCTTGCAAATACAGCAGATACTACCGCGCGCTCGGGTGGTGTACTGCAGCGCCACAGGCGTCTCTGAGGTTGGCAACATGGCCTACATGACACGGCTAGGTCTGTGGGGCTCTGGTTCAGCCTTTCCTGACTTTGAGGCTTTCCTTGATAGTATGAAGAAGCGAGGAGTGTCATTCATGGAGATGCTAGCCATGGAGCTGAAAGCTGAAGGCAATTATGTCGCTAGAGGTCTCTCGTTCAGGTAGTGTCTGTGGCATACACCCGGTATACGCAAGGTGGGCTTGAAGATAGTGACAAGATGGGCTGAACATTCTGAGATGGCATGCATGCTGCAACGCCAGCAGTGTCAGCTTTATTATCAGAGTCGAGTCAGGGTCAGGCTTGGGTCGTGCTTGTGCTTGTCAAGAGCAGACAGAGTACACCTTTCTTGACACTCTAATGCTGCAACCTGCATATATGCTTGTGTGCTGATGCAATGAGTTTGGAGTCTCATGTAAAACAAACTCAGCATTCCATTTTGCCTGGCAAATCCATTGTAGCCAAATACCTGACAACAAGCTTGAGAGCCTGTGAGGGTTCATTCACTGACAACTGCAACACCATTGGATGATTTGCAGACAGGCTGAGTTCATGGAGCTGCAGTGCAATTTGACAGCCCAGCAGCAAGCAGTGTATGATGCTTCTGTGGACTTATGGCAGAGCCTACGGCATGGTTTAGCTGCTGCTCTTGTGCACACCAACACAACCAGCCGTGAGCTGTGGAAGCCATTCTGGTCTGCACAGCAGCGCTTCTTCAAGTTGCTCTGTGTGTCCTTGAAGGCAAGTGCTGATCTAGAACCCTGATGGTGTCCTGCAAACAGTCGAGCAGCCTGGTGTTGCACATATCGTGCGTCACAAGTCCACTAGCTCATTACCCTGCTACACCTTGTCGTCATTGGTATGTGGCTGTGTGCATCATTGCAGCTGCTGCTGAATGGATGGTGCAGCTTCAGGAGCTCGGTTCTCCAGCAGAAGGATGTCAAGCTGCGCTATCAGCAGCAATGCGCCAGATAAAAAAGGCCGTCATGCCTATATGCCATAAGTTCATAAATCTCCTGTTATCAGAGTCATGCCTGATTCCATCTGTGTTGTATGTGCCAGCCCAGCAGCAACATAACATAGCACTGTGCATGGTGAAAGGATTTGGTCCCGACTGCAGGTGCCAATAGTTGCAGCAGAGGCTAAAGCAGCTTTGGCAGCTGGGCAGGCTGTGGTCATTGGGCTGCAATCCACCGGCGAGGCTGCAGCTGACGCCATGCAGCTTGAGCCAGGCCAGATGTGCGGCTTTGTGTCTACCACGCGGGAGCTGCTATCTCGCTTCGTGACCCAGCACTTTCCAGTGCGCTATGAGCCTGGACCCAACGAGCCCGCAGGTATAAATGAGGCTGCATGCTGTTCAGCTGAGACATTAAGCTGCCCACCATTGTTCTCCAGTGTGTGCCAGAACACCTCAGTGCCTCCGGCCTATGTGGGATGGAATCAAATGTTGCAAGAAAAGTGATAGCACATGCAGCGAGAGCTAGGTGCATTCCCTTGACAGCTGCCAAAAGGCTTTGCTTGTGGCATCAAGTTGAATATTCCCAGAGAATTGATAACACATGCACCATGAGCTTGGTGCATGCCTTGGCAGTCCATCCCAGCTCTGGGTGTCAACCTAAATAGAGTTAGCTCAAATAGCAACAGTACAAAGCTGTTGACAGTTCATAATGGATGCATGCAGATGCTGACAGACCAGAGGTTCCGGAGTGTATAGCAGCAAAAGACAGCCTGCTTCAACGTATCAGTGCCGTGGACTTACCTGCCAACTTCCTGGACGAGCTGGTGCATCAGCTTGGAGGCCCAGGTGAGCAGTGTAGCACCCGTCTCCTGCATTTCAGCCAGTGCTTGTCTCCCTGAGCTTGTGGGAGTGATACCGCAAATCTGAGCACCTGAAAAGGTTTAGATGCACAGCCTGGGTCACGTTAGTCTACATCGATGCTTGCAGAGAGATGTCAGGCTAGTCATAGTTTGCTGTCAGATAGATGACATGCAATTTTGTTTCAGGCGCTGTGGCAGAGATGACAGGTCGCAGAGGTAGGGTGGTTGCAGATGCAAGGGGGCGTGGCGTTTATGAGCTCAGAGCCAAGCCAGATTCCACTGAAATGGACTCACTGAATGTATCAGAAACAGGTGACTACTGCACAGAGCTGAGTCAGTCTCCATGACTGCAGTGTGCTGCACCCCAACACATGTGTCTCTGCTACTGCAGCCATGTGCATCTTTCCAGCTTTTCACCTGTGCATCAGATTGTAGACTGCCAGAAAGCTTGTCTGTACAGCATTGATGCAGTCAGCAGTGAATCTGGTTATGCTGTTGCAGCTGCTTTCATGAGAGGAGAGAAGTTTGTGGCCATAGTGTCGGATGCAGCTAGTACTGGTATATCCTTGCATGCCTCGGCGGCTGTGGTCAACCAGCGTAGGCGAGTGCACCTCACCATTGAGCTGCCATGGTCAGCAGACAAAGCCATCCAGCAGCTGGGCCGATCCCATCGTTCCAATCAGGTCACCGTCCTGAAATTGCATTCTGCAGTCAGCACCTGCTTTTCATGTCAGCTTAGCCATCTTATGTAAGTTTGTATGGCTCCTGGCTGTTGCTAGGCATAAGCATTATACATGTAGCTGCATGTGTAGCCTTACCGGCAGCCTGTCCCAAGCCAGCCCACCAGCAAGCACTGTGTGACATGCTGTCGATGTATTGCAGCATGATACTGTGACATCAGGTCTGTGTGACCCAAATTATCATGTGGCCTGCTCAGGTGACTGGTCCCATCTACAAGCTGGTAGCCACCAATCTGGGTGGTGAGAAAAGGTTTGCAGCAGCAGTGGCACGCCGGCTGCAGTCCTTAGGGGCGCTCACGCGTGGCGACCGCAGAGCAGCCTCAGGCATTGACCTCTCAGAGAGCAACTTTGACAGCCCACTGGGTCGCAAGTCTCTGAGGAGGATGTATGACTGCATCATCCAGTGCAGCCCCTTGCTGCCTTCTGGTGTCACCCTGGCAGAGGTCCTGGAGGGCAGCAGTGCCAATGATGTCAAAGACATTGTTGCCTCCCTTCCTGACAGCGGCACCATCAGTGCAGCGGCAATGATCACTGCAGGTGATTGTCTATCCTCGTAGCTGTCATCTGCTATAGTTTGGTGTAGGTATGCATTCATCATGCACTGACTTTTGCATGTGCGGATTTCACTTTGCAAACTGATGTGTTCAGCGCATTTGCAAGCTTCCTTACACACAGGACTTTCTGCTGTCCTCAAGGTCTGTGGTTCAATCTCTGCTTGACAGCAGCTGCATAACTGCCGACACTGCAGCAACCACGCCGCCTGGTGTATAGCTCATGTGCCTTCAGTTGCCACAGAGCTGCTTACATTCGTGGGCTGTGTTATTCTGCAGTTGAGACCTTGCATGATCAGCTTAGAGACTGTGTAGACCTGATGGGCATTGGGTTGGGAGCCTCAAGGGCTGACACGGTTGCAGAAGAGGGCACAGCCATCACCAAGGATCAACCCAAAGACATTGGAGACGTCAGGTTGGCGCTGCGCACTGCATGTTTCTCATTCATACTTGCCTGGCAGCAGACTTTTGCATTTGTCGGCATGGCATAGCGCATCTTGCTGATGCATTGTCACTGACATGTTGCTGTGGGCCAAGGCACACTGCCGATTCTGAATTTCAGCTGCACCTGGAAATGAGTCTCATTTTAGGTGAAAAACAGGCTTGTACAGTCCAGCAAAGATGTTTGATAGCCATTCTGCTGCTGTGACTGATTTGCTGGGTCATCAACTGCAGCTGTCTCTTCCTGAGTGCAAATGGGACAGTGGTGCATTTATGCAGGCGGTTCCTGAACAGGCTACTGGGCTTGCCTGTGGCTCGGCAGAATTTGCTTTTCAGCTATTTTGCGTGCACCCTGACGGCCGAGATCCGTGCAGCCAAAGCAGAGGGCCGCTACTTTGAAGGCGTGTCCGACCTGTCTGGCAGCAATATCACCGAGATCCTTGAGCCCAAGGTCAGAACCTGTAGGGTTTGGCATGCCTTGCTGCTGCTCATGGCTTTCTAGTTTGCAGTGCCTGCATTCAAATGCAAGTGTTTGCCCACTCCATCATCATCATCATGTGAGCACAGCATGTGGCTTCATACCATGCATATTGGGACTCATTTGCGCACATTCTTGGCTTCTCAGGCAAAACTATTTTTCATACAATCAAGCCAGTCCCAGCTTGTGTCGTTCACATGCAGACCTTGTGGGTGGACCCGTACAATGGACTCAAGACTCATCAAAACGATATCATCTTTGACAGAGGCATGTCATTTGAGGCAGCCTGCCGGAAGCTTGAGCATGAGAAGGGAGCAGATGATTCCAGTGGCTTCAGGCGCAGCAGGCGGCCCATCTTTGGGAAAACTATGTTCCTTCTTGCATTGCAGAAGGTTGGCACGCCTGGTGTCTTCAGCATCTGCCGGCCAAACACTGGCACATCCTTCTTTGACATGGAGGTATAGCTGCTGTGTCATGTGCGAAACGCAATATTCAGGTCAATTGTCATTGCCAAAAAAAAGCGTGTGCTAGTCAAAAGCTGTCACTGTAAAAGACTTCTACCCATTGCTGCTATATGCTGAGTGTGTGTGTGATGACCTGGCGCTGTTCACTTACTATACATTGCAATGAATGTGCAACATCAGCTATCGCTGTTTTGGTCTGCAAGCATGACGGCGTGTGTGTAAAGACTGTTTGTTGTTCCGGGCAGGTTGACGAGCTTAGTGCCAAATACCAGGCTGTCGGCGTCGAAGAGGTGGAGGAAGGGTGGAAGGATGTATATGAGCGCTCACTGACAAGCTGCATGCATGGGGCTGCATGCCAGCAAGGCCCCAGCTGTCAGGTGTGTATGCCTGCATCAGACATGTATCCTTTTGAGTGTGCAACAGAGAGACTGACACATTGCAAAAATATTGTCACTTACACTTGTCAGACCTGCAAACATAGCACCAGCCTTGTATCGTTGCAGAGTTTCGCTTGCCCTTGCCACCTGTGTATTCATCCATCAGACTGACTGCACAGCAATGTCAGGGCTAGAGTGTTCATGGCATCGGCATCATCTACAATGTAGCCTCCACCACATGTGCATGTGTTGTCTGTACAGTTGTCAAAATAGCCTGGTTTGCCATATTTCAAACTACAGGATTCTGAGCAGCCTGTTGGCATCAATTGCAGGTAGGAAGACGCTTGACTCAGGTGACCATCCTGTCAGGTTCTGTGGTGCGGATTTGGGGCACTCTGGAAAACATCCTGGAACGAAACGAGGGCAGCCTGTCCAAAAGTGACAGAACGATGCGAGTTGTCCGTGTTGAGCTTGAGGCTGGCAAGCACCTAGTGGGTAAGCTTCCCAGTGTGTTTCCTCAAGATGACATGACACTCAACTCCTTGAGCTGCTTGACCAAACAACAGACCGGGAAAGTGCTGCTTGCATTTGCGTCACACAAACAGAGCGTGCATGGCTTCTACACTCCAGCATAGATTTTCGCGCTGAGAGCTGTGACATAATGGCGGTGCATGTCATAGTATGTAAATCATCATCTGCAGCACCTTTATGTGATCTTTTGCTGCAGGTGTGCGGTATCCAGCGCATCTCTTGCATCTAGTTGTGGCAACGCTATCATCCATCCAGACACTCATGCCACCTCAGCAACAGCTCAGACAGGCAGGCAATGTTACAGCGGGGTCTGGCAGCACTGCACTGCAAGAGCAAGCCTTGAAGGCTGCAGCTATGGGGGCTGGTGGTGCACTCAGAATTGAACCTGTCTCTCCCATAGACAAGAAGTCCTTGATGAAGGCCCTCAGGTGTGTATCATGCCCTATTGCTTTTTAGTTTTGCCGATACATTGGCACTAGTTGCCACTACTGCAGAAGCGCATTTACATTCCACCATACATGAGGCTTGAGTAGTGGAGCTGTCCAGCTTGTTCCTGTGTTCAACCTGATTCGTGACACATGTCTGATCTATGTATAGACAAGAAATATGTCACCTGTTGACTTTTGCAGTTACATTGCCAGGTTTGAGTCACATTTTGGAAAGTGTATCTGCTTTTGTCATGCAGACCGCCTCCTACTGTGCTAAATTTCTTCAAGCCAATCAGTGGAGGAGGTGTTAAGCAGGCAGCACAGAAGAGGCAGGCTTTGCCAGTAGCTTTACATGTTCAGAAGAAACCCAAGCTGTCCCCACAGACAACAGTTGATCTGGTCACTGTGAGCAGGCCGCCAGCAAGCGTTTCTGTGGAGCCGATACAGGTGGATCTGGATGACCAACAGGGCAACACCTTACCCCAATTGACTAAACAAGCCGGCTCAGCTATGCCAAGCAACAGCTCAACTGCTGGCATGAATGATAACCACAGCGTAGATAGCGTGACTGCAAGCAGTGTCCCTGGAACTGTCCAGGAAGAAACAATCCAGAAGACAGACAGCGATGGGTTGAAACCAGCCACAGCCTATGTGAGGAGGTACAAGGGAGTGCCTTACGCACCTGATGCTGGCTCAGTAGGCTTTCTGACAAACATGGGCTTTAATCAGGATCAGGCAGTTCGCGCGCTGAAAGTGACACAGGGAAATATAGAACGTGCTGCTAATTGGCTTCTGTCCGGTATGTAGCTTGCATACAGCATCCTAGATTGCTTACAAGTAGTTTATAGGTAGTCTAGAACTAGTTTAAGGCCTGACCACCTTACCCACAATGAGCGATGAATGAATGCTGTCAACAGAGCTTGCTAGGCTTCAACTACACTGTTGAGCTGTGAGAAGGTGTAGATAGAGTATCTGTGGAGCATGCTGTTTCATTCTACACATTTCATTTAAAACAGCTTGCTACCTGAAGCTGGAGGCTCCCGACCAAAATGCTGGCGTTTCAAGAGCGTGTGATGTCGCTTTTTGAAGTCACTCATGTTCACCTGGTTGCCAATAGCTCTGCAGCATCATACGAGATTTTGGAAGCTTGCACAACAATGTGCTGTATCCAGCAGTATCGGTCAATCCCACCTTTGCTCAGATGCACTCTCTGTTTCTACTAGGTCGCCCTCTCTCAGTATGAAGGTGCCTGACGCCTGTCTGGACCTTTCGCCGGGTCTGCGCGTTGTAGTCATGCGCAAGAAGCTGATCTTTGCTATCAGCTGCTTGTGCAAGTCAGTTATCTTTAGCGAGTCAGTTTCATGTCTATGAGCCAAGATCTCATTTTTCGCCTCTTTGCCTGCAGCACTTTGCGCGTCGTTAGGCAAACGCTTCAACAAGGTAAGCAATTCTCGATAGCTACGTAGTATGTTGCCTCGCATAACAACACTGGAAGGGAGCAGTGAACAAGTAAGCTTGCATGTGTTCATGCAAGCGCAGATGCATGCACGCGCTCCGCCATTCGCGCTCCTCCTTGCGCGCTCACGCACTGCGTGCGTAGCGAAGGCTCCAAGGAAAAAGCACTCGATGTTTTCAAGTTTGACCTGCTGCGCAGGCAGACTCGCACCAGTGATGCAAGCAAGAAACGGCCGGCAGCACTCTGGACCATTGATGCGTCGGTTCGAAGCTGGTCGCTGAACCAGCTTGCGCTCGACTGCGTCGCGTATCTGGAACCACGGCATGCAACAGTTCAGCTTCATCTGAGTCGCAGCAGCAGCGATCATCAACTTTCGGCAGCACCACGCAGAGGAAACTGTTTCAGTACATCATCGATGTGCTGCGTCCAGCAGATGTCCTGACTCGAATTTCGGCTTACGATCTTCAAAACCTGGGTGAGTGGCGACCCCAGCGATCTTGCAGCTCAAGCACTCGGCAGCGTGTGCAGGAAGTCCTGATGCCCCAATGGCAAGCAGCAGCAACATTGTCAAAGGCAACGGACGAGTCCCGCAGGAGCGACATACGAGCTGGAGCCTGCAACAACACGATTCAGCTACTACTTTAGAAGGCAATATGGATACTGGGAAGAGTGACAGTTTTGGACCGGATGTAAGAATGCTGAATCAGCAAACTCTTCGGGAGTTTGGCATGGCTGCTAAAAGAGCTGGCTCTGTCACCTCTGGCCTTGCCAGCAGAGAGACCTCACCTGAGCGTGGTGGCAGCATTGCTAGCTACAGAGTTGGCAGCAGACCTGGGACTGCACAAATATACAGTGCAGCCGAGATCAAGAAGCAGTATGCTGGTAAAATATTACATCCAAAATTGGCCTGCTCAGACATTGACACAAACCTTGATCAAATTTGCTACTAAATGCAGCTGGTCCAAGATCTTTTGCTTCAAGCAGTGCCAAACGACCAGGACTTGAGACTGGGGATGTCGTTGCTTTAATGTCTGAGGTAAGCTGCAAGTGTCCGCTGAATCTGCATATCTCATACAGATGCAATGAACCTCCAAACAGACTGCGGCTTGGCAAAACTATGCTTACAGGGTAAAGCCTATAAGGTATCCCAAGCTGAAGTGCTCGAAGATGAGCCGGGCACCACCAATTATGTATTTCAGCCTGCAACTACAGATGATGTTCTGTCTGACAAGGCTGCCCATTTGGAAGTCATACGTCAGGTGATGATCAAATCCTGATGGCATCAATGGGTATATGTTATCCATGTGTCATAGAGAGCTGCTTGGGAAGTTGCTTTCCCTGTGTGCAATGGCGGATCACCTGCTCAAGTCTCCCATATGCTGAAACACCATTCCTTCCCACAAATCTGACACACAACAAGGTACTGAATGTCCCAGTCAGACATGCGCATGACATCACTCATGCTTACAGCATGTGATGGGTTTTGTCATCACATCAAACAACTGGCGCTGGTGGACCAATGTGTGATTCAGTAACATTCCTGCCTTGAACGCTTTTCTGCAATGGTAGGGAGGCTGGGTGGGGTTCAGATCTGCAGCTGCTGAGGACAGGTTCCTACAGCTGCGGCGGAGGGGCAGGCAGAAGCTGGCTTTCTTCAGTGCAAACTTTGGGGTGTGGGAGCAGTGGGAGCTTGTAGCTGGGGAGCCCAAGCAAGCTTGGAACACACAAAGAATGGGTCTCAGGAATCGCCAACTGCAGCAGGTAAGAATACTTGCAAAGCGTTTCTGAGGCTCAAGCACAATGCAGTCTTGTAAGACTACATTGTGAGACCTGAGGAAGGTTTGTGTATGCTTCATGCCCGATGTGCATTGGCACGCGCTGTGTCTTCTCCATGGCATTGGTTTGTGCTGCTGGGTCTAAGCCCCGTTCCCTTATTAGCAGCACTGTGCAACAGCACTAATGCAGTATGTTGCATTGACACTCATGGAGACTTGGTTGTGACATTGTTGGTTTTGTGGCAGGTAGTGCTGACAGTGGATGTTGTGAGGGTGGGCACATATGCCATGATGCCAAACGCTTCCATGACATCTAGATCTCTCATCCCGCTGCAAGGAGATGTTTCAGAGAATGAGGAGCTGATGAAGATGTCAGGGCTTATGATATATGTAAGCAGCTGAACCAGCTCCTGCACAAATGTTTATTTGTACATCCCCTTTGCCTGTTGCTATCAACAAACAAAGGCATTCAACTGACATGACATAGCTTCAGTGGGCAACTATAACGTCATGCGTCAACCGACATTATGCACATGTCAGCCTATTGTGTGTTTGAACACAAGCTTTGTGCTACAGGAGTGGTTCCACTTTGTGGACAAGGAGAAGCAGGTGCGCGTACGCATAGATGGCAAGGTGAATCAGATGATTGCAGAGGCAGCTGAACTGAAGCAATGGACCATCACAGAGGTATGAGGGCCAGTCTCACAATCAGTCTTGAGCGTCTTGGGCATGCAATACTTGAGCATGTAGCGGCTGCAGTCTTGCTGGGCAAGACACATGACCATGTACATACACATGACCATGTACATATATACGATCATTCTGCAATTATATGTTAAGACGTATATGATCAGCTGCATGTCTGCATCAGCACTTGTCCAAGCTTTGGCAGGTGGCTGCAGTGATCATGTCAGACAATGCATGTCTCAGCATAGGCAGCACATTCCTTTTGGGAATGTGTTTTGGCAAGCAGACTTGCTTGAAGTGCAGATTGAGGCCATACGGTCCGAGATGGATATTGAGGTGAATAGGCTCATAGCCATCATCCACAAGAAGAATGTGGACCTGACCGACCTGGAGACCAAACTGGTCAACAGGCTGCGCTGGGGCATTGTGGTGCTGCAGAGCAAGAACGAGAATCTCATCAGACGTCAGGTCTTGCAGTGGTGGAGGTATGCATGGATGGCACATGGACATCAGCCAGCTTGGGTATCCTCTAATCAGTGCAGATTGATCACTGCAGCTTGCTGTTACAGATCCAATGCTAAGGAGGCTCTGCATCCGTGCAATATAGGTTGTTGCACAATGTATACCACAATTGATGGCCAGTGCATCTTTGGACCATCTGTCTACACAGTCTACTCCTTGTGGTGTACAACCAGGTGATCATCACCTCTTGCCTTTGTGCAGAATGGTGGCAGTGTACCAGCACAGCTGCACTTACAAGGTCACCAGACAGCTGCTACGCCGCAGTCAAATGCAGAAAGCCATGGCCTTTGATGTGTGGCTGCAATACACCCAGCACCGCCACAACCTGCAAGTGCACATGCAACTGATGGTCACTCAAGCTGCCCACAGAACACTATCTAGAGCCTTTCAAGGCTGGGCTCAGTTTGCCGCTGCATCTGCAGGTGATTCCATCTGAGTTGCTTGTCTTCAATAGCAAGATCAAGTTGCATTGTCATCACTACACCTTGCTCCTAGCCGTCAGCTGCCTTGTGCTGAGCCAAGCGAGATCTTCAAGCTTTGCTTTGCTGAGACATCAACCCCTGCCTCTCCTGACTTGCACGCTGTGATTCTGAAAGCACAGAAGTCCACATGCATTGTAGCTCGCCAACATAGTGTTGACACTTGCAGCCACTGCTCTGCCTGCTGTGTCATGTGGTATCGCAATCTCAAGTCAGGCTAGTGCACACCCAGATTGTGAGGTTTGATGTTTTCAGAGTCCAAAATGATGCTGCGGGAGCTGGAGCAGCAAGCAATCTGGAGGATGCAGAGGTGGCGCATAGCGTGCCTGCTGTATCAGTGGCGCAGCCATGCTCAGGGCTGCAAAGCAGGCAGGCAGTGCTTTGAAGCCATGCAGCTGCGCAATCGAAGGCGCAGGTACAGTTGACAGCTTCCATGCAAACAGCTGTGTAGCTAAACTCCATGTGTGCACACATTTGCGATACAACTTTATTTACGCAAATGTGGTTTACATTTCCTGTTTTTGACTCTACTGTGTCAAAGCAACAGCCAAAAGTGCTACCAGCAAGGGAAATCATCACAGTGGTCTTGGCTCATGGCCCAAGGACACAGTCAAGTCCTCAACAAGGCATCTGTTCTCCAGGCAAGCAGATGCATTTCAAACTTGGGTTTGCGCCATTAGAGATGCTGCTGCTTTGGATCAAAGTGGTGTGGCCTTGTCCGCCCAGCTGCACCACCGCCGCATGCACAGCTGCCTCCAGGCATGGCGCCTGCACTGCCTTCAAAAGCAGGTGCACAGCAGGGTGCTCATGCGCCTGCTCAACAAGAAGGCACACTCCAGGCTGAACAGCTCCTTCTGTGCCTGGAGCAGCTATGTGGCTAACTTCAGGTAATGCATGTCTAAGGCTTCAACACTGTGACAAGTGTTATAAGATCAACCACGGACATTATTAGCCGGGCCCACGTGTGAGAATGATTGCACGCTGTAAATGCATGACTACCCAGAGGCATCAACACTATGACAAGTGTTATAAGATCAACCACAGACATTATCTGCCGGGCCTACATGTGAAGAATGTTTGCATGCTGTAAATGCATGTCTACCCAGAGGGATCAACACATGACATTTCTTATACAATCAACCATAGACATTATCTGCTGGGCCCACATGTGAGAATGATTGCGTATTGTAAGCCACAATGTCACCTACAGCTCAGTGGTCAGCTTCTCTGTAACAGCATCATGACGGCTGCAATAGGTGTCAGCCTGAGACCTGATTTCTACCAGGCAGCTGCTCTCAACATACACAAATTCACACGTACAGTGGCACACAAATGGGCCACGCCATAAAGCACATGCACCTGTGCAGGGAGCGCAAGGATATGCTTCAAGCTCAATGGAGCAGGGAGGTGCGCTACATCCAGAGAAGGGCCATCAACAGGTGGCGCTTTGCTGTAGCAGAGGGCAGGCGACTGCGGCATGCGTGCAATCAGATTCAGCAACACAGCATGACTCGCTGCATGTGGCAGGCTTTTGCTGAGTGGAGAGGGGCTGCAAGGCGGCAGCGCATCTGTCACCAGATTGTCAACAAAGCCTTGGACAGGTGCCTTTTTCCACTAACCCATATAGCTAAAGCCTGTTCAATTAGAAGGTTCTGAAACTTTTTTGGTACCACCTGTGTTTGTTTGTTGAATTGAATCATAAACACAATTCAAGGCAGAGAAACAAAAGGTTCTAAATGTATTGAGAAATATAGGTTATGTTTCACAATAGGAGCACATCAGTTGATCTGCAGACAGCCAAAGACTCAACAATGTGGCACATGTGTATGAGTTACTTCTTGGTTTGAGCAGCCCTGCTCATTGTTTGGTCATGCAATGGGTCTTTTGGTGCTTGCAGCTACCGCTCATAGTGATGCTTGTCAACTGTGTTGCCTAAAATCACTGTAGAGAACACCTCATGAACCTTGTGCTGTCAACTCATGTTACATGTCAGTAGCAAAAGAGCAGCTTGATGAGGCTGTGTAATCTGCACCTCTTTGCAGGCGGTCTGGTCAGCAGCTCAGTGCTGTCTTCCTCATGTGGCGGCGCTGTGCTCAGCAGCAGCGGCGCAATGAACGCCTGGCTTCCCAGCGTGCGCGCCATGCCAGGCAGGACCTGCTTGCTGGGGCCATGTCAGTGTGGCTCCAGTACGCGCTCACAAAGCAGAGAGCGAAGGCAACTGTTGCTAGGTGTCAGAGCAGGCATGCCAGTCATCTGCTGCAGCACGGCTTTCAGGCCTTTCAGGTGGTGACACAAGTGAGGAAGGCCAGAGCGCAGCTGATTCAGGGGATGCTGATCAGGGTGCAGGTCAGCCTCTGCTGCTTGCTGTGCTCGTCTGTTGTCTTCTGTCTCATGATAGCATGGTGGTTTGACATGCAGTGCTCCTGCTTCAGAATCTGGCCATGCCTATTACTGTGCAAAGCTCACCTGCCCGTACACAACAGCCAACTGGTGATACAAAAGCTGTAGGGATGTAAACTCTCTGTCAGGTGTCTGTCTGTCATGCATCTGTCTGTACCAGGCGTCATCAGTGGGAGGCAGCTTCACCATTTGCCAGGCAGCTGACCTGACATGTTGCTCTTCTTCAGGGACGTCTGGTGAGCTCTGTGTTCCACAGCTGGCAGCAGTCTGTGGAAGGCGCTTGTCTGCATAGGCAGGAGGTGTTGATCGAAGTTGCTCACAGAGCTGACAGACGGACTGTGGCTACAGCATTTGCTGGCTGGTGGAGTCTGCACCAGGTTGAGCAAAAGGACAGACAGTGTATCCAGTTCTGCAGAAGGTAAGGCGTTCAACTAGTACATGGGACATTGAGCATCACGCCCTGTTTTGACTTGGTGAAGAATGAATGTGAGATTGGTGTTGGCTTGCTTGAGCAGCCTGTTGGTTGGAGGATGCTAAAATGGTCTGCTTCAAGGCAGCACTGTCTTTGTGCACCTTGATTTTCATTGTTTACTGCATTCTGTCCAAGGTATACCTCCAAAATACAGGGTAAACTGTTCCCATAGCCACCAATCTTGGTTCTTGTATGATGCCGATCGCGTGTTCTTGGCAGCAGCAAGTGAGCAATGAAACTGTGTTTCATACAGGCGTGCCAGTAGACGAGCTGTGCAGCAAGTGTGGGATGCCTGGCAGAACAGCATCAAGCACTGCAGGCATGTCAAGCACACGCTGGCAAATGCTGTCATGCGTATATGCCACAGATCCACAGCTATTGCTTTCAGTCATTGGAGGGAGTTTGTGGTCATCAGCAAGATGCTCAGGCTACAAGAGCAGGAGGCTGTCCAGCATCTGCAACGGTTGCGTTTGCAGCGGTACTGGGCCGCCTGGCGCTCTGCCGTTGCTCAGAAGCAGCAACACAAGGTCTGACGGTCTGAAGTTGATTTGCCCAACACAAGCAGAGGCTTTGCGCAATCTGCAATTCTCAAGCTGCACAATCTATTGGATCAAATTTATGATGGATCGTGTGGATGGAGATGTGGAACTTGAGTTCAGATGGAAGACCTGCATCCTTGCGGGCCATGAGGCCTCCTAAGCAGATTTGTGCATCTTGTGACAATTGGCTTCAGCATTGCTGTCACAGCTGCATCAGACCAAGCCAAAAGCGCTTGCAGTGTTGCACACAGTTGGTCACACCAAAGCAAGTTGTCCCTGCTTTCACAGCACCACTAGTCACTTACATCTCGTGCTGTACACGCAATCACCCAAGAACTGCAGCTCGACATCATGTCTGACACCAGATTCAGACATAAGCAGATGTTTATGCATTTCAGCTTGTTGTACTTTCTGCCATTTGCAGCAATCTAGGGGTACGTGGCTGCAGGAGATTGCAGGACAAATCAGGGCCAGGTTGCCTCATCACATGGCAGCTGCTGCCTTTGCTGCCTGGAGTCACACAGCAGCAGCAAGCACTGAGGCCAAGCTCAGCATGCAGCAGGCTATTGGCAGGATGACTCACCTGCGTGCAGCACAGGTCTTTGCAGCATGGCAGCTGCATGCCCATGAGCAGAGAGTCAAGACAGCTCAGCTGGGCAAAGCCATGGCACGCCTACAGCGGCTGCGCTGCTCAGCTGTGGTGTTTGCCTGGCACAGATTGACGGTGCAGAAGAAGGCTGTACGAGGCCGCCTCGCAAAAGCAGTCAGGTGAGTGTCTCAAGCATCAAAGCTTCTGCTCTGTGTGTGGAAGCAGTTGCTCTGTACAGCGGACCTGCTTGAAGCATTCTGATGGCCCAGTTCAGGACAACCAGCATGTGGTATCAGCTGCAGCTGTGGGCCCTCAGCCAAACAGTGACATTTCATCTTCAGCGCAAGCATCATGTCACAATCTGCCGGTGCCTCCCTGGTGACCAAGCATCAACCCGATCACAAGCCCGGCGCATAGGAGATAGCTTTATCCAGCCCCCATGAGAGGCCATGGTAAGCTCAGGCTGTGCTATCAGGTGGGTGAGCCAAAGGGGATTGGCCAGTGCATTCGCTGCATGGTCAGAGCATACACTGCAGATGAGGGGTGCCAGGCAAGCCATGCAGCAGGTGGCTGCCCGGATGGCCAACAGACAGCTGGCTGCTGCCTTCTATGCTTGGCAAGAGAATGCACAGCAGCAGCTTCATGCCAGGCAGACTGCTCATAAGCTGATGCTGAGGATCCAGCAAGCCTCTCAGGTGATCACTGCTGCTACATCACAATCAGCTTCTTGTCGTGCTGGTCAAGCTGTGAAACAGCAAGGCCTTTTAAGACTGGCATCAACACACAAAGTGCCTTGCTTTCATAGCCAAAAGACTCTAACATACATGCTCTGATAAACCGGTTGTTTCAGTGCATGCACAGTTGCAAAGTACAGCGCCACTGACATGCGTTACTCTTCTGTGCTCAGGCTGCTGCTTTTGATGGGTGGTTGGAGGCTGTGCACCTCTCCCGGCACAACAGGCAGGTGGCAGCAAAGGCTCTGAAGCGCATCACCAACCTGAAACTCAGCCAGGCCTTTGACTGGTGGCGCAACCAGATCGCAGTGCTTCAGGATGCACATGCCAGGGCTGGCCATATCATAGCACGCATGCAGAACCTGTGTGTGGCTGCTGCCTTCCAGTCATGGGCTGATGCAGTGGCCACCAGCAAGGAGGCTGCCGCTCGGAGGACGCAGCTGGTGAATGCTGCTGTGACTAGGAGTAATGCTACTCTCCTTGGGCAGATGTTCGTGGTGAGACTATGTCAGTGCAAGAGGCATACATTGTGCGTCTCAGCACAGAGCAGTATGTGTAATGGACCTGCATGGGTGTTTATGATTCAGAGTCAAATAATTGCTGACTATCAGCTTGCTGACACCATACATGTCTGCTGCTTCTTTGTTGTTTCACATCTATGTGCATTTCCATGCACCTATGGGCATGTGCACACATGCATGGGCATTTCCACGCACAAGGTTGGCATCAGCTTTTGTATCATCTCATCCTTGCAGCTGCTGTCTGCATTCACCTAGCAGATGCTTTATTTTTTGACTGTCAGTCTGAGCTTGGATTCAGCAGACTCAGCAGTCAGCAACAGGCCAGCTCGTTTCATGATATTGCCAGCAATGGAACATCATCCTCTTTCTCAATAAATTCCATCAGCTTAGCTTTGTTGCACATCACCGTCTCCTGCGCTTTCAAGCCAGGATATCTGATGAATCACAACTAACTCCACACCGCAAACTGTATTCACCGTGAAATGAAGAACTAATGAAGAAAGTGTGCAGGCATGGACAGATCAGGCTGGGCGCCAGGTAGGCATGCGCAAGGAGGGCGCCAACAAGCTGCACAGGCTGGCCATGGCTCACCTGTACGACAGCTGGGCGCCCCCCTCCACCTGGCTGCACACCTCCTCCCCCGCCCCTGCCTGCATGGCGGCAGTCATGGCTGCCTGGTCACATGCCCTGCAGGTACATGCATTGTTATATGAATTGCCTTCACATAGCACCTGTCATGCTTGTACCCTTTACTCTTCCTTGATTTGATAAGCTACGAACCATTGGTAGTTTGGCCTTTTTCACCTGAATTCTCTTCCAGAAGTTGTCTGTTGGAGCCTCAGATTATCCCAAGCGATGAACTGTGTTTGATTGGTTATCTGATAGATATATTGGTTGTTGTGTGTCTATGGCGTTGATGAATGTGTGTTTGCAAAGTGACCAACAAGTTGACGTCTGGTGTTGCCAGGCTGGTTGCTCTGAGCACTTCAGATACGCAGTCTTGCACGTGCTGGTATGGTAGAGCCACACAGCACGTCACGCTGCTCGGCATCTGGTACAACCCAAGCATGGGCTTGGAACATAGCTGTTCCTATGTTTGCTGGGGTCTTTGCTAGCTTTCTCATGCCATGTGTCATTGTCAGCAATGCTTGTGTGATGGTGCAGGTGAAGCAGAGGCATGACAGGCTGCTGCAGCGCAGTCTGGGCCGCACAGCTGTGAGGCTGCAGCTGTCCAGCCTGAGGGCTTGGCAGGCTGTGGCCCAGCACAGGCGCCACAAGCGAGTCGCCCTCATGCGTCTGCTGTCAAAGCACCTGCTCAACCGCAAGCGCCATGCCTTCCACAGGTGATGCATGTGCTGCCGCCATGCACTCTGAGTAGACATGCAGCAGACAAATCACATGCTACAAGGCTTGAGCCTGCCTAGCATCACCTTCATATGCTGTACTTTGCCACAGCATATACTGTCACAAGCACCAGACTTACGCTGGAAGCCAAGTAAGTCATGGTCAACCTCTGCATGCTCTGTATCTGCTGTCCCAGTCCCGACATTGTGTTTTGTTATTTTGATTGCAAGGTCCAATGCCAGCAGATACAATGCAAACATTGGAATGGTTGTGCAGGTGGCATGCAGCATGGCAGGAGCGGTGCCAGGCCCTGGAGAGGTTGAGGGTCTGCATCTCTCGCAAGCGCATCTCCTTCCGCCTGTTCAAGCAGTGGTACTGGGAAAGCTTTGATGATGATGTTCAGGTCCCTGCTCTGACTTATCACCTGCATGTGTTGTTCTGCTTTTACTCTCATCAATGTTGTCATCTGTGGCTTGCTGCAAGGTAACCCAACTGTGCAGGGCAGCTCTGCGTGGTGGTAGCTCAAAGTACAGCTGGGAATGGTTGCAATATCAATTGTGCGTTGTTGATGACCAACAAACAGCTCAAGCTTTCGGTTTGCTGCCATTATGCTTGTCTAAATGATATGCCAATGCACAATGCTCCTAAACTGGTTGGTTGTAAGAGCTGACTTGCTTGGAGCTTCTGCTGCCCCAGAGTGGCATGTGAAAACAAAATCCAATGCGTTAATTGCAGGCCACCCTGGGCCACATGTTCAACACCACAGAGGAAGCCATCAGCAGCCCCCTGCCCTCCCCTCAGGCCTCCTCTCCCAGGGCCTTCTCAGACCAGCCCCAAGGCAGACTGCTACATGCGCACCTGCCTCACTCTAGCCCATCCCATGGTACCCACGCCTCTCATCTCAGGTATGCTGTTGCTCAGTCATTCTATTGCAAACTATGCTTGTGTTGCCGTATTGCTGCTATGCCATTCAGATGCCAACCGTGATACGTTGCCAATATCATACCCCAGGCTCCACATTCATGACATTGCCACTCTTTTTGGAATGCAGTATATGATTGATGAATGCATCAGATCAGGCAGGTGATCACTTGTGCACAGGCCTCCTCAAGCTCTGAGCAATGTTATGCACCACACATATGCTTATACGCCGCATGCAGAGAAACACGTCTGTATCCTCAACATTGGTGCAGGGACTTTAGCAGCCTGTATGAGTCACCAGCTGGAGCTTCAAGTGAGGTGCTGCTTCTTGAGGGGCAGGATGGCAACCACCTCAACCCCACCCAGTCCCGCTTCTCCAGGTTTGCAAGCGGAGACACCGACTCCATCAGTGCCTTTGGGGTGACCAGCAGGATGTTCAGGAACAGCAGTGCTGCCCAAGGCTTCACACCTGCCTACACTGAGACTCTCACCCAGCTGAGGCAACCAGTAGGAGGACCATTGCAAGATGAGGCGGATATGCAGACACAGTCACTGTCACAGTCACAGACGTCTCAGGAGCACAGCCATGCTCTCTCAGGACAATACAGCAACCAGGGTCTGCACTACAACAGTCATCATGGGCTCAACACTGTCTCTGGTGATGCCAGAATGTATGTTGTGCACGAGGGCGAGGCACAGACATCAGTTCACTCCCAGCAGACTTCTACACACACCAGCCAAAGAAGCACAGTCATGCACACAGATGGCAAGACCTTGCTGTCTCCTGAGCAATGGCGCCAACCATATTCTGCAGATGAGAGAAGCCCTGAAGCCTCAAGCAGCGGCTATGATGACCCAAACATCTCAGGTTTTGCTAGATCAGCAGTCAGCGCTGAGTCAATCCAAGGGGTCCCACAGCATCATGCTGATATGATGCATGATGCACAGAAGCATGATGACCCAGTTGAGCCAAGCATGCAGTACAGTTGGTCAGCTCAGAGCCAGTCATACGCAAGCAGCGCAGGCAGTCCTGGACGTGACAGTCTGCACAGCTGGACAGGCAGTACACCAGCTGGGCCAACAGCTCAGCAGGATCCTGATTCTCCTGACGCCAGGACCATTCTGAGGAGCATTGCAAGGGATTGCCAAAATGCTGTTGCTGGAAGATCACCAGCACCTTGCATCAGTGCATTCAGATTGTCCCCTCAAAGTCTTGGCCAGCCTGATTTAAGTCGCACCCCAAACAGCTTTTTCAATCCTTCTTTTGATGCTGATGAAGAAAGTGCAAAATAGAGTTTGATGTTCAAGGCTGCTCGATATGATTGCTGCTTACATGAGTCTAGTGAGCCTTGTGCTGTCGTATAATGTCGCTGGATGCTGAAGACAGCTTTGTATATCCATAAAAGCTTTATATCCATAAAAGTACGTTACAGCTTGTCAAGATGTGTTTGACTTCCCAGGTCATCTATCTCTTCATGGCAGAATTGCTGTCATTCATCCTTCGACGTGCCTGCAGTTATGTAAACCCACATCTGTTGATTTTGACTCGACACTACTGTGCAGCATGATTCTCCATGCATGAACTTTCATGCCAGCATGCCAAATTTTCATCAAATGATGATCATCAACAAATCTTACCTTGGAATAGTTCTTGTTGAGTGAAAGTGCCTGCTTGGCTGCTGCAATGGCCTCCTCGTGGCGCTCCAGCTTGGCAAGAGCAGCAGCTTTATTGCAATGCACAGCAGCACACTTGGGCGCTGTTGACAGTGACTGGTCGTATGCCTGAAGAGAGCCTGCACAACGGCAACCATGCATGGTCAATGACCTTGAAGATGTTGCACACTAGCCTATGGATAGTTGCAGAGAACCTTGGCATCCCATGCAAACCAAAATGCAACCATAAAACTTTGCAAAGCATGATGTGAGAACATCATCATGTTATAATACGCTGCAGTCACCTGAGAAGTCACCACGCCGAAACAAATCATTGCCAGCATCCTTGGCTTCTGCAGCTTCCTGCCAAGCCTTCTGCCATGAACTTGCATCATCAGCTTCTGAGCTCACTGTAGCTGAAATGCTGCTGTGCCTGAATGTTTGCTGCCATTCTGTCACAATGTCTATTGCTGCCTGCAAGTCCCCAATCATGGCCACAGCTTGGGCCTTGAGCAGCAACAGCTTGCTATAGAAATCACTCTGTGTCTGATGATGCCTGCAACACGACAAGAGTGACATCTTGTACATTGGACGAAGGAATGAGGGTGTGGTCTTGCGTTCTTGGCAGTTTGCATTCACAGTGTAGGTTACAAATGGAGCAAATATGCCGGCATGTTAATGTAGGCTGATACGCTTTATGTGCACCATCACCATGGGTTTGTTTCATGGGTGAGCCTCCTACAGTAGCACTTTTCAAGTCGTAAAATCCTTCATATCCTTCATGTAGTTCATGAGCGTTTCTGCTGTAATGATCAACATACTTGAGCGCAGCCTCGATCTGCGTGAGTGCCTCCTCCGGCTGACCTTCAGCAAGCTGCTTCTGGAGCATGTCCAGCGCTGCTGACTGTATAGATGCCAGCACTGCAGACGTGGGCTGAGCTTGGCTTGGGTCACCAATCTGCAATGTTTCTAGCCTGCCAGCTTGGGCATCAACACCGCTATGACTAGCCCCAGTATCAGCATGTTGTGCTGAGCTTGCACCAGACTCATATATGCTGTCACTTGAGCCTGTTTGGGTGGAGCTGGAGAAATCAGCGCCTTGGCTGTTGGTAGTAGGCTGGGCAGATGCTGATTGGTCATCTGTCCGTATGCTGCCATATTTGGCTGCTTGTAGCTCACTGTGAAACATGGCTTTGAGCTGGGCATGGTCCAAGTTGTAGTTCAAGGACGCTGCTGCCAACTCCTGCTTCTCCTCATTCTGCAGCATACACTGGTCATACAAACTGGGAGCCTTGTACCTGATCAGGGTCTCACAAGCTTGAGTCACGAACTGATAGTGTAAGCAGCAGACTGTCTAGCTTTTGTTGTGCATGAGCAGCAGCCAGTGATCAACCCAATGATAGGGAGTGAGTTGTATGCTGTAAAAGGAGGCCTTACCGTGCTTTGCAAAGACCCGGTCGTGATCTGATCTTCTAGCATGAAAGATAGAAGTCCAGTCAGAATGCTTGAAACTGTCCACATGGGGTTCCATGACTCCTGCAATATAGCAGCAAGACACATCTGAGATGCATGAGACTGCGTGTTCAGACACATCAGCAGCATAGACACACAGCAGCACGCGATTATTCTATCGTCCAAACCAGCGAAACACTATGTGATGCTGATCAGATGACCAGCAACGTGCAGCAGCTACGGTAAATAGCACTGTCACATGAGAGTCATCCTTGGAGCCAAAGCTGCTTAGCAGCGCCATACGCAGCAAAGCAGTAGAGTAAGTTGACAGACGCACTGGATGAAAGTCACTCATGGAAAGGCACAGGCGAGTGCCTGTGGCAAAGCGGCCACTGGGAGTCAGCATCATAATTGCAGGAGGCTTGAAAGGATACTCTGGCTGCAATCACATTCTCTGCTGAGTATTTGCAGAACACCCTACTATCATGATGTGCAGCAGCAGAAGCACTCACAGGAAATCGCAGCTTGCCTATGTACCACCCTCCAGCATAAGGTGTGTCAGGCGGACCTTCGAGCAAGAAATGCCATTCTGCATCATGTGATGTCACTGTAAGCGTCTAGCAGGGTGGAGCATACTGCCCATAAAGCCAGAGATCGCTAGTCCTACCAAGCATGTTTCGCTCGTTGACAAAAATCGCGGGAATGTGTGGCGGTGGATTGCTCAAGAATGCCTGGAAAAGAACAAAGTCGAATGCGTTGTCGGCTCAGCAGAAGAAAACACCATCAGCCCGCATATACCTTCATCTCTTTCTTTAGTTTTGTCATGCACACTTTCGGTGCCATGACGCTCAAATAAAAGCTTGCACAGCACACGCGCGAGTCAGAAACGACAGTAAGCACAGGCACGTCGATCACTGCGGTGTTTCTCGGCAGTCACACAGAAGACACCCACCGAGCCAATGCTTGTGCTGATCAACTCAGATTCGAACTTCCTATGGCGCTTCGCTTCCCTGTGTTCGGTTGCCTGTATTACATTTTGTGCTGCACTTGACGCAGAGATGACAGGCAGGATCAGTACTAATGATTTCACCATGATAATGTGTTCTGCTTGTCTCATCCCCGTGGTCCAATGTGTGCAGAGCATGCACCTCAACAAAGCTTTCCCCCAGACCAGGAGCAGATGGAAATGTCAGACAGTGGCTTCTGCAAAGCAAAGCTGCCTTTGGGCTCCATTCTCACGTATCCCATGGAGCATTAACATATGAACACAGTGGCAAGCTGATGCACATGCAACACACACTGGCACTGAACAGGCCATGCCACTGGTAGGTGAGATGGACCATGCAAGTGCTGGGACATGGGTTTGGCTGTCTCAACATCGATGATATCAGTTCTTAGAGGTAAAGCTTTACATCAGGTTGCAATGTTGCATTGGAATAACAGCAGCATTTGATGCAATGCATGACCACCTGCACCGACACATTGTTCATGTCAGCATCTTAGGCAGCCAGATATTTCCACAAGCCAGGTTTTTTTATGACACACAGTCTACCCTGTTCTGTACAGAGCCAGCTTAAGCTGTATAGAAGCATGAGATCATCACAATCAGCAGTTCTCATGATCACTGTTGCTGACCTGAATGTCAGCATGCCTGGTTGCGTCAAGCCAGACAGCTGCCCTTCCTGTGACCTTCACAGTCCTGCACAGCACACCTCACCCATTTGCCAACACACCTACAAGAGCCAATGCTATGATGAAGCATATTGAGCATTATTGGCAACTGTATGATTTTGTGCAGACGCCACGATACAATCAACACACAGGTGACAATCCATCTTGAGAAAGCACCCAAAAATAAGAACTTACCATTGGTGACATCTTAAACAATGCATGCAAACACACAGAGCCCAGCAATGCATTGTCACCTTGAGTCCTGCAGCAACTTGACCTCTCACACTTGACATTTCACGCAAGCAGTGAGGCCTCAACTGACAAGCTGACATGCCTTTATGCTCAGCAAATTACCTGGGCAGCAGAACAACCAGTTTCCCTACACAGCAGAACACCTCCACAGGTCAAGTCACAGACAACAAGCTTCCGCATCATGAGCAATGGATTGCCGAGCTGCTTCAGAAGCTCTGTGCTGCAAGACCGCTCAAGCTGATGGGTGTCAGCTGATTGTTACTACCCAGAGGTCTGGCTCAGACTCTCAACACACAACTAGTGGAAACCTTGATGTGTGGAGACGCAGCCGGTAGGTCACATATGCCCTTGCTTCACAGTGCACAATATGTTGTGCTGCCTGGCATTTCTGCTGACCCTGAGCTGATCCATGAAGCCTTCGTCACTCATGCAACCAACTGAAGTTCTTTTATCACTTCAGCCTGTTCCACATGCTTTATGGCTGGATCACCCTGACTCACATCCCCTGTTGCATGCTGGTCCAGCTGCAGGCAAGCTGAGTCATCCAAGTTTCTCTCCTTTGCAGCAACAACAGTCATTCCCATCTTTCTAGCGGCTGCCTCAACCAGTTCCTCTTCCCTTGCAGCAGCTTCAGACTTTTTGGGCCTTCCCCTGTTGTCAGAGTGCCTCGGGGTGAGACCAATCTTGGCAGCAATGGTTCTGAATCCGCCCATTTGCCTGATGGCTGCTACAAGGTGGTGCTGACCAGCTGACTGCAGCTGAACTCCATTGGGCATGACACCAGGCTTCCAGTGTTCCTCCCTGATGACAGCCTCTATCTCCTGACGCAGGTCTGCATGACTACGTTTGTGCCTGCAAGAAAGGTTGCAACCTGCCTATTGACTTCATGCATTGTTGCTCAGGCACATGTGACGAGAGACCGGTAGTCTTGCTGCAGACTTCAGGACTCTGATTTTGTTCACCTGTGTCACCTGACACACAATGCAAGCCAACCACTTACGTTGCACAGTTTCTGACCTTGACAGCGCCACTGCAGGGGTTGCAATTATTTGTACATGGGAACAAACCACAACTTGCATCTGTTGCTGAAAATGTAGCATATACACACAGCCACATGGTACATTGAAGGATGTACACACAGCCTCATGGCACATTGTAGGATGTACACACAGCCACATGGTACAAGCAGCACCTGGTGTTTGGCAGCACTCCCAAGCGATCAGCCACAGCTGTGAAGCCTCCCCACAAGCGCACTGCATTCAGCAAATCCATTCTGCCAGCAGCCATCAACTCCTGCTGAGTTGCCATCTTATAGCAGCCCTGCCGACTGCTGCTCGTCACACCTTTTCCTTTTGAGAAGGCCTGCTGCCGGACACCTGCTGCATGACAGTGTCTCTGGGGCTCTGCTGTGGGGTCATCACTGCCGGGGCCAGGCTGGAGTATGGGATGCAGGAAGGGCTGCAGCTCCTGTTTGAGGATTTCGAAGTCTTGCCAATGGCCACTGGCTTTACGCTGTCCAATCTTGAAATCATGCTGAGCAGGTATCCTGTTGATGAGCAATTGCACGGCTCAACATCCAGGCGAGTGACACAGACAGACCAATGCATTCTATGAACTCGTGTATGGCAGCTTGCTTGAGGAAATCGCTCAAATGAGGCAGATTTGATACAGCTGATTTGACACCAGCTGACAGAGGCAAGCAAGTGCACACAAATAATGACCGGAATAGTCTTTAGCGAGAACAAGGGAAATCGCTGCGCAGACGAAGCAAAGGGCCACTGCATCACTACAATGGCAGCGCTGCATCATGGGCCACATGAGCCTGAGTGCAACAAGCAGTTTGATGACAGCTGTGACCACAGTTATGACCATGACAAATGACAAGGTGCCTTCACAATGACACTGCAGCATCTGGCCAAGAAACTGGCAGGTACTCACCCAGCAAACAGCTTGGCATAGCCGCCATGCTTGGTGATGGCAAAGGCCAGGGAACTTGATCCTGTGCGCCTCAGTTGAGACTGGGAGGGCAGCAACTCTGGTGTTTTTAGGGGATGCACCTGTAACCAGTGCTCCAATTCCTGCCGTACATTGCGCACGTCTCTCCAGTAACCCCTGCACGCAGCCAGCTGTGATTATGAGAGACATGTGCAACACAATGTGGTTTACAGAGTGTGCCCTGCCTCAAAATGCAAATTGGCCAAAGCCCTGCATAAGATCTGCACTGCCCTGCCCTGGTCAAGGTGACTGCAGAGGAGGACAGGTGAAGCCAATCAATCCTCCAAGTGCCAGATGACTGCGATGCAACACGGTCAAAGCACACATGGCTGCATAGCCCTGAGCTTTATAACCCACTATCCCTCTTTTCATCTGGGTTTTGATAGTAGGGACCAGAAGCTCAACAGGGGGATTGCAGGGAGCGCTATGACAACAGCATGGTGCCCTACGCCTTCATCTCACACAAGCATGCAGACGGCTGACAGCGAGTACCACTCAGCAGAGCGACGCTTGATGACTTGGCGCTGTCCCTTGACCACACGTATGGTGTAAAAGTCTCCGGCCTCCTCCAAGTCATTCTTCCTCCACACCGGGCGCCAGGCATGACCTCCCATGTGGTATCTTGCTGTCTTTGCTACCTTGTCTGGCTGTCTGGTATTGGACTCCAAGAACTGAGCAATGGCTCGTTGAAGTGTTGTACAGTCGCTCCTGCTCCTGTGCACACAGCTTCATGTGTCAATATATGGCATCGCATGGCTCCTGCATGTCGCTGAGGATGGAGCAGGTCCCAAGGCTTCCCAGAGGCATGGGTGACAGCTTTGGCTTTTGACAGCAGCCACAATAGCTGCATAGGCATCGATAGACTTGTGTCTGATGCAAAGCTGGAGGTAACTCCGTGGTCACTAAAACTGAGCGGCGCATGCACTGGCTTTTGAGACCTGTCAGCCAAACCCTGACTGTGGCAGGATCACACAGGTAGAGCACAGTAGATAGTAGCTGCTAGTCACAGCTGAACAGAAACATACAGCTTTCCTACAAACCCGCTGGACCGGCAAACTAGCTTCGAGAGCAGGACTTCCTAAGCACACAGGATAAGCCAGTTGCTCAGCTTGCCAGTCCATCAGGCTGAGCTCATGCAATCTGGAGAGCTGCACAGACAGTGACATGAGTCGGAAAAAGACAGGTTGTACCTGGCCTGCAGGTGCATCAGCTTTTGCAGCAGAGCTCTGCAGGCTGTGCGCAGCTGATGCACAGCAGCCAGCAGCGCCACGCGCTCCTGAGCACCTCCAAAGTTGCCGTAAAGGGGGTCATTGATATCCTCAGAGAAAGTGCTAGCCTGGGAATCTGGAGCGGCTGCAAAGTTGCCCAGCTGTTGCACTCGATTGGAATAGCCTCCTCCTGGATTCATGGCATCAAAGACTGCCACCTCTCTGTACACCTGCAGACACACACACAAGACATGGGTTGTGAATACAGCAAGACGGGTCAGATCACATGCAGCATGCACAATGCATGACTGACCAAAGATTGTGTGAGAGCTACATGGCATACTCTCTTATCTTGCAACTTTACTTACGTTATGTTCAATGCAAGGCACATTGCATGCCATGCCTCTGCTTGCTTGCTGCCAAGCGGTGTGGTTCACACTGTCAATTGTGATTGTTGTAATGCAACATGTTATGATGCCACATGTGTGTCTTGTACATGCTAGTCCATGCAAAAGCCCACCTCTTCATAGTCAAAATGATCCATGGTAAGAACCAGATCGTAGTTGACAATGTCAGCTGTCTCATCAAAGGGGCGGATGTTGCGGCGTGACAATGTGAGGCCAGCCTTTTGAGCTGCCCACATGACGCGAGGGTCATGCAGTCCAGGGCCTATGGATGGTCCAATGGATGCTGAATCCACATGAATGAATGGCTTGAGAAGCGACTTGCTGAGCACCTCTTTGAAGACAGCTTCAGCCAACACAGACCTGCAAACTGAGTCTGCTTGACTTCCCACAAAGTTACATTTGCAGTGAAACGGCTTCAAGGCTACAGGTCAAGGCCCCTACAGACAACACAGCAAATCCGAAGCTATGCACCTGCAATGATTGCCTTCATCAAGAAACAGGATGCTCGCTTGTGTGACAGGACGCTGCGCTCGAAGTACTTCAGCTATATACGGAGACGCTCTGAAGACTGGCTGAAGCAAGCTATCCTCGTCCTTGTCGTGCCGTTCTCGGTTCTGAAAGCCGTGGGCCGCTTGCTCTTTGGCCCGTTGTGCAACAAGCAGTTTCTGTTGAGCCTGCCTGCTGGCCCACTGCCGCAGAATACGCTGCCGTACCTCGCTTGTTTGCGGTCGTTGACTCCAAGGGTACCGGGGCAGCGGCACCGGAAAGCCTGTTGCTGTGTGCACCTGTTCAGCTGAACTGTACGTGAGAAGTTGCACGAAGCGTGGTCCAAGCCAGAAAGACGGACTAGCAGTCTCACACCTGCAGCAGATCACCGTCGTCGCTGTTGTCGCTACTGACGTCTGTCCGCTTGAGCAGAGGCCGATCTCTACGATCTAAGCCTGCCAGTAAGGAGCCCCCGGACCAGGTGCTGTCGGTCCTTGAACCCCTCTGGGTTTGCAGACTTTGCTCGCTGTTGGCTTGAGCAACTATGAGACCTGCCCCACGCCCACCCGGTCCCTGGCATGCAGTCGCCCACGAACACAACAGCATTCACGCAGTAGGCGAGTGCACTCCAGCAAGATTGACGGCGACGTGAACCAGCGCTGATGGCAAGCGAGAATCTGCTATATCTTGTACTCACGTTCAGCGTTTGAAACTTGACGAGCGCGATGCGTGAATGATCCATGACCAGTGTCCAAGTCACACTGTGGAACATCGTGTGCGGGGTGAACAACGTCGTCGACAAAGCAATGTTGCTCACGTCAGACTAGGAATCAAATCTCGACGCTGGTCTTGTGTTGTCTGAGCATTGTGTCGCGCTCGTTCCTGCGCAGTTGTACACTTAACCACACAGTACACTTGATCATGTCGTCTTGGTGGTCGCAATGCTTTGGACTGATTGGCTTGATGGTCGTTTTGCGACTGGTATTGACCGTAACAAAGGCTGTCTGGGTGTACTTTCTCAGACCTGGTCAAAACTTGCGGAAGTTGGGTTCCTGGGCAGTTGTCACTGGAGCGACTGACGGTATTGGTAGAGCCCTGTGCGATAATCTTGCACGTAAAGGTGATTGCTGTTGCCGTGATGCCGCTACGCGTCGGAGAGAAGGAAATTTGTCCCAATCGAGCTCGAGCAGTCAGACCTGAATCTGCTGTGCAGGCTTAAACGTGCTGCTCATTTCACGCACGGAATCAAAGCTCGTTGCAGCCGCAGAGGAGGTGGCCAAGAAGTACAACGTGCAGACGAAGTACTCTGTTGTTGACTTTGCCAACGCTGACGAAGCAACATGGCAACGCACGACCACTGCATTAGCGTCCCTTGATGTCGGCTTGTTGATCAACAACGTAGGGTTGTCGTACGATCATTGTGAGTATTTTGAGCACCTCTCTGACCAGGATGTCAGAAACATGGTGGAGGTCAATATCACCAGCGTTAATCAGGTAAGCAGTCAAACACAGAAGCTTCATAGCACAGCATCAAAACCTTGCAAACGATGCTGCGAGACAGCATCACAGCTTGTGCTGAGAAGCAGAATTGTGGCACTTGCAAAATCTCCGCCTTCTGAGTAACTCTGCTGCTGCAGATGACTCGCATTGCTCTACCAGCCATGAAGGCCAATCGCAAAGGCACAATAGTGAATATTGGAAGCGCATCCGGCTCATTGGTGCCTGCAACACCTTTGACCAGTGTGTATGCTGGCACCAAGGTACGACTCGTCCACAAGCTTGCTGGAAAGCAGCGTGCCATGGTTACCATGTGCAGTGAAGCCTACATGTGTGATGACATTGCCCGACACAGTTTCTACTGCTTGCAGAGTAAGCAGTTCCTTGTAGAATTAGCTGTCCAACACAAAGTTGGTTGTGATAACCCTGTCTGCATGCAGCTGTGTTTTGTATGAGCTTTTGACATTGTGCATGCAGGCTTATGTGGACGTTTTCACTAGGTCCATGCAGGTTGAGCTGGCCGCCTCTGGTGTGACATACCAGAACATGGCACCTTTGTTTGTTGCTACCAAGATGTCTAAGATTCGAAAGCCAAGTGGGCACGATCTGCAGTGAAACACATAGGCTATGAGACAATTTCATGTCCATACTGGTTCCATGCTGTTGAGTGGTATTGCATTGCTGTGGCTCCCACATGGCTGATGAACATGTATGTCTTGAACATGCATCTGGGCATGCGCAAGCGCTACTACAAGAAGAAGAATGCAAAGGCTCAGTGACCAGACACGGACAACATTGCAGACAAGCCCAGCACCTGACCGCACTTTGGAGGACAATTAGTTTGTGATATCTTTGCGCTATTGTGAGTGTCTCTGCTGGTGATCAGGTCTTTACAATCAGATCGTATGTGATATACTGCTAGTTGCCCCTCAGCATGCTGATTGTCTGCCAGGAGTTTCTACTGGTTACTTGACGAAGTCTCGCTGAGCAGCATTGGGCATGTGCATCATCTGATATTCTGATACTTACCCTAGACGTGTACTAATCAATGGACTGAAACAGCTTGGGATTGACAGAAGTGTAAGAAAACAGCAACCTTTGACAGCTTGCCTACGGGCCATTACTCCAGACACTAAGACATTTGACAGCCTGTTGACGCACACGGCGCATGTTATCATCAACAGTCAACGTGACTGTGGTCACAACTCGTTTACGCAGACGGTGCAACAAATGGTACGGCAGATCCATGACTGAAGCCAGACATTGCAAACTCAGGATCCTTATGTCAGCATCTTGGTAGCTGGCCAACGAAGTCAGTGTCGCAACCAGCCTGGTGACCTCAGCCTCCAGTTTGGAACGCCCTGTAGCAACCAATATAAGTTACGCAGACTAGCTGTTGCCTGGCTGCTGTACTACGTTACATCCTCTATGATGCAGCAAAGGTATAGACTGCTAACCCCAATGGCAGCATTTGACATGACAACACACTCTATTGAAAGAGTGCTGCTCTTCAACTGTCATGACACAACGGATTAGACACCAGATGAGCCACTGCTGCTGCGATCAAGTGCATGCACACACCTGTTGGGTCTTTCATCACAGCTTGAACAGACTGCAATGCCCCTCTCAACACACCCTTGTCTCTGCACTGCCCTGGAAGCTGCAACACATCCAGGGCTGTCAGGAGCAGCCCCACTATGCGGGGCAGATCTGCCCTGCTGAGGTTGGCAGGAGTGCCTTTCAGCAGGTAAGCCAGTGCCAACAGCAGAGGACCATGCTGCCTTTTATCTGTGCTATCTGTAGGCTGCTGTCCATTTGTCCTTCCTGCTGACTCATGCACTGTCAACAGCTTCTCAAGCCGCTGCAGAGCAACGGTATAAAAGCGCTGCTGCCACAGCAATTTCACCTTGACATGAGACATCTCCCTGCTTAAAGGCAAAATGCTGTCTTGAGCAGATGGTACTAGTTCAAAGGTTGCTGCAGCTGCTTGCAAACATTGCCCTGTTGTTGCTGAACGCTGTAGTGATTCATCCGCAATGGGTGTCCTACCAAGACCAGCTTGTCCTGTGTGATCACCACCATCCACAGGGGAGCTGCCCTGCTCAGTCTTCATGACAGCATGGGAAGCCTGTGGTGGCTGATCAGAGGCTGGAGCCTGATGGCTGCTCAGGTATGACAAGGGTATGTCTACCAACTGCAGGCTGGCTGAATGGCCTGCCATAGATAGTCCCTTGATGAGCCAAGCAAGGCAGGTGAAGCTGACTGCAGTGGGGCCTTGCCTACCGCTGCTGCTTGCTTGGGCCCCAACAGTTGCAGCGTCTTGCATGGGAGCAGCTGCAGCTTGGCGTGTGTAGGCAGGCAAGCCTAGCAGGCTCAAAGCAGAGGCAATGCCCTCACTCAAGGATTTTGCGCTCTCTGCAAGCAAACACTGCCACAGTCTTGGTGCTGTGCAGCTTCCGTCTGGCAAGCTGTCATGCATCAAACAGAACAAAATTTGTGAAAACGGCCTAGGCAACATCCAACTAAAAGTGCAAATGCAGATTGTCCAAAGTACTGTCCAAGCACTATGAACAGCATGTCCAAACGGTGCTGTTCACTGTCAGCAAATGCTGTCTAGTAGAAAGACAAGAAAAGAAAAGTTTACGCTTTTCAGCAATCATAACAGGAGCCACCCAAGGCGGCAGCCCGGAGCTGCTGTCTAGTACTAAATAGCATGTGCCTAAGGACATAGGTCTCTAAACCCAATGACATGCTAATCGTCACTGCCTCACAAGAATCACTGCAAATGCTCTGAAAGCCATGTACAAGAGCAGGCAATCATGCAAGTGTAGCGACATGCCTGCAGGCCACTTGTTCACTAGAGCAGCAGCCGCAGTCATGGCAGCCTGCTGTATGCTGTTTTGGGACATCCCCATGGCGAGCCTGATGAGGCAGTCCAGCATTGGCTTCATCTGGTCACCAGGCAGCACCCCTGGACTCAGAGCTGTCACTGCTGCTGTAGAAACCAACCCACTCTGTGCCAGCAACTGAGTCATCTGCTGCACGGAATGTAACCTAGGTAGCAGATCGTCCCCTGATGGGATGTCCACAGCAGTGGTGGACGCCTGTCTACTCTCGTCTGCACCTTGCATTTGACATTGGATGCTCTCAGCACCATGCGTCTGCATGACGTCATCGATCTGTGATGGACGAGAGGGGGGGTCAGCATGACTTGGGTCCAGGGGAGTTGTGTTTTGAAGCTGTTGGCAGCACTGGGCGAGCTGCTGGCAGGCAGTCTGGCAGATGAGGGCTTGCTGGTGTGCGTTGCATCCTGCTGTTGCTGCCTGCACTGCTTGGGCACAGGCTGCTGCTACATCTTCAGAAGCCACCTGACTAGCCTGCAAAAGCAAATGTGAACGGATGTGGTTACTACGCCAGGAGTGCGCGCAAGATTGATGATTCCTCACCCTCAGGGCAGATGTGTGTCTCATGACTTAGTCAATCAACACATGGGGGAGACAAGACCAGCCGGTGCTGACACAAGCTACGCCTTTGGCTTTCCTGAAATCCTAAGCGGCGGGGAGACCCAAAGGGGCCGTGCATGACCTACCATTACAGAAGTGCCACAACCTGCCAGATTGGTGGAACAAACATGTCCACATGCGCTCGTCAAGTTCAACATCCATTGCACTGATGGCACACAGGGTTGTATGACATACCATTGTCAGCTGTCTCATCCCTGTAAGAAGATCCAAGGACATAGCTGCCGCCACCTCTTCTTCAGATTGGGCAAAGGGAGCCAGCTTGTGTCTGACAGCTTCCAAGACGCCAATCAGCATCTGCTGATTGTGCTGATTGCTGATTGAGGCAGCAAGCATTGCTGGCACCATCTGCTGAATGCTGCTCATGATTTTGCCTCTGAGTCTTGAGGCAGGAGCTGCTAGGGCAGCCAGGGCTTGCAAGGGCAGGGCACCTTGCCACTGCCCAGCCGTGGATGTCTCTGTAGCCCCTTCTAGTAGTGCATCGATGGCATCTTGCTCCAACAAGTCGGTATGGCCGGCAGCTGCAGACATGCAGACCTTGCTGATTTTGTGGTGCTTGTAGCTGGACAATATGGGCGACCACAGCACACAACTGCTTGGTTGTCTTGATGCAAGAGCTGGGTGTTGTACATTTGTTGAATGAGACATGTATCAAGCAATGACACCTCAGGACAATGGCGCATACCAACCTGATCCCATGTTGAGTTCATGCAAATTGTGACACAAGTGAGATGCAATTGCCAAGGGAGACTCTTTCATGGAGCCAGGGCAGAACAGCAACCACACACATGTGATGCTGCCTGTGTGTTGCAAAACCAAGTGTAGAATGGGCTTAAACCCAGTATCATGCGGAACCAGAGTATGCTGACCTGCCATCCTAGTCAAGCCTGCTATTGCTTGCTGGGCTACTGCTTGAGATGACTGGCTGGACCTGCCCACACATGACAACAGCTGCTGCAGAGCACTGCTCACCTCCTGCACATACCCAATGCACGCAAGTGAGTGACAAAGAGTAGTCTGCTTGTGTGATTCTGCATGTATACAGACACCAGCAGGCTTGCAATATTTCAGTTTGTCATGATGCGATGACTTTCAGATGATCCTGCCGCAGAACGGCATCACGGTCTGAGAGCCAGTGCTCCCTGCAGGAGCAGGGCGTCGGACTGAGCCCCAAGGGCTTGTCAATTTGCGCTGTCACAATTGAGGCCCTGAGGAGGGAACGAGCAATACCATCAAATGTAAGGACATCATGGTCATCATTCAGAAGAAGGTCAAAAACTCCTGTCCCCGCCCTTGCTAGCCTGCCCATGATGATGTTCCCAGCCAAGAGATGCATCTTTGCAGAGGAGGCAAAAACAAGCGGATGATAGAAAGAGCAGGAGAATCAAGATCTAGCAAGGTGTGTGAAGCTGCATGCATAGATCAGGTTTGCTGCAGCTAGGCCCTGGTCCATGCAGAGCGTCACATGACTTGTAGAGCTGAAGCAAGCCTGCCAACCAGGTGGCTGGCGCCTACCTGTGATGATAGGCAGCTCAAGGTGACTGGTAGGGACACCAACTCAGTCATCACTTGCAGCTGCAGCAGCCGTACATCCTCTTCTACACCACCTGAGTCATGCTGAGCTCTACCCTGCCCATGATTTGCACCCTGTGCCAGTTGCTGCAGGCCCTGATCTTGCACAGCAACTAACTCACTGGCTGTATCAGTATCCAGGCTGCCGTTTATGGCTGTGCCCAGATGACTTGAGTCTGACATGTCAGCTGGCGTGCATGGCTCTGCATGGACTGCTTGGAAAACAGGTGAGCCGGTGCCTGCCAATGGATCATGACGACAGAGTCCTGCAGCTGTGAGTCTGTTGGCTGCCTTCAGCAGGTGAAAGATGGTGGACAGTGCCAGTCGCCGTGTCTGGTCAGCTGGCCTGCTGCTGGAGTAGTGCTGGCTGTTTGAAAGGGAAGCTGAAGCTGCTGCTGCTGCTGCTAGTTTTGGCAGAAGGCGCTTGCAAGCCACCTCACATGCTGCTTGGGAGCTTCCAGCCACCTAAACAAGTCAAAAAATGATGTGAAGCACAAGGCAGTGAGCTATACATCTATATGATCAGAGACATTCTGACTCCCAACTTGCAGACTGCAGGCGTCTTGTGTGTTGTGTTTGTTGTCAGTTCACATATGTTTACTGTCAGACATGTGCTAACTCCTAGATTGCTCTGATCTGACATGTCCACACCGTACAAAAAGAGACTGTTCTGTACTTACTGCCAAGACACACACCAAAGACTTGTGCTAGCTTTTTGGCAAGCCTGCATCACTTAGCGCCACCGCTGTTTCTGCCCTGAAATAATTGTAGCTGCTGCCCAGGTGCCATGCTTGTTGGCATGTGCACCAACCTTTCTGTTCCACGCAATTCTTTCTAGCTGGGAGATGGAGTTGCCCAACAAGTGCATCAGCTGATGTGAAACACGATGACCGTGTTGCCTTACCGCAGCAACAGCTTGGGTAAGAGCGTCAACACGACGAGCAGGGTTGTGTGAATGCTGCTGTTTGGTGCCAGACAGGCAGGCCAGCAGATCACCACACATCTGCTCATCTTCCAGGACCTTCATTGCCAAAGCTTCATCCCCCTGTTGGCTTAAGGCCTTAGCAGTCTTGCTGAGGCACTCACCAGCCTTGCTGGCAATCTGCAGGCATGCATGCCAGTCTGCTCAAGAAATCGAGAGCTCAGCTGGTAATGCAGGGCCAGGGAACAGGGGGCTCCCTGCTTGAGGGAGGGTGCTTGAGGGGAGGGTGAGGAACAGGTCACCATACTGATCACATTCTCAGAGGCCTTCCAAAAACAGAGTGTGAAGCTCCTGTGCACAGACGTCAGCAAGTGGGAGACCAGCAGCAAGACCAAGCAGCGCCCCTCTGAGGTAACAGCAGTTGTTTGACAAGTGGATCATGATGAGCATTTGAGCGCAGTCAAAGTTATCTGAATCTCGCCTGCTGTGTTGAAGTGAGGTCGGTAGGTAGCAGGCCAGGAGCAGCAGGGGCAAGCAGCTCCCCTCTGAGTGCATGCCAAATGGCTGACAAGTGAGGTTGCATAGCATCTGGGCCGTAAGCTTCAGCAGCTGCTGCTAATGCAGATAAAGCATCCAGCTTTGCTTGCCTGCACTATCAACCAAGGCATGCTTCTTACTGGTGACAATGCAGAGAACAGTATGGAAATTTCAGCTTGCATGCCCACAGCTGACAGGGCGTTGGCATGTACAGCCTTGCAGAAAAGCTGTAGTGCAGCAAAATCAAAGCTAAAAACCGTGCAACTGCATACTTGCAAGCGTGGTTTTCTCAGCTTTACAGGCAAGAAGCTGCTCTGAGAGCAGCAGATCCCCCCCCCCCCTCAGGACGACGTCAAGCACAGATGTTGAACCCTGACATCTTTACTTGATGCGGTAGAGGGCAGTTTGGTCCAAATCACAGGACCCTGACCTGAGTGTGGAGGATAGCTTCTCCACCAGCATGGGTATGAAGAGGGGAGTGAAGAGAGTAGTGCAGGTGAGGGTGGTCTGCAAGGCCCCTGCCAGGTCCTCTCGGGTGATGCCATGCACATTGTTGGGGGGCGGAGTGAAGCTGATTGGGAAGTAGCATGCCACCACATCAAAGAGCTCCTCACAGTTTGCTTGCAGACTCTCCTGAGCTGCCGGGACCTGCGTCATACACCTGCCCACACTTATGCGCCATGCATGATGACGTCTGAGATCTAATTCATTCATTGAGAAAACTGCACTCACATGTGACTAGAAACCGCTATATGGCGGCTCAAATCTTATGCAATGCAAGTATCAGCTGATTTGCAGCATGTGTCACTTTGAAGTAGGCGCCAGGACTGTAGGCAAAAGGAATCAGCACAATGCACATTCTGTTTTTCAAGTCTGAAAGGCAGCAATGGTGACATGCAAGGAGTTGAATGCGGTCATGCCAGATGTGGGCGTACTGAAGGTGATGCCTCATAGATCTTGACAACTTGCTGGCTGAGCTGGAAAGACAGTAGCAGGCAGCGAGGATCCTTTTCTCCATCTATAGCTGCTATGACCCCTGAGATCACATCAGTTCCACTTTTCACCAGTACTGTGCCACAGCTCTGCAGTGCACATCAGTGAAGGGTGCATCAAAGTGGGGTTTGATGCCTGGCAGTTCATGGAATGCAAGCTGCACCTGACGACACAGAATAAACTATGTGGCAGCAGCTCAAAATACAAGCCTTGCTGATTTCAATGGACATCCCAAGCGCTGGGCAGGCAGACAGGTTGCTAGGCAACTGGCACCTGCAGCATGGCTCCCATGAACAATCATGGCACAATGTGCATGGCATGTGGAGACTGTTGTAATTGCTCAGTGCAGGCATGGCAGCATTTATGCTGCCAGGAGTGTTTTCAAGCGGACCTGCAGAGCCTGAAGCAAGATGGTGAGGGCCAGCATGCGATCTGCCTGAGCAAGTGCGGTGATGTGCACATTTAGCAACGCCTTGACAACCGGACAAAGTAAGTGAGCTGCTGGTAGACCTTGGTCATTGCTTATCAGGCCAGCAATGCCCTTCAAGCAACCGTGCACTGAAGGCCTGCACAAGACATAGTACAATCATGTTCGTCAAGTTGATAAACCGTCCCAGCCAAGGCAGGCCGACAATAATGTAGTACCCTAGACTCACCAGTCTGCTAGTCTGGAGGACAGGAACTGGACAAGATGCTCTTGAGTTGGCTGGGCATTTGCTAAGGCTGAAGCCAATGCAACGACCTGCATGCAACTTCTGCTCAACTGCTGCTGCAATGTCAGCGGAATGTGATGTCAAAGCTGAATCACAGTGCACCTCCCCCAGCAGCAAGGCAGCTCGACCACGTTCGGTCTCGTCATCTGAGACCAGGCTTTGACCAAGACCTTCAATCTGCATACCAGAGGGGTTGCAGACGCATGCTCGCCCGCCTCATGCCTGCGAGCGGTGGTGGACGCTGTTTGACCTACCAGGTCTTTAATGCTGCTGCTGCCACTCTGTATCTTTGCGGCGATGTCTTGCAAGCTGCGATGCCGGTCTTGCTCATTGCTTTGAGCGTTCAAAAATACAGCAACACCTGGAATCAAGCTTTGAAAAGCGCTGGTGGGCATGTGTACTGGTGATCCGGATCAGTAGACAGAAAAACGAAGCAGTCACAGCAACTGGTCGATCGACAACACTCCGGCTTCAGACATCAGCATTGTAATGCTCACATAGAAGCTGCTTCGCCGATCACGGCGTGTATTGACCAGCAAGTCGGGCATAGAAGCGCAAGTCTGCTGGCGTTATGCTGCAAAATTGCTGGAACAATTTTAAGCATGCTGAGACAAATGTTCACTGAGCATGCCATGCGTCCACAGCAGGGCTTTGATTCATTGGCCGAGGCAAGCGACCCTGCCGGTTGGTAGCACTGCGAATAGGGCGCAACTCAGGCTGCTGTGCCCTTGCAGACAGTGGTCTGTGCAGGGCATCACCGGCACTGCCACTACGATGCAAATTTGAAGCCAGCCTTGCATTAACTCCAGGATCATTGCCTACATCCGCTGCCACACCTGGAGCTTGACTTACGTCAGACAGCATATTGCGCAGCCTCATGATTTCCTTCTGGTAGGCAACAGTGCTTTGGGCAATGTAGTGCTGCAAACTTTGCAGCTGCTCTTCAGCAACCAACGCTCTGGACTGCATGGCAGCCATCTGGCGCTCCAGATCCATCTGCGTATTGAGTGTGAACTCCTGTACAACAGCACATGTATGCCCTGAATTGCTAATCACTCTTATAACACCAGCCAGCGAGGCACGCGCATCAAACCTGTGCTGTACATAGCAACCTTGCACCAGCGCACAACTCAAGGTGATGATGCACTCATTGCAGCCTTTCAGACAAAGTGCACAAGGTTGCCTTGCACTCAGTAGCAATTGAATGTAAGGATGCATGCCACAGCCTCTGACAATTCCCACCTTGACCTGACGGCGCAGAGCAGCAGTGCTGTTTTTGCCATTGGCCCGCCGCATTTGATCCAGCTGCTGCTTGAGCTCAGCCACCTCATACCCCAACTGGGCTCGAGTCTTATCCCCGTTCTCAAGCTCTCTGAGTTGACTCACCAAGCGCTCATTCTTGGTTCTGAGCTCATGCTGAGGGGTGGTAACTGCCCTCTGCCTCAGGGCGTCCAACTCCCCCTGGAGCCGCTCGTTCTCTACCTCCAATGACTGCAACCATCCCTGCCCTGTAGCGTCAAAGCACATTGTGAAACGCTACAACAAACAGCAATGGCAGCATCAGCATGGGATTCTTGAGTCACAGATGCATGCTGCCTGGGGATGGGCTGTTGAGATGTGGCAAGCAGTTCTGGTGCTGTCCAATTTTGAGCATATGACATAGCAAAGAGGACTTCTTTACCGTACTGTATTTTGAGATCTTGCCGCTCATCCACACGAGAGCTTGCTCCAAATCTTCAATTGTCATGGATGATCAAAGATGCGCTTCATACCATCGGCAAAGGATGAGTGACTATGTCCGATTTTCTATAAACCCAAGGCACTAAGAAAGCTCAAGAGCATCAAAGCAGCTTCGCTCACCCCCTGGTCTCTTGTTGAGCGCCTGCTTTGCCGCAGTGTCACCCCTCTGCATCCTTGCTGCATCTCTCTCCTGACGCAGGCGTGCCACCTCTTGCTGCAAGTGCTGCATCTCACTCACCACCCTCTCATGCTCATTCTGCCTGTGCCTGTAAGCTGACTGCTGCAAGCTGTTTTGAGTGGCAGTGTCAGATGCTGAGACCGGCGACCTGCTGTCTCTGAAGGAGTAGGTCTGTCTCCTGAGCTTCTCCCGCTGCAGCTTGCTCAGCTCATCTTGCATCCTCCTGTGTTCAGCATCACAGTCTCTCTGACTCCATCTGGGCAATCTCAGCAAGAGACTCTGACTGACAGTTCTGAGTTGCAATGACTGCAGCTGCAAGTCAGCCGGCACAAGCAGGCTTACCAACTGGTAACAAAATACGATAGGTCAAACGGCTGTAGCAGAAAGCAACACCTCTTGGCTGATTTCAAGTGCAGTGCCCAGTGTAACGTTGATTGATTCTTGCAGCACCGACATCACCAAGTGGCCGGTGACTACAAGCAGAAGTGCAGGGTATGCAGATGTGGATGGTGTCATGATCAACACATGTTCACAAGCTGCCTTAGTATCCACGTGTACACGTTGCTGAGCTCGCCTGTTGTCAGCGTCCAAGGCCTGCAGCTTGTGGTGGTCGACGCTGGCTAGGGGCTTGTACTCCTTCTCAGATGTCACCCTCCGCATCATGCGATTGACAGCCTGTACGCAAGCTTCAGAGCTTCAAGGACAACAAGTGCATTGCTTCTGCAAATCAGGGTTCCAAGACCTAGAGAGCAGAGCACCTGCCAAGACAAGCATGGTAGTCACAAGGGATGGAGGAAGCAGCCAGTGCTTACAAACACAGGCAAGAGAAAATGGCCCCTTGTGTCAGCAGTATCTGGATTGATGGACACATTATGACAGTGTCACAACCAACAGTAATCAAACTGATTTTGGAGTGGCAGGCACAGTGTAACCCTATGTGCAACCGGAATATATGTATATCTCTTTACAACAATTGCGTTGTAAAAGCAGGACACAAGATTTATACTTTACAAACTGTTTGATTTGTATACAATGAAAGTTGCACATACAGACATGAGGATCAATGCCAACACAAGTGAAGTTTGCACATTGATGCAGGACGCAGAGAGTGTGTGAAGGCATTGCACCTTGCTGTTAGGTGCCAAGCCATCCAAAGACCTCTGCAGCAGGTCCCTCTCTAGGCTGGCTGCTCTGTGGCGCAGCTGGCTCAGCACATCCTGTTCAGCCGCCTCTTCTTTAGCAAGGGTGACATCCAGACTCACACCCAAGACCTCGTCCTCATGAATGCCGCTCTGACCCTGTGAGGCATCCGCATGCACTCACTCCAAAATGACTGCCTCATCAATAGTACCAAGTCACAAAAGTGTTCCTCGTGCTACTGCGGCTCTATGGTCATGTCACCATCTCCTGTCAGTGCCAGAGTCTGCAGAGATTGCAAACTACGCTGAAACCACTGCCACTTTGGGAGAACTTGAGCAACAACAAAATATCTTGCAGCTGACGTATGCAAGACTAGACTCAGTCTCAGTGTGCACAGCAAAGTTATAAAGAACGGGATCAAGAAACAAATGCACTGTCTCCTACACAACCCTGCACATCACCAGCATGTGTGTCATCCATTGTCAGCATCACAACATTCACACAGATCGAATTTGCCATAGCAGTACAACAAAGAGCTGAGCAGTGTAAGAGACTATTACACAGTGATCACAGGCTACCTTCCATGTGATGCCTGTCAAACAGCAGAGTTGTTAACCTCCTGCTGCAGTCTCTACAACGCAGCTTTTTCAGTTAGACAACTAGGACCGTGGCCTCCTGAAACAGCAAGAACATAAGCAAGTTAACAAAATGGGCGTATGGAGTCAGTATGTGACCTACCACATCCTCCAGGCGCAACCTGAGCTGGGTGTAAGCAGCATGCAAGGCCTTGAGGGAGTGCCGTAGGCTGGCATGACGTGCATGCACCTCCTTCATCTGGTGCGCTGCATCTGCATCCTTCTGTGCTTGCACCTGCATCAAACGAATGCAAAGATCAGCTCATTGTGCTCAGAATCAGCCTGTCTGGAGGGACCTGAATTGCGCTGCATGCACCTGATGCCTGTTGGCTAAACCCGCATTTCACTGTTATATTATGCGCTTGCGTTTTCACAAGTTATCTGGGGGCGGCAGCTGCCTGTGTACTGCAATTTTGAAAGCAGCAATGATGCCGTTGCACAGCATGACAAGGGCGTGATAGACACTGCATTGAGGCCACAAAATGCAGCATGCAGGCTCAGTACAAAATGAAAAAACGGAAGTTGTCAACGCAAAAGGAAGATGAGGTGATAAGCACCTGCAGAAGCTGGGCAGCCAGGCTCTGGACCCTTTCCTGGAAGTCAGCTTGAGTCGGCACCAGGTCAGTGCCTGGATCATCTCTGGCAATTGCACACGCCTTCTGCAGATCTCCTGCCTGCATCATTGATCAAGCGTCTTGAAGTTTTGCCCTCCAGAATGAGTGATGAGGTCTTACTTAGACCGTTCTTGCAAATGTAGCGTAAGGTTGCCAGGCGTGAGATTCTGTCAGACAGTAAGTGCTTGACATGCTGATCATCTTGTGCATGTCTGCTTGCACAGGTTCATGCAGGACGGCCTGCTGGTTTGGTACACAATGCAGACTGTTGAGTCCTTGACCAGAAGGTATATAAGCTTCTTCCTACCGACGCAGCTGTTGTACACGAGCACGTAGTCACACAGGAGGTGCTTGGGAGCACACCTCCAGCATGCAGTGCTGAATGCGGACTCTGAATGCCTCCCTTGATTCTTCCAGCTGGATATGAGCCAAAGTGGCCTCTCGCTGCAGGTGATCATTGGCCTGCTGCTGTTCAAGCAGTTGGCTCTGCAAACTGTCCGCCTCACGCTGCTGTGCTAGCATGTCACCCTCTAGGGCTGCAGCCCTCTCCAACTGCCCTGCCTGGTTCTGAAGCTGTTCGCGCAGGTCTGCCACTGTATCTTGCATCTCAGACCTGCCAAAAGCAAGATCTCACTCCAATAGTAGCTTTCCTGATCTTTCATTAATGATGCATCTGCAGCTTGGTGTCATGCTGCAGGGAGCACAGTCTTGTTGTGTATCACTATGACAAGTAGCAATTTGGCCTTTTGCTTTGAGACCCTACAAATAGACTCTTGCTTCAAACCTGCTGAAAGCAGAACTTGACAGCATAAGTGCAAGAACAGTCAACACCGAGTAAGTACATTGTGATAACAGGTATTACTTCAGTACCCACGCGATGGTCGCAGCAAGCAGAACGTTGTATGGAACACACCTGCTCACAAGCAGTTCCTCATTCTGCTTCTGCGCATTTGCGGCCTGTTGCTGCTGCTGTGCCAGCTGCTTCAGCAACTCCTGCTGTGCTAGCTGCTGTTGCTCTTCTTGCTGCAGGAGCAGCTGCTGTTGTGCTGCAGTCTGCCGCACCTGTCCACTGCTTGGAGTAGACACATAGGAGCTACTGGATGAACTAGATCTCGATTCCAGTTCTTGGATTTTCTGCTCCAGAGCAAATTTGGTGTTCTCTGCCTCCTCCTGTGGCAAAGGCAGGCATGTTGAAAGCGGCACAAAAATCTTGATGGAGATGAGTGGCTAAATGCTGCATGTCATGCAAGTCAGCTGAGTACTACAATGCATGGGTGTCATTCGTGTACGTCTACAAGTGGTTGCAAAACATTGTGCATGGTGGTCATTGCTGTCCACTTGCCCTGTGCAATGCTTGGCAAGCATGTGTGCCTGTCCGCAAAATGGCAACCAGGCCGTTGGTCTGCACATCATACTTCTCAGTGTCACTCAACATGCACACAGCAGGTGCAACTGCTCTGCAGCAACAGCAATGACTGTGTACAATGCAAAGGTAAGACTGGTGTACATTTGAGACAGTTCAAACTGAGACAGTTCAATCCGACCTGTGCTTTGTTGAGGTCCAGTTGCATGGTCAGCAAAGCTTGGCTCACTGTCAAACGCTCCTCCTCAGACTTGATCAGTTCCTCCTATACTCAAACCATGACATTCAGCAAAATTGACAGTCACCACAAACCTGGAGCATTTGGAAAGTCTGCCTTCTCAGTACTGACAGTCACCAGTCACTGCAGCATCACTGCAACACGTGCAACACAAGCTGGTACATTCTGCAGGAAGGATCAGAAGCAATGCAATGCATTGCGCATGGGCAGCATAGCCGGGAAGAGCAAAGCTCCACTTGCCTGCAGCTTGCCCTTTTCCGCATCCTGGGCAGTAGACTTGTCGTTGGCTGCTTGCAGGCGTGCTTGCAGCGCAGCCTTGTCAGCTGCTTGCTCCTTCTGTTCCTGCCTTGCATCTGCCAGCTGAGCCTGCAGACCCCTTATCTGCATCACCACGCAGCCAAAGCTCAAATCAGGCCTCTATGCCATGCTTGTACATACTGCTGGCATAACTGACTGTCCTGATGCAGGCTTGCTGCTGTAATCATTGTACAGCTACAGACAGCGATAGTTGCTGATCACCACAGCGCAACTGGCTGATTTGCCGTTTGTCACTTGACCAGCAACACAAGCTGGTACATTCTGCAGGAAGGATCAGAAGCAATGCAATGCATTGCGCATGGGCAGCATAGCCGGGAAGAGCAAAGCTCCACTTGCCTGCAGCTTGCCCTTTTCCGCATCCTGGGCAGTAGACTTGTCGTTGGCTGCTTGCAGGCGTGCTTGCAGCGCAGCCTTGTCAGCTGCTTGCTCCTTCTGTTCCTGCCTTGCATCTGCCAGCTGAGCCTGCAGACCCCTTATCTGCATCACCACGCAGCCAAAGCTCAAATCAGGCCTCTATGCCATGCTTGTACATACTGCTGGCATAACTGACTGTCCTGATGCAGGCTTGCTGCTGTAATCATTGTACAGCTACAGACAGCGATAGTTGCTGATCACCACAGCGCAACTGGCTGATTTGCCGTTTGTCACTTGACCAGCTGCTGCAATAATGCACCTGGCTATTGACAAGGTCATGGCCAGCGTGTGAATGAGGGTCAGCAGCACAAGGCACCCATACTTGGCACATTGACTCTGCCATTGACTGCCTGACATACATTGAGTGCTGTTAGATGCTCTCACGAGGCGCACACAAACTGGGCCTGAGGTAGATGCATGTGGCATACCCTGTTTCTGAGGGGTGCCTGGTTGTCGTCAGGCTCTACAGGAAGCTGTATGAGCTGTTGCTGTAAGGCGGAGCGCTCCCCTTGCAGGTGCAACAGCCGGCTGCGCAGCCGCTGTAGCAAGCCACGCACCCTGCCGTGGTTCACTACTGGGTAGTTGTACACCTGCGCACCCAGAAACATGTGCAGCACAGCCATTGTCTGCTGTCTCTATGTTTGCAGCAGAATAGTACTGCTTGGTTTGTCTTCATCAACAAGGTGTTCTGCTTGGCACGCTGGCAGGCATGCTCTGGTCTTTGTGCATCATTCTGCAGATGTTAGGGCTGATTATCCAGCTGGCAGGTGCATGGGCAGCCAAGAGGCACCTGCACAAACGATCTGGTGCCTGCAAACAATCAATATTCCAGACATATGCAACATGCTTATTATGAGGCCCTCGCAACTTACTATGCACATAGGCTGGTGTTCTGCATCGTAGCATTTTCACAAGCATGTACATTGTAATTGTACAGCGTGAAGGAGGTGACATTGTATGTGAGGGAAGTGCACCTGCTGTGCAGCCACTAAGTGCTTCAGTGTGGCCAAGCTCCTGTCCCACTCTCCTTGCCTGACTGTACCTATCATGGTCGTCAGGCAGTTACCCCCTAGGGTCTCTGCACACACACTCTAACAAGCCTCAGCTGCTATCTGCAAGAGATCCAGCCCGACGAATTGTCTGACTCACATGCAATCAATGCATTTGGCCAGCATTGGCGCAAGCTCTGCGTAGTGAAGTCTAATGATTAGTGATGGATTAGTGATGGATTAGTGATGGAGTCAGCACCCACCAGATCACTGGGCTTCCTGTGCATTGCCTGCATGTGGTGGCGCCAATTGTGTGTAGCTGTGCATGCTGTAGAAGTTGCATTGGCAGGGTGTGTATACCTGACAGCAGCTTGGTGAGGACAGAGGCGTCCTGGTTGACGGAGTGAGAGGGGTTGCCCTGTGCCAGCTTGCGCAGAGTGGTGGCAAAGGTCAGGAGGGACTGGTTGACTTGACTGCCCTCTCTCTGACGCAGCAGCTCTGGGTCCACCAGCAGCCTCTCTGCCCCTGCCATGTCCACCAGATGCAGCCGGGAAACCTGCACATGCAGCCGGCACCATTATAAGACCAAAGCGCAGAACAGACACGCATGCGTGACTCTGCAGGACTCTGGTGACGCCAGTGGCATGCTAATTTTGTAGCTTTGTTAGATTTTGCAGATCCCTGTTTTATGGCTACGTGTTCAGATGCCACTTTGACACCCTCAAATACTTGGCAGTCAACCTGAATGAGCAATTGCTTGGGTCCTGTGGAGATGACTTGCTGGCGACTCCTTGAAGATGCATCAGGAAACCAGGTATCAGCAGACAAGAGAGCACAGCAGTTTGATGATTTGACACAGGCCTCTGTAACGCGAGTGAAGGTAGCTGAGACGCCGTCATTGAAGATTCAAGATCCTGAGAAACGTGTCTCAGATGTGGTGAGGCAACCTGCACAAGCAAGCATGCCCTGACATCTGCAGTATGCGATGGGCTATGAGCACAGAAAGTGCCAAAGATTTCATCAGGGTCCCTTGCTATGTAGAGGATAGCTACCACAGCATGCAGCATGCACCATCCTTGCTTGTGTAAGTGCTGCAGTGATGTGGCCTGCACACCAACATGGAGATGCACTTGACTGTGTGACAGTAATTTTCTCAGTTCAAGCTGACAGCCCCACCGTTGCTGCATCCTCATCCTCTGCATCAACAGCAGGGTTGAACTGGGCCAGCCTGATTGTGAAGATTGCGGCAGTCCTCTCATGAACACTGCCCAAGTCCATGTAGCCATGGTCGCGAGCTTGGCAGCCTGCCTCAAAGATCTGCGCCAACTCAGCTGAATTTCTGGCCAGCCGGCTTCTGAGTCCTGCCACGTGCCACCCCTCAGGATCTTCCACCACTGCCAGCTTACTCACCGGTTGCCCCTCTGCAGAAGGAAAGTGATCATGCAGAGCAGAGTAAAGGCTGTGCATTGCTGCCAGTTCAGGAGGATGATGCTGTTTCTGCTGATGTTGGGAAGGCTGTGGAGGCTTTGTTGGTTGATTATACAGCATGCGGCGGCAGTCTCACATGGCAGGTGATTTAGCAGCAATCATCTATGTTGCAATGACCAGGCTGATTACAGGTGTAAAGGACGCTGAAAGCAGCCGCACGAGTAATTATACATCTCTACATCTATACATCTCTAAACTGTTCACAGGAAGGTGACTGCTCACATCCTTCTGGCCTTAGAAGCTGGTCACACGAATGCAAGTCACGTAGATACATGACAGCAGCCACGCTGGAGCTGAGCATTGTTGCTCACCTGGTCTGAGGAGGTCGCTGCAGGACTCATTGAAAAGCTCAACATAGGTGCAATCCACAAAGTACTCAAAGCTCCTGGCTTGATATGACCGCCTCCTTGCTGTAATCTTATCACCTGCAAACAACTGCTATGCTTCGCATCAGCAAGTGGGTGTATGCCCTATATGCGTATTGATATTTACATGTGTATGCCACCAGGAGGATCTCGGCTGTGAGATGATGCACAGCTGCCCAGTCTCTGTTGGCGAGTGCTGTCTCACAACTTTTTCAGAAGGAAAGCACAACAGCCCTGATTTGCGGAAGGCAAGCTCGTTTGCAATTGCATCTCTTTTGCTGTTTCAACCAAGGTGTAGGGTACAGCTCTTTCACAGGCACGTCTTGGAATGAAACAGCACTGAAATGTGTTGACAATTCTGGGCTGTGACTTGCAGCAAACCTGTTGTCAATTGCTTCTCCTCCAACAAGTCAAATAGGGAAGCACTGATCAATTGAACAAGGCCTTCCTGACCAGGAGTGTTTGTGGAATCATCATCAATGGCAATACCATTTCTGCCCTCGAGCAAGCTTGTCTTTCCAGTCCCTGCAGCAATACAGTTAATCACAAACTCTGTGCGCTGATTGTCGTCCCTGCATAAGCTTGCAAAAACAGTGTTTGCAGCAGTCAAAGACATGTAAAGAGTCTGTCTGCTGCTTGGCCAGCACAGCAGCAGCCCTGATCAGGTGCACAGGAGGTCAAGCAAGCACCTGTGGACCCAAACACAATTGCAGTGATGTTGTAGCCCTCCACAAACTTGTGCAGCAGAGGCTCAACAGTTCTGTCATGGACATTGTTTGTGGTCGTATCAGCTCCGTAACCATAGTCAACCTTATGCTCTTCACCTCTGCACAAAGTGTGAGTTATAGTCCCTGATACGGTACTTCTACTTCGGGCTGAGACTTGACGACTGCCCACAACGACTTACGGCTTTGGTTCAACCGCAGAGGGGCGCACAACCGCAACCGAGTTACGAGACAGCAGAAGGTCTTCTCTGCCTGAAAACACACCCCCCTGCGTGACGATAAACTGGCTGCAGGGCTCTAAGTAGGACAACAGGCGTCAGGCTACCTTCTGAATCTATTGGATGCACACACACGACAGCCCCGATGGGGCATCCCGCCGTGCGCTGACTCCACCAGGGAGGCTTGTGTCTGTTCATGTCACACTCTCCACAACGTCTTACTCCCTAAAGCTGACGGCAGACAAATTGCAAGCTCAAGAACAGCAGGCTCTGTGTGTGATGCAAAGCGCAGAAATAGTCCTCTTGCGCGAATGCACCCGGCTCAGCTGTTGCGCTTGCAATTAGCTTTTGACCTGCATTGGCAAAGTGGAATCCAATTTTTCGACAAGGATCGTCATCTGACAATCCAACAAAAAACTTGGATCCTGCATGAGATCCTGCTGTGCAGAGACCTCAAAGTCCTGGTGTCCAAAGAGCAGCAGCATAATATCTGCCTATGTGGCCGAAGAATTGGACGTGCATGAGTCATGTGCAATTCATCTGCAGCAGCAACACCACCGCAATATGTGCATACCGTGTTCCCTGGCAACATGTTGGCTTCAAAGGAATTCCTGGCAGAACGGCCAATAACATATAGACTATGAGACCCAAGCCTGAACTGCAGAAAGCATTGCACGCGCCTAAGGGTGGCTGACGGTAACTTCTGTATCGCCCCCACCATGCAACTACTTGGTTGCCATTCATGATGATATTACCAAGCGGTAGTCGGTTAAGCAAATACACATATATATATTTGCATGGCAGACCACTGACCATAGGGTTTTCTCTGTGATTTGTCAGAGTTTGTCATGAAGCATAGGGTTTGGGAGTGAGTAATCGTTTTACAAAACAGCCCCTTTAGTAATGCATTGTTTTAATTAATTGTTTATAAACGTTTGAGATCAGACCCTATCTGTCAGCCTAAATAGCCCTTTTACAGCATTTACAGCCTAGGGTTAATTGCCAATTGATGGTTTAGTAATTAGTGCTGTAGTTAATTCCTCCAATGTACCTATTTACATATTTACAAGTTCTTCTAAAAAGTATAGACACTACGAATAAAGGGGGGGGAGGGTTTACCAACCCTAGTAATCGTGTTACCAAGGCATCACCATGGTAGTGAATTTGTGAGGCAGTCACCATGGTAGTGTGGTTGGTAAGACCTTGGTAGCGAGTTGGTAATCACTAGTGCAGTTACTGTACAGTAGTACTGTGTAAAAGTGCATAAGGAGGTTGTAGCCAAGGTAAAAGAGTGAGATGGCAACTAGGCCTAGGGCTGCAGGTGATGCTCGTAAACGTGCTACGAACATCAATGTCATTTCATGCTTGTCACCCTGCATTGAAGCAAATTTTGATACCGTAACATAAGCACAAGTAAGCTTGCAGTTGTGTCTGGAATTGTCATCATTGATACAGTCACAAGTTTCAAATTTTGGGAAGAACATTGTCATTATTGTTAGCACCAAGCCTAGTCAACTGTACAAGCGGCGTTTGCCATGACTTTAGGTCAATGAATGTGTAAATTAGAATTGACTAGTATACACTATAAGACATGCAAACTTGAGTGGTGCTTCCCTCAAAACCTAGCGAGGGAAACAACACCAAGTTTAAACAGTTTGTGCTCTACCTGAAAGACATCTACATATTATCCTAATCGTCACAGCTGTATTGCAGTACAGTGTCTAATTATGTGAAATTTCTGCTCAAAATGACAAGGTGATCTTGACGCTTGCTATGATACACAACAACAAGTGGCAAGGCAATCAATGGAGGGAATATTAGATCTGCTACTGCTTGCTGGCACAGCTGAGGGGTGCTGGAGCTGTCTATGGGGGTTGTGCACAGGCTAAAGTACAGCTGAGTGAGGCTGCTCGCATTCAGGCTTGGAAATGCCTGCAGTGTATATGTACAATAATGGCATGGAGGCTGTCACATTGCAGATGCAAGAAGCCTGTATTTTGTATGTTGTCTCCCCATTCCTGCTGCCTTTGCATGTGCTGTGGCCATTGCAAGGGCTGCTACCTTTGCATGCTCTTGATGCATGTGCATGCTGCTGCTACTGCTGCTGCCTTTGCATGATGCCTTTGTACAATGCTGCTACATTTGCATGTGCTGTGGTCATTGCATGCTGCTGCCTTTACATGCTGCTGCCTTTGCATGCGTCGTGGCCATTGCATGGGCTGCTGCCTTTGCATGCTGCTGCTGGTGATGCCTTTGCATACTGCTGCTGCAACTGTCTTGGTATGCCGTTGCTGCTGCTGCTGCTGCCTTTGCATGCTGCTGCCTGTGCATGTAGTGTGGCCACTGCATGGGCTGAAGCCTTCGCACACTGCTGTTGCTGATGTCTTTGCATGCTGCTGCCTTTGCATGGAGTGTGGCCACTGCATGTGCTGCTGTCTCAACATGCTGCTCATGCTGCTGCTACTGCCTATGTATGTTGTGGCTGCGGGTTCAGGGGGGTTGAGGCCAGGGAGCTTGGGGATTCAATGAGCGTGGGTTCAGGGAGCTTGGGGCCAGGGAGCTTGGGTCAAGATGAGCTGCTGCTGCTGCCGGCATCCCTGATGATTGGGACAAGCTTATGCTGACTGGGACAAACTGCCATTTGACGATGACCGGACAAGCTTGTATCACTCACTAGTTGCATGGTGGCCAGCAATCACAAGCTGCATGACAAGGGCAGTTACCATGTATATGCATGGCTGCTTCAAACATGTATTGTCTGCATACTGATGTGAGCGGTCTCACCCAACAGGATTGCCTGACAGGCATAAGATGTGCAGAATTGCACTATGCCCACCAGCTGCTGAATGCAAACCGTTTTTCAAGGTCTGCATAAGCATTCATAGCAGTCAGCAAACAAAGTTTCTTTTGGGTTTTCTGTTGCGAGGGTATCCAAAGTTGACACAAGGTCAGCCATTCCTTTGTATCACCCACATACATCCAGATTTGCATGTGGCTGCTGACCTGGACTGGTTGGGACAGCCGCTTCCACTCGCAGAGCTTGTAGTGCTTCTTGCTTGCAGAGATCAACCAGGTGCTTTTGCTTTCAGGAGGACTAGTTTGAATTGCTACCCTTCACTGGCGCATAACGCTTCGTGCGTGTCATTTGCTTCCTCGTATGCAGAGCTGCGCTATCGCGCGCCACAACGTTCATACCTTCCCTTGAGTGATCAGCAGTATTGCCTTCGTGGCAACTGCGTCGCACCATACGCTTGCGCCGATTCTCTCCAAACACGGCAATGTATGCAGCTGCACTTAAGTCGGACTTCATCTACTCGTAAGCCCTTACATAAATACCACGGGAATATGGCAAATGGTCAGTAGCCAGTCAGACTAATATATATAACTCCCTACCAAGCCAAAAGGCAGTGTCAGCCGTGGGATTTGAACCCACGCCCTTTCGGACCAGCGCCTTAAGCTGGCGCCTTAGACCGCTCGGCCAAGCTAACATGAAACGCATATCTGAAGGGCCGGCTATTTTTTGCATATTATTATACAACCAAAATGTTCAAAAATTATGGTTTGATAGTTCTTTTTTCAAGTCCTGTCTGCAATTCATTGGAACTTACGCATGCATGTGCGGATGCACCATTAGCTTACACAGCACGCGTACAACAAACAAAGTACGTGTTGAGCATTGTCTGCAAAAGCCATGACTCAGGAACTACTGCAACAGCACATTTTGACGCATTTGCTGGTATGCCACTCCCATACTATGCTAGGCGTAATGTACTGCGCGCCACTGCTTGTATTCCAGACAAGCAAGCATGAAACCTGCTAGTGATAAAGGTTTAGCCCATGCGCACAATGCCTGCCTTGATGAGTTTGTCCAACTTCAGACGTATCTTTGGCTGCTGCATGTGCTTCTGCGCTGTCCTAGGGTCCTCCTGCAGATCTTGCAGCACTTGCCGCATGACTGGGTCTGTCATGATGTTCTGGATCTCTGGGTCACTCATAGCTCTGGCTCTTCGCTGTGCCAGCTCCTCCTCAGAAGCATCCCCAGAAATGAACTGCGAGCCACAAGTCATAGGTCAGCATAAGTCACAGACGAGACCAGCAAATTTACAGGCATCACTGCATTGCACACAAGATGAGCTAACACAGCAGCATGTTGCTGACTGTACCCCACAGGCAAACACATTTTGGCATGGACAGAGACAGCAAGAAACAAGATGATGTGCTCAATGTTGCTAAGGGAAAGAAAGATTCTGCAATGATAGCAGAATGACCAATGGCTGAGCAGTGGCAACTGCACACACAGAGAACAGCAACGTACTTTATTGATGGCCTGCTGGCAGCGCATCAAGCCTTCCTTCAGCTCCTGGTTATCTTTGTCATAGCTCAGGCCTAGCTCATACGTCTTCATGGCCTCTTCATGCTCTTTCATGAAGAATTGCAGATGACCCTGAAAAACAACAGAAACGAAATGTGACAACGAAGGTGAGATGACACGCTGAGCTGTACCGGCTCGACATCTGAGCCTGTGCAAATGACTTTGCTCCGGCAAATGCACCTCATGGACAGTTGTCAGCATTTGTCAAGTATCAGGCAACGTTAGCCAACCTGACACGGCACAAAAACCTTGCTGAGTTACACCCTTTGCAGTATGCGACATGCAGCCTGCATACGGCAGTACCTTTCGAACATAACCCTTGGTGAAGTCTGGCTTGAGCTTGATGCATTCATCTGCGTCCTTCAGACCAGCATCCCATGCACCTAGCTTGGTGTAGCATGCTGCTCTGTTGCTGTGTAGCTTGTGTGCGTCAGGGTTGACCTTGGGTGGGCCTCGAGCCAATGCTTCAGTGTAGAACTTCACTGCTTCTGGGTACTTCTGCTCCTTGAAAGCCTGCTTACAACAACAGCTTACCTTATAGTGACAGCAAGGTCCAGACAATTGCAGCTCCCAACCAGCACAGGCTAATCAGCAAAGCAGAATGGGGAACCGCAGGGCATGAAGAGAAGAGAAATCACGACAACACATGAGGCATCACAGAAACACTTCCAAAACCTTTCTCAGCTGCCAGAGACGAATGGCAGAGTTTGATGTCAACATTCATGCATTGCATCATGCAGTCAGAACAGAGGCTACCAGACAGCATAAAGATGCAGGTCATCTGTTTTCACCTGGTTGCCCTTCTCCTTCTCCTCATTGCTGAGGTCCAGGTTGACATATGCCTCCTCTGTCCTCTCCTTCAGCAGCTTCTCTGTGTCTTGCAACCGCTTCAAGGTGTCAGCATTCCTGCATGAGCATCACAAGGTCACCATTGCTTCACACAAATGTCAGCATACCTGCAATTGAGTCACAAAACCACCATTGGCCCGCACAAGAGTCTGTATCATCAAATGCCCTGCTTCACAAAAGTTATGGAAGACAGTGTCGGGGGGGAGCAGTGCAGCCAAGGCATTGATGGTCGGACGCTTCTGCTGTCTTGCAATACAGTCATGTCACAGCTGCAAAATTCGACCTTTCGCTTCCCTGCAGGTGATGTATGCGTACAGATGGGTTGCTCAGTTGCTGATGCATGGGACACATTACCTGTGCTCTGTGAGAGCCTTGTGATAGACAGAGATGGCCTCAGGCAGCTTGTCAGTCTTCACCAAAGCGTTGCCCTTGCGGGTGAATGCCTTGGCAACCAGCTTGTAGTCAGCCCGCAGCTCCCTGCCACGCTCAACAGCCTTGTCGCAGTCAGCTATGCAATCCTCATATGAACCCTTCTCAAACTGCACTGCAGCCCTGTACACCAATAGCAGCTGTCAAGTTGGCAGCCCTGTGTATGTGCAAAGCTGTGCACCTGTTGCACCAACAAAGGCGGTCAAATCAGCAGCGTCACAAGATTGCAAATCAGTGAATGTGTGTTGCAGCTTTATTGGCTGCAAAATAGCTGCAGAGGCGGATGAGGTAATTCTTCTTGCAGGTGCAGACTGCCTCAGGAAAGCATGCAGGTAGGTATGGGTATGAGCTGAGCAGATGTGATACAAAGGGCTCAATGGGAGTGGGCTCGCATGCAGGATGAGCACACCAATGTGCGTCTACAGAACGTCGCAGTTATCATGCCTCACCAAACCATAGTGCACCACATGGCGCGCATGCATACTTGTGACCTTGCCTGTTTGTGAGAAACGAAATGTCCTCATCATACAGCTCATAAGCCTTGTCATAATGACCAATAGCCACGTCAAAGTTCTTGGCCTTGTAGGCTGCATTGCCCTGCTCCTTCTCCTTCAAGGCCTGCTCCTTGCGCTGCGCCTTGGCCTTTTGCTCACGCTGCTCCTCAGACTCAGGCTCTGGCTCAGCAGGCTTACTAGGCTTTGCAGGTGCAGCTTTGGCGGGTGCAGCTTGAGCAGCGTCTATGGGGTCAGCTGGCTCCAGGTCCTGTCATGCACACCACCACTTGCTACACGTACTGTCATGGGTACTAGCACAATGACCAGCCGACTGTCCAAGAAGCACTGAGCATGAGTGTTTGACAGTGTGTTGGGTACACAAGTACACACTGCTTGGAGGTCAGCCAGCCAGATGGCGGTGAGCATTACCACATAGTCACATGAGTATCGCACAACAAGTAGCACAAATGGCGTGCAGTGTGTAGCACAAATCTTGAGCCGTGTGAAGTAGAAAGACGCTCATTAAGTGTCATAGCTTCCTCTTGCTGTTGCACAAACTCCCAGTGTGTGAAACGCACAAAGCAATGTAGTACGTGTTGTGATTGTACATTAATTCTGATGTCCGAACTTTGCTAACAATCTCGGTGCAAAGTCTCCATGTGCAGTCTTGGCATGTGATGCAAACATGTACTGAAGCAGGTGGATCTATGCAGGTTGAAACCACTTCAAGCTCAAGGCATGGCTTGATGAGCTGTTGGTATACGGCAGGGAAACCAGCGCATAAATGCTAGCTAGAGAGGCAACTCACTGGCATGCTGTCATCATCATCATCTTCCTCCTCGGCTTCTTGACCTGCAGTGGCTGATGCACCAGCCCCGTTCATGCCTTGTTCCTTCTTGAAGTTGTCGCCAGACATCATGTTGATGCCCAAGCCAACTGACAAGGCCTGCTGCAGCCGAGAGTCACCCAGGTATTTGCTCATGTTTGCTGGATTCTTGCCCATATCTTGCAGCATAGCCATGAAGTCTGGCTGTGATAGCAAGGGCCTAGTTTGGGGGTTCATATGCAGCTTTGCCATGAACTCTGGGCCAAACATATTGCCAGGAGCGCCTCTTTGTGGCCTTGATTGAGCCTGCTTGGCTTCACTCAAAGATTGCTTCAGGGCCGCATTCTGTGGGTCATAAGTAAGCCCTGTGCATTCAATGAACAGGGGGTTAGACTGCGCAACAAACGCTTCAAGAAGGAGCAAGGCTGTGCAGTTTACCTTTCTCATAAGCACTCACTGCCTCATCCAGCTGCTGCAGACCATGGTGGGCAGCACCTAGTCTTGAGTAGCCCTTGCCCCAGTCAGGCTTCAGCTCTACTACCTAAAGCAATGAAGCAGTGAAGTCATATGACGAGCTTGAAGAAACAAAAGCAAAAAAACCAAAACCCGTATGTCTTTGTGATGACAGCTCACCTTCTCGGCGTCTTGCAGTGCATCATCATACTGACTGAGGCTGGCCTGCAATACCACAAAGCTCTACATGCTGTGGCCGGGCAGACAATAGAAGTGACAAGCTGAAAAGTTGACGCGACTGCTCGCCAAGTTGGTAGGGATCTGTTGAACAAAAGCAAGTTCACTCACATGCGATGCTGAGCGGTTGCTGTACAGAACGTGGTTGGAAGGATCTAGATTGATCGCATCAGTGAAGTGCTTGATGGCCTCCTCAAACTGTCCGGCTTGAAAAGCCTTATTTCCTTGAGCCTGCATTGCAAATAGGCCTTGGTACGCGTGCCCGTGGTAGGCTGGAACGTACGCACAGGGAGTGCTTTTCACCTTCAGAGCATCTGCCATATGTAGGTTTGGATGTTTGCCGACAATTCAAGATGAGATGCTTTCCTCGATGAACAGGAAATCAACAGCCAGTGTGACAGTGAAGCTGAATCAGGCGTGATAGGACAACGGTGACATATTTCTTGGGTCGTCGCCACGAGGTCTGCTGCCGAAAACGCCCTGCGTACCGCCCGAAACCCTGGAGCAGAAGATGAAGATGTGGAACTTGACGTGCTCCAGGGTGCTGATCCTGTGCCAACTTGCCCGGACGCCACAGAGGCGAGGGCACAATATCAGAGCCCACAAGTTATTGCTGCGTGTTGTTGCTGACTCTCACCTGCAAGGGTCTTGCCAGCAAATCGCTGAGATGGCGGACGAAGTTGACTGGCTTCCTGTGCTGCAAAAAGTTTTCAAGGACTACGGAACCCAGTTGCGCAGGAGCAAGGTGAAGCGTGCACCTCAGCTCGCCGCCTGCAGTTTGAACAGCTGCTAGAGGCAACACTAGAGGCTGAAATGCTATGCGACCGTAGGTCAAGAAGTTTGCTGCCAAGGTAGCACGTCAGCAAGGCAGGACAGAGGATAAGAAGGAGCTGCAGAGCCAGTTCAAGGCCTTTCTGAAGTCCGACAAGTAAGACTCAGCT
>JAABUP010000564.1_pt1 | contig 81112 bp, 78 predicted proteins | sample 5559201 | NCBI WGS metagenome assembly JAABUP01 (sample SAMN10711887, study PRJNA513373) | rock metagenome | isolation source: Antarctica rocks | place: Antarctica
AATGCCGTTAGAAATAAACTCATCCTTCGCATCTTTGCCTGTGTTAACCAAAACAGACCCTATGAAAAAAATTATATTAAATCAGTTGCGTAAATCATAGAAATCGACCGCAGGGAGAAATCTTCTTCAAACAATAACGGTCATTCGCTTTGATGAAGATCCCTCCTACCGTCTGGATGACAGAGCGCATCATCCAACCAAAACACAAAATCCTTCAATATAACATTCAATGAAACTCTTCTCTTCTGTAAACGACGTTAACGATATAAATTACTTGGTAAAAGAAGCATTGAATCTGAAAAAGAATCCTTTCGCTTTTCAGTATTTGGGAAAAAATAAAACAATCGGTTTGGTTTTCCTAAACCCAAGTTTGCGTACGCGCATGAGTACGCAAAAAGCGGCCATGAACCTGGGAATGAACGTGATGGTTTTAAACATCGACAAAGAAGGCTGGGCTTTAGAGCTGCGGGATAACGTGGTGATGAACGGAACAACGGTAGAACATATCCGCGAAGCAGCGGCCGTGATGGGGCAATATGTAGATATCATTGGGCTTCGCTCCTTTCCTGGCTTGCAAAATAGAGAAGAAGATTATGGCGAAGTTATCTTTAATAAGTTTGTAGGATTATGCGCTGTTCCGGTGGTGAGTTTAGAATCGGCAACGCGCCATCCGCTGCAAAGCCTGGCAGATTTAATCACGATTGAAGAACTCAAAACCAAGCCTCGGCCAAAAGTAGTTTTAACCTGGGCGCCGCATGTAAAAGCACTACCACAAGCTGTTCCGAATTCGTTTGCAGAATGGATGTGCAAAGCGGATGTTGATTTTACTATCGCTCATCCGGCAGGACTGGAACTTTCCACAGCATTTACGCAAGGTGCAACTATCACCCATGATCAAACTGAAGCTTTGCAGGATGCTGATTTTATCTACGTAAAAAACTGGTCGGCCTATGAACCTTACGGTAAAGTAATCCCGGGAAATGAAGATTGGATGCTGACTAACGAAAAACTGAAAAACACCAATCAAGCAAAAGTAATGCATTGTTTGCCGGTGCGCCGCGACTTGGAATTATCAGCAGAAATACTAGACGGGTCAAATTCTATCGTGATAAAAGAAGCAGCAAACCGTGAATGGGCGGCACAAGCGGTTTTAAAACAAATGTTGGAAAGTTTGTAGTTAGTGCAAGTTCTATTTCTTTCCTGCTTCAACGCAAACATTCCGGACTTTAAATGCTTATTTTATGGCAATAATTATTTAACTAAAATCAGCACAAAATGATAGATCCTAAAGACGAAGTTTTCAGAGACATGGACGATCAGGGAAAGTCCGATGACAATAACCGCACACATGACGAACCCGGGTTTTTGGGTGATGAAGAACAAGATACAGCAGGTGATACTTCTGCTTCAACAGAAGAAGGACACGAAATACCAAAAGCTATGACAATAGAACAAGAAGGGGAAAAACCATGGGAAAACACCAGTGGAAGCACAAATTTAACAGAAGAACAATTGGAAAAAGTGAAATCACCATCTACTAATCAAGGCGATGAAGACGAAACTTTTGTTCAGCCTGAAACAGAAGGAACAGGTTACCACGAAGATCCTGATCAGTTAAAAGTAGGCGGAGAAGAATAAATTTCCTTCTTTCTTTTAATAAAAAAACACAATAAGCGTTCTGCAAAGAAACCTGCTCATTGTGTTTTTTTATTTATGGATTTGTATATTTGACTGCCAACCAGAAACATGTTTTAACATATTTACCTGCTATATTTGGCCTTGCTTATTTTATTATTAATCCCCATGAGACCCGTAGATGCTGAGCATTGACGAGATTAAGAAGCCGATAGCTGCCGAAATTGATGTTTTTGAAAGCAAGTTCAAGGCATCTATGCACAGTTCGATCCCGCTGCTCGACCGCATCACCCATTATATTGTAAAGCGAAAAGGCAAGCAAATCCGGCCCATGTTTGTTTTTTTTAGTGCAGGTTTATGCGGAGGGATCAACGATTCCACGCATCGCGGCGCGGCTTTGGTCGAGCTTTTGCACACGGCCACTTTAGTGCATGATGATGTGGTGGACAACTCGTATCAGCGGCGCGGTTTCTTTTCTATCAATGCCTTGTGGAAAAACAAGATTGCAGTTTTGGTTGGCGATTACCTGTTATCAAAAGGATTGTTGCTTTCGTTGGACAACAATGATTTTCACCTGCTAAAAATAGTGTCCGAAGCGGTGAAACAAATGAGTGAAGGCGAATTGCTGCAGATTGAAAAAGTCCGTAAAATGGACATTGGCGAACCGATCTATTACGAAGTGATCCGCCAAAAAACAGCTTCTCTGATTGCTTCCTGTTGTGCCTGCGGTGCCGCTTCTGCCGGAGCTGATACAGAAACCATTGAAAGAATACGTCTTTTTGGGGAGAAGACCGGCATTGCTTTCCAGATCAAAGACGATATGTTTGATTTTGGTTTGGACGATGTGGGCAAACCATTAGGAATTGACATAAAGGAGAAAAAAATCACACTTCCTTTAATTTATGCCCTAAACAAAGCATCAAAACCCGAAAGGAAAAACGTCATCAATTTGGTAAAAAACCATAATGAAGATGCAAAAAGTGTAGCAGAAATTATTGGTTTTGTAAAAGATTCTGGCGGTTTAGATTATGCAGCAACCCAAATGGCCAAATATCAGGAAGAGGCTTTTGTAATTTTGAACACTTTCCCCGAAAACCAGTTTCGTACAGGCTTGGAACAACTGGTACGTTTCACCACCGAACGTAAAAAATAGGTGGTAAAAGAAGTATCACGGAAATTGTAATTAGATTACTTTAATCAGAATATTTACTACTTTGCAATACAATTATAAATGCCTTGTATAAAAACGCAAGGAAGTGTATCTATTCTAAGTTTAATACTTTTATCTATTTCTTTTATTATGAAAATTAGGTTTCTGGAGATTGAATCAGAAATACTTGCTTGGGATAATTCTTTATTGACTGTTGAAACCTGAACATTATGAAAAACATAGTTTTACTTGTATTCTTATTTACTACAACCTTGCAATTGTTTGCACAAACAGATTCAATAGCTTTAAAAACTGAAATTGCATTTGCAGATGCTAAGCATTTCAGAATAAACAAACAAATTTTTAAAGTTTGCAGAAAAAATTGGCTACAGAAACATCAGATTATTTTAAGCCGAATGAAGTGGGAATTCAAAACAAATCTTTACTACAAGATTCTGATTATGTAAAAGCTTATAAAATTGCGGCTTATAACCGAACGCTTCGTCAAATTAAGTTAAACAAAACGATCATCATAACGGGCGGTATTGTTATTGTAGGTATAGTTGCGTTGTATGTTCTAATTATAAAAGCGCTTGGTTCTGCTTTTTCAGATATTGGTTCTACTATTTCTTAAATCTCAAATTAAGCTTCAACCCCTTTCATCAGCATCAAAATAGAATCTATATATTCACGGTTATTGGCTAAGCGCGGCACTTTGTGCTGTCCGCCCAATTTGCCTTTCAGTTTCATCCATTTATAAAAAGTACCATCAGTTGCAAAGTGTACAATTGGCCGTTTCAAAGCCATATCTTTAAAACGTTTGGCATCATAATCAGAATTTACTTTGCGCAGGGTTTCATCCAGCAAATCCACAAAACGTTCAAACTCATCCGGCTGCTTTTCAAACTCGATGATCCATTCGTGGCCGCCGGACTTGTTTCCTTCAAAATAAATTGGTGCGGCTGTGTATTCTCGAATGATGGCTCCTGTTTGATGACATGCTTCTTTTAAGGCACGTTCGCTGTTGTCAATAATCACTTCTTCCCCAAAAGCATTGATGAAATGTTTGGTACGGCCGGTGATCCTAATCCGGAAAGGTGATAAAGAAGTAAAATTTATCGTATCACCGATCAAATACCGCCACAAGCCGGAATTGGTGGAGATGATCAAAGCGTAATTTGCCCCTGTTTCTACCTGATCTAAAAGTAAAGTCCGCGGATTTTCATCAAATAAATTTTCAACCGGCAGAAATTCGTAGAAAACGCCGTAATCCAACATCAGCAGCATTTCTTCGGAATCCGATTGATCTTGTATCCCGAAGAAGCCTTCAGAAGCATTATAGGTTTCCATATAATACATCTCATTACTTGGGACAAGCTTTTTAAAATGATCCCGATACGGTGTAAAAGCAACGGCACCGTGCACATACAATTCCAAGTTAGGCCAAATTTCCAGTAAATTATCTTTTCCTGTAAGTTCAAGCAGGCGTTTAGCCAAAACAATGTTCCATGTTGGTACACCGCTGATAGCAGTAACGTTTACGTGCTGCGTAATTTGGGCGATCTTTTCTATTTTTTCTTCGTAATTTTCTATCAGTGTGATGGCCAGTTCAGGTGTGTGGTAAAATTCTGCCCAAAGCGGCAGGTTTTTTAGGAGAACGGCCGAAAGGTCACCATAGTAAGAATCTGTGTGGAGTTGATTGATTTGATGGCTCCCGCCCAGGACCAATGTTTTGCCGGTAAATAATTTCGCTTCCGGACGGTTGTTGCAATACAAGGTGATCATGTCTTTGCCACCTTTAAAATGGCATTCTTCCATGGCTTCCCCGCTTACCGGGATAAATTTACTGCGGTCGCTGGTGGTGCCAGAGGATTTGGCAAACCACTTTATTTCTGTAGGCCAAAGCACGTTTTGCTCGCCTTGCATCATGCGTTCGATAAAAGGCTTTAAAGTATCATAAGTTTGGATTGGAAAACGGTCCCGGAAATCGTTGACATTTTCGATGCTTTTATAACCGTATTTTTTTCCCCATTCGGTATTATCAGCACTGCTGATCAGGTTTTCAAACCACTCATCCTGCACCTCATTCGGATATTTGATGAAAAGCTCGATCTGGTGCATCCGCTTTTTCATGATCCAAGTAACCAATGAGTTAATAAAAGTCATAAGAATTTAAGCGAAGGTTTTTCTTTTTAAAACGAAGTTGGAACCGAGATATAATTTACGTACAATCGGGTCTTCTGCCAACACCTCCGGAACACCGTATCTTAGGATTTTCCCTTCAAAAAGTAAATACGCCCGATCAGTAATCGATAAAGTTTCCTGCACATTGTGGTCCGTAATCAGGATGCCAATGTTGCGTGTCCGTAATTTGGCCACCATAAACTGGATTTCTTCTACCGCAATCGGGTCAACACCGGCAAAAGGCTCGTCCAGCAAAATAAATTTGGGTTCGGCAGCCAATGCGCGGGCAATTTCGGTACGCCTGCGTTCACCTCCCGAAAGCAGATCGCCACGGTTTTTACGCACTTTTTGTAAGCTGAACTCTTCAATTAATTCTTCCAGCTTGTCCTTTTGTTCAGCAGCATTCATTTTGCCCATTTCCAGCACAGCCTTGATGTTGTCTTCTACCGAAAGCTTGCGAAAAACAGAAGCTTCCTGCGCAAGGTAACCAATTCCTTTTTGTGCCCTGCGGTACATCGGTGCGTCCGTAATATTTTCGTCTTCTAAGTAAATATTGCCTTCATTCGGTTTGATTAAACCCACAATCATGTAAAAAGAAGTTGTTTTTCCGGCTCCGTTCGGCCCAAGCAAACCTACAATTTCACCTTGTTTTACATCAAAAGTAACATCGTTGACGACCGTCCGCTGTTTGTATTTTTTGATTAAATGCTCTGCTCTTAAAATCATGATCTGTTTAGATGACGGCGTTGTCTACGTCAAATCTAATTCCTTTTATGTTCAATTGGATTGTTTTCTGTTCTCTCCAGCAATTCTCTTCAATGGTATAACAAATATCAAACGGCATACTGTTTTTAAGGGATAAAATTTGTTCTCCCAAACCAAAACCGATACAGTTAAAAATCGGAGAGTCCTCCTGCATAACACACATTTTAAGATGATTACTGCCGATCAGGTTTGCAGGACCGCTAACATACACATTTTTACTAATGAAAACCGGCGTCATATTTTCCGGGCCAAATGGGGCAAGCTGTTTCAATATCCGGTAAAATCGCGGTGTAATTTGGTTTAGTTTTAGTTCTGTATCGATCTTGATTCTTTGTGTCAATTGTTCTTCTGTGATGTTGGAAGTTACAACCTGCTCAAAACGTTCGCTGAAAGCTGATACATTTTCTGGTAGTAAAGTTAAACCTGCAGCGTATCTATGTCCGCCAAACTGCAGCAGCAGATCGCTGCACCCGCATAAAGCTTCATACAAATCAAAGCCGTGGACAGAGCGCGCAGAACCGGTAACCCGGCCATTACTTTGGGTCAAAACAACTGTTGGTCGATAGTATTTTTCCGTCAACCGCGATGCTACAATCCCGATCACGCCTTTGTGCCAGTTTTCCTGAAAAACAACGGTGGAACGGCGGTTGATCAGCAATGGGTCCTGATCGATCATATTTAAAGCCTGGCCGGTAATGCTGAGGTCATGCTCCTTTCGTTCCGTATTTTTCAGGTTGATCGATTCGCTATAATTAGATGCTTCAACCGTACAACCGGCAATGAGTAAATTAACGGCATGTTTCGCATCATCGATCCTGCCGGCTGCGTTAATCCGCGGCCCGATAGAAAAAACAACGTCAGAAATGGTATAATTTGCTGATCTGCCAGCCACATTCATCAAAGCTTTAAGGCCGATAGAAGGGTTTGTATTGAGTTTTTCCAGGCCAAAAGCAGCAAGTGTGCGGTTTTCTCCGGTGATATGCACCAGGTCGCAGGCAATGCTTACGGCAACCAGATCAAGGTAACAGTTTACTTCTTCCCAAGGAATATTATTTTTTTCCGCATAAGCCTGGATCAGTTTAAAACCAATTCCGCAGCCAGACAATTCTTTGTAAGGATAATCGCAATCACTTCTTTTCGGATCTAAAACGGCAACTGCTTTTGGCAGTTCCGCGCCGGGCAAATGGTGGTCGCATATAATAAAGTCAATGCTTCTTTTACCGGCATAAATTATTTTATCGTTGGATTTGATACCACAATCCAAAGCAATAATCAAGCTGAAACCGTGTTCGGCAGCAAAATCAATCCCGGCGGTAGAAATGCCATAGCCTTCTGTGTAACGGTTTGGAATATAAAAGGCAATATGTTCGTATCGTTTTTTAAAAAACTGATAAACAACAGAAACAGCAGTCGTCCCATCTACGTCATAATCACCGTAAACCAATATTTTTTCGTTATTAAGAATAGCTTTTTCAATCCGCAGCACTGCTTTTTCCATGTCCTGCATTAAAAACGGATCATGCAAGTGTCCAATGTCAGGACGGAAAAAATATCTGGCTTCCTCAAAAGAAGTTACCTCTCGCTGCACGAGCAGGCTGCTCAACACTTCGTCCACCTGCAAAGCTTCCGCCAGCTCTGCCACTTGCTGCCGGTTGCCCTCCTGCTCCATAATCCAACGTTTTTGCATATTTTTAGGCGTTCAAACAGTAAAGATAGTTATTGGCTTATCATTCTATTAGTTTAAACAGATTTTAGCATTTTTATGAAAATACACGCATTGGGCGAAGGTTCTTTTTCTGTTGATTCGACCAAAAAATTCGTTCCTTTTAACCCGCTTACCGATCATCCGCAAGACCGCAAAGGCTCGTTATTTATCCATGTACAGCCATTTTTACTTCAAACAGAAAAGGATTTAATTTTGATGGATGCCGGTTTAGGTTTTAAAAACCCAAATGGTGAATTAACGCTGCATGATAATATCCGGAAAGCAGGTTTTGAACCGGAAGAAGTAACGCTGGTTTTGATGTCGCACTTACACAATGATCATACCGGTGGTTTGGTGTTGGAACGGAATGGACGCATGGAACCAGCTTTCCCGGATGCAGAGCACATCGTTCAGCAAGGGGAATGGGAATTTGCTTTTTCGGGAAAATCTTCCTCGTACCGGGAACCGATTTTTGAAGTGCTGCAACGCTCAGCAAGTGTAAATCTGGTAGAAGGAAGCGGTATTTTGAAAAATGGGGTTTCGTATGAATTAACGGGTGGACACTGCCAGTTTCATCAGGTTTTTAAAATTAAATCCGCCGGTGAAATTTATTTTTTGGGGGGAGATGTTTTGCCGGAACCGGAACAATTGATTAGAAAATTTGCGGCCAAGTATGATTTTGACGGACGGAGATCAATGGAATTACGGGAACAATTTGGGAAACAGGCAGCAGTAGAAAATTGGATATGCTTATTTTATCATGCCAAAAACCTGGCCATTGGAAGGGTTAGCGATAGGGATGGGTTTTCGGTAAAAAGTATGGATACTTAGTGATTGTGGAAATTCATCAAGCTGAACACTTCTTTTATCGACTCTAAATTAAGTGGTTTAGAAATGAAATTGGCAACAGATTCGTAAGATTTAGCTTTATCAATATCGTTGCTGAAAACTGAAGAAGAAAGGATGTAAATAGTAATTTTTTTATCAGGGTCTAAGTGTGATGTTTTATATTCTTCCAAAAATTCCCAGCCATTCATAATCGGCATGTTAATATCAAGCAAGATATAATCCGGGATTTTATCCGGATTGTTCTTAAAAATGTCTTTTAGCTTTTCGATCGCCAAACGTCCATTTAAATAAGTGCTAAGTAATGCGTCTGGAAAGGCCTTTCTAATTAATTTAACGGTGATAAAATTATTTATTTCATCATCATCAACTAACATAATATTAACAGGCCTCTGAATTACATTCATATAAATTTGTACGAAGGTTAATGAGGGAAAGTTCTGCACATCCATAATAAAATTTCATCTGCTTTGATAATTAAAGCTAACAACTTTCATAATAATATTTCCTTTAGCTAAACTTTGTAAATAAATGACAACATGATTTAAATCTGATAAAAACAATATTAACGAATAATTTAAACCACCGGATGTTTTAAATAAGATTTCATGACATTTTTGTTACAAATATTGTCACTCAGTTAAATTTTCTTCAAAAGCATAACTTTCCAAAGGCGGACAAGTACAGATCAAAGTCCGGTCACCATGCGTATCATTCACCCGGCCTACTGAAGGCCAGAATTTGAAAGCCACAACGTAAGGCAGCGGGAAAGCTGCTTTTTGCCGGGTATAAGGATGCCCCCATTCGTTTGCGGTGATGACCGCTGCTGTATGCGGCGCGTTTCTAAGTGGGTTATTTATTTTATCGGAAACACCTTTTTCCACATCTTCAATTTCATAACGGATGGCAATCATGGCATCACAAAAACGGTCCAGTTCGTGTTTTGGTTCGGATTCTGTCGGTTCTACCATCACTGTTCCGGCAACCGGGAAAGAAACCGTTGGCGCATGGAAGCCGTAATCCATCAAACGTTTGGCAATGTCCGTTACTTCGATACCAAAGTTTTTGAAAGCCCGGCAATCCAAAATCATTTCATGTGCGCAGCGGCCGTTGGCACCTGCGTACAAAACCGGAAAATGATCTTCTAAACGCGATTTGATGTAGTTTGCATTTAAAATAGCATACCGTGTTGCATTGGTTAAACCTTCGCTGCCCATCATGGCAATATAAGCATGGGAGATCAGCAAAATGGAAGCCGAGCCCCAAGGTGCTGCAGAAACCGCATGGATAGATTTGCCCTGTTCAATATCAACCATCGAATGTCCGGGTAAAAACTGAACCAAGTGTTCGGCCACGCCAATTGGCCCCATTCCCGGGCCTCCGCCGCCATGCGGGATACAAAAGGTTTTATGCAGGTTTAGATGGCAAACATCGGCACCAATATTAGCCGGACTGGTCAAGCCTACTTGTGCGTTCATGTTGGCTCCGTCCATGTAAACCTGACCGCCATGGTGATGAATGATATTACAGATTTCGATAATAGATTCTTCAAAAACACCATGTGTTGACGGATAAGTAACCATCAAACAAGAAAGCTCATTGCTATATTGCCCTGCTTTAGCTTTCAAATCAGTTACATCAATATTACCGTTGTCATCACATTTGACCACGATGATTTTCATCCCGGCCATTGCTGCGGAAGCCGGATTGGTGCCATGAGCAGAAGATGGAATCAACGCAATATTTCGGTGATCATCACCATTAGCCAAATGATAAGCGCGGATAACCAGCAAACCGGCATATTCACCTTGTGCACCGGCATTTGGCTGTAAACTCATGGCTGCAAAACCGGTAATTTCGCTCAGCCATTTATTCAGTTCGTCGAATAGCTGCATGTAACCGCCAACCTGGTCTGATGGTGCAAAAGGGTGCATCTTACTAAACTCTGGCCAGGTAACGGGAACCATTTCCGTAGTTGCATTTAGCTTCATGGTACAGGAACCCAAAGCGATCATAGAATGGCACAAAGAAAGGTCTTTTGCTTCCAGCGATTTGATGTAACGCAGCATTTCGTGTTCTGAATGGTGCGTGTTGAAAACCGGATGGTTTAAAAATTCTGAGGTGCGCTGCAGTTCTACAGGAACTGGCGTTTGCAATGCTTCTTTTATACCATTAAAATTGGTATCGGCCAAAGTTTTTCCTTTGGCTTTGGCAAAAACACGAACGATGGTTTGGACTTCTTCCGGACAAGTGGTTTCATCCAAAGCAATTGAAACCAACGAACCGTTATAATAAAAATTCATTTCCTGGTTCAAAGCTTCCGCATGAATGGTATTTATCAGATCGCCGAGATCAAAAGTAAGCGTATCAAAATAAACTTCATTTTCCTGCTGATAACCTAACGTTTTTAAGGATTCTGACAGCAAAACCGTTAAACCATGAATACGCTGGGCAATCAATTTTAAACCTTCCGCACCGTGATAAGCCGCGTACATGCCAGCCATAATAGCCAGCAAAGCCTGCGCGGTACAGATATTGGAAGTTGCTTTATCCCTGCGAATGTGCTGCTCGCGGGTTTGCAAAGCCATGCGCAGCGCATAACTGCCTGCATTATCGATAGTTACACCAATAATTCGACCCGGAATACTCCTTTTATAGGCATCTTTTGTGGCAAAAAAAGCAGCGTGCGGGCCACCAAAACCCATCGGCACACCAAAACGCTGGGTAGAACCAACCACCACATCTGCGCCCCACTCGCCCGGCGGCGTGAGCAGCACCAAACTCATTAAATCAGCAACAACCGTTAGTTTTATATTTTTTTGGTGAAGTGTATCGGCAAAACTGTGGTAATCAAAAACTTCGCCGTTTGATGCCGGATATTGAACGATGGCTCCGAAGAAAGTATCATCCAGATCAGCAGTTTGATGATCGCCAATAACCAGCTCCAAATCCAATGGCTGAGAACGTGTTTTTAGAATATCAATGGTTTGCGGAAAAACCTCCGCAGAAACAAAAAACTTTTTGGCCTTTGTGTTTTTACGCAAGCTGTATTGCATAAACATCGCTTCGGCTGCGGCCGTGCCTTCATCCAGCAAAGAAGCATTGGCAATTTCCATTCCAGTCAAATCAATTACCATCGTCTGGAAATTCAGCAAAGCTTGCAATCTTCCCTGCGCAATTTCGGCTTGATACGGCGTATATTGCGTGTACCAGCCTGGGTTTTCCAGGATATTCCGCTGGATAACGCCCGGAACAATCACATCATAATAACCTTTTCCAATGTAAGATTTGAATACTTTATTTTTAGAAGCCGTAATTTTTAGGTCATTCAAATAATCAAACTCGCTTTTTGCAGCAGGCAAATCCAGCGGGTTTTTTAAGCGGATAGCTGCCGGAACAGTTTGATCGATCAATTCATCAACAGAAGCTACTTGAAGCTGTTTAAGCATTGCCTCGGTTTCTGTTTGATTTGGTGCGATATGACGGTGCTGAAATTTTTCCTGGTAATCGATATTTAACTTCATAAAGTCTGGATAAAATTGAAGGCGCAAAGGTATACTTTTGGCTCTTGAAGATCAATTTTTCCAACAATCGTTACAGGAGGCTTACATAAGTAATTTCAATGCTTCTTTTAGCATTGTTTTTTTATGTTTTGGAAGCTCAATATTGCTTTTGCAAATTTTATCCGGTAAAAGAAGCATTGATTTAAACCATCAGGCCAAACAACGCAAATACATCTGAATCGTATTTTCCAAACCGAAATACAAAGCATCCGCAATCAAAGCATGGCCGATACTCACTTCCAGCAAACCGGGAAGATTTTGGGCGAAATATTTTAAATTATGCAAATCCAGATCGTGGCCGGCGTTCAAACCCAAACCAAGTTCTACCGCTTTTTCGGCAGCTTTGATGTAAGGCGCAATAGCTTGTTCTTTGTTTTGATGATAATTGGAAGCATAACTTTCGGTGTACAATTCAATCCGGTCCGTTCCGGTTGTGGCTGCAGCTTTTACCATTTCTACGTCAGGATCTACAAAAATAGAAACCCGGATATTTTCGGCCTTAAAAACGGCAATAATTTCTTTCAGATAATCTTGGTTTTTGATCGTGTCCCAACCGTGGTTGGACGTGATCTGGCCTAAAACATCGGGAACCAAAGTCACCTGTGCCGGTTTATTGGCCAGCACCAAATCCACAAATTTTTGTTCCTGGCAATTGCCTTCAATATTAAATTCTGTTGCGATTACTTTTTTCAGGTCGAACACATCCTGGTAACGGATATGCCTTTCATCAGGCCGCGGATGCACCGTAATTCCTTGTGTACCAAAACGTTCGCAATCCAAAGCTACTTTTACCAGATCAGGATTATTGCCGCCACGCGAATTGCGCAACGTGGCTATTTTATTGATGTTTACGGAAAGATGCGTCATGCAGGTAAAAGTAGGCATTTGGGAAGATGTTTGAGGGATGCTGTTTTTAGGGGGATAAAAACATTGTATGATTTAGTTTATTTTAACCACTTATTCAATCTTTGTTTAGCTTCTTCAGTTGTTAAAGTTTCGCCTGTCGCTGACTGTTCAAGTCTGGTTTCAATCTTTTGAATCAGGAGAAGGCTATCTAACAAATCATCCAATGAAAAGCTTTCTGGCAAGTCTTTAATAGTTTGAATTAACTGCTCTTTGTTTAACATAATTTTAAATCCTAATCAAATATAGTACAATAGATATTGCTAATATCACGACAAGTTATAATTCATTTTATCCCAACCGTATAATCCTGCTTCACTAAAAATTTAAAATACTGGCATCCAACTTCGCCTGTTGCCGTAATTCCTTGCAACACACCAATATAATTTCCCGTCCGGTCTGATGTATAAAAGGTTACCTGGGTTTTTCCTTGTGCATTAGTCGATACGGAAGGCGACCAGTAAAGCAAATTCCTGAAATCAGGAAGGCGGCTTGCAACTTGCTGGCTGGTTTCATAAACAGGAGAATAAAACTCGCGCTCCGGCTGCAGGCCTTCGTAATCAATAATAACTGCATAAGGATCAAACTCATATCCGGCCAAATCGCCTTTGTAAGTCTCAAAGTTTAATATTCCTTCAAATTCTGTTGCCTGCCAGAAATATCGGCTTTTTACCAGTTCCAACTTTCTTATTTTTAGCGGGTCTATCGCCATTACTTTGTCGATGTTAAAAACAGGGACACCATCCAATATCACCAGCGGGTCTCCTTCTAAAAACCCTTTTTCTGCATTAATCCGAATGTGGAACCGCTTTTGTTGTTTTACCACGATCAATGATTTCACATATTCGCGCAACACTTCTTCCAATGTGGTAAACCTTGTATAATCATCCAACTTGTAGGGCATAAAGAATTTGCCGTAAAAGGAACTGCTGTCGATTTTTGGATTATAAAACTGCTTCAGTTTATTTCCGGCATACAAGTTTTGGACTTGCATATCCAAACTATGGGTTTTAAGGGCATTTTGCATGTCTTCTGTTAAATTAAAAACCGGCAAAACACTTTTTGAATATTTTTCGGAAAAAGGGCTTAAAATATCGATATGATAAGTGCTGTCTTTTTCTTCATTGGTTTGAACAACGATCTCTCCCGGCCCAAATAAATCTTTGGTATTAAACAGCAATTTGCCTGTCGAATCGCTTTTAGAAGTATATAGTTGTAAACGTTTTCCAGGTACGGCAAGATAAGCCGTAACGTTTTTAGCAGGTTGGTTTGTGCCGTTACTGGTTATTTTTGCAGTAACAAGATGGCCGGTATATTCCGGAAGAAATGAAAATGAAGGGCGCTCACTTTTTAATATTTCATCCCATTTAAACCTGCTCCAACCTTGCGAAAGCATTAAATTATCTACGGCCTGGTCTGCCTCTGCATCCTTGTTTTTGAAATAATAATCTGGTGATTCTATGTTTCCTTTTAAATCAGATGTTAGCCATAAGTAATTAACAATATCACCCGGTTCTGTAGTTTGAAGGGAATCTGTTTGGTAAACCGACATAGACAGATCAGAAACCAAAGGCTGGCCTTGCTGATCTTTAACCAAAACAGCAACGTTAACTTTTTTTCGTACGCCGTATTGTTCCTGGTCTGGGTTAAGATTTATCGTAACTTTTTGTGTAGGCCGTTTAAAATAAAGCCTTTCGCATACCGGTTGTCTGGTATTGTTAAAAATCGTAAAGTGTGAAATTCCTTCCCCTAACAAATTTTTATCAATTAAAAACCTGGCCGTTCCGTTAACCAAAGCTGCACTTTGCACTGATTTAGAAACACTTTTGGTATGGGCAAATAAATATACTTCGCCATGATTAACATTGCTGTTTACCGTTACTGCTAATTGATTTGCATTATCTGCTAACTGTATCACATAACCCTGATCAAATATCGCTGGAAGCTCTTTTATAATTGGCTTGTTTTCAGCATTGATATAAACTATAGCTTTGTAAGTATCTTTTAAATTAGGCTTAAAGATAAAATTGCCCATACCAAATTTTAACGGACGGAACCTTGCAATTGTATCGTTACGCTGATTGATTATTGCACCCTTAAAATTTACGCCTTTTCCATCCTGGCCAACTACTTTAAATGCTACTTTACTGGTTAAACCGTTTACCAAATTTCCACCTTCCGGAAAAAACTGAACATCATCAATTGGTTTTAATTTGCTTGCAGTTATTTCAGGGGATTTTAAAGGATTGATGATCGTTATATTTTTTTCTAAATAATTATCCGCGTTAAAATTCTTCATCCAATTGGTATAAGCACGCAACTTATAATTGCCGCTGCTTATAGAAACAGGAATGTAAACCGAGCCATTTCCGCTGCCTATTCCTTTTAAAGCAACTTTGGCTTGCATTACGGGGATTTGATTATTATCCAGCACTTCAACATAAGCTACTTTACTGATGTTTAAAGGTTTACTAGTCCCGGCATCAACATTGTAAATTTTAAACCACAATATTTCGCCGGTTAAATAAGTGCTTTTATCGGTATGCACAAATAGCTTTTCCTGGAAATTGTTCTGCTGATAAACTTCAAATCGGTTTTGAATTGCAGTTGTAGTTTGTGCATTACTATTAGATGAAAGCAATAGCAAAATCACAAAACCGGATAAAATATTTTTCATTTCTTAAAGAGGATTAGTTTTGTTCAACGTGTTACCGATGCTTCTTTTATCGTATAAAAATCATTAAGCTTTTTTCGTGTTCCGATGGATTAAGCAGGCACTAATTTTTTATGGGTAAAAGAAGCATTGTTGTTTTGCGTATTATATATTTTCAATATCATTTCCAAAATAAAGGTTTGGCTGTTGTTCCAAAAGGCGACTTCAACCTACAATCAACGCATTCTTTTGGGGCATACACATAACCTAATAAAACGCCGTTTAAACCCAAATCAGTTACAGGTATAAAATCACCATTTGCAAATACATTGTTAAAACGCTGGTCGTAACTATTTAATGGCGCAAACAATATTCCTTTCGATTTACACGCACTTGAATCAGGAGGAGGAATATAATTAGGCGTGTACAGGGCAATATTATTATGATCGATGAATATGCGGTGCGATCTAATCAGGGAAACGCTGATATAACCAAGTACAAGTGTTTCAGGATGAGTTACACAATGGATATTACCTGTAATGGTTGAAGGTTGCGCATCAAATATAGAACCTAAACTTTCCGTGTTTTTTTTAAGGTTGTCCCAGTATTGATAAGCTTCCTTTGTTAAACCGTACTGTTTCAGCAGAAAGCTATAACCAAAGGATATTTTACCGGAGTTGGCCAAAACAAAGTTAACCGGCTGCATAGCGATTACGTCCTGTGCCAATTTTGCTGACGAACCAATTAAAACCTGCTGCGATGGCTTGGTTTTATAACAGGTATTAATAAGGTCGCTTACCGGCCTGTAGGTTATTTTACCATTCATAATTTCGTACACAGAATAATAATAAGAAACGTACGACCAGGTTTCATCAAAGCTCCAACGATAGTAGCGGGTGTTATTTGTAGGATCGTGTGTGTTGACATAAAACTGGATGCCGGTACTGGTTACTTTATAAGGGATGCTGTCAATATCAGGCGTATTAACTGATGCAGCATAATCGGATGCGTATTCTGTTCCATCGGTTGTTACAATATGTAAACGGTATTTTTTTGTACGGTCTAAATTTAGGGATGAAGCATATTTACCGCTGCCAATTTCGGTTAACGGGTAACTGACATTGTTGTCGCTTTGCACACTAATTTGTGCATGAAGCTCAGGTTTTAAAGTTGTATTGCTGTCTAACTTAACTGTTCTGCTTAAAGTAATTACTGTTGAATCAGTACCTGTATTGATCACACCTTCTACCACCAAATAGCTATTAGGCGCATTTATTGCCGGAGGATTATAAGGTTTCTTACAACTCCAAATTAAGGCTACAAATAAAATAAGTAATAGATAGGGTTTGCTGCTCATCTTGTTAAAATCTAATATTGTAATTTATAAAAGGAATTGGCCGTGCAAAGATGGATAACTGGTAACCGTTGATTGCGCCGCCCTGCTCGGTAAAATAAGTAGAATAAGCGTTTTGCCTTCCTGTTAAATTGTATACACCAATCGTAAACGAATTATGGGTTCGCTGATGCACTTTGTGGTTGCCTTCTATATTCATCGAAAAATCTGACCGGAAATAATCAGGGATACGGTATTGGTTCCGGTCCGAATAATAAACCCTTTCGGCACCTGCATATTGATACTTGGCAATGGGCAAAGTAATTGGGCGGCCGGTACTGTAAGTTGCATTTAAAGAAACACTAAACCGATGCGATAAGCGGTAGTTGCCGGTGAAATTAAAATCATGCGGCTTATCAAAATTTGCCGGATAATAGTTGCCTTTGTTGATCAAATCTCCCGCGTTGGGATCATCCTGTTTTAAAAAAGTACGGGAATAAGTATAACTCATCCAGCCGTTCAATTTTCCGGCTGTTTTGCGTATTAAAAATTCTGCGCCGTAGGCTTTTCCTTCTGTGTTGATCACATCTGTTTCAACATGATGGTTCAGTACCAAAGTTGCACCGCTTTTATAATCTAAGTAATCGTTAAGCCTTTTATAATATACTTCCGCAGAAAGTTCTATTGTATTTGCTTTTGCATTTTTGTACAAGCCTAACGATACCTGGTCGCCAAATTGTGGTTTGATATTAGGATCGCTTAACTTATATACATCGGTAGGTGAAATAGCTGTAGTATTAGAAAGCAGGTGGATGTACTGCCTTAAAGTATTGTAACCTGCTTTCACAGATAAATTATCTGCAAGGTTATATCTGGCAGAAATCCTGATCTCCGGCCCATGATAAGTATTTATAACCTGATTCTTCTTATAAGTAGTGCTGTCAATAACGTTCACACTTTCCCTGGGAAGGTTTGGCGCATAGTTAGATATAATTTGCGGGCCTAAGTAATTATACAAGGAATAACGAAATCCGAAACTAACTAAAAGGTCTGGTGTGATATCATATTTATCGCCGATATACAGCGCACTTTCTAAAGCCCGTTCTGCCGGAACGGTATTAGGGGCAACCAAAGATTGGCTTCCGTTAGGTTCGTAATCACCGGGGTTTAGTTTATATAAAATGGAATTCAAACCAAAATCAAGTGTATTTTTTGGGTTGAGGTAATAAGTAAAATCAGCTTTAAAATTGGTTTGGTTGATATTAAAACCAAGTTTGTAGGCATTCAGCGGGTTTTCAGAACTTGATGTACTGTATTCATAATGATCTGTTCCGGCGGTAAAAACACTATAAAATTTATTGCTAAAATTATGCTTCCACTTAATGTTTATATTTCTGTTACTGTAAGCATAAGCCGTATCACTGTTTAATTTAAATTTATCGTTGCTGAGATAACTCGTTATATATAAATTATTCTTGTCGTTGATCTGGTGACTGATATCCAAATTTAGGTCGTAAAAAGAAGCCTGACTATGTTTGTAGTCTTCAGGCAATAACTTTAGCAACCAATCAGAATAAGTGGTGCGGCCACCAAAAATAAAAGAAGTTTTATCTTTGATGATCGGGCCTTCTATATTTAACCTGCTGGTCAATAATCCTATACCTGCAGAACCTGTAAAATTTTTCTTGTTTCCTTCCCGGTCCGTTACATCTAAAACAGAGGACAAACGGCCGCCGTACTTTTCGGGGATACTGCTTTTATACAATTGAACATCTTTAACAATATCAGGGTTAAAAGCGGAAAAGAAACCGAAAAAATGTGCCGGGTTATAAATGGTCGCATCATTCAGCAGGATCAGGTTTTGATCGGCAGTGCCGCCGCGGACATTAAAACCGGTTGTGGCTTCCCCTACAGATTGTACGCCCGGCAGCGTCAGGATCACCCTTAACACATCTGCTTCCCCAAAAACCGCCGGTACTTGTTTGATCGTTTTTATATCCAGCCGGTTTACACCCAATTCCCCGCTCCGTACATTGGCTACTTTTTCCGCAGAAATCTTTACTTCTTTTAAGGAGGTAATTTGTTCCTGCATTTCAATATTCAGTTTACCGTTGCTGTACAGCATAATTTGCCTTCGCGCATCACGCATTCCCAAACCGCGGATAATTATTGTTAGCCGACCGCGGGGCAAGGTAATGGAGTAATAGCCAAACTGGTCTGTAGCAATACCTGTCTTAGAATCAACCACACGGATACTTGCACCAATAACCGCTTCGCCGGATTTAATATCTTTTACATAACCGGCAAGTGTAGCTGTGCCCGGTTTAATTTCGTTCGTTTTTATCCCTATTTCATACAATTTATTTTCTGTAGTTGCTTCCGGTATTTTTTTATCCTGATCATCGGTATAACCTGTGATTACCGTTGTTTCATGCGGCACATCTCCTGCCTTAGCTTTAAAAAAACCGGCTGCCAGCGTTGTTTGTATTTCCCTTCCTTTGGTGAGGAATACCTGCTGGTCAATTATGGCATAATGAAAATTGGTATTGCGAAAAGACCGGTCTAAAATAGTTCGCAAAGGCACATTGGCAACTTCCAAAGTAACTTTCAAACTATCAAAATGCGCAGGATTGTAATAAAAATGGTAGCCGCTTTTTGATTCCAATTCAGCAACAAACTGCTCAATGGTGGCTTCATGAAAATTGATACTGAAAGTTTTTGCTATCTGCTGAGAATAAGCAACTTTCATAAAGATCAGCAGGAAAAAAACCAGGTAACATTTTTTCATGTCAATTTGTTAATTGGTTGTAATAAGAAGCGATTTTTACCAGTGCCTGTTCCGGATCAGCTTTGTAATTGATACGGTTATCGCTGATAAAAAGCTGAACCTGTTTTTTCTTGTCTTGCAAAGCTTTTAGAATAGAAGATACGCCATTGATGTTATAATAAAAGCCTCCTTTTTTCAAGTAAATTTCCTTTTTCCCTGCGGTAAAGTAACTTTCTAAATTTCCTGTTGTAGCGATTTGAATTATTTTAGATCTTTTTGCTAAAACTTCTGTTTTCCCTTTATACAGTTGGTTGTAGATGCCATTACGGATACCGGGATTGTTGAGGCTATCCACATTAATGGATACAAAATGATGGCCGGATAAATCAAAGTAGTGCAATTTATCATTCAGCAAAGTGTAGCGGGAAGCCTTGTTGTAATGCAACACCACTACACAATCCTTGTAAACATCGTACATCATTGGCACATTGGTGTAAATTGCATCGTCGTAATAAACTGTTCCAAGCTTCCATACAATTATATCATCAGCATAAGCATTTCCTTTAATTGCAGGATCATACTGGTCATATTCAGGCCCGTTGTAAAGCCTGGAATCCTCACCAATAGCAGTGGTAAAATTTTGAATAAGGTTGTTGGTTTTTTGTTGCTGAGAAGAAGTATCCGGTGCAAAAGCCTGGCCTTTTAAAGTTTTGCCATAAATAACGCTTATAAAAGATACGGCTATGTATTTTAAAATATTACTGCTCATTTTTTAGGTAGATGGAGGAATGCAAATTACAGTAATTTTGTTAATAATCAAGTACTTACTTCTAAAAATTGCTGCCTAAGTAAATCCTAACCGTTTCTATATTGTAGAAGCAAAATTTTATCTTTTCAAACTACTTCCCCCACTCCTGCGTTAAAAATATTTTCGACTGATAAACTGAATGCCATTCAAACTCAAACTCCTCACCCTCCTCACACTTTTTTTATCGATAAAAGAAGCATCAGCCCAAATTTCAGCTTTTAAAAACATCCATAATTACGAAACCTTTTATGCTGAGGCCAGAAGAAACACCGAAAACTGGCTGGCCATACGCCGTTTTGATGATTCGGGGAAAACCTGGCTCCTGCTGGCAGAACCACGAACACTAATTACAAAAGTTGCCGAAGCCAGTTTATATGCGCTTAAACCAACAACGCTTGCTGCGGCACGTCAAACTTTCAGCAATACGGCTTATACCAATGCTTTAACGGCTGCCGAAAAACAATCGGCTACCATTCAGGATGCAGGAATTAAACAAGGAATGCCAAAAGAAGCCGGGATAAATTTGACCATTGATCTTTGTCCTTCCCACCGCGTACTTGATCGTAGGATTTTTACAGATGTTTTCCAGGAATTCAGCAAAGTAGAACCACATCCGCCGGTTGCTATTTCGGTTTCGGGTTTGTGGATGAAAAACCATGAGGCGGATTTGAACTGGCTGAAACAGCAGGAACTGGACGGCCATATTTTTATCATCTGGATCAATCATACTTATAACCATCGCGTTGACCCGAAAAAACCACTGAAAGAAAATTTTTTGCTGGAACCGGGCACCAATATCAATTATGAAGTATTGGAAACCGAGCAGGCCATGCTGCAAAATGGTTTGCTGCCATCGGTATTTTTCCGGTTTCCGGGTTTGGTTTCGGATGCGAAATTGTTGTATAAAATTACAGGTTTTGGTTTGATCCCAATTGGCAGTGATGCCTGGCTGGCCAAAGGTGAGCGGGCGATGCCGGGAAGTATTGTCCTGATCCACGGGAACGGCAACGAACCGATTGGCATACAGGATTTTATCAATCTGCTGAAATCGGAACAAAAAAAGGTTACTCAAAAACAATGGTTGTTGTACGATCTGCGCGAAAGTTTGGACAAAGAATATCAGTAACTACAACCGGAAAGCAATGCCAGCAAACAAAGCATGGTCGGCCGCTTTTTGAATACCTAAATTAAACCCGATATCAAACATGACAGACTTGGATACACCATATTGCAAAGCCGCATCCACATAATTGTTGATGTTTCGGGCATTTAAATTGTACTCGTAATATGTTTCCAAATAAGCGTTCAGGTTTTTATCAAACACCGGATGCCCGATATTTACGGATTGCAGGATTGTATTGTGCATTCCGTTTCCAATGTTGTCTTTCAGCCGGTCGCCTTCAACTTGTACACTTAACTGCCAGTCGTTTTTCAATTTGAACATGATCGGAACAAGAATTCCGCCTTCATACTTGGAATTATCATTATAATGATTGGTTGGAAAAGTTAAATATGGAATGACAGCCAATGAAATATTGCCGTCATCACCCAAAAAATTCTTCTTCAAACGAAGCGTTAAATCGCCAAAACCGGCATCACTTGTTTTCTCGCGGGTATCCAATTGTACTGTATTTTGATGCGCATAAGTTTGCACCAACAATTGTACCGCCAAACTATTGGTCAATCCAAGTTTAACGTTAAAGTAATTATAAAGCAGCGCATGTTCTTTGCTTTCGCTGGTTGTTTTGTATTCGTAACGTAAAAAATCGGCTTCGTATTGAATGTGCCCGGCATCAACGGTATAAGGCGATTCGGTAATATTTGGCCGGTCAGGGTCCATTTCCCGCAACGAATCTTTTGGTGTTGGATGAAAAAGATTGTAACGTTGTTTGATTGGCTTTTCTGTTTTTGGCAGATCCTGTGCGGAAGCCTGAAAAGTTAATCCGAAACAGCAAACAAAAACAAGGAAAAATGTATATTTTTTGGTCATAAAAGAGAAGTATCTGCAGCCTGTATTTGGCATTTAAAAAGCCGCTTTAACAAAAGCGGCTTTTTAAGAATATGTTTTTTCCTGATAGAAAATTTGTACTTTTAAATTCTTTGTCATGAAATATCAAACTCCAAATACTCAAAATGAAATCCTTCCAAATTTACCCGGACTAACCCAATTGGAAGAAATTTTATTGTCTGAATTTGAAGGTTTTTTACAAGCTGAAATTATTTTAACTGAAGAACTAACTGCCAGAACCAAACTTAACTTAAAATACATTCTTAGGATACATAAACTAGCACTTGGCCATTTATATTTTTTTGCCGGAAAATATCGCGAGGTAAACTTGTCGAAGGGTGGTTTTCCGTTTGCTGCCGCAAGGTTCCTGCCCGAAACAATGAACGCTTTTCAAGTAGAAATCCTCTCCAAGCTGCCTAACAAGTATGATAACACTGATCTTCTGATTTCGGATGTTGCGAAAGTTCATGCCGAATTGCTTTTTATTCATCCATTCCGCGAAGGAAATGGCAGAACGGCAAGGATATTAGCTAATTTAATGGTTAGAAAGCAAGGATTTACCTCGTTAAAATTTGAAAAGGTCGGAAAGAATGAATTTGAACTTTATGTCTCTGCTGTACAAAAGGCCGCTGGTAAAGATTACAGTTTAATGGAAGAATTTATCAGGTTTGTTTTTCCAGGTTAAGCTGGATCCTTTTTAAAGCGGCATTTGCTAAATCTGCCCGAATATCAATGCCTTCAATTTTAAAAGAGGCAATCATAGACTGCAAAATTTCCTCCCTTACTAATTTACCCTTTAGGTTTGTTTTAGCAGAAACATTTTTCATAAAGCAAAGATAAATTTATTTACAGTGGCTTTGTTCTAAAAAACTAAGACTAAAAATTTAATTAGTATTTGATCAATCCTGTTTCAACATCTAATTGCAGACTTTCTACATACAACCTTATTGCTTCTTTCGCCATTTCCATCGCTTCTTCGATAGTTTCACCTTGGGTAAAACAACCAGGCAAAGCAGGAACAGAAACAGAAAAGCCACCTTCTGCTTCAGGCGTTAATAAAACACGATAAGTTCGTTGCATGATATAAAGATAAAAAAAATTACCAAACAAAAATGGCCTCTAAAATTAGAAGCCATTTCCTGATACCTGATACTAAATACTTGCTACTAATACCGATAATAATCCGCTTTATACGGACCATTAACTTGTACGCCAATATATTCAGCCTGAGATTTGTCCAATTCTTCCAGTTCTACTCCAATTTTGGCCAAATGCAATCTTGCAACTTTTTCGTCTAACGTTTTTGGCAAAGTATAAACTTTGTTTTCATACTTATCCGTATTCATCCAAAGTTCTAATTGTGCCAAAGTTTGGTTGGTAAAAGAAGCACTCATCACGAAACTTGGATGCCCGGTTGCACAACCTAAGTTTACCAAACGCCCTTCTGCCAATACAATTACATCTTTACCATCAATGGTATATTTATCAACTTGTGGTTTAATTTCAATTTTAGATTTACCATAAGTTCCGTTTAACCAGGCCATATCAATTTCATTGTCAAAATGGCCGATGTTGCAAACAATCGCTTTGTCTTTTAAAGCACGGAAATGTTCTTCGCGTACAATATTGCAATTTCCGGTTGCGGTAACTACAATATCAGCTTCGGTAATAGCGGTTGACAGTTTCTTCACTTCAAAACCTTCCATCGCAGCTTGTAAAGCACAAATCGGGTCAATTTCAGTCACAATTACCCGGACACCGGCATTGCGCAAAGAATCGGCAGAACCTTTTCCCACATCGCCATAACCACAAACTACGGCAACTTTACCGGCCATCATTACATCAGTTGCACGGCGGATCGCATCTACCAAAGATTCGCGGCAGCCATATTTGTTGTCAAACTTAGATTTAGTAACCGAATCGTTTACGTTGATGGCAGGAATTGGCAATGTGCCATTTTTCATGCGTTCGTACAAACGGTGTACGCCGGTTGTGGTTTCTTCGGATAAACCTTTTATCTCAGAAATCAGCTCCGGATATTTATCAAAAACCATGTTGGTCAAATCACCGCCATCATCCAAAATCATGTTCAAAGGCTGGCGGTCTTCACCAAAATATAAAGTTTGCTCTATGCACCATTCAAATTCTTCTTCGTTCATCCCTTTCCAGGCATAAACCGAAATCCCGGCAGCAGCAATGGCAGCAGCAGCATGGTCTTGCGTGGAGAAAATATTGCAGGATGACCAGGTAACTTCCGCGCCCAGTTCAATCAGTGTTTCGATCAAAACCGCCGTTTGGATCGTCATGTGCAAACAACCGGCAATGCGCGCGCCTTTTAATGGTTTTGATGCGCCGTATTCTGCACGTAGTGCCATTAAACCGGGCATTTCTGCTTCGGCCAGGCCAATTTCTTTTCGGCCCCATTCGGCAAGGTTAATATCTTTTACTTTGTAGGGTGTGTAGGTTTCTACTAATGACATAATGCTTCTTTTATAGTGCAAAAATAAGACAATAACTTTTCCTTCCGAAATTTGATTTCATTCCGTTGTCAGTCCTGTGTTAAGATTTTGCCCGGCTTGGTGCTTATAATCCGGATTGATTAGATTTGTGCTTATTAAACAAGAAAAAAAATGTACCCAGAATATTTAGTTGCCCCGATGCGGGAAGATCTGACGAAAGTTGGTTTTCAGGAATTAAAAAACGCTGAAGAAGTAAAAAACGCCATCGAAACGGAAGGGACGACGTTTGTAATGGTTAATTCTGTTTGCGGTTGTGCTGCTGCCAATGCACGCCCGGCGGCTAAAATGGCCACTAAAAACGGAAAAGTACCGGACCGGTTTGTTACCGTTTTTGCCGGAATGGAAACCGATGCCGTAGATGCGGCACGAGATTACATGTTGCCTTACCCGCCATCTTCCCCTGCTATGGCTTTGTTTAAAGATGGAAAATTGGTGCATATTATAGAACGCCGCCAGATTGAAGGCCGCCCGGCACAAATGATTGCCGATAACCTGGCCGGTGCTTTTGACCAATATTGCTGATCCAGTTTTTATCGATATAAAATCCGGTGGACTTAAATTTACCGGATTTTTTTGTCTGATAAAAAATTCTTTCTGCTGGCATCCGTGCTTCTTTTATCCCTATAAAAACAGCATCAGTCAATCCACTCAAACTTGGTATAAGGCACCAAAAATTCCGGGATTTTTATGCTATTTTCCGTTTGGTTATTTTCCAGCAAAGTAGCCACAATACGCGGCAAAGCAAGCGCGCTTCCGTTTAAAGTATGCGCCAATTGGTTTTTACCTTCACTATTTCTAAACCGCAATTTTAAACGGTTGCTTTGAAAAGTTTCAAAATTAGAAACAGAAGAAACTTCCAGCCAGCGTTGTTGCGCCGCACTCCAGGTTTCCATATCATAAGTTAAGGCAGAAGTAAAACCCATATCACCGCCGCACAAACGCAGCACCCGATAAGGTAATTCTAATTTTTGAAGCAATGATTGCACATGCAAACTCATTTCTTCCAAAATTTCATAAGATTTTTCGGGATGCGCTACCTGCACAATTTCCACTTTATCAAACTGGTGCAAACGGTTTAAACCACGGACATGCGCGCCATAAGAACCAGCTTCCCGACGGAAACATGGCGTATAACCACAGTTTTTAACCGGCAATTCTTCTTCTTTCAAAATCACATCGCGGTACAAATTGGTCATCGGTACTTCGGCAGTCGGGATCAAAAACAAATTATCCTGTCCCACAAAATACATTTGTCCTTCTTTATCCGGCAATTGTCCGGTTCCAAAACCGGAAGCTTCGTTTACCAGCAAAGGCAACATGCGTTCATCGTAACCTGCTTTTTCAGCTTCATCCAGAAAAAAAGCAATCAGTGCGCGTTGCAATTTGGCACCTTTGCCTTTATAAACCGGGAAACCGGCACCGGTAATTTTTACGCCCAATTCAAAGTCAATTAAATTATATTTTGCGGCCAGTTCCCAATGTGGCAAAGCGTTTTTCGGCAATTCCGGTTTTTTGCCGTTCTCTAAAACAACTTCGTTTTCTTCGGGCGTACTTCCTTTAGGCACAGAAACATGCGGTAAATTAGGCAGTAAAAAAAGCATTTGATCTATCTGAGTTGTAAGTGATGCAAATTCTATCTTGTCTGCACTAATTGTTTCTTTGAGTCTTGCCAGTCCAACTTTTGCTTTATCGGCATCTTCTTCGTTTCCGATTTTTTTCAGTTCACCAATGTGTTTTGATGTAGAATTTAACACAGATAAATTAAGTTCTAATCTATTTTTAATGTATTTATGCCGCATATCCATTTCAATAATTTCGTCAACCAATTCCGGCTGTTTAAAATTTCGCACCGCCAAACGTTCCAAAACTTTTTCCCTGTTTTCGCGGATATAATTAACTTGCAGCATTATTTTAAAATTTTCAGCAAAGATAGTGGTCGGTTGTCAGTTTTCAGTTGCGGGTTGCCTGTTTTTGGCGGAGAAATATCAAACTTAGAACTGACAACTCACAACCGGCAACTCGCAACCGAACAATGAACGGCAAACTTTACCTCGTACCCACGCCAATTGGCAATTTGGAAGACATGACTTTACGTGCCATTCGCGTTTTAAAAGAAGTGGATTTGATTTTGGCGGAAGATACGCGCACTTCCGCGCCGATGCTGAAACATTTTGGGATCAGCGGGAAAGTGTTTTCGCACCATCAGCACAACGAACATCAATCTACACAGGAAATCATGAAGTTTTTGGGCGAAGGAAAACAGATTGCTTTGATCTCGGACGCAGGAACGCCTGCTATTTCTGACCCTGGTTTTTACTTAGTCCGTGAAGCTTTAAAAAATAATTTTGCGGTTGAATGTTTGCCTGGTGCAACTGCTTTTGTTCCGGCACTGGTTAATTCGGGTTTGCCAAATGACCGTTTTATTTTTGAAGGTTTTCTACCCGTAAAAAAAGGCAGGCAAACCCGTTATTTAAGTTTGGCCGAAGAAGAACGGACAATGATCTTCTACGAATCGCCGCACCGTTTATTAAAGACTTTAGACGAAATGGTCATGTATTTTGGCGCGGAAAGATTGGCCTCCGTTTCCCGCGAACTGACCAAATTGTTTGAAGAAACCATCCGCGGCACTTTAATAGAAATTAAAGCTTACTACGAAACGCATCCGGTAAAAGGGGAGTTTGTAATAATAGTTGCAGGAGTAAGTAGCAAGTAGCAAGTATTTAGTATCAAGACCTCTCATAACAACCTTAACTTTTATACTAAACACTTAAAATTATACATTTTGTCTTGATACTTGATACTAAATACTTGATACTTGTTTCTTAATGAAAAAGCTCCTTCTCGCCATACTTTCCGGTTTATTAATGTGGATCGCTTGGCCGCCAACGCCTTATACTACATTTTTACTGTTCGTTGGCTTAGTGCCGATGCTTCTTTTACTGGAGGAAATTATACAATCCAACTCCAACAGAAAAGGTTTCCTGATTTTCTGGATGAGCTTTCTGGGATTTTTTATCTGGAATACACTTTCTATTTACTGGGTTTACAATGCGGTAAAAAGCATCGGCACGCTGGTGGCCATTCCAATTTCTCTGGTTCCCTATTCGCTTGGGCCGCTGCTGATGTCAACCGCCTGCTGGCTGTATTATCGTTTGAGAAAAATTGCACCATTAAATTGGAGTTTGGCCGGATTGGTTTGTTTTTGGATCGGGTACGAATACCTGCACCAAAGCTGGGACCTGGCTTTCCCCTGGATGACGCTGGGAAACGGTTTTGCGGTAAGCCATCAATGGGTGCAATGGTACGAATATACGGGCGTTTATGGCGGGACGATCTGGATCTGGCTGGTCAATATTTTGATATTTCTGATCTATCTGTCACTTAAAAACCAGTGGCAAAAGAAGCACCGGCAGCGATTGGTTGCCGCAACCGTGCTGGCTGTCATGCTTCCGTTGACCTATTCATTATTAATTTATTACAGCTACAAAGAACAGGAAGATCCATCCAACATTGTGGTGGTGCAGCCCAATATCAATCCGTATGAAAAAGAAGGGACAATACCGCCTGCCGATCAGATCAACACTTTAATCACACTTTCTAAAAAGGCCGCGCAGCCCAATACGGAGTTTTTTATCTGGCCGGAAACAGCAATTTCGGATGGAAAGGGTGTGGATGAAGACCAGATCAGAAGCAGCAACTATTATATGCAGGTGCAACGCTTTCTTTATCCTTATAAGAATGCAAACGTTTTGACCGGGATCGAATCCTACAAATACTACAGCCACAATCCAACGCCTTCATCAACACAAATACCTGGTTATAATTTATTTATAGATCATTTTAATGCAGCTGTAAACATTGAGAATTCGGCCAAAGTCCAATTTTACCATAAATCAAAATTGGTTCCCGGTGTAGAGCAAATGCCTTTTGGTTCGGCTTTTTCCTTTTTGAAACCAGTTTTTGAACATTTGGGCGGAAGCACGGGCAGCTACGGCAAGCAAAGTTCACCTTCTGTTTTTTATGCGCAAAGCGGAATTGGTGCCGCGCCGGTTATTTGTTACGAATCGATTTGGGGCGAATATGTCGGAAAATACGTGTTAAAAGGGGCACAGTTTATTGCAATCATCACCAACGATGGCTGGTGGGAAAATACTTCAGGCAAAGACCAGCATTTGGATTATGCCAAGTTGCGGGCGATAGAAACGCGCCGCTGGGTTTGCCGCTCTGCCAATACCGGCTTGTCGGCTTTTATCAACCAACGCGGCGACGTGGTAAAGCAAACGAAATGGTGGACACAGGCTGTGATCAAGCAGGACATCAACCTCAATAGCAACCTCACTTTTTATGTACGTTTTGGTGATTTTTTAGCAAAAGCAGCAAGTATCATTACTTTATTAATTATTATTTACTTAATAGTTAATAAATTTCTTTTAAAAGTAAAATAAGTATTTATCTTTATTTCAGAAATTACCCCACTCTGAAATAAAGCCTATTGTACCCAAATCAAAAAACAACAGCCTGGTTTATCAATTGCAGAAAAGCGGTTTGCTGTGCCATGCTTCTTTTATGCCCTATTTTTTATGCTGAAGCTGCAACAATCACTTCCACCGGCACCGGCGGCAACTGGAATGACGGCACAACCTGGGCTGGCGGCGTAAAACCCGGTTCTTCAGACGATGTGATCATTGCGGCAAATGCAACTGTTTTGATGGATGCGGCAAATGTTTCCTCTGGGATCTTGACTTTAACAGTTTCTACGGGAAGCACTTTACAAACAGGTGCAACAGCAGGCAATATTCGTTTTTATATCAAAGGCAATATCATTAATAACGGAATAATTAACTTTTGGTTAAGCAGCACACAAGGTTCTGGTTTAACTTTAACCGGCAACAGCACCTGGTCTGGCAGCGGAACCTGGAATTTGGCGCAGATATTTATTGGCAATTTTTTATTAGAATTTAGCAGTAATCTGGCTATCACTATTAACAGAACTATCAACGTTGGCTCCGGTTCGTTAAATGCTGTAAACAAACGAAGCGATTTCACTTTTACGCTATCAGGCCTGGAAAATATTACACTCCCAAGTTCATCAGCAAGCATGTTTTATGGGAATATTATAGTTGATAAAAGCAGTAGTTCGAATGGCGTTTTTACAGTTACGGGTACAACAACTGCTTTTAATACCATAAATATTTTAGGCAACATTACCATCAATTATGGAAATGAATTAAAGGTAGCAAATTACAATTTACTGGATATTAGGAACAATCTTTCCGGAAGCGGGAAAATTACCGGAGGAAACAACAGCGATATACAAATTAGCGGGACGGGGAATTCCTTCTTATTCAATTCCGGCGGTTCGGGTTTCAGAAACTTTACGCTGAGCAGGCCAAACGGTGCTACTATTGATAGCACCATCACGATCAGCCAAAATTTGTCGCTGCAAAATCAGGCTAAATTGTACATGCCAGCCGGAAAATCGGCCAACGGTAACCAGACTTTTACTGTTGGCGGAGCAATCACAGGCGATGGTTATCTGGCACAGCAAAATGCCGTAAACGCTTACCAGTTAACAGATTTGACCCTAACCGGAACGGCTGTTGCCAATCTCCGCTTTTCACAAATTACAGGAGAAAACGTCATCCATAATTTAACGATAAACAAAGCATCAAGTGCTGTAAACCTGTTAGACGGCGGATTTTTTCAGGTTAAAAATACTTTAATTTTAACAAACGGAACCTTTAATATTGGCAGCGGAACGCTAAAACTAACCGGTTCTATTACAATGAATGCGAACGGAAATTTAACCGGTTCTACAGCATCAAATTTGTTTATCGGGAACGATGTGAGCAGCAGCAACGCCACGATCTACTTCAACCAAACCGATGCTTCAAGCCGTTCACTTAAAAGTTATACACAAACCAGAAACGGAACTATTACGCTTGGAAGCCCTTTAGAAGTGTATAATTTGGTTGATATGAACACGGGTAGTTCTGCCAATATTTTAAATGCTGCCAGCAACCTCACCTTAATTTCTACCGAAGCAGGTACAGCAAGGGTAAACAATCTTGGGTCTTCTTTCATTACGGATTCTGTAGTTGTGCAGCGTTTTATTAAAGGCAGCGATATTTCCCGGCGCAGTTACCGGGCGTTGTCATCGCCTGTTTACCAGGTTGGCAATGCGAATTCCGGTTTACGCAGGTTTTATTTTAGCCGACTGCAGGATCAGATCCTAATTACAGGCAGTGACGGCAGCAATAATGGTTTTGACCCTTCCCCGATAAACGGCCCAACTATTTGGAAATATAATGAGCCGGTTGCCACCAGTTCTTCGCAGGATTTTGTTCCGATCAGCAGTATCAGCAAACTGCATTCTGTTGTCACTCAGGATTTCCTGACCGCCGGCAATGGTTTTCTTTTGTATTTCCGCGGAGACAGAACGCATAATGTTACTAATAAAACCGCCGCCCCTTTTTCCGTTCCAGAGGATGTAACGATGAGTTATAAAGGCTTGCTGAACCAGGGAAACCTCACCGTAACCGCTCCTTATGGCGCAGCAACAGGTATGTTGTCCTACAACAATAAAGCAGAAGCAAACGATGGTTTTAATTTGATGGGAAACCCTTACCCTGCTGCAATTGACTGGGAATTGTCCGGCGGGAGCGGTTCTGCAATTGTGTTGGCTAACCTCAACCCAACTATTTATATCCTTGATCCGGTAACCAAAAACTACGGCACTTATACCAAGGGCGGTACAACTACCGGCGCGGCTTCACGCTATATTTCATCCGGCCAGGGATTTTTTGTGAAGGCCAATGCCGCAAACCCGGCCTTAACCTTTACAGAAGCAGCAAAAACCACTGACAATTCCAATCCTTCCGTTTTAGGGGGAAAAACACCTTTAGCGATAGATTTTTTAAGGCTGAGCCTGCAAAAAGACACGTTGGACCAGGATGATATTTTGCTGACTTTTAAAGATGGACAAAGTGAAGATTACCGTCAGGAAGAAGATGTGGATGACCTGACGGGCCAGAACGCAGCGGGTTCGTTATCCTCATTCAGCAAAAAAGAAAAAAAACAACTGGCTGTTAATGCTTTGCCTGCGGCGAAAAAGGTAAATACGATCTCACTTTTTGCAGATGCTGCCGCGGACGGGGATTATAAATTGAAACTGGCGGACTGGTCGGAGAACTTTAAAACGCAAACTGTTTTTTTGAAAGATAATTTTACAGGTGATTCTGTGGATTTGAGCAAACAGTTGACCTATGCTTTTTTTATCCGTAAAAGTAATGCGGCTACTTCTGGGGGAAGCCGGTTTTTCCTTTATTTCCGGCAGGAAGCAGTTGTTGCAGGCAGCACGGCGACTGTTATAAATGTGCAAAATAGCATATCCAACTTGGTTTCTGCTAAGTTGTTTCCTAATCCTACTACTTCTGAAATCAATTTTATCATCGATAAAAGAAGCATTGGCAATATCAGGCTTACCATTTACAGCAGTATCGGTACAAAACTGTATTCATTGGTTTATCAAAATCAACCCAACTTTAACCATAACATCAGCAAGCTGCCTGCGGGTGTTTACATCGCTGAGCTTTTTGATACGGGCAGTGGCAGCACTATTCAAAAAATAAAGTTTATCAAAAAGTAAACGGCTTAGGGCCTGTTTAAAACTTGCTTGATAAAATTTCCATGCTTCTTTTATCATATAAAAAATGGCAGGCGTCTGGTTTTTGATTTGATTGAGGCAGGCACCAATTTTTATATGATAAAAGAAGCATCGGCATCAATCCCCTGAGCATATCGAAGGATCTTGTATAAATTCAAATAGGTTTGTAGTTTCATCTTTTTCATACTAAAAGGACCAATTAAAATATTTTTTGAAAGAACCCTGCATTTAGAATTTGCGGGAGCTTAACACCTTATCCATTATCCAGGGCTGGGGATTTTGTTTTACATTCTTTAACCGCTCCTGGGAAAAATATTCAACAAAATAGCCATGCTTCAAATCCTGGGCTTTATAAAAAAAACCTTTTCGGCCTTTGTTGTAATCCAAAATTAAAAACCTGGTATTCTGCACTTTAACTGTATCTCCCGGCTTAAACATATAGTTGTGCTGTACTTTGCAGGAAGTAAAAAGCAGTAAAGCAAGTAGTAATTTTTTCATGGTATCCGTGTTTTTACAGATAGAAATACCATTATCATACCCGGAAAACCCATCGCTCTTACAGTTGGCTTTTGCTGTCCGCTTTCTATGCCTGCAGTTGTTGCCAAGCCGGTATTGCAGGAATTAGCAATAACTTCTGCTTCTCCCCAATCGTAAACGGGTGATTGACAATAGTCTGCTGAAGCAAATCAGTTGTACATACGATGAGCAAATTTCATTCAAAAAGCATAAACATTTTTATGACCCTGGATCAGCAAGTGATCGATGGTTATTTTAATAAGCATGACCCGGCACCAATCTATAAGCGGCAGTTGAGCCATCAGTTTGAGCAGTATATTTTGGAAACGGTATCAACAGCAAAACGCTATGATGTGGTTTTTTATAAGTTTAAATGTACGCATGAGGCCGACAAGCAATATGCCGAACCGCTGATGTATGCGGTACACCGGCATTTTGCCGACAAAAAAACGGAAAGAGTAAAGGATTTTGCCCGGTTTAAACAACGCAACTGGATTTTATTAGCTGTAGGAGTAGTGGTAACTGTATTATGCCAAGGCTTTTTGCCATTGATCTTGAATGAGAGCCATAGCCTGCCTTCCGGATTGACCAACAGTCTGGATATTTTTGCTTGGGTACTGCTCTGGCATCCGATAGACGAACTGATTTTTCAATGGAACCCGCATTTAAAAGAAATCCTGCTATTGGATAAATTAGGTACGGCAGAATCAATTATCATCGAACATGAAAAAAAGGCTGCTGCCAATAATGACCCTCTGCGGGTTGTGGCATAACGTAACCGCACAGCCGCATGCTGGCCTGGAGCAGTATTATTATATGGGTACGTACAAAACATTTACGATAGTGCCGGTAGTCTACTACCAAAGCAGTAAAAACTGGTATGCAGAAGGCCGTTTTAACTATGAAGCCATCAATACTTTATCGTTGTATGGCGGGAAAACTTATGAGAAAAAAGCTGCATTTTCCTACACCGCCAGCCCGATTGCAGGCATTGTGTTGGGGAGGATGAATGGCGGCTCGATCGGTATCAACCTGGAAACGGACTACCGGAAGTTTTACTTCAATACCCAATCCCAATATACTTTTTCGGTACAGCAACGGAGCAATAATTTTATTTACAGTTGGTCTGACCTGACTTACCAGATCACGGAAAAATTTGCCGCCGGTATTTCTGTGCAGCAAACAAAATTATACCAGGTAAACGGAGCATTTGAAAAAGGATTTTTGATAAAACCAACGTATAAAAGCTGGACCTTCCCGCTATACATTTTTAAGCCGGAAACGGACGACCGTTATTTTGTGCTTGGGATCAATTACGAATGGCAAAATAACAGTGCTAAAAACAGTACCAGGGAATTACCATAAATGATAACGCGATGAACATAAACTGCCTTTTGATGATTGCCCCGCAACCACTGCTGCTGGTACAGTTTTGGCTGGCCTGGTGGTTTTACTTATTACTTCTGGTACTGGCTTTGGCAGGCGGGTACATTTTCCATTACATGCGTATCAATGCCATGTTGCATAAAAATGCAGATTTGGAAAGACAGTTGCTGGAGCGTACCGAGTTGCTTTCTTATGCAAAACTAAATGCACAAAAAGCGCGCGAAGATACGGCCACAGCCAATCACAACAAAAGCAGCCTGCTCTCTAAGATTACCCATGATATCCGTACGCCAATGAATACGATGATGGGGATGGCTTCCCTGCTTTCGGAAACTACTTTAAACCCGGAACAGCAGGAATTTGCCAGTACAATTTTATACTCCGGGGAAAACTTGTTGGCCATTATCAATGAAATATTGATGAACGATATCCTGGAATATTCTAAAATAGAATCCGGGAGGGAAATGGAAACAAAAGAGTTTGACCTGCGCACCAATGTAGAAGAAGTTTTTGAAGTTTTTGCGGTAAAGGCTGCCAAGGCCGGGATAGAACTGATCTATTATATTAAACCAGATGTCCCGGTACAGCTTATTGACGACGCGTTTTGCCTGCGGCAAATATTGATAAACTTAGTTGAAAATGCACTGAGGGTAACTACCGAAGGAGAGGTTTTTATAGTGGTAAACCTGTTGGGGCAAGTGGAGGAAAACCGGGTAAAATTAGAATTTGAGATCAGGGACACCAGTGCCGGGCTTTCTCCGGAAAAATTAACAGCTACTATAAAAGAGCTCCAATCAGATACAACAGAAAGCAGCCAAACTTCTACTGGCAGAACACTGGCTATCTGTAAAAAACTAGTCCGTTTGATGGGTGGTTCCCTTAGTGTTGAAAGCCAGGAAAAAAAGGGAAGTATCTTTAAATTTACGGTCCTTACCACTTTTGGCAAGCAAAATTTACGCGCCAACACACAAGCAGAAATGGCAAAACTGGCCGGTAAAAAGATTTTGATAGCAGATGACAATTTAACGCTTGGCAACATTTTTAAAACGCAGTTGGAAAGATGGAAACTCGTTCCGTTTTTAGCAGGTTCAGGCAAACAAGCATTACAAATTTTGGCACAGGAAGTCAATTTTGATTTGGCAATAATTGATATGCAAATGCCGGAAATGGATGGTATTGAGCTGACCCAAGCTATCAAACAAACGCAGCCGGACCTACCTGTGATCCTGATGAACAAAACCGGTAACGAAAAGTATAAAGAGCATTCGGCCCTTTTTAATGCAGTTGTTGAAAAGCCTTTAAAACACCATATCATTATCGGACAGACGTTGAACTTGTTATGGCAAAAAGGTAAAGACGGTTTAACAAAAGATCAATATACCAAACAAAAGCTCTCAGTGGATTTTGCCAAACAGTATCCGCTGAATATCCTGATTGCAGAAGATGACAAAATGAACCAGAAACTGGTGACCAAGGTTTTAAACAAATTGGGCTACGATCCGCAGGTTTCTGAAAACGGAAAGGATGTGCTGGAAGTAGTAAGCCACAAAAATTATGATTTGATTTTGATGGATGTGCAAATGCCGGAAATGGACGGGCTGGAAGCTACAAGGATGATCCGCGTATGTCTGACCGAGCAACCCATTATTATAGCGATGACTGCCAATACCCTGCAAGGCGACCGGGAAGAATGTTTAAAGGCAGGCATGGATGATTACATTGCCAAGCCGGTAAGGTTGGACGGACTGGTTGACATTATTGAAAAGTGGGCATTGCAAGGGCAGCAAAAGCAATAGTTTTTATTGCATAGTATCTATTTCAATAGGCTTAGGATTAATGACAATGCTTCTTTTAGCACCTAAAAATAGCTATGAGCGATCAGCAATCGGCTATCAGCTATCAGCTATCAGCTATGAACAATCGGCTATGAACCATTATCCAAAAACTATATACTGTTTTTAATGGCATAAAAGAAGCATCTAAACACAAACATCAACAGTACGCACGGTATATAACTAATAGATGCGGCACCCCGTAAAACAGCGGTATTAATTATCTCCATGAAAACAACTCAACACATCTTAAAGGCTTTTGTATATCTGTTTTGCATATTATCGGTACAAACAGGTTTCACACAAAATGTTGGCATCAGTTCAAGCAATGGCTTTGTTCCGGATGCGTCCGCAGGTTTAGATGTCAGTTATGCCAATAAAGGGCTGCTCATGCCGCGTGTTACCCTAACTGCCACAAACGCTGCCGGGCCGATAACTTCTCCCGCAATTTCGCTTTTGGTTTATAATACGGCTACGGCTGGTACATCTCCCAATAACGTTACCCCTGGTTATTATTACTGGAATGGGACAGCTTGGAACATGCTTACTACTACCGCACAAACAAGCAACCTAGCCTGGGCAACCATAGGGAATACAGGAACTACTGCCGGAACAAATTTTATAGGCACAATAGACTCAACAGATTTTGTTATTAAAACAAAAAACTTAGAAAGGGCCAGGGTTACCAGTACGGGCAACTTTGCTATAGGAAGTACTGCTTTTACCGCTAAAAAGCCTGAAAAGCTTTTGGTTGATGGAGGCACAACTTCATCTACCAACTTAATAAGCGGTAAAGGAACAATCAACAATTTTTTACAATTAAACATCCAGAATTTAAGTGCCGGTACAAATGCTAGTACCGATGTTGTGGCCACTGCTAATAATGGTACAGATACGACAAACTATATTGACATGGGCATTAACAGCAGCGGCAATACAGCACAATATTTTGGTACTGCAAATGATGCTTACATTTATAATGCCGGAGGAGCTGCTACCGGCGGTAATTTTTATATAGGCACTAGTACATCTGGCAAAAGCCTGGGTTTTATAACTGGCGGAAGTATAGCCTCAAACGTCCGTATGTTTATTAATGGCAGCGGTAATGTTGGCATGGGTACTACTGCCCCTACTCAAAAATTGGATGTGAACGGAAGTATAAGTATAGCCAATTCGGTCTATATTGATGCTACCAATACTAATACAGGGGCCAAAACGCCAGGCGTAATTTTTGGAGGACCTGGTAGTGGTGAAGCAATTTCCTCAAAACGCAGTTCTGGAACCGATCAATATGGCCTTGATTTTTATACCTCGAGCAATCTACGCATGTCGGTAACTCAAAATGGTAATGTTGGTATAGGTACTAATACGCCTGGTTATATGTTGACTGTTGCGGGTGTTGTTGCCCCAACTGCGGATAATGCTTATAGTTTAGGCGGAGGAACAGGCAACCGTTGGACTGCCGTTTACGCTACAAATGGCACCATACAAACTTCTGACAGAAGACTAAAGACCAATATTAAAAACCTAAATTATGGTTTAAAAGAAGTACTTGCTCTACAACCTGTTAGTTACAACTGGAAAGAAAATCCAACTACCAATCCTAAAATAGGTTTAATTGCACAAGATGTACGAAAATTAGTGCCAGAAGTAGTAACCGGCAATGAAGCTAAAGAGAAACTGGGGATGAATTATGCAGAATTAGTTCCTGTATTGATCAATGCTATCAAAGAACAACAGAAACAGATTGACGATTTAAAGAAGGCTGTTCAAAAATTTCAGAAGTAACAATTCCACTACTTATCCGAAGAACATGAAAACCGGTAAATTAACAAGCCATATAGAAATACGAATTATTCTATGCATGATGCTTCTTTTACCTGCCTTTTCTTTTGCTCAGGGCTTGGTAAACAATGGTGCTAATATTGTTATGAACGGCACGAATACCCTTACTTCTAATGTTTATATGAACATTAACGGGGCAGCCGGAAATTACATCAGTATAGGAAGCGGCATCATCAGTTGTTCAAATATTGGTTATGATCTTTTTGCAGATGGCAGTGCCACCAGCAGTCTTACGGTAGGCGGCAACTGGACAAATAACGGTTCAACTTCGGGCATAACAGGCTTAGGTTTAACCACTATTTTTAACAATGCCACTGCTGCACAAACCATTGGAGGAAGCAGTGCTACAATTTTTTTTAACCTGATCTGCCAGGGTTTAAGTACAAGCTTTACTTCACCTACACCACGTGCCCTTCAGACTGGTCAAAATTTTAGCCTCAGCTCTCCTGTTGATTATTCCAATATCTCCTCCATCATGGTTGGCAAAAATTTTCTGGGCAATATGTCTATCAATTCTGGCAGCATCCCTGTTACCATCGGGGATGATTATCGTAACACAGCAACTGGTTATAATGTAACCGGGGATTGGACTTATAACGGTTCGGCAAATGCCAATATATTAACTGTAGGGCCACTCAATTACAAAAACTTAAATATTCTTTCTTACGACAACAGCGTTAAAAACAGCCCTGTTAACGGGCCAACTACCGTTTCCGGAATTTTAACCGTTGGGAATAATTGCACCTTACAAGCAAACGGAAACCTGACGCTTCTTTCTACCTCCAGTGCTACGGCAAGCGTAGCGGCATTAACCGGAACTGCAAGCATTACCGGGAATATGAACGTACAAAGGTTTGTTACCGGAAGTTATGGACGCAGTTACCGGCTGATCTCCTCCCCGGTTTATAACTCCACAGGTTTTTATACGATTGCCTCACTCATCAACAATACACCAATTACCGGCCCTAATTCTGGTACGGGCAGTTTTGATCCTTCCAACACCAATAATGCTTCTATCTGGATGTACCGCGAAGGCGACCCTTTCCCGGCAAATACCGTTATTAAAGACAGTGATTATAAAGGGATTTATTCCCTGGCAGAAAATATTCCCGTTGGAACCGGCCTAATGTTTTTTAACCGAGGTAGCCGTACCAATTTAAATACCAAACTTAGAGGCCCGGTTTTCCCTACGCCCGATGATAATGCCGTTGTTTTTACCGGTACACCCAACCAGGGAAACATCAGCGTAAATGTGCCGCAAAACAACATCAACAACTTTACTGTCAGCAGTCCTTATGCTAAAGAAAGCCCCGGTTCTGCTGTTCAAAGTGCTTATTACTACAAATACAATTCTTCTTATGCACCAGTTGCAAATTTAATGCGCACCAACTGGTATGGCACAAGCGGAAACGCAAGCGACCAGGGAACCGATGGTTTTAACCTGATCGGGAACCCTTATGCTGCCACTGTTGATCTGGACCTGGTTACTTTCGGCAGTGATATAAGTCCGCTGGTTTATATGTATAACCCGATCAACAAACAGTTTTCATATTACACAAAAGGCAGCGCAACAAGCGGCTCGACGATTACTGACGGTAATGGTGCAAACCGTTATATTGGTAGCGGGCAAGGTTTTTTTGCGCGGTGCAATGTGGTTGGTTCCGCTAATGCGGGTATTACTTTTGCAGAAAGCAATAAAGTAAGCAACCAGCTTACTTCAGCCACATCACCGGTACTTTTAATGTCGGCCCGTACCAAAGACGGATTTAATACAGGACAAAATATTATGGGTGGTCCGATCGGCAGTAATTTAGATCCGGCTGCGGGCATTTACTCCCGCATCATGCTGCAACTCAAAACCGATAGCATCAATTATGACGGGATTGGTTTGTTCTTCAACAAAAATTGGTCGTCAAAATTTGATAAAGAAGACGGTGGAGACCTGGATGGGATGACGCCAAGCGTTTATTTGTCAAGTTATTCTGCTGATAATACACGTTTGGCTATCAACAAGATGCCTGAAGTGAACCAAAAAATGAGGATCAGATTATTCGTCGATGCCACTTCCACAGCCAGCCAGCAACTGCGGATTACGGATATGGCCAACATTCTGCCTAAATATAATGTTTATGTGATTGACCATTATCGAAAAGATTCCCTCCTGCTCAACCTCAGCAATGCTTACAATTTTAACATTAACCGGGCTGATACAAGTTCCAAAGGCGGAAACCGGTTGGAATTAGTGTTCAAGCTTAATCCGCAGGGCATTTATAAATTACTAAACTTCACCGGAAAAATAAACAGCAGCAGTGTTGTGCTGAACTGGACAACTAAAAATGAAGCGGCCTATACTGTTTTTGCCCTGCAAAAAAGTACCGATGGCGGCAGAAATTTCGTTAACATTGGTACAATTGCATCCAACGGCAGCGGAATTTACTCTTTTACAGATCATACGGTTTCCAACGGCATCATTATTTATCGTTTGAAACAAACCGTGCTGGATGGGGAAGCTGATAATTCCGATCTTCTCAAAATCAATTTTAACGCTGCAAATGCCAGCACCTTTTACGTTTATCCAAACCCGGCCAGTTCTTATATCCAGCTAAATCTGCCACAGGTTATAAAAGGCACAGCCGAAATCAAGATCATCAATATGGCTGGCATAGTTGTATTAAAATCCGCGGTAAACAATAATTTGCTGCGAATGGAAGTCAGTTCCTTAAAGCCTGGTATTTATGCAGTTGAGTTGAAGGATGCCAATCAGAACGTGATCGGGCAAACTAAATTTATCAAATACTAAACTTTAAAACTTACCAATTTTTACCTGGTAAAAGAAGCATTTAAAATGATATTAATTCTTTAAGTTTGTTTACTATGAAGCTCAAAAAAACCTGTATATTTTTATCAGTCATAATTTTGTTGCTGCTGATGAATACTGTACGGTTAAAAGCACAGGGTTTGCCTTGCGGAGACCCGGATGTGGATTGCCCGATTGACGGGCCGGTGATTTTGCTGGTTGCAGCAGTGCTTCTTTTATCGATAAAAAAAATTGCCGGTGCCCGGCTGGTTTCAATTAAGCAGCTATAAAAAGGATCTGTTATTCCCTTTTAAGAAGGAAATGTACCAGTTGCTGGATCGGATGTTTCATGATCTTGCCCACCTGAACCTGATAAGCTGCACCTATTTCCTGTAGTTCATCCTGCCAATTCCAGGCTACAGAACCTACAAAATGGCATTTAAATTTTTTGTAAGACGGATAGGTTATCACGTTTGTAGTTATAAAACCTGTTAATCCATTGCGAATCAAATCCCTACAGTAACTGCCCGTTTTAATTTCAGCTAAAAAAGAAGCAAAAGAAGCTAAATAATAGTTTGCCCGTGGTTTGTGGTACACTTGGCTGATGATCGTTTCTTTATCCACCACATAACTTTTTGCAAACAACTGGCTTTCTTCTTCCGGCATCCGGCCATACAAATAATCAGTGATCAGTTTTTTACCAAAATAACTGCCCGAACCTTCATCGCCCAAAATGTAACCTAAGCCGTGTTTGCCTTCAAAAATATTTTCACCATCAAAATAAGTGATGTTAGAACCTGTTCCCAAGATGCAGCACAGCCCGGTTTCATGTCCGCAGGTGGCATAAGCAGACCCCAACAAATCGCTATCGACACTAATATACGCCTGTTTAAATATCTGGCTAAGCACATTAGAAACTGCTTCACGCTTATCCGGACTGGAACATCCCGCACCAAAAAAGTAAACTTCGGTAACGTTTTCTGCCTGTGCAACCAGGCTTTCCTGCTTGTTGATTAAACGCAGAACCTCCCTGTCAGACAAAAAATACGGATTGATGCCTGCTGTTTTAAACTCCCTGTCCGGTTCTCCCGGAGTTACCAAAACCCAGTCTGTTTTGGTCGATCCGCTGTCTGCAACTAAAATCATACATTGATTTCTTCCAGTTTCTGGTGGGTAAGCGGTTTGTATAAAAACTGGGTTACATAACGGCTTTCCATCACTTTGCGATGGTCAAAAGGGTCCAATGATGAGGTTAAAATGTAAATCATAGGCGCGCGGTCCGTATCCAGCTTTAGTTTTTCGTATTCTTTTAAAAATTCAAACGCGTTCATTTGCGGCATACGTACATCCAAAAAAATAACATCCGGTTCGTATTGTCCGCTTTTTAATTCTTCCAATGCCACCTCTGCTGATTCTTTTACGATTACTTTTTTTGCAAAAAACCCATTCTCTATAATTTTACGGTTAATCATGTTATCAATGTAGTTATCATCAATTAATAAACACAATGTGTATCTTGGTTGTGGCATGGGTTCTAATTGGTTTAAGTACAATCTTAATATACAATAACAATTCCAAAATTCAAAACAAGCTTAGTTTAGATTGATACTTCCTGTTATTTCTTTCAAACTTACCTCTGCCAGTTTGGTTTGGTACTGATCATTATAAAAACGGGTTTGCGCATCCAAATAATTTCTTTGTGCTTCCCTTACTTCCAGCGGTGTAATATTGCCCAGCCGGTATTTGTCGAGCGAAATTTCTAGGTTCTTTTTTGCGATTTCCACGTTGGATTGTTCTAAACGGATTAAATCTAATCCTGATAAATAATTGATATACAAGGCATTGATTTGTGCTTCTACCTGCTGCTGCGTTTTGCTGATCTGTATATCGGCACTGTTTATCTGTAGCTTGGCTACGCGTTCCCTGCGCAATTGATTAAAGCCACCAAATATATTCACACTTGCTGTCAATCCGTAATTTAACCCTTTGGTATATTGTGTTCTGGTAAAGCCCGCGGGGGTTTTACTGTTGCTGAAAGCATAACCGGAACTTAGGCCCAAGGCCGGATACCGTGTAGAACGCACTTGCCGAAGTGATATTTCTGCCAGCCGTTTATCAATTTGTGAGATCAATACGGACAAGTTTGCCGTTCGCGCTTTGGCCATAATGTCACTTAAAACTAATTGATTTTGATTTTGAATGGTATCAGGAACTGAGAAATCTTCTGTCAGTTTGCGCGCCAGCAAGCGGTTCATGCTGATTTTAGTAGTTTTAAATTGTTGTATCTGGATCAGAAAATTTGCTGTGTCTGTATTAAAATTGACCTGCGCGTTCAGCACGTCCAGTTTGGAAGCACGGCCAACGCTATATTTATCCGAAGCATAACGCAATTGTGTGCGTGATATTTCGATTGCTCCTTTTAACGATATAATTTCCTGGTTTTGATAAACTAAGTTGTAGTAAGTGGAGATTACGGAAACCAGCGTGCTTTGTATCGTGTCCCGCTCCTGCACCTGGCCCAGTTTGTTCAGTTGTTTCAACTGATCATAATTGGCGAACATGGCAAAGCCGTCAAAAATAGTCCAGTTGAGCACCGGGCCGTAACTGGAGCTGGAATTGTGCAGTTTGTTCAACTTATTGGTCGTTCCGTCAGACCGGGTTTGGTTGATGTCCAACACACTGCTGTTGGTGGTCACGCTTGCCCCAAGCACAGGTAGATAACCGGCATTGCCAAGCGTTACGTTGGTAGCAGCAATCACGGTGTTGTTTTTTGCAAGCCGGATATCATAATTATTTTTCAGGGCAATACTCACCGCATCTTCCAAAGTAAGCAAGGGGACGTTTTGTGCAAGAATGGCAGTGTTCAAAAAAAACAGGCATAAAAGAAGTACCGGTAAAAATTTCATCAGCTTTATCAATATTAAATTTGATGCTCAGGCAACAACAGCATATCTTTTTCTTTCTCTTTAGATGAATCTTCTTCAGGTTCATCGTCGGGGTTGTGTTTTACTTTTGCAGAGAAAACCACAAACATCACCGGAATGATGTAAAGGGTGAGCACCAGCGAAAATATCATCCCGCCCATAATCACAATCCCGAGCGAAACACGGCTTTTGGCACCGGCACCTAAAGCAAAAGCGATAGGCACAGCTCCAAGAACTACGGCAAAACTGGTCATCAAAATCGGGCGCAAACGGGCAGTTGCTGCTTCTACCACCGCATCAAATTTGGATAAACCTTCCGCTTCCATGCGTTGGTTGGCAAATTCCACAATCAAAATACCGTTTTTGGTAACTAATCCTACCAGTGTGATCATCCCGATCTCACTAAAAATATTTAAAGTTTGATTAAACAGCCAAAGCGACAGAAAAGCACCTGCAATGGCCAGCGGAACGGTCAGCATCACCACAAAAGGATCAATAAAACTTTCAAACTGTGCAGCCAAAACTAAGTAAATCAGCAGTAAAGCAAAAGCAAAAGCATACAAAATATTGGATGAGCCTTCGGCAAAATCCCTTGACGGGCCAGCCAGGTCAGAACTAAAACTGTCGTCCAGTTTGCTGGATTTTGCAATGCGCTGCATTTCTGCAATACCCTCGCCAATTGTATGGCCAGGAGCCAAACCTGCCTGGACCGTTGCCGATTTAAACCGGTTAAAGTGATAAATTGATGGCGGCGTAGAACTTTCGGTTACGGTAACCACATTGTCCAATTGGATCAAGGCCCCGTTGCTGCTGCGCACGTAAATAGATTTTAAATCGAGCGGCTGATCACGGTTGGCACGATCTACCTGGGCAATTACCTGATATTGTTTTCCGCTGATCAGGAAATAATCTAAACGGCCGGCACTATAATATAATTGCAGCGTTTGGGCAATATCTGCCACGGATACGCCTAAATCACGGGCACGGTCGCGGTCTGTAGTGATGGAAAGCTGTGGTTTGGTAAATTTTAGGTTCACATCCACACCCTGGAAAACCGAGCTTTTATTTGCTTCGGCCATAAAACCAGGCAGCACTTTTCTCAATTTTTCAAAATCCTGGTTCTGGATCACAAATTGTACCGGTAAAGAAGTACGCGCACCACTGCCGCCGCCGCTGATGGTTTGCTCCTGGATAACAAAAGTACGGGCATCCGGGAAACGGGCCAGGTTTTTGGTCATGTAATCCGCAATCTGCTGCTGCGTACGTATGCGCTTGTCAGGATCAACTAAACCAATCCTTCCAAAACCGGAATTGATGTTAGAGCCGGGTGAAACTACCGAAATATTGATGTTTTTCTCCGGAACAGAATCTTCTATAAACTGCGAGACTTTGTTCATATACCGTGTCATGTATTCATAGGAAGCGCCTTCCTGGCCGATTACACTATAACGCAGCATACTTCGGTCATCAATAGGGGCTAACTCAGAAGGGGTAATTTTAAAGATGACGAAAACGATAACTAAAGAAGCTACCAAAAGAACGCCTGATATCCATTTCCGCTTCATAAACTTTATCAGCGAATGCGTGTAAGAACTGGTCATGTTCTGGAAAAAAGGTTCTGTTTGTTCGTAGAATTTTGATTTCTTCTGATTCTTGCGGATCAGTTTCACGTTCAGCATTGGTGTGAGCGACAAAGAAACGAAAGCAGAGATCAGCACTGCACCAGCCACCACTACGGCAAATTCCCGGAACAGCCTCCCCGTAAAACCCTGTAAAAAAACTATTGGTAAAAACACTGCCGCCAGCGTAACTGAAGTGGAAATTACGGCAAAAAAGATTTCTGCCGAACCTTCAAAAGCAGCCTTACGGATTTCCATGCCTTCTTCTACTTTTTTGTAGATATTTTCGGTTACCACAATCCCGTCGTCCACCACTAAGCCTGTGGCCAGCACGATCCCTAAAAGTGTTAAAATATTGATCGAGAAACCAAAAATATACATGATAAAAAAAGCACCGATCAGCGAAACCGGAATATCGATCAGCGGCCGGAAAGCAATCAGCCAGTCCCGGAAAAACAGGTAGATGATGATCACCACCAGCACAAACGAAATCAACAGGGTTTCTTTTACTTCTTCGATAGACTGGTTGATGAACCGCGTATTGTCCAGCGCAACTTCTACTTTGATATCCGCCGGCAGATCCTTTTTGACCTGTTCCAGCCTTTTGTAAAAATCTTTGGCGATCTGTACATAATTGGCACCTGGCTGCGGCACAATTGCCAAACCAACCTCCGGGACACCAGATTCGTTCAGCGCAGTTTCTTCATTTGCAGCACCTAAAATGGCATAACCTATATCACTTAAATGGATCACCCGGTTGCTGTCTGCCCGGATGATCATGTTGTTAAAATCCTTTTCGGTAGTCAGTTTACCCAGGGCGCGGACGGCCAGTTCGGTCGTGTTGCCTTCGATTTTACCAGCAGGAAGTTCCACGTTTTCCTTGGCCAAAGCTGTTTGAATATCGGTAGCAGCCAGCTTATAAGCGGCCAGTTTGTTCGGATCGATCCATAAACGCATGGCATACTGGCGTTGCCCCTGCACGTTGACGGCACTTACACCCGGAATGGTCTGCAAGGCTTCCTGTAATGTATTCTCCGCATAATCATCAATTTGCAAAATGTTGCGTGTATTACTGCTGACGGTAATGGTAATGATATTATCAGCATTGGCATCCGCTTTGGTTACCACCGGCGGTGCATCTATATCTTGCGGCAACTGGCGCTGTGCCTGCGAAACCTTGTCGCGTACATCATTTGCAGCAGTTTCCAGATCGGCATCCAGGTTAAATTCTACTGTAATGTTGCTCGAACCAACCGAACTGGTGGAAGATATGTTACGGATGCCCGGAATCCCGTTGATCACTTTCTCCAGCGGCTCCGTGATCTGCGATTCGATTACATCCGAATTGGCACCGGAATAATTGGTGGAAACAGAAATGATCGGCGGATCAACCGAAGGAAAATCCCTCGTGCCTAAAAATTTATAGCCGATCACACCAAAGACTATAATTGCGAAAGACAGTACCGTAGTTAAAACCGGACGTTTTATACTGGTTGAGGATAAACTCATAAGCTTTACTTAATGATTTTAACAATTTTTAAAGGCACTTGCGGCCGCAATTGAATAATTCCGGATACAATCAAACTGTCGCCGGGCTGCAGTCCGTCCACAATCTGGATTTTAGATGCCGTCCGTACATCCGTTTTTACGTCCCTGGATGCGGCTACCCCTTTTGCGACCACAAAAACTTTACTGGATTTGATATCCGGTATCACACATTCTGTTGGCACCAAGATGGTTTTTGGTATCTGTTCCAGCGTTAAATTGATTTTGGCGAAACTGCCTGCACGCAGCAAACCTTTTAGATTGGGCGATTTTGCACGGATGGTAATAGACCTTGAAGTCAGGTCCAGGTTTGGTTCGATGGCATAAACGGTGCCGGTAAACCTGTCCCGGGAACTTTCCAGGTTGAAATGAATTTTACTGCCGGTTTTGATTAAAGCTAAGTATCTTTCGGGAACTGAGAATGTAATTTTTGCAGGGTCCATATTCACTAAAGTCGCAATAGAACTGGTGGGTGAAAGATAGCCGCCCGGACTGATGTTCCGCAAACCAATAGTACCCGAAAAAGGCGCGCGGACTTCTGTTTTTGCTATCTGTGCCCGGATCAAATCTGCCTGCGACCTGAAAACATTCAGCGAGGATAACGAGGTATCATATTCTTCTTTACTCACTGCTTCTTTTTGCAGCAAAATCCGGTTGCGGTATTCCGTTTGCTCAGCCAGCTTGATCTGCACCTGAACTGATTTCAGCGAAGCCACCTGGTCCTGGTTGTACACCCTGACCAACAATTGCCCTTTGCCTACGTGCGTTCCTTCCTTAAAATAAATGCCGGTAATGTTACCTGCCGTTTCGCTGCGCAAATCCACCTGCTCGTTGGCGTCAATCGTTCCGGTAATATCAATCGCATTGCTAAAAGCAGTATCTTTCACAATCATCACGTTCACCGGAACTAGTTTGTTCGGCTTTTTTCCGCTTTTGCCAGATGCCGGCCCGATCTTTTTTTCTTTGGCACCGGCACCATAAAACTTATTATAAATAAGGTACCCAACAAGCAAAATCAGTAACGGATAAATAATAAATTTTAATTTCATTGACGGGTTCTTTTCCTTTTTAGAGGAAGGTTTTGGTGTAACTATAACAGTCTGCGGCTTTCATCCTACAACTAGAACGCTGTTTTTTATACGGTAGAAACAGCATCAGTGACAAAAGTTTTAGCTGATCGTTTTTCAATTGGTCTTTACACATGTAGGCTAACAAAACTATCAGATATTGTCAAAACCGAATTGCCTGTATCAACCATTTTACAACTTCTTGTTTGCTAAAGCAGGTGCATTACAGATGATTTAAAACCGAATGCTATTTTTAACATTATAAATTATTATGCCGGATATGAGCCAGAACACCATCCATTTTGAAATTTCTTTTCCAGAACCACAAGCACATTATGTAGATGTAAGGATGGATATTTCAGGGATCGACCAGGATGGATTGGAACTGGTTATGCCGGTTTGGACGCCCGGTTCCTACCTCATCCGGGAATTTTCTAAAAACATAGAAGGGTTTAAAGCTTGTTCCGAAGGCAAACCAATCCTGCATAGAAAGCTTCGTAAAAACAGTTGGTTTATTGGCACCAAAAACTTTACTGCAATTACTGTTAAGTACCGGGTTTACGCTTTTGAAGTTTCCGTACGGACCAGTTTTGTGGATATTTCCCACGCTTTCCTGTCTCCTACCGGCATAATTTTATACCCCGAAGGAATGCTTCACCTGCCGTCAACCGTCCGCATTATTCCTGCGGCCCACTGGAAAAAAATCTCGACCGGATTAGAAAACCTCAACCACGATCCATACTGTTTTTATGCACCTAATTTTGATACGCTCTACGATTCGCCTTTTGAAATCGGCAACCAGCATATTTTTAATTTTACCGCAGCCGGCGTTTCGCATGAAGTAGCGATGTATGGCGGCGGCATGTACCAGGAAGAAAAACTGATACCGGACTTTACAAAGATCATTGAAGAAGAAACCAGCATTTTTGGTGAAAACCCAAACAAGCGTTTTGTGTTTATCATCCATAATTTTAACACAGGCGGCGGCGGTTTAGAGCATGCCAATTCCACCGTTCTTGGTGTTGCGAGAACTGCTTATGCCACGGAAAAAACGTACCAGGATTTTTTGGGATTGGCCTCCCACGAATATTTCCATTTATGGAACGTAAAACGGTTGCGCCCGAAAGCTCTGGGCCCGTTTGATTATCAGCAGGAAAACTACACCGCCAGCTTGTGGATTGCAGAAGGTTTTACCGCTTATTATGATAACCTGGTTTTGCGCCGTGCCGGTTTAATTTCCCCCGAAAGTTATCTGAAATTGCTTTCTGCGGATATCAACAATATTGAAAACCTGCCGGGAAGAAAAATCCAAACCGTAACCGAAGCCAGTTTTGATACCTGGATCAAGTTTTATCGCCCAAATGAAAATACAGCCAACACAACTGTTTCTTATTATTTAAAAGGCTCATTGATTGCACTTTGCATCGATTTATTAATTATCCATCAAACTCAAACCCATTACTCTTTGGATGAAGTGATGAAACGGATGTACGAGCAGTTTTATAAAGCTAAAAACCAGGGCTATACTGAAGCAGGATTCCGGACGGTGCTGGAACAGGTTGCAGGTTGTAGCCTAAACCATATTTACGATCATTATGTCAATGGTTTGGAAGAACTGGATTATAACCATTATCTCGGTTATGCCGGTTTGCGGCTGCGCGTTTGTCTGCCCGAAACCAAACCACTGCCCACAACCGGTTTTACTGCTGCTTTAAATTCCGGCAAACTTTTAGTGAATTTTATAGAGCGGGAAACAGAAGCCTGGCGCGCGGGCATCAACGTAAATGACGAATTGCTGGCTATTAATGGCAACCGGATTGCGGACCTGGAAAAATCACTGCAATTTCTGTTGCCCGGCGATACAATTGATTTGACTTTGGTGCGGGACGGAAGGCTGCTGGAAATTCCTTTGACCTTGCAAAATCAGCATAAAATAAAATATGCAATAGAAGAAGTATTAGAGCCTTCCGCCCAGCAAATAGCCGTACGAAATAAATGGATCAAGCTATAATTTATCCCCCCAATATTTATACTTCTTTTACCTATCTGTTTTTTTGTCATCTACAAAACATTTTTTTGCGTTTTGCCTTTATGTGATATTGAGCTTGTTTAAACTTTTATTTTTTTATTAATTCTATTAAGGAAGAATACAGAAAATGCCATCCAGTGCATTGCCATCCAATTTACAGTTAGGACTTCGTAACGAATAAGCAATGCTTTGTAACTATCCATCCAGGCATTGGCATGTTCTATTACCGTCCTTCTTTTATATAATTCTTCATCAAAACACCGATCATCTATATTGTTGTCTTTATTGTTACGCGGGTTTGGTTTGATGTTGGCCTCAATTTCTTTTTCCCCACAGATAGACCTGAGTTCTTTACTGTCAAAACCGCTATCAGCGTTCAAAAAGATGCCTTTACTGTCTATTGCCGCTTCTTTTAATACCCCACAAAGTTCTGCAAACAGCACCTTTATTTCATACAGGTCATGGTGCTGGCCCGGCTGTGGCTCGGACAAGGCGAGCATCTGCCCGGTGTTGTCTGCCAAAAACAGCGCGTTACTGGTCTTCGATGCCTTCCTGCCCTGATAACCTACGGCCTGTCCGCCCCGTTTTGCAGGTGTATGGCTGCCATCCAGTTGAACTGAAGAAAGGTCTAAATGGCTTCGGTAAGAACTCAAAAGCGCTACCCATACCGCCCGCCAGGAACCATCTCTGCACCATTTATTAAAATGATAATAAACATTTTGCCAGCTTATTGAAACATCGTTTATAAACTGCTTCAATGGCAGTTCACGCCACTGGCAACCTGTTTTTAACCTAAACAATATGGCCTGTACCATTTTAAAAAGAGGCGTTTTACACCTAAAACCACGTTTCCCTTTACTTAAATGAGGTACTATTATTTTCTCTATCGTATCTTTATCCACGGTCCCCCTGAAAAAGTTTCTGTTTTATGATTTAGCACCACAAAACTCTAATTCTTTCCGGGAACCGCCTTTTAAACCTTAAATAAGTTTAAACAACCTCATTGTTTATTTAAACCCTTTAATCAATTAAATTTTTTCATTATGAGATCTTTATTATACATCGTAGCCGTAATCTTGGTTATTGGCTGGGCTTTAGGCGTATTTGCTTTTCACGTTGCCGGTGGTATCATCCACGTATTATTGGTAATTGCAGTTATTGCTTTGATTCTGGGGTTGATCAGAAGGGCCTGATTTTAATTAGCTACTGATATTTATCTGCATAAAAGAAGTATTTAATACTTTATGCAGATTTTTTTTGCCGAAATTTTTTTTAGCATTTGTCAGAAAGGAATAATATACGATGAAAAGATTTTTGATTTTACAGGAGAGTTCGAAATTAGGTCTCTATACGACTTAAATTACTTCTTATCTGAATGCCCTAAATCTTTATCCGGGCTTACTTTATCCCTAACTAATTGCTTCAGTTCTTTGATTTCCGGAAAACGGCCTTCTCTTTTACGATCAAAAAGAACATCATCATTAATAAAAATGGTATAACGGCCAGCAATTTCGCTTGGCTGCAGCAACACGCCGTGCAAATCAGCCTCAAAAGTAGTTAGCAACTCCTGCGCCATGTACGCAGCACGCAAAAGCCAGCGGCATTTTGGGCAATATTCAATTGTTATGGTTGGTTTTGGGGTGATAAAAGAAGCATCGTCCATATTTAATTCAAATTTGGAAATAATTTCTTATTCAAGTTTTTTGTTTAGTTCTATATCCTGAATCATTTTTATCAACTGGATTCTGTATTGAAAAAATTAGTATATTCGTACACCATTGTGTACATAAACAGTTTTTGATTATGATTGTGATCAGCCCAAGTGAATTAAGAGGAAACCTAAAAAAATATTTAGATATGGCTGAAAAAGAATGCATTGTGATACAAAGAGGCAAAAAAGAAACTTTTGAACTTCGGAAAACGGAACGCATCAGTGAAGATTCTTTTTTTGACAATCCTAAAAATATAGAAGCAATTGAACAAGGCATAGCTGACGTTAAAGCAGGCAAATACAAAACCTTAAATCCCAATAAATCTGTATGAGAAAATATATTATAAACCTATCTGATTAAGCCAGATTACGATGATAAATAAGGCCAATCACTACTTTTTCTCCTCCGTCCATTCATAAATATGCTTATTCGCATCGCCGGTAATTTTTTGGCAGTTGCAGTTGCCGCCCCATTCTTTGGTGCCGTCTTTAAAATACTCACACTTCCAAATAGGTGCTTCATGTTTGATACGGTCAATGATATAACGGTTGGCCGAATAAGCTTCTGCCCGGTGCGGCGAAGCAGTAATTACAACTACAGCCGATTCTGAAATACCCACTTTACCGGTCCGATGTTGTGCAAGCGCGATATTTAAAGGCCATTTTTGGCAGGCATCGTCCAAAATCTTGCTGATAGCTTTGGATGCCATCGCTTCCTGCGCTTCGTATTCCAGATAATCTACATCCGTTTGCGGGTCGTTGTCGCGGACTTCTCCGCTAAAAAGCACTATTGCACCCGCTTCTGGATGGTGGGATTTAGCCAATAACCCAACCAAATCCAAAGGGTCAGCAGATAAAAAAGGAAGATCAGCCGCCACTGCTGGGCGGGATAATGCAGATGGTGTCATTTGTAGTTATGGGATAATCAGGGTCAACAAATTCATTGCGGACAGCAAAACGGCATAGATCAAGTACACTTGCAGCTTCGGGGTTTTGACCAGCCAGATGTTGCTTTAAAGCTGTTATATTTTTGATAGTGCCTTGCATTTCAAACTCCTTGTCAAAGTAGTCTTTCAAAACAGCAAAAACTTGTATAGTCATATTTTTAGGTGGTAAAAGAAGTATCAGCCGCCAATTTTCAACATGCTCAATTCGCTGCCTGTAAAATGGTGCAACTGTTTCTGGCTCATGGCCAATTGCAGTTTTTCCTGTAGGATAAAATCGTTATCGGCCGGATCCATCGCAATGGGATGATTAGTGCTCAAACAGCCGTACATATTCCCTTCGGCATCCAAACGCAAACGGCTACAATCCTGGCAAAAAGGTTCACTGTTGTTGGCGATAATACCGAAAATATTTCCGGCAGGCGTTTGCCAGTAATTAGAAGTGGCAGAAGCTGTTCTTGGCAAGCGTTTAAAGTTGTGTTCAGTTGCAATTGTATCCAATAATTGTTGTTGGGAGAATAAATATTTGTCGGATTCGTGATGCAGATGTCCCATCGACATCACTTCCAAAAAACGGACCGGGATATTTTTACTAAAAGCATAATCCACTAAAGGAATAATCTGGTCTTCGTTCATTCCCTTCATAATCACGGCATTCAATTTCACCTGGATACCCAAATCCAAAGCCGCTTCAATGCCTTTCAAAACACGGTCGAGATGCCCGCGCTTGGCCATTTTATAGAAATCAGCTTCATTCATCGCATCCAAAGAAACATTAATGGACTGCAAACCGGCATCACGCAAAGCAATAGCTTGCCGCGCCAACAAATAACCGTTGCTGGTCATGCTGACTTGAGGGATTCCGATCAGTTTTAAATTACGGATCAGTTCCGGCAGTTCGCGGTAAAGTAAAGGTTCGCCGCCAGTTAAACGGATGGTTTCCAGATCAAGCTGTTCGTGCAAGCGGGAAATAATTTGCGAAAAAAAAGCTGCGGATTTTTGCGGGCGGTGATCAAAGTTGATTTCTTCTTCAGAACCCATTGTGCAGTAAAAACAATTGAGGTTGCATGTGTTTAACAAGCTTACCCGCAATGTTTTAAATTTTCTTCCGTATGGATCGTTTAGCACTTTCATTCAAATTTTAATACGATAAAAGAAGCATTGATCAAATAATGGTTTTAAGTTGAAGCGTTGTCCTTTTGTTATATAACCAAATATACAACGAAATGTTGATTTTAAATAGTGTGAAATGCAACCGGATATCCTGTTTGCAAATCCTGTGCGTCAGCAGGATGAAGCGCAATGGCATTAGCTTGTAACGCAGCTTTTACATCACCGGAACTATTGAACAAAACTGGCGTAACTTCCTGATTTATAATAACCGGAAAGAATTCATCAAATGGTGTTTTCTTAGGTTTTTGTGCCGATAAAAGAAGCATTGGCAACTCTTTTTCCTTTAAACCAAAACAGGTTTTAAGGTAATGTTCAATAAATAATTTGAAAGTAACATGACAGGAAAAAGGGTTTCCAGGCAGCGCAAAAACCAGTCCGCCGGAAGGCAGCTGCCCGCACCAAATTGGTTTTCCAGGCTTGATCTTTACTTTATGAAACAGTTTTTTAACGCCTAAACTTTCCAGAATTTCCGGTACATAATCTGCATCACCGGCAGAAACGCCTCCGCATAAAATAACCATATCTAAGTTTAGGGCCGCGCTGATTTCCTGTTTCAATTGCGCTTCATCATCCAAAATATGTTTATAAATGTTTGGTTTGATCTGCCAGGCTTTCAGCAAACTTTTTAATAAATATTGGTTGCTGTTGCGGATTTGAATATCAGAAACCGGCTGTCCGGGTTCTACCAATTCATCACCAGTAGTAAACAAGGCAACTTTTGGCAATTTTTCAACCGCAACTTTTGCTTTCCCAACCGAAGCCAGCAAGGCAATTACAGAAGGTGTACAAGCACAATTATGATCAATAATGCAAGTATCAGCTTGAATATCTTCCCCTTTTTTGGCGATATTTTGAAAAGCTTTTACGGTTTCAACATTGAAGGAAACCTTATGGTTTGTTTCCGTTGCATCTTCCCTGCGGATAACCAGATCAGCATTTGGCGGAACCGAAGCACCGGTCATAATTTTATAACATTCACCAGAGGAAATTGACTGCGCATAACGCTGGCCGGCAAATACTACTTCTTTTATCTTATAATTTCTGGTGCCCGATTCCCAGTCTTTGAAATTGATGGCATAACCATCCATGGTAGCCCGGTTAAACGGCGGATAATCACGATCAGTATAAATTTGTTCGGATAAAACCCTTTCAAAAGCTTCGTCCAAGGCTAATGTTTCCTGTCCGAAAGATTTGGCATGAATTGCGATAAGTTTATGGGCTTCCTGATAGGCTAGCATTTATTTTTAACTTTTTTACTCGATAAAATATTTATTTATACCTATTCCTTACATTAGGCGAGAAGATAAGGATATATGGTAGAAACAGAGAATTATTTAGTCTTTAATGAATCTAAAAACTCCTTACGGGTTCTTTTAAAATCTTCAAAATTTTCTTTTAAAATTTCGTAAATTTTTAAGGCGTACTCTTTTTTTTGAATCCTTGAACTAAACTCATTTTTAGTTAGATGAAAACCCTTCGCATTTTCTGATAAAGCCAAGTAAACTCGATTACTGTAAGGCAAGGAAGCTATTTTAGTCAACCTTTTTGGAGGTGGAGGAGGTAATAAATTATCTATCAAAGCAGTATCTTTCACAGTAGAATCCTGAAGTGATTTACCTGAACTTATTAAATGCCCCCCAAATTCAGCAAATGGATCTGTTGGTGGCTTATGTACGATAGGTTTATCAATTTTGAAAAAGTTTCCTGCAATTGCAAAGTATCTATCTCCGTGATAATTATATAAGCCACATAAAAAGAAGTTATAATCTCGTCGGAGTTGAGAATAGTTTGTTCTACCTAAATATTCTTTGAACGCTTTGACTGAAGGATTAGTAATAATAAACAGCAGCAAAACTGTTATCAGAACATAGTAACTCTTTTTCATAAGGGGAATTTACACAAATAACAAATAAAGTTAACATATTCACTTATTTCCACTAATGTCCACCGCCCAAAATCATTTTCCTGGCATGAAAAACAGCAGGCAAAATAGCTTGTAAAGATTCGCGCGCACCACTGGCACTTCCGGGCAAAGTAACCACCAAAGTTTGGCCGATGGTTCCGGCAACGCCGCGGCTCATCATGGCAAGCGGCGTGCGCTGCTGCCCGAAAACACGCATGGCTTCTGCAATACCGTCAGCTTTATGTTCCAATAATTCTTCTACGGCACCTACTGTATTGTCGCGCGGGCCCAAACCTGTGCCGCCGGTTGTAAAAATAAACGGCACATCTTCCTTCACCCAATCCAAAATTTGCTGCTGGATTTGCTGTTTATCATCCGGTAAAACCTCAAGATAAGGCACTTCTGCGTTAAAGCTTTCCAGCATTTCTTTGATGATTTTTCCGCTTTGGTCTTGCCGCGTTCCTGCCGCGGTAGAATCAGAACAAACCAAAACCGCACAAACAGAAACATCTTCATACAGCAATTGCCGGTCGCTTTTGCCGCCGCGTTTTTCCAACAATTTGATGTGGCCGATCTCCAGTTGCTTGTCAACCGGTTTCAGCATATCATAAATTTCGAGCGCGGCAACCGAAACGGCGGTCAGCATTTCCATTTCAATCCCGGTCCTGCCGATAGATTTTGCTTCTCCTAAAATAAGAATTCCCGGGCGGTCAAAAACTTTTTCATCTACATATTCCGTGTGCTTTTTCGGGTCGAGGTAATCAAATTTGATGCTCATCCCGTCAATCGCAACCGGATGGCAATGCGGCAATAATTGCGGCGTTAATTTCGCCCCTAAAAAACCTGCTGCCTGGGCAACATCAAACAAATTACCTTTTGGAAGCTGGTTATTTTTAATGAGTTCTATGGTGGGTGCTGTGCAAAAAATAACGCTGACCGCACGGGCTTTACGAAGCGTGATTTGCTTATTAGTAACGTTTTGCATACTGTTTTTATCGGTGTAAAATCCGATTTAGGATATGAATTTTTCTGGTTTTAATTTTATTAACCTGATCTCGTCATCAATGCCGATAATGCCTTCGCCTTCGTGGGTCAGGTTTTGGCCGAAGTAAACCTTGTTGTTTTTTTTGCGGTAACCGGCCAGTGTTTTTAAAGGCTCTTTTCCGCCAATCCCTTTTTCCTGATCGATGGTAATAACCGGGCAACGGGCACAAGGTTTCACGCCAAAAAAATTGATGCCGGCGATGCTGAACTGCTGCATCTGGTCTTCCTGAAAAGCTTCTCCCCCGGAAAAAACAATATTCGGGCGGAAACGGTCCATTAAAACCGGTTCCTGCAAACGGCTGTTCAGCTCCTCCAGTGAAGCTTCGCCAATCACCAAAAACGAAAAAGCATCGGTAAAAGAAGTAATATGGTGCGGACTGGCATATTCTGGATCTACTTTTCGCTTCGTATTTGCCGGCATATAAACCAGGCGGCATTTTACGTCCAGCATTTTTGTAAACCAGTTGTCAATTTCGCTGTCCACAAATTCGGCAAGGCATTCATCGTTCCAAATGGTGCAAACGGCTTCTTCTTTGGCATCAAACAAAAACGGGACAGCCACAAATTCTTCCGGCCGGTGCCGGTGCATCACCACCAAACCTTTCGGTGTCAGTTCGACATAAAGCAACGCCATTTCCGGGATTTCCCGCTGCGACAGAAACCGGTTATTTTCATCCACCAGCATCCAGCGGCGGTCGTGTTCCAAACCCCGGCTTGTAACTTGTGCTTTGTTCAACGCAATACCGCCGAGGGATTTGATGGGATAAATAAAAAGCCCGCTGATTTTTAACATGAAATAAAGGTAGAAGCAATTTTAGGGTTTGTTTAAATTTATCTTAAAAAATATGATGCCTCTTTTACCTGTAAAAAAACAGTTTGATGTTTTTTTACAGGTAAAAGAAGTATCGAAAACAAGCCGAATCCAATTAGAACTATCTTTTAGTTTTTGGGCGAAGAAGTTTGCCCAAATAACAAAAAATGGTTTTTATAACCCGATAAGCCGCCCTGCAAACTAAAGAAATTTGGAAAACCGGCCTGCCTGAAAAATCCTGCTGCCTAATGTCTGCGGACGGAATTAACGGATTTACAACAATGTTTTATTTAGCTCAAAGTTTTTTAAACAAATAACTCAACTATTGCTTTTTAAGAAAATCCGATTTGCCCAAACATGAAATCCCGTTATTTACTTTTAGGCTTTACCGGCCTTGTTCTGTCTTTTACGGCTTGCAAAAAAGACAAGGCCAATAAAATTGTAAGCACCGGAACTGCTGATTTTTCCAGATATATTGCCGTTGGTAATTCCATCACTTCCGGTTTTGCAAATGGCGGCTTGTACCTGGCCGGGCAGCAGGCGGCTTTCCCAAACCTGCTGGCCGGGCAAATGAAGCTGGCCGGCGGAGGCACTTTTACGTCTCCTTTGTTTGCTGCGGACCAAGCAAATGGTTCCGGCTATTTAAAATTGTCCGGCTACAACCCGGACGGGTCGCCCATTATTGATTCGGTCAAAACCAACCTTGCTGTACGGAGTGTAACTGTAATTCCTACCGTTGGCACCATTACTTTATTTACCAAATACAGCGGCGACCTGAACAATTATGGTGTGCCCGGCATTAATTTGCGCGATGTTACCAACCCTTTGTATGGCAATTACAACGGCTTTTTTGAACGTTTATTCACAGCTAACGCCGGTGCAATTGCCACACCTTATTTAGATTTTGTAACCGCAAAACCTTTTACTTTTTTTACTTGCTGGCTGGGCAACAATGATGTATTGGGTTATGCTAAATCTGACGGCAAAACCGCAATCAGTGCCTTAACTGATAAAACCGTTTTTACAACTATTTATAACACAACCATAGCCAAACTCACAAAAACCGGCGCAAAAGGAGTAGTTGCTACCATTCCTGATCTTACAAATCTTGCGTTTTTTCATGTCATCACAGTAAACGCACTGCTTACTGCCGCTCAAAAAGTAAGCCCTGCTTTTACAACCTTGTATATTCAGGCGTTGGACGCAAACGGAAATTATACTACACGTGCAGCAACAAATACCGATTTAATTATGCTCACGTTTAATACCGCACAATTAGGGGCAACGGTAAACGGAGGTGCATTGTACGGTTTATCGCCTAAAAACCCTTTACTGAGCAAAGAAGTGTTGGATGTGGACGAAGGTGCAAAAGTTAAAGATTACATCAACAGTTATAATACAACCATCAAAGCAGTTGCAGCAGCCAATAACTTGCCCGTTTTTGATTCTTATGCTGTGCTAAACCAGCTTCGGAACGGCATTACGCAAGACGGGGTCAGCATCAACACTAATTTTATAAGCGGCGGTTTCTTTTCTTTGGATGGAGTGCATTTTACGCCGCGCGGAAATGCTTTTGTGGCCGATGAAATTATCCAGGTAATCAATGCAAAATACGGTTCTACCCTGCCGCTGCTTGATATTTCTGCTTACAATACGGTAGGCGTGAATTAGCTGCGAAGCGTTAAATAAAGGTATAAGCTTAAATTTGCATACTGTTTTTAGCACTATAAAATCGTTAACATGGCTGACAGATCACTCCCTGTCAGCCATTATTTTTTTAGGTGGTTTAGATTCAAAACAATACTTCTTTTAGCACCTGTTTTTAGGCAGAAGCAAAAGTCGTATTGAAATTTTTACATTCTAATCTTCCCATTTCGCCAAAACGATTACCTTTTTAAACTACAATTGAATATTTTTCGTCAAAAATTATCCTTGATGAAAAAGTTCTACTTGTTGCTCCTTTTGCCTTTGCTTTATTTTCAACTGAAAGCACAAAATACCGGCCCAAACCCAAATCCTGTCAAAGGAAATTATTCGCTGGCGGCACGTTTCTCTCCGAAGAAATTACAAAAAATGATTTTTTCTACTTCCGTTGATGCGCACTGGCTTAAAAACTCAGACCGTTTCTGGTATATGTTTGAAACCAGCTCAGGCAAAAAATGGTACTTGGTTGATCCGGCCGGCCGAAGCAAAAAGCTGTTGTTTGACAATGCCAAAGTTGCCGCGGCAGTTACTTTGATCGTCAAAGACCCTTTTGATGCCCAACACTTGCCAATTGAAAACCTCAAGTTCACCAAAGATGAAAAAAGCATTCAGTTTGATTTGAAAAGTTCGATTGACCAGGTTAAAAAAGACCGGAAAGACAAGAAAGCGGCAGATTCATTGGAGAAAAAAACTTTTTACTTTCAATACAACCTGCAAACCGGGAAGTTGGCCGAATTGGTCAATTATGAAAAAGTAATACCAAAACCAACTTGGGCTTCTATTGCGCCCGATAGTTCGGCCATCATCTTTTCGCGTAATTATAATTTGTTTTGGATGGACAAATCCAATTATAAAAAAGCTTTGAAAAACGAAGACGACAGTACAATCGTGGAACACCAACTCACAAAAGACGGTATGGAAAATTATGCTTACGGCGGAAGTTTTATGAACGAAACCAATGTTGAATTGGAAAAGAACAAGAAAAAACGCAAACCAACACAAGTATTATGGTCACCGGACGCAAAACATTTTGCATTGATCCGTACAGATTCGCGTAAGGTAAAAGATATGTGGGTGATCAACAGTGTGGCCGAACCGCGGCCAACTTTGGAAACTTATAAATACCAGTTGCCGGGGGAAAAAGAAAACCCGGTTAAAGAAATGCTGCTGTTTGATTTTGCAGCCAAAACTTCCAAGAAACTAAATACAGCTTTGTTTAAAGACCAGGAACTGTCTATGTGGCCTGCACCAACTTTGCAAAAAAACCGGGACGATGAATTCCGTCCGAACTTGTGGTTGGGCACCAATGAAAAATTCTACTTTTATCGGACCGGCCGCGATTTGAAAAAAATCGATGTTTGCAGTGTTGATATACAAACCGGGAAAGTTACTATGTTGATCCAGGAAAGGTTGAACACTTACATAGAGATCAACCGGCCGGGTTTGGTCAACAACGGAAAAGAACTGATCGAGTGGTCCGAACGCGATGGCTGGGCACATTTTTACTTGTACGACGAAACCGGAAAATTGAAAAACCAGATCACTTCCGGTTCTTTTCATTGTGATGATATTGTAAATATCGATGCCAAAAACCGCATCTTGTATTTTACGGCATCCGGCAGGGAAACTAATGAAAACCCATATTACACACATTTATACAGCATTCATTTTGATGGCAGCAATATCCATTTATTAGATGCCGGAAACTTTGACCATGCTTCCAGTTTGAATGATGAAAACAAGTTTTTTGTCAATACTTTTTCCCGCGTAAATACAATTCCAAAGGCTATTTTGTATGATTTTATGGGTCACAAACTGATGGATCTGGAAACGGCCGACCTGTCCAATTTAATGGCTGCCGGTTACAAGTTCCCGGAACCGGTCAAAGTAAAAGCGGACGACGGCATTACCGATTTGTATGGCGTAATGTACAAACCTTATGATTTTGATGCACAAAAGAAGTATCCGTTGATTGAATACGTTTATCCCGGGCCGCAAACGGAAGCCGTAAATACTACTTTTAGCAAAAGTATGGATGCGAATGAAAGACTGGCGCAGTTTGGATTTGTAGTGATCACAATTGGAAACCGGGGCGGCAACCCGGAACGTTCCAAATGGTACCACAATTATGGATATGGTAACCTGCGTGATTATGGCTTGGCCGACAAAAAAGCTGCCGCAGAGCAAATGGCAGACCGCTATCCTTTTATAGATATTAACCGCGTTGGTATCACCGGGCATTCGGGCGGCGGTTTTATGTCAACCGCTGCGATGTTGGTTTATCCCGATTTTTTTAAAGTTGCGGTTTCTGAATCCGGCAACCACGACAACAGTATTTACAACCGTTGGTGGAGCGAAAAACATAATGGGTTGAAAGAAACCGTTACGGCAAAAGGAGATACAAGTTTTCAATATTCCATTGATAAAAACCAGGACTTGGCGAAAAACCTGAAAGGGCATTTGCTGCTTTCTACCGGGGATATTGACAACAATGTGAGCCCGTCCAACACCATCCGTTTGATCAATGCTTTGATCAAAGCAAACAAACGTTTTGATTATGTTTTGCTGCCCGGCCAGCGCCATGCCTACGGAGACATGACCGAATATTTCTTCTGGCAAAAAGGGGATTATTTTTGCAAGTATCTTTTAGGCGATTTCTCACAACCGGTAGATTTGCTGGAGATGGACAAGGAAGTAGAAATGAACGGCAAAAAGGTTGCAGCAAACTAAATTTTATACTGATAAAAGAAGCATCTCATCTTGCAACCCTCCTGCTGCTGCCCTTTGATACAAGTAGCCTTTAAATTGTATATTATTTTAATTTATATTATTTGTTAACAGAAACAAAGTCAGTACCTTGTCGTTACTCTAACAATTATAAGTTAGCTTTTTTAATAAATTTAACTTATAATTGTAAATCCTTCATTAATTAAAAATCTAAAATACATTTGTACATGGCAAACGTAACAGAAAAAGAGATCATCCTTTATCTTAAAGAAAAGATAAAAACCATTCAATCAGAAGCTAAAAAGTACGAAGATTTGTTAAATGCCTTTAACGGATCTGTCGCAACATCCAAAACAGCAAAACAAACTAAAGACAACATTTTGGAAGCTGTTTTGGAAGAAGCAGAAGATGCCCCTGCAAAAACCCCGAAAAAGAAAGCTGAAGCAAAACCTGCAAAAAGCGGCAAATCAGCAACACCAAAAACATTGCAAGTTCCGGCCGAATATTCTACAGATTTGGGAATGAGCAGTAAAATTGCATTCGCCCTAAATGAAATCGGCTCAGGTTTTGGGCAAGATATTGCGGCTGCAATGGCGCAGTATGAACCGCAAAGTGACGGGGATAAAATATTTAAACAGATTGCAAGTGTACTTTCCAACCTGAAAGCGAAAGGTGCTTTAACCACAAGCAAAGAAGGCCGCCGGGATAAATATTCCCTGGCCAAATAATATCCAACTGAAGGTAAAATACCTTTTAGTTTTCTGATACTGTTTTTATCACTATAAAAACAGTATCAGAAATTTTGAAACAGCTTTGCATTGATGCAGCCGCTGTTTTACTTTGATAACTATTTAATAAGCAGCAGTAAAACGCCGGTGGATATGCTTCTGCACTTCCAGTTCATCAGTGATCGCCATAGCCAAATCTTCTACAGACAACACACTCAGGCTTTCTGCATCAAAAACGGGATTGTCCAAACCTAAGCGATAAACACCTTTTCGGATGCCGGAAGTTCCCCGGTGCATTTCAAAAGTAGGATTAAATAAAGTCCAATCCAGTTCTTGCTCTTCTTTCAAAATATTAAAATAATCCCGCTCAGCAGTTGCAACGGGTTTAATTTCAGCAGGAAAATCAGACAAGCATAAATACTATAATTAATTGGTATAAAACTTAAGCTGATTTCAAAACATAGAAATTAAAAAAAACCAACATTCCAATTTTTTAAACAGAACAAGCAAAAGCCTGAAACATAAGCACCTAATTTTATGGTATAAAAGAAGCATCCGGCAGCAAAGTTTGCAGAAATAATTATTCCGTATTCAATTTATACTTTTATTTTTAGCTTTATTTCATGATGCAACCTGCCCCTCGTCCTGCCTTTAAAAAGTTGAAGATATTGCCTTTAATTGCAATTATCTTCTTAACAGTTTCAGGCGGCCCATATGGATTGGAACCTTTGTTGGGCTATGCCGGCAAAAATGGTGCGCTGCTGCTGCTGATTGTTACGCCTGTTTTGTGGGACATCCCAACCATTTTTACCGTGCTCGAATTGAATAGCATGATGCCCGTTACCGGCGGCTATTATCAATGGGTAAAAAAAGCAATGGGTTTGCGCTGGGCTTTGTATGAAGGCTGGTGGACCTGGCTTTACACTTTTGTTGACCTGGCCATTTATCCGGTGCTGTTTACAGAATATGCAACTTTCTTTTTCCCTGCAGTTGCAGCTTATAAAATCCCGGTTTGTTTGTTCATCATCTGGTCGTCCGCCGGTTTAAATATTTTGGGCATTGTTCCGGTCGGGAAGATTTCCGTCTTTCTCGGCGCGTTGGTACTTGCTCCTTTTATCATACTTTTTTACCTGGCTTTTAGCCGCCATGCCGGCAGTTTTACTTTTCCGCATTTATCGCTGAAAGGGATCGGTTTTTCTTCTTTAGGGTTAGGGCTTTATACGGTGATGTGGAATTTTATCGGCTGGGACAACGTAACCACTTATGCAGAAGAAGTAAAAAAACCCGTGCGCACTTACCTTATTTCGGTGTGTACTGCTTTTGTCCTGATATTTTTAGTGTATTTTCTGGCTGTTTTGGTTGCGCAGCAATCTGGCATCAACCCGGTAAAATTAGAAAAAGAAGGTTTTCCGGTTGTCGGGATTTTAGTGGGCGGCCACTGGCTGGGCGCCTTGCTTTCTTTTGGCGGAATGGCCAGCGCACTAGGTTTATATTCTGCCGTGCTGCTTTCTGTTTCCCGTGTGCCCAAGGTAATGGCAGATGATGGTTTGCTTCCCCAAAAAATCAACCTGCTTCACCCAAAATACCAAACGCCTTATGTTTCGATTTTGGTTTGCTCAGTGGTTATCAGTTTCATGATTTTGTGGAGTTTTACCGATCTGCTCATCATCGACGTTACCGTTTATGGCGCAGCTTTATTTTTGGAGTTTGTTTCGCTGATTGTTTTTCGGATCAAATTCCCGCAATTACACCGTCCCTTTAAAATCCCGCTGAATGTTTTCGGACTATCCCTGATGGCTTTTTTACCTTTGATCGTATATATAATTGCTCTGTCAGGTGCACTTTCTGCTGCCGAAAAAACCTGGCTGCCCGCTTTGTTCTCTATTGCTGCTTTACTTTCGGGGGAAGTGGTTTGGCGGTTGATCCTGTTGCGGAAACCCAATTTACAGACCAGTTAGCCATACTGTTTTTAGGCAGGTAAAACAGTATGGCTTATTATTTAAAGGATTTAAACCGCCGGTTCCTGCTGGCTCAAACAATGAAAACTGCCCAGTCCCCAGATAATATCCGTAGAATCAATACCTACAACTTTTCGGTCTGGAAAGCATTGCTGTAAAATCTGCAAGGCTTTTTCGTCGTTTTTATCACGGTAAGTTGGTACGATCACTGCTTTGTTTGCAATATAAAAATTGGCGTAACTGGCTGGCAAACGGGTATCTTCCCAAATGACTGGAGACGGCATGGGCAGTTCGATAATAGTAAGCTGACGGCCATCCAACAGCTTCATCTCCTTCAGTTTCTCCAGGTTTTCCTGCAAAATTTGGTAATTGTCATCTTCCGGATTTTCTTCTACAACGGTTACCACGGTATCTTCATTTATAAAACGCGTAATGTCATCAATATGGCCGTCGGTATCGTCGCCCACAATCCCATCGCCCAGCCACAAAACCTGCTGCACACCGTAATATTGTTTTAGATAATCTTCAATTTGATTTTGGTTGAGATGCGGGTTCCGGTTTGGGTTGAGCAAACAAGCCGTTGTAGTCAGCACCGTTCCTTTTCCGTTAAACTCTACCGAACCGCCTTCCATCACAATCCCCGGATGATAAACCGGCAAACCAAAATGTTCGGCAATTTTTGTCGGGATCACATCATCCAGATCAAAGGGTGGATATTTACCGCCCCAAGCGTTGTAACCCCAATCCAGCACCAATTTTTGTGGCATAAAAGAAGCATCACGGTTCAGCAAAAACGCAGGGCCGTGATCCCGGCACCAGGCATCATTTGTGGGGAAATAAAAAAATTCAATCTGATTCAAATCTGCTCCAACTTTCTGCAATTCTGCTTTCGCAAAAGTTTCCATGGCAGCATCGGCAACATTGATCCGCACCAATTCACCTTCTGCCACAATCGTAATAAATTCACAATAATGCTGGTAAATCGATTCTAACTTTCCCGGCCAGGATTCATTTTTATGCGGCCAGCTCAACCATGTGGCTTCGTGCTTTTCCCACTCCGCCGGAAAAAAATAATCCTGTTCTTGCAGATTAGTCTTCATCAATCAATCTTTTAGTAATAGGCTGATAAGAATCAATCCTACGATCACGCAAAAACGGCCAATGTGTGCGGTATCGATCAGTTTCTGTCAAATCCAGTTCCTGCACAATCACTTCTTCCTCATCGTGCGAAGCCTGGTAAATCACTGTCCCAAAAGGATTGGCAATAAAAGATCCGCCCCAAAATTTTACACCGGCTTCCTCTCCTACCCGGTTAATACTGACCACATGCACACCGTTGGCAATACCATGCGAACGCTGGATGGTTTGCCAGGCATTGTATTGTTCGGTGTTTGTAGGCAAATCCTGCAAAGTTGCCCAGCCAATGGCCGTTGGATAAAACAAAATTTCGGCGCCCATTAAAGCGGTAATGCGGGCAGCTTCAGGATACCACTGGTCCCAGCAAATCAACACGCCCAAAGTAGCATATTTGGTTTTGAAGACTTTGTAGCCCAGATCTCCCGGTGTAAAGTAGAATTTTTCGTAAAAACCCGGATCATCCGGAATGTGCATTTTCCGGTATTTGCCCAAATATTTTCCATCTGCATCTATAACAGCGGTGGTATTATGGTACAAACCTTGCGCACGTTTCTCAAACAAAGAAGCAATGATCACTACATTCAGTTCCGCAGCAACTTTGGAAAGCGCATCCGTTGAAGGTCCGGGAATCGCTTCTGCCAGTTTGAAATTATCGTAATCTTCTTCATCGCAAAAATACAATGACGTAAACAGCTCTTGCAAACACACAATCTGCGCGCCTTTTACGGCTGCTTCGTGTATTTTACCGATGGCTTTTTGCAAATTCGCTTCCTTATCTGCCGTGCAGCTCATCTGCACCAATCCTACTTTAACTTTAGACATTTTAGCAAAGTTTATTTCGCCGCAAAAATAAGATTAAGATCAAAGCCGCGCAATGCTGTTTTTATCACCCTAAAACTATCTTTTTAAATAACATGATTTTGTTATTTTTACTGCCGATGGCTGAAGCAGAAGAAAACCCGGTCCCTAAAACCAAAAAGCAAGTTGTTTGGGATATTGTCAAAACGATCCTGAAAATAGGTTTCACCGGTTTACTGCTGTACTTAGTTTTGCGGAAAATGGATTTAAATGTGGTGAAAAGAACGCTTTCTGCTGCTAATCCGCTTTATTTGATTTTGGCCCTGATTACGTTTTTTGTTTCGCAACTGGTAGCGTCTTCCCGTTTATTGAGTTTTTTTAAATCGATCCATTTAAAGCTTGGTTACCGTTTTAACCTGCGCTTGTATATGCTGGGTTTATTCTATAATTTATTTCTGCCCGGCGGTATTGGCGGAGATGGCTACAAGATTTGGCTGCTCAACAAAAGCTATAAACTACCTGCAAAAAGAGTGTTTTGGGCGATATTTTTTGATCGCTTAAGCGGGTTGTGGGCGATAGGATTGATCACCGTATCACTCATCATTTTTATTCCGCAGATCAACATTCATATCGCCATTCCGCTTAGTGTTTTTGTGGTTGGCACGGTTGCTTATTATGTTGTGGCGCATCGTTTTTTTAAAGATTACACAAAGTTTTTTTTTGAAGCACACGCCAAAGCAGTTGTCGTGCAATCGATGCAGGTCATAACCGTGTTGTTTATCCTGCTGGCGTTGCACTTTAATGGTAAGTTTTCGCCTTATCTTTTTACTTTTTTGGTATCTTCCTTGTCCGCAGTGGTGCCAATAACTGTTGGCGGTTTAGGTGCGCGTGAATATATTTTTATCCATTTTGCGCCTTTATTTAACATGGATACCAATTTGGCGGTGGTAGTTAGTTTGTTGTTTTATCTTACTTCGGCTGTAATTTCTTTGCTGGGGATTTATTACGTTTTTTATAGCAGCCGCTTACATCAGTACTTACCAAAGGAAAATGAAACCGAAACAACACCATTGGCAACAGATTGATGTTGTAAGATAAACTTTGCGGAACTATGAAAACAGATGCTAAAAGAAGCATCGTTTTTTAATCATTATCAAATGAACATCATCATTACCGGAGCCAGCAGCGGTATTGGGTTTGAAGCTGTAATCGAACTAATCCAACAGCCTGGCCATCAAATTATAGCACTTGCCCGGTCAGAACAAAAGTTGGCACGTTTGCTGGAAATTTCCCAAAGCTTAAACCCGGATTGTGTTTTATATCCGATAGTTTTTGATATTGTGCATGATGATTACAACGACCTAAAACAATTTATTATAGCTCACTTTGAAGGAAAAATTGATGTGCTGATCAACAATGCCGGCACGTTGATCAACAAACCTTTTGCACAACTTGGCGAAAGTGATTTTGTAGAAATGCTGCAAGGCAATTACCTCGGCCATGTGCGCATGATCCAGGCGATGCTTCTTTTAATGGCAAAAAACTCGCATATCCTGAATATCGGCAGCATGGGCGGTTTCCAGGGAAGCGCGAAGTTTTCCGGTTTATCCGCTTATTCTGCCAGTAAAGCTGCCTTACATACTTTGACTGAATGCCTGGCACAAGAACTGGCCGAACAGGAAATCAAAGTAAACTGCCTGGCTTTAGGCTCGGCACAAACCGAAATGCTGGAGCGCGCTTTCCCAGGCTACCAATCGCCGGTGATGGCTTTTGAAATGGGCAAATACATTGCTGATTTTGCGCTGACGGGGCACAAGTTTTTTAATGGGAAAGTTTTGCCGGTAGCTTTAAGTACGCCATGATTTCTTGAAGCATAAAAGTTTAGTGTTAATGGATGTTGGTTAATACCTGATTGCTGATAGCCCATTACCTACTATAAAAAATTATAACAGTACGAGACGCTAAGTTCAAATTCAAAACCGTTATAATTGTATTTGTAAACAAGATTTTATGACATGGCAAAACATCATTTAGAGGCGAGATACGATGCTCAGAAGCACCGCGTAGAAATTTGGCTTGAATTAATTGCTTGGGCAGATGATAACCTCTATTTTCAATATGCCCCAGCCTTAGACCTTACCGGTTATGGAAACAGTACTGAAGAAGCAGCTCAGTCATTTAAAATCCAATTAGATGAATTTGTAAGCTATACACTAAATAAAGGCACGGTTTACGATGAATTAGAACGGTTGGGATGGACAGTTAATAAAAAGAGAAAACGCGTTGCAGCACCAGAAGAATCAGTTTTATTAGCTGATAATGAGACTTACAGGAACTTAATTACAATGCAGGGAATCAATAAAAGTTCTACCAATCTTGAACTTGCATTATAATAAAATATGGGCACCCATAAGTTAAGTAATATTTCTATATCTCAATTTGAATCATTTCTGGAACTTGCCGGTTGTAAATTTATCAAAAACGAAAAAGGACATTGTAAATATTCCCGGGCAGACCTTTTTCGCCCAATAATTTTTCAAAACCACATTAATCCTATCCCTGAATTTATCATAAAAAACTTGCCAAGGTTTTTTCCTTACACTAAAAATGATTTTTTTGACATTTTAGAAGGCGTCAAAAAAGTAGAACGAAATGGGAATACTTTTACAATAGCATTAAAGGACAAGAAAAACCCTTAATAGAAATAAGCTTTTTAGGTAGATAAAAGAAGCATCCGATAAAGCCAGATGCTTCTTTTACCATAGAAAAATACTTAAACCCTAATTCTGTACTTCTCCAAACCAACTTACCTCTTCCCGCTTAGCATTAAAATTTCATTCACCACCACTTCAGTAACGTAACGTTTAATGCCTTCTTTATCGGTATAATTTCGCGAAGCCAATTTGCCTGCAATGCTGATCTCATCCCCTTTTTTCAAATAGCTTTCTGCAATTTCGGCCTGCTTGCCCCAAAGTATTAAGTTGTGCCATTGCGTTTCGGTTACTTTTTCGCCTTTCTGGTTGTGGTAAGTTTCATTGGTGGCCAAAGCCAATTTTGCCATTTTTTTGTTTTGATCGAAGCTTTTTACTTCCGGGTTTGTACCTAAGTTTCCTACCAAGCGTACACTGTTTTTTAAGGTGCTCATCGTTTTTATGTTTTGTTTTAAACTGATGGTACAAAGGTGAGGCGGAGTGATTATATTAGTCGGATGGTAAGCGGTTATAGATGGATGTTTTCGTTTGTAAACGTTTGCAGACGGTTAGTAATTGCGTCTATTCATGAGTTAGCCGAAATTGCACGAGCACCCTACTGACTATCAACATTCCTTCCACGGCAGACACAAAGACAGGCAATATTTACTATTTTTGAGAAATGAGTTTGGACAACAAGGATTTACAACCATTAGGGGAAGTTTTTGGCTTTCCTATTGACAACGAAAGCGATAGGGCAAAACGTTATCGGGACAACAAACTATGCCCATACAATAACATTGTTTCCAACTGCACAAAAAACAGTATTGAATTTCCATTAGGTGTTTGCAGCCTGAACCATAAAGGCAAACAAGTAATCATTTGTCCGATAAGATTTAGAGAAGATTGGACAATTATAAGTGATGCTGCTAACTTTATTTTTGAAGGCAAAACTACATGGACACATGTCGGTGAAGTAAGATTAAAAGACAAACACGGTAAATCAGCAGGTAACATTGACTATGTTTTAGTTTCTTATGATGACAAAGGCCGAGTTTTAGATTTTGGTTCGCTTGAAGTACAAGCAGTTTATATTTCTGGAAACTTGACAGGGCCGTTTACGGCATATTTAGAAAATCCAACACCTGATTTTAGTTTTTCACAAGCTTTCAAATATCCTAAACCCGATTATTTATCTTCATCAAGGAAAAGACTTATTCCGCAGATAATAGCAAAGGGTTCCATCTTAAAGCAATGGAACAAAAAGCAAGTTGTCGCATTGCAAACAAGTTTCTACAATACATTGCCAGCACTTCCGTAGTTTGAAAAAGCTGAGTCAGACTTTGCTTTTTTTCTTTATGACCTTGTACCTGACAAGAAAACAAAAGCTTTGTCCCTCAAACTTCAAAGAATAGTCTATACAAAATTTGCAAGTGCTTTAGAGCAGATTGCTAAATTTGAGGCAGGTTCGATAACTCAATTCACAGAAATTTTACAGAATAAACTTGATGCTAAAAGAGCAGGTGCTTCTGATATTGATAACCTTGAAAACATAGTTGTAGAATGAAAAATCAAATGACTATGTTCGACATTGGCGAACAAAATATTGGACAATCTATTATCAACGTTGCATCTGTTCCGCAACGCAGTCCTTTCCGTTATCCAGGCGGCAAAACATGGCTTATTCCAACAGTTCGCCAATGGCTGAAACAAGATAACAGAATCGTAAAAGAATTAGTCGAACCTTTTGCTGGTGGTGGCATTGTAAGTCTGACAGCAGCATTTGAGAAAATGGCTGAACATATTACTATGGTTGAAATGGATGAAGAAATTGCTGCCGTTTGGGAAGTAATTTTAAATGGCGAAAATAAATGGCTTGCAGATAAAATCTATTCATACGACTTAACACATACAAACGTAAAAATTGAATTAGAAAATCCAAACAAGGAACTACAAGACATTGCCTTTTGTACAATTTTAAAGAATAGGGTTTTTCATGGCGGCATTCTTGCCAAGGGTTCTGGAATGATTAAAAATGGAGAAAATGGAAAAGGAATTGCATCACGTTGGTATCCCAAAACTTTGCGTGACAGAATACTTGCCATTAACTATATAAAAGACAAAATAAGTTTTATATCGGGTGACGCTTTTGAAGTTTTAGAGCAAAATGTAAATAACAGGAGTGCTTACTTTTTTATTGACCCACCTTATACAATTGCGGGCAAACGACTTTACACATATTTTGACATTGACCATGAAAAACTATTTAAGGTAACTGCACAACTAAAAGGGAAATTCATGTTGACGTATGACGACACACCAGAAATACGGCAGCTTGTAAACAAATACAAATTGCAATTCAGGACAATACCAATGAAGACAACACTTCACTTTGAAAAGAATGAAATTATTATTTCGGACAACTTTTCATGGTGGACAGATAGCAACTTCCGCTAACATGAGGTTTGCCAAAATGGGGGCAGACGGAAGCCGTGTTTCAACTTTTTGGTTTTCAATTTGGCTTCATATCCAGTTTGACGTTATTAATTTAGCTATGTGCAAATCATCAACTTTTATTTATAAATTTAGCTTCAGTTAGCCGGGGCGGACGGAATTCTACTGCCCCCACTTCGGCAAGCCCTGAACGTTATCGGCAACCTTATTGGGACACTCTCTAATATTAACTAACACACCTGAATAAATATTTTCAAAAACATACAAATGCCAGAGACACCTTTAAAAAATAAAATCATTACGTGGCTTAAAGGTTACGACTACTGGTTTCAATATGTAGGCAACCGACTTTTAGAAAGCGAAAATATTAGTGACGCTTTAGTCGACACCACATATCAATTATTCAAAGAAGATTACTCCTTGAAATCTATTGAAGGCGAACGAGCAGACATTGTATTTAATGAAATTGCGGTTGATGCCGCAATAGTTGCAGGATACCTACAACTTCAACTGATTAAGGAAATTGAAAATGTAAATGCACTTGCTACTGGACAATCAATTCCTATCAACCCAAACATGACAATTATTTACGGAGGAAACGGAACTGGAAAATCGGGTTATGTAAGATTGCTAAACAATGCTTTTAGTTCCAGAGGTGATAAACAAATTCTTCCAAATGTTTTTTCGAGTACAATGACAGGTGAACCAGCTTGCAAGTTTACTTTTCAATCAGCAGCAGCCGCTCCATACGATATAGCTTATCCATTACAGAAGAGCAATTTAGAGTTTTCTCAATATTCGGTTTTTGACACTCACAGTATTAGAGTGCTTTGCGAGCAAGACAACAAACTTGACTTCACACCGATTGGCTTTGAATTTTTTGAAAAGGTTTTACAATTGTACGATGCAGTAAAAACAAAACTTTATGCAGAAATAAAAGTAAACAGACCAATAAATGAGTTCGAAAAGTTTTTCGTCAACGACAACGCGATTAAAATTGCAATTACAAATCTTGGTGCAAATTCTAACGAAGAGGAACTAAAGGCATTAGGAACATACACAGAAGAAGATGCTGCTAAACTTGCAGAACTAATTGCCAAACGAGAGAAACTAAAAGCCCTTGACATTCCGAAAAGAATTGCAGAACTTCAAAATTTATTGTCCCAACTTGTTGAATTCACAAGCCGACAGCAAGCCATATTAGATTGCTTGAAGCCAGATGATATTGAACATTATAAGTTCTTGATAACCTCTTTTCATAAATTTCAAGAGTTAGCAAAACAGGAAGGCATAAAAAGTTTAGAGGACTACAACATTGAAGGTTTAGGACGCAACGAATGGAAAGAGTTTATTAAAGCATCTAAAAATTATGCTTCTGCAATTGAAATCAACAGAGATGGGAAAATTTATCCATCAGATACAGACAATTGTTTGTTCTGTTTGCAACCTCTAACAGAAAAGGAAAACTCTTTAATAAACTCCTACTGGAATTTATTAAAGAGTGAAGCAGAAGGAGAACTAAACCGCATTATTCAAGCCATAAGAGAATTAGAAAAGAAACTCAATGGGCTACCACCTGTTAAGTTTGATGAAACAACAAAATTGTTTGAATATATTAATTTGGAGGATGCAGCATTTGCAACAAAATGGAAAGACATCGGTACCTCATCTGAAACGGCAAGACAGAATATTATTTCCAATTTGGCAAATAGAAATCTTGACTTACCAATGCTTCAATTTGCAGTTTCTACAAATGAGTTTGATGCAATTCTTGCTAAATTAAAAGCGACTATTAAAGATTTGTTTCAAAAAAATCCCACAAAAGAATTAGCTGAATTAGAAATACAAATACAATTTCTTACAGACAAAAGTTTGTTGAGCAAATTACTTGAACAAGTTTTAATTTTTGTTGCAGCCCACAAATGGGCTGCAAAAGCAGAAAGCTCCGCTTCCGCTTTTAATACAAAATCTGTAACAATTAAGCAAGGAGATTTATTTACAACTCATATCACAGATAAATACACAGATACTTTTAACAATGAGTGCAAAATACTGAATGCTCCTAATGTTGTTCAAATTGCACAGAAAAATGCAAAAGGTTCTACATTACGGAAACTACAAGTTGCAGGTATGGTTGCAAATAGTATTTTGAGCGAAGGCGAGCAAAGAGCAATTTCCTTGGCGGACTTTCTAACAGAAGTTCAAATGAACCCAAACAACAAAGGAGTTTTCTTTGACGACCCTGTTACATCACAAGACCATCACAGACGAGAAAAAATTGCCGAAAGATTAGTTGAACTTGCTTCACAGAAACAAGTCATTGTTTTCACTCACGACATTGCTTTTTTTATTCGTTTGAAAATATTCGCTGAAACAACAGCTATTCCTTACAGTTTTACAACTATTAGAAATACAGGAGGAACTCCTGGAGTAATCAGTCCTTCACTACCTTGGATTGTGCAACATGTAAAGGCTAGAATTGGAACATTGAAAGAGATGTTAGTAAGATTAAAGAAGATAGAAAAAGAAAAAAGTGAAGATGAATATCTATTTGCTGCAAAAAGTTGGTATAGTTTATTAAGGGAAGCTTGGGAAAGAGCTGTTGAAGAGCGACTATTTAAAGGTGTTGTTGAAAGATTTTCATTTGGTATTCAGACACAAAGGCTAAAAAAAATAATTGTAACAGATGAATTAATCAATGAAATAGAAACTGGGATGACAGAAAGTTCAAAATGGGTACACGATGCCGCAGCAGGACTAAACCCAACACCACCCGATACGACAAAAGCTGAAAGTGATTTGAAATTCTTTGAAGACTTTGCGACAAAATGTGTTGCTGCTTAGACCACGGAGAAGAAAGGCAGCCGATAACAAAAATATTGCTGCAAGTGGGGCTGGACGTTGAGGCAATCAGCTGCAAATCACTATCAGCAGCGGTTTTGGCTTGACGACCAAAGTCAAGAGACAAATCTTATCTTCAACTTTAAAATAAAACCAAACTGCAGTTCCGGGCTGGACGTTATAAAATTCCCCACCATGCAGCAATACTCAATCGTTATGTACTTTTTTTGCGTGAACTATGAAAATTATCCTACTTATTATTTTCTTCTTTTCTTTCAATCCTTGTAAATCTAATGGATTATAATTCCATCAATATTAAAAACGGTTACAAATAATTAGAAATTCGTTCACCAAGAGATTTAATGACTTATGAAGACGATAACTGAAAAAGAATTTGATGCTGTAAAGTACATGCGCGGACAAAGAGAAAAATTAAGTGGGAAACTATCACAAATGACAAAAGAAGAAATTGTTAAGTATTTCAAGCAAAAAGAATTGGAGAATACTGTAAAGCCTTCGCTTAAATAGTACTACTGTTATATTGCTAATGAAAATGTTTATTAAACCATCAAAAACACACATTTACACTAATATCAATTTTGGTGTTTTCAAATAAAACATTTTAAGAATGGCAAAAAACACATCAATTTTGTTAGAAGACCATTCTAAAAATTTCATCAATAATGAAATAACTTCAGGAAGGTATAATTCAACAAGTAAAGTTATCAGAACAGCTCTGCGGCTGTTTAAACTGAAAGAACAGAAAACAAAACAGTTGTGCAAAGAACCGGAACTTGGTGAGAAAGGTGCGATGGTAGAAAATTTTAACCTTAAAAATTTGATTATATATATTACAAACTTGGTCACAAGAACAAACCGATCGATAGCTCATCTTTGCACAATCTAAAATTTCATATATTCACCCTTCATTCTTAGAAATCAAAAAATGAAGGCAAAATACATCAACCCATTCACCGACTTCGGTTTTAAAAAAATCTTCGGGGAAGAAGCGGGTAAACCTTTATTGCTTGATTTTTTAAATGCCCTTTTGCCGCAACAAAACAAAATCTTTGGCCTTTCTTTCAAAAATACCGAACAGCCTGGGCAAACCGATGCAGACAGAAAAGCCATTTACGATATTTATTGCGGGAATGAAAACGGCGAAAAATTTATTGTAGGGCTGCAAAAAGCAAAACAAAATTATTTTAAGGAAAGGACTGTTTATTATTCCACTTTCCCGATCAGGGGATGGGACAATTAGAATTAGACAGTTACGAAAATAGTTTAAAAACCTACCGCGATTTGAAATGCGTAATTGATACTGCTTTTGACGAAGGAAAATTAGAAGGAAAAATTAAAGGACTGTTGAAGGAAAAATTAGAAATTGCAAAATCATTAAAAATAAACGGCATTTCACCAGAAACCATTTCAAAGACAACCGGACTTTCTAAAAACGAAATTAAAAAGCTTTAACATAAATGGATAGTTACGAATACAAGTTGAAAATCCAGCGTGACCTGAATGCTGTGATCGAGACTGCTTATGAAGATGGAATAGAGGCAGGCAGATTACAAGCTAAGCTGGAAGGTATATCAGAAGCTCAGCTGGAAGCATTGTTAAAAGGTAGATTGAAAGGGAAATTAGAAACTACAAAAAAGTTAAAAGAATTTGGTATCTCCATGGGGATCATCATCAAAGTAACAGGCCTTTATGAAACGGAAATTGAAAAGCTATAGCAAAATGAGTATTTTTAAATAAAGTTTTCAACCATCTATGCCAACAACAGAACGCCAATGCTTAGACTGCGGGGAAACCATCCGCGGCCGAGCCGATAAAAAATTTTGTGATGACCAGTGCCGCAGCAATTACAATAACCAATTAAACAACGATAGCCATAACTTAGTACGCAACACTAACAAGACAAAAGGCAATTTATAAAAATATTGTAACGCGCCCATTTAAGTTTGATAATAAAAATCAATACATGAACCAACAAAATGCAATACAACTTTTTGAAGATAAAAAAGTACGTACGTTTTGGGATGCCGAACAGGAAAAATGGTATTTTTCTATTGTAGATACTGTTGAAGTGTTAACAGAAAGCCCAAACCCACGTAAATATTGGAGTGTGTTAAAAACCCGGCTTAGAAAAGAAGGAAATCAGTTGGTTACAAATTGTAGTCAACTGAAAATGCAATCTGCAGATGGAAAGTTTTATAAAACGGATGTGGCCGATACGGAGCAACTTTTCAGGTTGATACAATCTATCCCAAGCCCAAAGGCAGAACCCTTTAAACTTTGGCTGGCAAAGGTAGCTACAGAAAGATTAGACGAAATGCAAGACCCGGAACTGAGTATTGACCGGGCTTTGGAGCAGTACCTGCAGTTAGGCTATTCTGAAAATTGGATCAACCAGCTGTTGAAAAGTATTGAAATACGAAAAGAACTAACCGATGAATGGAAAAGCCGTGGACTGAAAGAAGGGATGCAGTTTGCAACCCTTACCGATATTATTACCAAAGCCTGGGCTGATAAAACGACTAAAGAATACAAAATACTGAAAGGATTGAAAAAAGAAAACTTTAGGGACAATATGACTAACACCGAATTGATCTTGAATATGCTTGCAGAAGCATCTACCAAGGATATTTCGCAGGCCATAAACCCAAAAACATTTGATGACAGTAAAAAAATTGCAAAACAAGGCGGCCATGTAGCCAAAGTCGCATTAAAAGAATTGGAAGCCAAAACAGGCAAAAAAGTAGTTACAGCTTTAAATGCACATGCAGTTATAAACAAAAACAAGTCCCCTAAAAAAATAAAACCTAAATAAAAAATCATAGAATATCGTAGTATTACAACCATCAAACCCATTCAATGCCAACAGAAGAACGCCTTTGCTTAGATTGCGGGGAAGCCATCCGCGGCCGGGCCGATAAGAAATTTTGCAACGACCAGTGCCGCAGCAATTACAATAACCAACTGAACAGCGACAGTCATAACTTGGTGCGCAATGTCAATAATATTTTACGGCGCAACAGGCGTATCTTGCAACAATTGAACCCAAACGGAAAAACCAAAACTTCCCGCAAAAAACTGAATACGCTGGGCTTTAACTTTAGCTATTTTACGGGCATTTATCAAACACAAACCGGCAATACCTACAACTTTTGCTATGATTACGGTTATTTGGTTTTAAGCGAAGACGAGGTTTTGATCGTGAAAAGGGAAAGCCAATAACTTACCGAATAATCCTGCCGAAAAATTAAGGGCGTTTACCGAATATTTGCAAATCTTTGCCTGTTTGCTGTTTGCCTGGTAAAACTGCATAGATACATTTGTATCAGTAATTTAAAATAAAAAATGAACGATCTCCATCATAACCCTTCAAAAAAATCTGGTAGGATTATAGCCGGTTTTATCCTGACGGCACTTGGCCTTGTATTGTTACTGCACCAACTGGATTGGTTTTTCTTCCCGTCGTGGTTATTTAGCTGGCCCGTTATTCTCATTATAATCGGCCTGTTCCAAAGGGCAAGAAACCGATCCAAAAATTCTACCTGGCTAATTTTAGTCGTAACTGGATGTTTGTTTCTGCTGGAAAAAATATTTCCGGAAGACCATATTGTAAATTATGGCTGGCCGGTTATTTTTATTGCTTTAGGCTTATGGATAATTTTTTCCCGAAATAAAGATTACAGCAACAATAATACGTTTTCAAAAGAAGCTTATGTGAATCCGGATTTTCTAAACCCTGACCCTGCAACACCAGAACCGCAAAGTACAACGCATACCAAACCCGAAAGTAGTGAAGACTACCTGAGTGCTTTCTCCATATTTGGCGGTATTAAAAAAAACATTATGTCTAAAACGTTTAAAGGCGGCGAAATTGTAAACATTTTTGGCGGTACGGATTTGGATTTCAGTCATTCTGATATCAGCGGACAAGTAATTGTGGATTTGGTACAGCTTTTTGGCGGCACCAAATTAATTGTTCCGCCGCATTGGCAAGTTGTTTCTGATGTCGCTGCTATTTTCGGTGGCGTAAACGATAAGCGCATACCAAATACTGATGCTGCTGTAGGTGGAAAAGTGTTGGTGCTAAAAGGGATTTCCATTTTTGGTGGCGTGGATATTAAAAGTTTTTAGCTTCTTTTAACACTTGTTTTTGGCCTTGCCCCAGCCTTGTCCAAAAGAGAGGGAGCAAAAATAAAATCTAAAAGCCTGATTTTTAGAGAATGCAGATGAGGGGAAACAAAGCCAGGGCGAGGCTAAAATTTATACGATAAAAACAGCATCAACCCATAAACCAGAAAATTTTGGAAATCCAGGCTTCTTTGCTCAATAAGTTTCGTGCCGTAGTTGGCGCAGGCTTGCTGGCTTGGTTTGCGCTGCAAAGTTACCTGCTGTATGATTTTGGTTTTAGCTGGAAAGTAGCTTGCACCGATGCCGGAACCACCAGTGTTTTGCTGGCCGGTGCTTGTTTCCTTATCAGCAACAACCTTAAATATTACCAGCCCGAACAAGGCCGTTCTGTTTTTATCCTGATGCTTTGCTTGGTTTTAAGTTTGCTTTGGCTGGCTGCTTGTCGCTGGCTGCTGCCGCAACTGATCCCTGATCCGGCTTATAAAGCTTTTTTGATCCAATCCCTGACCATCCGTTTTTCTATTGCCTTCCTGATCATTGGCTGCATGGCCATGCTAAGTGCTTTGCGCTACCTGCAAAAAGACCAGAAAGCCAACGAAGCAAGAAAGCTTGCCGCCGAAAGTTTGGCACGCGATGCGGAACTGTACAAACTGCGCCAGCAATTACAGCCGCACTTTTTGTTTAACAGTTTAAATTCTATTAGTGCATTAATTGGTTTTAAGCCGGAAGAAGCACGAAAAATGATCCACCAACTTTCTGATTTTCTCCGCGGAACGCTGAAAGAAGAACAGCAATGGGTTTCCCTCCTACACGAACTGCAGCACTTGCAACTGTATCTTGATATAGAAAAAGTACGTTTCGGGCACCGGCTTACTACGGTTTTGCGACATAACGATGCAGCCGATGCCATGCAGATTCCGCCGATGCTGCTGCAGCCTTTGGTAGAAAATGCCATTAAATTTGGTTTATACGATACCATTGGTGCAGTAACGATCAGCTTGGAAGCTTTGGTAATTGACAAACAATTGCAGGTTTCGATCAGCAATCCTTACGACCCGGAAACGGCGCAACCAAGGCATGGGACCGGATTCGGGCTGAGTGGTGTAAAACGCAGGTTGTACTTGTTGTTTGCCCGACATGATTTGATCGAAATTCAAACCAATGAAGCTATTTTCAACATCAAACTTAAAATACCGCAAACATTGATCACCTTAAATCCCGATAAAAAAACCAATGAATAATTTATGCCGATAAAAACAGTATTGATCATTGACGATGAACCTTTGGCCCGTTCTATCGTGCGGGAATATTTGCAGCAATATCCGCAATTGCAGGTAGCACAGGAATGCGGCGATGGCTTTGAAGGGATTAAAGCGATTATGCAGTACAAACCGGACCTGATTTTTTTGGATGTGCAAATGCCCAAAATCAACGGCTTTGAAATGCTGGAACTGGTTGATCATGCACCTGCTGTTATCTTTACTACTGCTTTTGATGAATACGCGCTAAAAGCTTTTGAAGCCCACGCGGTAGATTATTTGTTAAAACCTTTCAGCAAAGAACGTTTTAATAAAGCCATTGAAAAATTCCTGGAAAACCAACCTAAAAAACCCGAAGCTACAACTGCTTTACTGGAAACTGCGGCCAGTTCCCCGGCACAGCATGATCGGATTGTGGTAAAAACCGGAACCAAAATTAAAGTGGTCCCTGTTCAGGAAGTGATCTATCTGGAAGCAGCGGACGATTATGTGAACATCCACACGGCTGCCGGTGCCTTCCTCAAAAATAAAACCATGAGTTTTTTTGAACAGATATTAGACCCGAACTTGTTTACGCGCGTACACCGTTCTTATATTGTTCGTGTAGAACAGATCGTTAGGATTGATCCTTACGAAAAAGAAACACATATTTTGATTTTGAAATCGGGCGCAAAAATTCCGGTAAGTAAAGCGGGTTATGCTAAATTGAAACAGGTTTTGGGGATTTGATTTTTTCTGTCATTCCGGAGGGAGATATCTTCTTTAAAGCAGCTGAATTTATACCGATAAAAGAAGCATTGTATTTTTGTCGACCTTAAGGAGAAATCTTCTTCAAAGCAGCTGAATTTTATACCGATAAAAGAAGCGTTGTATTTTTGTCGAAGATTTCCCCCTACGGTCGATTTCTATGATTTACGCAACTGATTTAATATAATTTTTTTCATAGGGTCTGTTTTGGTTAACACAGGCAAAGATGCGAAGGATGAGTTTATTTCTAACGGCATTGATCACGCTCATTT
>JAABUP010000565.1_pt1 | contig 81029 bp, 120 predicted proteins | sample 5559201 | NCBI WGS metagenome assembly JAABUP01 (sample SAMN10711887, study PRJNA513373) | rock metagenome | isolation source: Antarctica rocks | place: Antarctica
AGCCACGGTCATTCCTGCCAGACAGTAACAAATGCAAAGTACAGAGCAGCTTACTGTGAGTCTGGTCAGAAGGCTTGTCATGCGCTCCACGCTTCCCAGACCCACCAAGAATCGCTGTACATTCTGCCACAGGGGGGCATACTGAGGGGGGTCAGGCCGGGGTACCGCCTTGGCTTCCATGTCAGCTGCCTTCTGCCTCAGCTCAGCTGCTGTTGAGCGCAGGGCTGCGAGACGCGAGGACTGAGTAGGAGCTCCTGGCAGACGCTGCAGTTGCTGCCGAACCTACAGGCCCCAGGCAAAACACTGTCAAGCCATACATCCTATAGTGTGTGAGAAGCCACACACCCTATAGTGGATGAAAAGCCACACAACCTGTGGTGTGTGAGAAGCCATACATGCCATAGTGTTTGTGCAGAGCACAATCTCCTCACAAGCTTTACTGACAGGATGTTGTTCTTGTGATAGCAAAGGCTCTGTCAGGGACAAAGTGTAGAAGAAGTACAACAGCAGGGGCTGGTCTGGTGAAAATGCTGGCAGAAGCCTCTGTGAGTGACACACAGCAGGTGTGCAGGACCCCTGACAGATGCAATGCATTCTGTTTCTGAGCAGTACACTGTCATTGGTCCAGTAACTTTGTCGTTGAAGATATTCAGGCAGCACACAAGAGCAATGCATTGCTGATCATATGCTGTTGAGCATCAGCATGCTTGAAGAATGCCACAAGGAACATGCAATGTCCACAGTTGCATGCTTTTGCTTTCGATCACCATGTGTTCACACAACCAAACAGCTTGACGTGCAACCTACCTCTGTCTCTGGCAGAACGTCTTCGGTCAGCCTACGCTCAATATGAACTTTCTTGAGGGCATACTTGCCCACAGGATCAGTCCCCACAGGTGGTGCGGCCAGATGCAACCTCAGCATGCCCAGCATGACCCACGCACTGCCTCGTGTTTGAATTTCCTTGTCTTCTGCGGTCTGTCCAGCGCTTGCATGCTGGAGTGAGGTGGCTGGATCTGATGCTGTGTCAGCCGCTTGAGGTTGATCATGCCCGGCTGACATAATGGCATCAAGGCATGGCAGCAGCAGTGGCTGTAGCACTTGCTTCAGGGTGCTGTGAGAAGAAGAATGGAGCAGCTGGATGAGCTCTGTAGTCAGGTCAGCAGGCCTGCAGCACATCAGTGTATCTGACTCAGATGCCGCAGATTGTCATAGGAAGGATGCATAGACAGAGCTTGAAATGTGCTGCCTTGCCTGTGCATCACAACAGGAAAGTCTAATGCATGCAGCAGGCAGCTAAGCAAAGTATGTTGCAAAGCATGGCAACCGCATGGAATCTCGAGCAGAAACTGTAATTATGCCCCATCCCTGGTGAGGTCTGAACTAGCCCCAAGGGAATGTACCTGTCATTGGCTTTGCCAGCAGAGGGAAGTAGCAGTAGCTGCTTTACAACAGCAGCAATTCTGTGCTGCATGACTTGGTCTGGGATGGAGGGCAGATGCGCCAAGATGGCCTGTGCCAGCAAGCCAGCGAGGCTGCGCCATTCTGCCCTTGCTGAGTTGCCCTCTGCTCCTGCCTCAGATGCTTGCTGCACACTTGACCTGAAGAGCCAATTGCATGCACAGGTTATCAGTCATGCTTCAGCAGAGAACAGGATTCTTCAGTGGCACACAAACATGCGGTCTTCTTTGCAGTGATACCATGAACTGTGGCTTGCCTCAGAGTCTTAGCCTGCCTAGCAGCTCAACAATTTAAATGGCAAGCTAGACGGCAAGCAAGTCAAAACCATCTTTTGGCTCATGCACTGCAAAGTTCTGACGGCGAGTGTGTGTACCTGCCAGTCTCATCTCACAGGACTAACAACAAAGGGTGCAACATACAACATGCATGGCCAAAGTTTCACACAGCCAGAGTCTCAATCATGGCCCGTGTGTAACGACAACGAGCAACAGACACATACGAGGCGTACCTTGCCATGTGACGTACAAGCATCTGCAGCTGCAGTGCCTTAGCTTGATGGTGCAAGATGGGCGTAGCTGATGCAAACACCACATCTGCTGCCAGCCTGCTTCTGGTGGCCCCTTGCAACAGCAGGGGACCATTTGCTGGCACTGTATGGGCAAGCCTGTTGTGCCAAAGTGCCTGATGCCAGCTATACCAGGCCTCATGAACTAGGCTTGCAGCTTGCCTGGACAGCTCATTGACGTCCTGAAAGCACACAAAACGTCTGTGGTTGTGGAGCAAAGGCGGTGTTTGATGTGCCATGCACAATACAGCACTATTTTGCAGTGCGATCAGCTTCTACTCCGCACAACAGACGTGGTTCACAGCATTGCTGCATGTTGTCTGACAGTGCTGAAGTTGTATAAGCCAAAGCTGGCAATACTGTGATGCAGCGTGTCAAAATCACTGCATGACGTCAGTTGCGCTGTAGGAAAACTGAGTCAAAGTACACAGACAACTGTGTTATGGCTTACCGTATGTTGTGCCTCAAGAAGCCAAAGCAGCAGTTGATGAGGCATGCTGTGCAGCACTCCCTGTGCACCTGACCGCACAGCAGCCTGGACAGACGCTCTCAGCTCTCCAACAAGTGCTGCGGGTGGTCTGACAGCAGTCAGTGCGTCTGTGCTGGTCAGGGACACCAGCGACGCGGTCAGTTGTGCCATGAGAGTTATGCCATTTTGCAGGCTCTCTACCTCCTGCATGTACAAAAGAAACTGTGAACTTCTAAGGCGTTGGAGTGTCATGCCGTTTGACGCAACTGACCATGCACTTTTGTGCAGCAGTAGCAGTACAATGGCTGGCAAGAAGGTCTGCATACAACTGTTCAGGCAACACAGAGGCAGGAGGATACAGCACATGAGGAAGAGTGACGCAATGTGAAGCACACTTGTGGCAGCACCAAACACGCCTACTGACTGCAGTTTGAGAGACCACTTGAATTGCTCTGACAGCCCACATACAAGACTCAGTTTTGTCCCTCTTGCTGCCCACATACCTGGAATGGAAGAAGCTGCAGCTGAAGCTGCTGAAATGCCTGATGAGTCATAAGGACTGCAGGCAGCAGTTCTGGTAGCTGACCCATGGCAGGATGAGTACCCAAGCCACGGCAATCAGGAAGGGTCACACTGTTGCTGTTTTCCTCACTACCACCGCCCCTCTCAGCTGCCTGCAAAGTTGTAAAGGATGTGCTCGTTGCTTGTCTGGCATCTTGCTGTACAGACAGACAGACAAGCTTCTGCACAGTTACAACGCAACGACGGTGAAAGACCTGCGACCAAAATCCATTGCGGCGGTTCACAGCAGCAATGTTCTTGGTGGCTGATCTGATGTTGCAAGTCTGTTACAAATGTCTTTCCAGGTCAGATGAAAAAAGCCAAGCCAACAAGCCGTGAAGACTTACTGTACCTGCCTAAGTTAGCATGCGTGTAACTGTTTCAGTACACACAGGCAGAAAGTGCATTACACATCTTGATGTCACGGTGTGTGTGCATCACCTGTTCTACCACCTTCCTGACACTGCCCTCCACCAAAGCCAAAACGCCCTCAGCTTGCTCCTCCTGGCCCTTCAGTTGCCTCCTATGCTGCTCAGCTCTGTCTGGATGTGTGTCCAATCCCTTGCTGTATTTTGCTTTGCCTGCTGCCAGAGTGAAGAAGCATGCACCTTGCAGCAGCGTCTGCCGTAGCTGAACGTCTGTGGACAAAGTTGCAACCAGGGCAGGCCCCAAACTGCCCTGTAGATGATTCTGGTCCAGGGTCAACACCAGCTGCTGGAGTTTCAGGGCTGAGGGCCGGTCCAGCTGGAAGCCCTTCCCAGTCCCAGGCCTGCAAAAACAAGTAACAGGTAATTCACTCAAGGCAGGTATGCAGCTCAAATTCTTCTGCCCAAAAGAGTATGCAGTTTAACTTGCAAGTCTTTGAATGGCTTGTAGCTCCCTGATGAGACAGATGTAGGAACTGCTTGTCTTTGCAGGATCATCAGCACTGACTGCAGGACAGACTGTCAAAAACACATCTGGGCGTGTTGTACATCAAAATAGACAACACGCAACTCAATCCCAGCCTGGAGTGTGCTACCATGATCATGCTGTGCAGCCATTACATTTGGACCAAAACTACCAGGATCAAATGCAAAGCATGAGCAAGTCATGCATTCAGAGACAGCCCAGACAGGTGTAACAAGCCATCACACAAGTAGTTGGGTAGCCACAGGCAACCTGAACAATTGCTCACCTGGTGAGATTCAGCAGCTGAAACAGATCAGCCTGCATCGCACACAGGCGCAGACTGGCAGGCTGTGCTGGGTGGCCAGCATAGCGCCACATTAGCGGTTTAGGCGGCAAACCAGCAGCTAACCCCAGATGCTGATTCATCTGCTGTGCAATCTGCTGCAAGTGGACCACCTCTGGCCATTGTAACAGCTCTGGATTTGTAGCTGTCAGCTTGCTGATTGTCTGTGTGAGGTGCATCCATGTGAAGGTGATAGGTTCCACGGCAAAACCCTGGCAGGTGGTATCTGCCTCACGTGTGAGGCTGCCATGTGTGTAGGCCCACAAGGTGCTGCGCCACTGTTGTAAAGCAGCAATCTGCATGGGCAGCGAGGGACAGCGTTCAACATTTGTTTAGCCTGTCATTCCAAAACTCTGCAATGTAGTGACCCTGAGTTCACTATGAGAATGCAACACAGTCAGCACAATGTTGCTGTGTGATCAAATGAATCCGGCTTGTGGACTATCCAATAGAGGGTGAGGGTCTCCTCGTGATGGGGGATAGGGGTCCCATCTGGTATATTCACAGCCCCAAGACATGTTTGCTGAAGCACGAAGGCCAGAGAGGTTCTCTGAAAGAATGATTGCAACAGCGTTGGATACTAGATTTCATAATGCCTTCCAGACAACAGGTTTGTCATGACTCCAAAAGACACGTCATGTAACTGCAGAATGCCATTGGTAGGCAAACATAAAGGCAAAACAATAAGTGAAAGGCAGACACAAGACGCCAAAGGCCAAGGTGTAAAGGCAAAGGGCCGGCCACAACAAACCTGATTGTGCAGCTCTGTCGTCCAGACCAATACGGAAGAGGACTGTAGGCATGCTTTCTCAACAGCAGCAGTTGCCGCCATGCACAGGTACAACCAGTCCACTGCTGGGTGGACAGGGCTCATCCTAGCCTTCATCTGCACCATCACAACAATGAGACTGCCACTGGCTGTTTCACATGCGTGCACACAACCATACCATCATACGGCAAGTTAGTAGCATTCCAGCTTATGTTCTGACTGTGACTGTGTTCATAAATAATGACCTGCTGCAGCAATGCAGGGGTGACAGATATCAAGATCTGGCTGATTTGTTCTACAAAGCCCAATGCAGCTGCAAAGCTAGCATAGGCTGTGTATATACAGATGGGTAGGCAGTCTTTTAATCATTTGTGAACAGCTCACTGCAAGGCTTCACCTGGGGATGAGTGTGTCTCCAGTGGCTTTCCTGCAGAATGCTGCGAGGGGGAGCTTGTGAACCTGCTGAAGGGATGGCCAGCACAGCAGCTGTCACTGCAGCATGTGCCCAGCACACCCATACCAGCCGCAGCTTTTCTGACAGCACATCAGACTCTTCTGCGCTTCCACCTGTGACGAGAGCTTGCTCTGATGCTGCCTTTGCACCCTGTATCACAGAAAGCTGATGCACGATGAGCACCAACAAATTGGCTGCGCTGCTGTATGTTCTGGTTTGCCGGTAGTGGATCATGAACTTAAGGATCAATACAAGCCTGAAACAACCCAAATCCAGGATGTTCTGGCTATGTGATAGGCGCGACTGAAAGTCACAGGTCAGTATCTCAAAACTTGCACTGCCAATGGTCTGCATGCAAGATCACCACAGAGATGCTACACATTGCAGCAAGCTCTTTCGTGTACGCATCAAGCACAGGCAGCACAAGAGACAACACTGAGCCAATAACAGAAGGCATGCAGAGTGGTGGCGAACAGTGCCGAAAGTGATTAAAGATCTCATGTGCCCTACCTGTGAGGCTTGCACAGCTTGCAGGAGCTGCAGTGCCACTGGGTGCTCTACCAGCTGCTGCACTGCTTCAGCAACAGACTGAGCTGCTGTCACCACTGTGTTCAACTTGGGCCCCAGACCACTCAATGCCTCCTGCAGACAATGCAGAAATGGTGTCATTAGAATCAATTTGAGTGTAGGCATGGCGTCACATGCCACGAGCTGATGTGTAAAGCTGTGCGTCTGGGTAGTTTTGTTGCCTATAATAAGGCATGCAAACAGCCAGATCCACTGATAACCAGGTTCAATGTGCACTGATGCATGTGTGGAACAGCGGCTTCGTTGAGATTTCATTGACATGTTTGCTAAGGGCTGTGAAGAGCAGCAGATTGAGTCGAGAACAGTTACCTTCATCTGGGAAGCAAGAGACTGAGACCACTGAGATCTCATATCCCTGTCACTCTCAGAGGCCAGCTCTGCAAAGCATGCAGCAGCGTGCCACATCAGCCGCAGCTGTGGCAGTGACCTTGCATCAACCTCTGCATGATGAGGCATGCCCAACTCCTGCCTTGATGACACAGACTGCTTGGCCAGAGCACCATGAAGCATGTTTGCAGGCAGCAGTGCATGCGCCAATGGCAGCGTCTGCTGCTGTAAGGCGCTGCACACTGCCAAATGATCTGCTTGGAGGAGGTGGAGTGCCGCCAGCTGTGCTGCGTAAGACTCCATCAATGCTGCGTCTCTTGCTAGCGTTGTCATGACGGCGCTGTCTGCAAAGTGTGACGCTGAGACTGGGACGGGCCATGCACAGGGCCTGACCAAAGACAGCTGCTGTGCTGGGGGTGTGTGGTTGGTGGGGGTGGGGTCAGGGTCTTCTTGGGGCGGTGCAGGAGAGGGGTCAACTTGCATGATGTCAGATGCGTCCAGGCTGTCGGGAGACAGAAGGTATGTGCAGTGATGCTGCAACGCCTGTTGTGCCGCTTGCTTCAGCTCTGGTGAATTCTCTGACCTGACATACACCTACAGAGTGCAACACATGGGAATACTAAAAGACACACAAGAGATGTTTTGCTCAAGTGATTCACAACATGACGCAGCTACAATGTAACACATGCATTAACACACCAAACGACAAGAGCTTTCTGCAGTTCACAACTGCTGAAGGGTGCATTTTGCACTTGCACCTATCTGACTTGGACTTGATGCCAGGTCAGCAGCAGATGATAAGGAAGGAGTACCTGATCCCAAGCTGTGCTCAGAGCATCACGTAGACCCCAGCCTCTGTCCAGGAGTGTGTGCGTCAAGCTAGCCAGGTGGCGCAGCTCATGCACTCCAGGAGGACGCCTGCAGGTCACATGGATCAATCACACATACAGGCTTCACAGAATTCGCAGGCTATACATGTTACAAAAGCTACACAGGTTAGACAGGCTACACAGATTACACGGGTTACACAGGCTATACAGGTTATACAGGTCACAAACATCAGCATACAAGCTCACATGAGCACGGCAAATCACATCTAGAAACCCCGAGCACATCAAGTCAGAGCGGCAAGTCACATGGATGCTTCAGGTCATGGGACCCATACCTGTGGGCCTTGGTCGCATGCTGCATAAGGTCCAGATGAGCAGCAGCCAGACAGGCAGGGGCTTGCCAGCCAGGCACTCCATCTGCTGACAGTACTGACTCCAGCTCAGCTAGAGCCAAGTCAGCAGCTGCTGCACCAGCTTCTGTATTAGAAGACGACGCGCCAGCTTGGGGAAGGGCCGTCTGCAGTGGGGGTGATGAAGTATGTACTGATGAGCGATGGGGGTCTGACAGCATGAACAGCTCAATGCCTCTATTCCTCATGGCTCTTGACACTTCCCCATTCCTATAAGTGTACACAAGCTGTAACATATATTTCCCCGTTGTAGAACACATATCATCCGTCCCCAGTTCATCCACACTGTCCGAAGGGATGTTTCCCCCCAAAAGGTTATTTTCCTGTATCCCAAGGAGCTTTGTGATGACAGTCATCGAGTATGGGAGATGCACATGACAGCAGCCCACACACTGTGTGCATGCACAATGTCTGTGGAGAATCACTCTGCTGGCGCTTGGAAAAGCAGGCAGCAGACGAACCAGGTTCCCTCAGCATATCCATGTAGCATTGATTCAAGACCTAGCAAGCAACAAGGATGACCTGGTGGTTTGGATGCCAATGCACTTCTCTCCAACAGAGTCAGCACTTTTTATTTGATCTGATGCAACAAGCCAAGCTGTAGGCACTAGGATGCTCAGCACTGAGTTCGGTGATCACAAAGTCTGTGTACAAAGCCTCTGGAGTACTTCTAGAGTACATGCACCTACTTGTAGCATGCAACACACAAAGCATGCCAGTGTACATGGTATTTGCAAACTGCACAAGTTGCAGAGGTTTGGAACAACACAGTGTCATGGAGGTGAGGCAAGTACTTATACACCTGGAGCACGCTGACTCTCAATCTGATCAGCGCTGGGTATTGGCATGGCATGGCATAGCAACAGTCAGACATCACATGTAGTAATGCTGTCATGCAACAGTGCTTAGTAAACTGGATATGTGGTAGGCAGTCGAGGCAGCACCTGGGGTCAAGGGCCAGAAAGAGTCTGAAGCCAGGGTGGGGTTGAATGACCCTGGGCTGTCCGTTGACAGTGCCACACTCGTTCAGGTACAGTTGACCCCCAGGCTCCAGCATGGGGTTCAGCCGGTCAAGGACTGTGGGGTTGCACAGGTTTGCGCTGTCCAGCAAAACCCATTTGCCTGCTTCGACAGCTCGCGTCAGAGCGCCGTCCACCCACTCAAACCTGCATCAGCACTCCATGCTCTCACACAGCTACTCTCAGATGTGAGAGTGACATTGCCTGTGTCAGATGCTGATGGCATACAGCACAAAACAAATCTGAGGTCCACTCAAACCTGCATCAGCACTTCACCCTCTCACAGAACTGCTCTCAGGTGTGAGAGAGTGACATTGCCTGTGAGAGATGCTCATGGCATACAGCACAGGACAAATGTGAGGTCCAGGAGCTGAGTGCACCGAGTCAGTGAGTTCTATTGAGCCACCAATGGCAGCAAGGCTAGATTGAGGACGATGAGTTTGTTGGGTTTTGGATGTTTGAATGTGTCTGTGAACTCGTTCTGATAGCAGCTGGGAGGCAGCAGTCAGACGAACCAGAGTCCATCAGATGCTGCTGTAGCATTGATTCAAGACCTAGCAGGCAAGAAGCATGACCTGTTGGTTTGGATGGCAATGCAGAGAAGTTGTCCTGTGCAAAAGCAGCATAGCATGTAATCACTCATGTAGAAGTCAGGCGTACACCCCCTGAATGTGTGGACACTCCAAAAGCACATTTCTGGAGCAAACTTATGGCAATAGAGTTGCTGTCTGTTCGCAAGTCAGACAGCATGTGGCAAACCATGTGAACACGGCCAAAGCTCAGCGTGCAGTCCCAATAGCCATCTGGTACAGCAGACGTGGCAAAAAACAGTACTCCAAAAAAGCTATGACTTGCAGCCTCCACAATGCATGACTGTGCCTCAGTGCGTCCATCTGCAGCTGTAAAGATGACACAAGGGACAACAGTGCATGTTTGAGCTGGAAAACGAGGGTACAGCAGTCAAAACGTTTTGGCGGGGAATGGTTCCCATACTAAAAAACAAAGGGGAAAATCCTCAAAACGCATTGAACTTGCAGCCTAGCCTTGCCTCACTGGGAGATGGCCTGCCAGGCAGAGCCGGCTCCCAGCGAGATGAAGCTAAGATGCAAGCTCCAGTTCTGCCCAAGACTTGAACCCAAGACCTGACTCTGGTACCATGATCTCATCTTAGTGCAGAACTAGACTTATGATGTTAATCAGCCTAATTTGCTTTCTTATTCACACTTTGACTGAACTTAGGACTTGTGCCTGGAGGCTAACCCTGAGCCAAGGGCTGGATACAAAAAAAACTTTTGACAGAAAAAGCACTACAGCAACCAAATTGAAGGCTTCATTGACTGAGCAAACAGCACCGCTATGTCCTTTGCAGCAGACTAGCAAGACAGAAAAGTCACTGTAACAACCAAACCGAAGGTTTGGTTGGCTGAGCAGACAGCGCTGCTACGTCCTTACGGCAGACTTGCAGGACACAAATCTTGCAACAACTCAAAGATGGGCCTAACCACTTGATGCAAAGTTGGGGCCAAGATGCTCAAGATAGCAAGTGTGACCACTGACCTGCCAGCACCTGCCTCAGCCGAGGCCACTGCAGCTTGAAGCCCCTGCAGCTTCTGCTGCAGCTGCTGTGCTTGATGTGCCCATTGCAGATGGGGCTGGCAGGCATCAATCACTGCTTGCACTTGCTGCACCACAGTCATCAGCAGCCTCACTTCCTGTTCCAGACCTGCATAGCAAAGCATACTGCGCTTATCATCTTGCAAGGGGCAAATTTCAAACGTCACTGTTTTGAGCAGCGTCTGGTTGCTACTTACATGCTTTGTACATGCTTTGGATGCTGCACATGGACAGAGGACACCATACGTATTGCATCGCTACTATAGCTGAGGGCACGTGTCCCAAGTTTGAGACTATACTGCATGGACCATCCGCAAGAACAAGGCAAACACCAGCATATGCATTGGAGTGAGACCAAGTGTAGACTGGTGCATGCACTGCATGTGGAGTGACCTAATGCAGTGTGGGATGTCCTAAGATGTGAAACTCACAAGTTTCATAATGCCCCCTCCGCACTACACACAAAGCGCCAAGACATGGCGACGGATGGACCTTATTGCAAGGAAAAGAGAGGCAACGCAAGAGCATGCCACGAGTAAGGGAGGGTGAGGAGCCAAGGAAGAATGTAGACTACATACGCAAGTTCCCTCCAAGCACCATCTGCTGGTACAGCAACTGCTTACCAGTGTCAGGAGAAGCAGATGGGGCTGAGTCCTCTGCTGCAAGGGTGGCATAGGCCGTCCAGGCATCTGCCATGCTTGCCAAAAGAGGCAAGCGCTCAGGCAGAAGAAGAGGCAAAGCAGTGCCTGCTGTCAGCACTTGGTGTGTTGCTGCATCCACCAAGCCTTGCACAGCCTCAGCAAGCTCCTGTACAAGCAGAGGAAGCATCAGCATTGCAATAGACTTGCTTGTCCCCCTGTGCCTTGCTGGCATCAGCTGACATTTGAATCTAGTTCTTCTTGTTGTAGCGCACAAGTAATGGCACGCAGCGCTTGAACAGTACTTGCAGTACAGGGCTGTTGACAGCTTTGACTGTTTCAGATGTAAGCATGCAGTGCAAGAATAGATGTCTTGCTTGCTGTTTGAATTCAAAGCATGCACAGCATGGCTTGCTGACCTGGACCTTCCTCTTAGGTTCCAGCTGCTCAAAGCCTCCCAGAAGGTCAGCAGTGTCTGTCCCTCCAGTCAGTGCAATCTCTGTCAGCTTCCTACCAGCTAGCTGAGCAGCCGTCCTGGCCAGGCTGGTCTTACCCACCCCTGGGCCCCCCACCAGGATGCACATCCACCCCATAGCTACCCCCTGAAGCACTGACTCCAGCACTGCCTGTTGGCTTGGCAGCAGCTGTAAGCAATGGCCTGGCTCTGTACTAGGGCTTGCCTTTGCTGGTGAGTATGGTGCAGTTGCCAAGCCTGCAAGGAAACCGAGTGTGTGAGAGGCAGGGCAGGTTGACTGAAAATTAGCTGTGCGTAGTCGCTGACTCGTGACTGGCATGCGAGCACTGGCTGGTGTACATGTTGCAGTTGGTGAGCCTGCAGAAACAGTGAGCGCTTTTGTTCTGTATGATGGCTTGGTTGGAAGCTGACAGCTGTGATTACACTGAACTTGCTAGTGCGTGTGGTGTGGTTGCATGCCCTTTGACAAGGCCAAGTCTTCAGACTGCAGGAGCAAGATCCTCAGATCAGCAACATGCCCCCTCTGATGCAACAACTAAGCAGAAGCTAGCAGGCAAGCATACACTGCTTTTGCCTGCTCTGAAGCAATCAGTCCAGTCAGCAAAAGAGCAGGCCAATGCCAGCACAGCAAACTATAAGCAGATTAGTACACCTTAACTTCCTTCATTAGTACCACAGAAAGTATGCAGAGCAGCCACGGGGTGGCTTTGTATCTTTGCAGACAGATAGAGCAAGGGAGTGTTGCCCACGAGAGGCCAGACTTACCATTCTGAGCAGCATGCTGCGTAGAGTCTGCATGTGAGAGGGTGCGAGGCAGCGTAGCCCATCCTAGCTTGACGGTTGCAGGACAGATGGTCAACTCAGGGGTGGGCGTGAGGGGCAAGGGGTGGCCCCAACACTCCTGGTACAGCTGCAGCAGATGCTGTCTGTCCTGTGGTGTGCGAAGCCGTTCAAAGAACAGCATCTGGCTGAAGTGCTCCACTGCAGCCTCTATTGCACGAGCTGCACTGCTTTCATGCGCAGGAACTGCTGCCTCAGCAAGCTCGCACCAGCGCAGCAGGTCACGCAGGTTGAACTCCCAAGGCCCGCCTGCTGAAGCAAAGCTGCGCTGTGTGTTTGCGCCCTCATGCAGCGCCTTCAAGAAGGAAACCATGTTCGCCAGGCAGTCAGCGGGTATGCAGGGATGCAAAGATCCTGCATTGACAGCAAATGTAAGCACTTGTTTCCTGTGTTATGACAACCAACCCTTGCATACACACACAAATGCGTGCACGCCTCTCACTGACAGCGCTCAGAAACAGTGCTCAGGGGTGACTTCTTGACATACGTACACACAGGCGCAAATTGCATGTCAGAACAGGCATGGACCTGCAGTAAGTAAATCTGCCACACATGAGTTATATTGACAAGACTTGTCCTGCTCGTACCTAGGACATCATGAGCTGGAAAGCGATTTGATTATTATTTATTTATAAAATATTCATTGTATATATCATTCATTATATATATCATTCATCATATAATAGGTTAGGTTCACGCAGCCTGGTGGTGTTCAGACCTGCGATGAAGAGCAAATCCTGTGACAACAGCAGCTGGATGTGCACTCTGCTGAAACGGTTGAGGAAGGACTTGGGCAGCCCCTTGCGGCCACCCCCCTCTTGCAGGGGGTTCTGGGCTGCAAACAGGTGGAACGAGGGGGGGCACTGGAAAGTTTGCCCCAGCTCTGGAATGAAGACCTCGGCTCTGTGGTCCAGCACTGCATTCAAACCCTCCAGCACGCTTTGCCCTGCCAGGTTCAGCTCGTCCAGAAGGACCCAGCGACCAGCTTTGATTGCCGCCAACAGAGGGCCATCACACCTGCACAGACACCACAAGTTCTAGCTCCGGGCTGCCGCCTTAGGAGGCTCCCATTATGATTGCTGAAAAGCGTAAACTTTTCTTTTCTTTTCACCAGAAGTTCTAAAGATTTGAAACAATTGGCTTCTGATGTTTCAGGAATTTACCAGCCTTGCTTTATCAGTTACTTACCAGTTTAGTGCTTGCAAGCCGTTGGGGCATAGCAGCTTCTGCCCAAGATTCAGAGTTCAGAGTAAAGCTTCTGGGTACTGCAGCAATGGCATGCATTTGTACAAAGCAGCAGGATTGCGCAATATCAGGGCCGGTGCATGTGGTCAGTACAATGACTGACAAGCAAAGGTGCAGCTGAAAGTTGCTGCCAAGCACCACCATACCACCAGTCATGCAGATTACAATCAACATGGACCAGATAGCTGTATCAGATTGCTTACCAGGCAAACTGCCCTGGAGCCCCTCCTTCTACAGGCAGATCAGCTCCCAGCAGATCCATCATGTCTGTCTGCTCACTCAGGTTGATGCGGACTAGCTTTTGCCCTGCAAACACACAGCACATACTTGAGGACGCCTGGCACGGCACAGCACGGCACAGCACAGCACAGCACAGCACAGCACAGCACAGCACAGCACAGCACAGCACAGCACAGCACAGCACAGCACAGCACAGCAGAGCAGAGCAGAGCAGAGCAGAGCAGAGCACAGCAGAGCACAGCAGAGCAGAGCAGAGCAGAGCAGAGCAGAGCACAGCAGAGCACAGCAGAGCACAGCAAATGAATACAACCAACACCTTGTGCTGAGCCAACACTGACAGGTTGTTACCACTGCAGCAGCAAGACTATAAGACTGTAACACAACTGTCGTCAATGGAGTGGCAAAACAAGCATGATGACAGATGACAAGACATCTGCACTGACCTATGGCTGTTGCAAGTGCAGCAACAAGGCATGTGCACTGACCTATGGCTGTTGCAAGTGCAGCAACAAGGCTGGTTTTGCCCACTCCTGGGCTGCCTTCTAGCAAGACAGCCTTCTTGAGCTGCAGGGCTCGCAGTACCCTCAGGGCATTGCTGGCTGTTGTGGGGGCTCTGAAGTCAAAGGGGGCGGCGTTTGGGGGGGTGGGCTGGGGTCCACGCTCTACAAAAAATGGCGGGATGCCCCAGAGGCCATCTACAACATTGTTTTGACCTGCAGATGAACACAGCTCAAGCATGTGACTGTGCAATGGCTGATTAGCAACATGTGGGGTCGCTTTTTATGTGCTTGTATGAAGCTGCTGTGCAGACGTACAGTTATGTATTACCATATGTGGTCGTGTCACTAAAGGGCTGGCTGCATATTGAAATCACGCAGCGTTAGTGCTGCATCTGAGCGGATGCTTGGAAGCTTGGCAATTGAGGTGATGTGCATGTAACACTGGAACAAAGACAGTATTGCACTGAGAAGCACACTTCAGGAGGCTATTCATGGCTTGCAAAGCAGCTGAGCAAAGCATACAAGCACTTGGTCAACCAGGGCAGCTTTGAGCAGCAGCGTACCTGCTACTTGACTATCATTGTCTACTTGCATGTCAATTGTTGGACTAACAGTGGATTCATTGCTTGAAGGAACAATGCCTGCAGCTTGAGCAACATCTGCTTGGTTGTTGGGCAGCTGTCCAGCTAAGTAGCGTTGGCACTTCTCTCTCAGGGCTTGTGCAACCTGCACAGCAAGGTCAAGCTTAGCATGAGACGTCACACCAAACCTGCAAGTAGCGGCTTGATGACTGGCTCAGCACCTCTGTTTCATGCATGAATATGGAATATGTGAGTTTTTCACAGGTGCTGTGCTGTGCTGTGCTGTGCTGTGCTGTGCTGTGCTGTGCTGTGCTGTGCTGTGCTGTGCGGTGCGGTGCGGTGCATACTGTGCTTGCGGTGCTCTGCCTGGTGCAGAAGCATTGAATCACAGGAAGTTCAGTCGAGCAGGAACGAAGCTATGACATCAGCGTGAGGCGTGGAGGGCCTTACTTGCAGAGGCATGCCTACTCCCAGGCCAATGCCGTCAAGCAGCACAAGGTGAGCACCATGTGCGTACGCTGCCTCTGTGCCTATATGTGGAGCTGCAGCGTTGATGAACCTCACCTGCACACACACAGGACAGACCATCACCACAACAGCTGGACAGTCAACCCCATGTTGTTGGGCCTTATGTTCCAGCTGCTTGATCAAACAAAGTTGACAAATCACAAGACGTAGCCAGTTGTTCCTACTGCCAGATTTTCATCATTGCCAATGAAGACACATACAGTGCAACTAAGCTGGATCATGCAATAAGATGTGGCACAGAGTGACAGAGTGACAGAGTGCCACATCAGCTTGGCTTTACAGAAGCTTGGCCAAAGCAGAAATCATGCAGCCAGGTCAGCAAAGCAGTCACGGGCAGGGAGGCAGGCAGTGGTGCAAAGCGTTTATGGGCAGTGGTGCAAGGCGGTTACGGGCAGTGGTCCAGGGCGGTTATGGACAGTGGGACATGGCGGTTAGAGGCAGTGGGACAGGGCGGTTACCGCAGTGATGCAGGCTGGTCACGGGCAGGAAAGCAGACAGTGGTGCAAGGCTTACCCAGGCAAGCAGGTCTCGGACAGACAGGCCTGTTCTGGCAGCGCCTGCATGGGCTTTGTAGAAGGTCCAGAAGTCCAGCAGCTTCTCTGCAATTGCTTGTCTCACTGCAGAATCTGCAAGCACAAAAAGACAACATGTCAAGACGTGTCAGACTGAGTTTGTTACAACAGCAGATAGGGACAGTCTAATGAGTACGCTCTGATGTCCATGCCGCATATGCACATTGCTTGCCATGGGCGGTGTTGATGCCTCATGCTCAACAGCGCTTTTGTATGTATGTGATTTCCTACAGAGGCAGGTCGCGACATGCAAAGCGCACGATAGTCTCAATCTTCAATTTGGACCAAAGTACAGATCACAAACCAACAGAGACCAGAGCATAGCAAGTAAGGGGCAGGTGAAAGTTACTGTACCCGTGATTCTAGACTGGATGATGGCAGCGAGTTCTGCCTGATCTTCAATGGCAGGCACCCAAATCTGCGTGAACCTGTTGCTGAGTGCCGGTGACAATTCCTTCTTTCCATAATCCCCACCAGGGTTCATGGTCCCCACCAACCGGAACCCTGGTGCTGCTGTGATCACCTCTGCGCCCGCCCCGCCCTTCTCTGCTAGGGTCAGAGTGCGGCCTGGCTCCAACACACTACAGACAGACATACACAGGGGTGCATACTAACATTGACAAGCTGTGATCATGTCTTTCCTACTCTGTTATCCTTGACCAGATGTACAGTATGGTCTGCCCACAACCTTCATGAAGTATATACACATGCACATGTTGGGTTGAGACACAGCATAAGCCTGGGACAGTCACCAGTGACCTGTGTTGCTTGCCGTGTTGACTGACAACGCACGCCAGCCATCATGCCACTTCATCTCACGCCAGATGATGTACTGGCCAACTTTGCATGCTGTCAGTGCTCTGCTGACATGTTACTGCATCTTTCTCAATTCCCCATCAGAACAGGCCACACTACAGCTACAGACCAACGCCACAACACATGCATCTGTCAGTTGCCGGTTGGTTGCATGGCTGCATCATGCAACCCTGGCCAAGCTGTAGTTTGCGACAGCTTTTGGCACGTGAGTGACAATTGACAGCTTGAGTGCTGACCTGTTGAGCCACTCTAAGACTGCATCCTCAGCTCCCCATTAAAACAGGTCACACTACAGTTACAGACCAATGCCACAACACATGCATCTGTCAGTCACAATTGACAGCTTGAGTGCTGACCTGTTGAGCCGCTCTAAGACTGCATCCTCAGCTAAGTTGAGCTCGTCGATGAGAATGATGTCGCCCTGTCGCATGGCAGTCACCAATGGTCCATCAGCCCACTCAAAGGGGGCACGTGCACTGGCTGCAGCTTCTATCATTGTGCCCACCAGCTGTCGCAGCCTTTTGTGTTCAGCTGCAAGCAGGCACGCAATGTGTGAGTATGGATCTCAGCCTTTCATGCAAGCAGGCACGCAACCTATGGGTATAGATCTCAGCCTTTCGTGTTCAGCTGCAAGCAGGCTTGCAATGTATGAGTATGGATCTCAACCTTTTGAGTTCAGCTGCAAGCAGGCACGCAATGTATGAGTATGGATCTCAGCCTTTTGTGTGCAGCTGCAAGCAGGCAAGCAATGTATGAGTATGGATCTCAAACTTTTGTGTGCAGCTGCAAGCAGGCTTGCAATGTATGAGTATGAATCTCAACCTTTTGTGTTCAGCTGCAAGCAGGGAAGCAATGTGTGAGTATGAATCACTGGCTCAAGCAGGTGCAAAGAGTGTCCAAGATGGCTCACTGGGTCATGCAGATGCCCTTTAAAAGAGTCAGCAATAATGTCCACCATGATGCCATGATTGGCGGAAATGACATGAACAAGAGCACTCAAACAAAAAGTAAGGCCTGCAGAGTACGTGCTTGACAAGGGCAAGTCTGCAGGTTATGAAAGAGTTGCCTGCAAGGAGAGACATCAGTTGTTGAGTGGTGCGCATGGGGAATGCAGGAAGCCCCCTGTGGAGCAAGGGGCTGTTCAGGGCTCAGTACGGCAGTAGAGGCATGTGTGGGCTGGAGAGGATTTTCGCGCAGAAAGTGTAATGATACCTTGCCAGCCATGTCCCGTTGCATTCACTTCCATGTATTTCTCAACCATGCCAACAGCAGTGACAGCGTCAGTGGCGACGCTCATGAGATCACTGCCTGCCAGGTCATCTGCAGCTGTCACATGGATGTTACATTGGGGCAGCAGGGAGGAGCTCTGCAGCTCTTGAAGAGCCGCATGGAAGGCAGCAATGGACCTCTCCCTGTCCCTGCGCATTGAACAAAGGTACTTGTCAGCATGTTGACTGCTGCCACTGTTAAGGCCAAGTAGTCACGTGTTTGTGCCTATGCCTGATACCTTGCCCTGCAGTCAAAGAGCCTGCATCTGCTGCATTGGCCGGGAGCATTTGGTGAGACATACAAGAGCCGAACCCCCCCTTCATGGGGTGGGGCCTTAGCCTCAGCAGGATTGTAATATATGCCGGCAACCATTGGGGTATGACATGTACAACAGGCCAATCACAATTAACATTCATAGCAGTTGGTGAGACATGGTTGCAGATACCAGTCCACAAAAAGGCACCAACACTGCCAGCATGCATTGATGCTACCATGCAAGGAGGAACCACACAAGATGAGTGTACAGACAGACCTGACAGGCCTGAAGCCTCCAAGAAAGTCCGAGGTCTCTGTGTGTTGGTTGCAGTTAATGATGTGCAGTTTCTGGCCGCGCATGAGAGTGAGCATCTGACACACTGTGGTCTTGCCGGTGCCGGTGTCACCCACCAGCAGAGCAGGCTCGCTGTGCTGCACACACCTGCACCTCACACACTATGTAAGTGTATGTATGTAAGTGTATGTATGTAAGTGTGTGTATGTAAGTGTGTGTATATAAGTGTATGTATGCTCTCAAGTTTTTGTCCTACTTAAAACAATGGCAAATCAATGACTTGCAGATTTGCAGAAACATATCTGCTTGCCGTCAGTGCATCAGCATATTGACCCACCTGCAGGTGTACACACCTGTGCAGATGCTGCAGCTCACAAAATATACTGGATGACTGCACGATCACACTTGTGGAAAAAGCGGACAGATACCCTACCTGTCCAGAAGGGTATACATGCGCCGCATGCTTGGGGTCCATACCACCCCTGTTAGGCTGTCACCACTTGCATGCGCGCTTGCCTTCTTCTTCTCATCAGTCAGGGCAGCCTGCAGGTGCTGCAAAGGGGCACTGCTCTCCCGGTCATACAGCCCCTCCATGTCAAGCTGCACCTTCATCTGCTTTTCCAGAACTTGACGCACAATAGCACGGTCTTCAGGGGTGCGCAGTCTTTCTCCCAGCAGCAGGTACCCATTCTCTGCAAGCTCTGGGTACCCCGCTGCCTCCCGCCCTGCCCACTTGAACAGATCCCTGGGGGTGATGAACCCATGCTTCCCAGCAAATACATTGCTCACCTGTGATATCAAGAACGTGGAGCTCTGGCTTAAGCCAATACCTGTGGGATATAACATGATAGGTGTATGATATAAATATGCAACATGGGATGCAGTGTTGATTTGTAACATGTTAGCCATGCAGGCATAGTGAAATGGTGCCAGCATGAAGATGCAAGCCAATGCTGTCTTCTGCAAGTTGGTGTCTGCTTTGCTGTGCGTAGTGTCTTGCCAGAGTGTCAATGAGAAGCCAGATGCTGCAATAGACCTAAGGAGCACGTAGTGTGGGCACAAGTCCAGTCAGTTGACCACTGTGCTGCAGCAACTGATCTTTGAGGTGACAGCACCGTCACCAGGCAAAAGAAGAGCAAGAACAGATGCTAAGGCAAAGGATTTGCACAGCCTGTTGTCCATTCAGCAAAGTGAGCAAGCGCTGACCTGTCGCGTGCGATAGAGATCACGCATGACTCCCACCAACTTCTTGGAATAGGAGGGTGCCAAAGCGCATCTCTGCTGTAAGATGAACTCCAGCTCATCATCAGGCAGGTCGCCTACATGCAGCTCAAGGAATCTGCTACGGAAGGCGCGAGACAACACCTTGCGGCCCCCATACTGCCCTGCACGCACACCAAAATTTGTCAAGGTGACAGCGTCGATGTTGACAATGGTGATGGTACACATGAAGGCATGAGTCAACAACACAGCATACCATGGCATGCTTGCAAACACACTGCTGCTACCATGTGACCAAATGCAACGCTTCATGACATTGCAACTGTTGCACCACAAATGGCCAATCTCATGCAAAGGGTGTCCGAAGGTGGCACATCACATAGAAGCTCTATACCAAGTGAACACTGCAGCCATGCATGCAATGATTCTGTGCATGTGCTTTTTATTGAGGTTGCGTTTGTCAGAACCACTGAAGGGCGGATGCTTTACCAGGTGGATTCTGTGTGGCAAAAAGCATGAAGTGGGGGTGGGGGTTGATGGTCTCCTGAAGCTCTGGCACAAACAGCTGCCTGTTATCGTCCAGGAGCCTGCAATGAACAAACCCATCGAGCTGAAATGTGATCACTGTGGCCACAGCTGTGAGAGCACAGACCACAGCTGTGGCAGCACCAGCTGACAGCCTGTGCACAGGACCTGACCTGGAGACTAACACATTGCACTTGCTGAGAATGCGACATGCACAGGAGCACTTGCCAAGGTACACATCTGCATGCATGGACATGTTTTTGATATGTTCCATACTGACCACTTGAAGTGGCTGCTGTGAACCAAGCAGCAGCCAGAGCAACATGCGCAAGCTGGCACACTATGTTCACATGTGCCTGTTGGAGCGTCAAAGCAGGCAATCTACTCTACACTCAGCAAGCAGCCACTGAAATTGAAAGACAGTCAATGCATCAGGCATCACAACAGCCAGCCATGAGCGCAACCATCCCCAATTGCAGTTGCATACCTGTTCAAGGCTTCCAAGACTTGAGAAGGGGCCAGGTTCAGCTCATCAAGCAGCTTGCATCAGGCATCACAACGGCCAGCCAAGAATGCAATCATCCCCAATTGCAATTGCGCACCTGTTCAAGGCTTCCAAGACTTGAGAAGGAGCCAAATTGAGCTCATCAAGCAGCAGCCAGTGACCCTGGCAAACAGCTTGCACCAGGGCGCCTTCCCTGAACACCAGCTTCCCAGTCTCATTGGAAATGTAGCTGCCCAAGTACTCCTGCAGATCTGTCTGCTCGTGGTTGTTGATGCGCACCAGCTTGTGACCCGTCTGAGCTGCTAGGTAGGCAACTAGAGAAGTCTTGCCACTGGAGGTAGGTCCCTGTAAGACAAGGCAAGGGTCCCTGGGTAACTATCACAATAAAGGTCTATTGTCTCATTGGTGGAGATCATGTGTGTGCGTGTGTGTATCTGCGTCTGTCTGTGCGTGTGTATGTGTGTAGGCTGCAGGGGTAGCATGCAGGTGTGCACGTTGACAAGCTGTTGGCAGGCACAGATCTGGGCTACTGCCCATAGGGCATGACACAGATGACAAACATGACAAGCATGACAGCAGAGCATGAGGTCTCTGTTGGGAAACTACCCCTTTGCTTTGAACAGGAAGGAATACATGAGAACAGCTTGATATTTAGCTAGTTACTAAAAACACTCCTCTCTCTAGCAACATGATCTATGATGGGTCCTAATGTATGTGCTGGCTAGTGACAGGTCTCAGTGTCCATATGTGTCATTTGAAGAGGGTAGACAAAGCAGCTCAGTATACTTTGGTATCATCAGGAAGTACTCAGTATTGGAGGACAAGTATGATGAAGATCATCATAGCTGCTTTGTTTCATGCGTGACACATTGTACTTTTACTCAGCCACAACCTGCTCTGAAATTCTGCTCCAGATGCAATAAAACATGTCATTTGTACACAATCAGCTGTACTCTAATCTTGAGTGCAGCTACATATGCAGAACTGACTGGGCCAACAATGGTGGAGCAATTGGTGACCTGAAGCAGGATTGGGTAGCGGCCAATGAGAGCTGCCCTGGCTAGGTTATGCAGATGGCTCTTTACACTGCCAGTCATCACAAAGTGCCCGCCTTGGCCTGCACCACCAACACACACATCTCTCAGCAGCAGCAGCAGCAGCAGCAGCCGCAGCAGCAGCAGCAGCAGCAGCAGCAGCAGCAGAACAGGAGACTTCTCAGCAGACAAAGATCAGTTCTATCCTGGGGACTCGACTGGAGGGTCGACAGACCACTGATTTATACATAACACATGCACTTTCACCATGCTATGGGGCCAGCCTGACCTATAGAAAGCCACTTTCTTAGGAAAACCCAGCAAGCTTTCAATACTATGATTTGATGCACCAGCACCCTACTTGTAACAGTTTGCATTGCATGCAACCTCAACAGGTCCAGCTGCTGCCAAACATAGACCCCAAGATCAACACACAGATTACTACAGCTACTGTCTGAAACACAGGCAGACAGAGGGTATCTGCAGGCGATCAATGCTTGGAATCCCAGCTGAAGCGTGCACTGACAAGGTGCCCGCCAGAAAACCTTCATCAGGAGCAGCTCATTTGCATAGCTTGCAAGACAGCGCTCCAGGGCAGAATAGTTAAGGATCAGTGTAAGACTTGTGAGCATCACCATCAGTGGTAGCAGCTTCAGGCGCAGGGCCTGGCCCCTTCTCCAGCCAGAACTGCTCAAACAGCACATGACCGGATCCAGAAGGTGCTGCAGGTGCTCGCTCCAAAGTCTGCAGAAAAGAATAGAAAAGACTACATCTTCCGGCATCAATTTAACGAGAAGCTAAGTATTCCAATGTCTGCACGTGACTGGGAAACAATCAACGACAGGACAGATGAATGCTGTGAGCATTGGTAAGTTCCAGCAGTCATGTGCACGTGGACATGACTGCTGGAACTTACCAACCACACAAGCTTTGGTCAGAACAAGACTTCAGCACACCAACAGGTTTGCCATGATAAGGTGAGAATTTTCTTGATTCTGACTGCACCAATTTGTACCTTTTCCAGTGGAATGGAACTGTGGGATGATGTTAGGTCTGGCAGCTTGAGACAGCCACTACTGAAGTTTGGTACATGCAAAGTGGCACTACATTGTATTGCGATCAAGAGCAAGCAGTTTGTCTGCTGAGATGGTGACCCATACCTTCAAAGGCTTAGCAGAGCCAGTGACGTGCACATTGATCAGGTTGCGTATGATGTGAGCACACTCAGGGTCCAGCTGAGTCATGAAAGCCATCTTGAGTCCATCCAGCAGGGCCCTTTGCATGCCGTACAGGGGCAGGGCTGTTCGGCAGTACTCCAGGGCACGACACAGGGTACGCAGACTGTAACTGGGCTTTTGATGCGCCCCATCCTGCAAACGCCCTGAGTCCTGCATGCCAGGAATCACACATGAAGACAGGCAGGCATGCATGCAGGCAGGCAGACAAGTGAGTGCATGCAGGTAGGCAGGCTGATGCTCAATCACTGTGACAGTGACTGAATGTACATGCAGAGTCATCAAACATGCGGATACATCAAGACAGACAGACTGCAGCAAGTGCTTAAACACCTTGGCAAGATAATTTCCTGTGACGACCTTTGGTAAGGTGAACGTTGCATGCACAGTTTTGAGAGCCTGACATTTTCCTCCAAGCTTGACTTCATGACGTATGAGACATGGTCCTCAGAACATGATGCAATGCTGCAGTTCCCAACCAAAGCACAAATCATTGCAGCAAGAACAAGCCTGATTGTGAACAAGCAAAGTGTGTGGGCTTTGTCACACAAGCAAGGGCCACAGCTGTCTTGCTGCTGCCATGTAGAGTGCTTGGCAGATCTCAAGTGCCTCTGAGACAAGCTTACAGACTGCAATTACAAGCGTGGGATCTTACCGCTGCTGTCTTGGCTGCCTGGTAGAAGTTGACTGCGATGTCAACAGGTGGATGGGGAACGGTGCCCTGCAAATAGGCCAACACCAGTGTGCACAAATCCTCACGGCCTGTAGGCTCAGCCACCCATATCTGCAAATCATGCACAAATTTGATGCAGCCTACATACATGTTTTGTAACGCAAAGCACATTGCTTGAATTTCATAGTGAAGGGATCGAGCCATACACAGAGTTTGACTTGGTATCAAGGGAATGGCTGTCACATCTGTTGTATGGTACAGACTTGGCACATAACATTCAAAGAACACACAAGCCAGAAAAATGTCATTTGAACAGCTCATAGCTCTGCTGGAGGTGCTGCTGTGTTGAATCCTTGCAGGAACAAAAACCAGCTCAAAATAAGCACGAAAACAAAAGTGAGGCACAAACAGCATGATTGCAACACAGCTGCGGGCCTGTGTGCACCAGGCCCACTTTGTGTTGCTTGTCCAGCCAACAGTCACATCAATGACATGCACACACGCTCAGCCTGACAGCACACACTCAGCATGGCACTTACTTCTGTAAAGCGATTTCTGAGGGGCGCCGGTAGATCGCGCTTGCCAGCATCAGTGGCAGGGTTCATGGCAGCCAGCAGGCGGAAGTTGGGGTGGCGGGGTACCCCCACCATGTCCCCCCTCTCTGCTATGGTCACGCTGCCGCTGCTACCCTCCAGCAAACCTGCTATCCTCTCCAAGGCCTAAACAGCAGCAGAGAGAGTATTACACTTACTGTAGTCACTGTAGTCACTGTAGTCACTGTAGTCACTGTAGTCAGAGCGTATTACACTTGCTGTAGTCAGCTTCTGCAGTCAGTCAGGTCTTTCAACCAATCAAGTCGGGTTTCTACATGTTGGAAGAGGTGATGAGAAAGGACCGGATCCAGACATGGAGATGTGTAGATATGGGTGGCAGACAGTCAGTGAGGTGTGACAGATCTGGTTAAAGGAGCAGTGAAACGCTAATGACATAGATCAGAAGGCAACAGAAGGCGACAGAAGGCAACAGAAGGCAACAGAAGGCAACAGAAGGCAAAAGACAAAGATCAGAAGGCAGCAGAAGACAAACAGGAGGCAACAGAAGGCAACAGAAGGCAACACAAGGCAACAGAAAGCAATAGACAAAGATCAGAAGGCAGAAGAAGACAAACAGGAGGCAACAGAAGGCAACAGAAGGCAACAGAAGGCAACACAAGGCAACAGAAGGCAACAGACAAAGATCAGAAGGCAGCAGAAGACAAACAGGAGGCAACAGAAGGCAACAGAAGGCAACAGCAGGCAGACCTCAGCAGGAGCAAGGTTGATCTCATCCAGCAGCAGCCACCAGCCTTCACGCACAGCTTTCACCAGAGCCCCCTCCACAAAGGCAAAGGCAAACCCCTTCTCAGCCATCATGCTTGCTTTCTCAGCTGCTGACACGTCACTGCCAAACCTCTGCCAAGCTTCCCTGCATACCACAGCTTACATCTTTGCTTGGTCAAATTTGCTCAAGGGCATCAGAGCTACACATGCACCACATGACATCAGCAATGACTGTTCAAACCCAATCTCCTCCCCATGAGTGATTCTCCAAAACAAGTTGTTTTGAAAATTCACATTTAGAAAACAAAAGAATTTCCAGGTAAACCTTAAATCTTACGCTGTGGACAAGGCACAGTGCTTAACACCAAGCTGACACACCCAACATCAGTGACAAGCGTCAGCATCACAGCTCAGCCACAAGCACTGGCATCAGCACCTGACCATACACAAGTAGAGAAGAAGAGGGTATGAGTGAGGACATACCAGGTGGATTTCGAAATGGCTGGCTTCTTCTTGGCAGCAGGCACTTCAGGGGATGTCTTGCGGCGCTTGGCAGACCTCTCCTCTGATGCTGAGGCTGATGTCTCCTGTGCTTCATGCATCTTCTGCACCTGAATTACATTTTGTATATACTTAACACATTAAAAGTCTGGGGTGTGAAGCTAGTTGTGACTTATCAGACATCCTGGCTTGAATTCACAGGTGTAAAGACTACATCAACCCTGATCTGCTCAGATATTTGCTTTCTGATGGAGCAGATCTGGCAGAGATCTGAGATGCAGGGCAGCAGGCAGTCTGCCGTCTGAGCTTGCTGCTAGACCTCTGCCAATGCGCAAGTGCAACATGTGTTGATTCAATACCCCCCAGGTGGCAAAGTAACTTGTGTTTTGAATTTGCCAAGACAGCTTCTTGCTAGACCTGTGCCAATGTGCAAGTATGACATGTTTTGATTCAAAACTTGCCAGGTGGCAAAGCAACTTGAGTTTGAATTTTGCCAAGGCAGCTTTGCCGTGAAAGGGAAGCTGTGAAGAGGACCCTGCCTTCTGTACAGCTGTCTGAAAGGCCTTCAAGAGGGAGCTCCACTTCTGACGCTGGGCGTACTTGGTGACCCTTCCTAGAAAGTCCTCATTATTGCCCTTGCTCCAGGTGAGTCTGACTAAACGCTGGAAGGTGTCCAGCAGGGGCAGCAATGCGTCACGTGGCTCTACAGGCTTGAAGCCTCCTACCAGGTCTGAGCTGTCGGTCTGCTGACTCAAGTTCAGAACCACAAGCTTCGCACCTACCTGCAGCACAGAACCATAACCGTTAAACTTACATCCTGTGAACAGCAGCCGCCGCAGCAGCAGCAGCAGCAGCAGCAGCAACCAAGCTTGCACTCTCCTTGCCAACAAACAAGACCTCAAATAGACTTTAACGAGCAAGATGGGGGAGATGCAATGCAATTGTCTGGTTGCAGGCAGAGCAGGATGTTGAAGACAGGTGTGTGTCATCACCTGATCTGCCAGGCGCTGCACTAAGGTGGTCTTGCCAGTGCCTGTCTCTCCAACCAGCAGTGCTGGCTCCTGCTGTTGCAGTGCAACACCAACACCCTCCAGCAGCCGCATTGCATGCCCTGTCTGCGCAAAGCTGCTGCCAGAACCCTGCAGTTCACGTAACACCTCTGTTGACAGGTCTGCTGTCATGATGTGAGCCCACAAAAGAGTCGCCTGCCTGCTTTGTCAGCTCAGTCGAAGTGCTGATATTGACATTGAGCACCTTGTGACTTAGTGTACTCTTGCTTCTGCTTGTCTACACAGCAAGTATCCTCCTAGCTGAGCCAGGCACTGCCGGCTGCAAGGGCTGTTGAACTGTTGCAAGACACAGCATGGCACCAAACCAGCAGGAAACATGGGGACTGCTGAGCAGGGACCATTCATAACTGTTTGAAAACCAGGTGGCCAACACAAAGCATGCACGCTATGACAACAGCAGACCAAGCGCTTGAATTCCTGAGGCAGCATCGGCCATCTACACTACAAGACTCTGGCCAGTCAACCTATCCTAAAGAGTGCAACAGCAAGTCCACAAGGCTGATCGCTAGACTCCTGACCTTGTTGGAATTGGGTGCAGATGTCAAGCCAGGTTGCTTGGAGTGGGTGGAGAGCACAGGCAGCGTTGCTCTTCCAATGGTGGCTTCAGTCTGGCTGGTGTGCAGACTGGGCTTGCTTAGGGCTGTGTACAGCTGAACCTCTTCTTCCCCTACTCGCCATACAGCAGCCAATGCCCGAAGCAGACTCAGTCGAGCCTGCAGAAAGACCATGGGAAAGTCTCAGCCAAAAAGCAACTTGCAAGCTGTGCTGCTGCCAATCTGCCTGTTCTCCTCTTGTCAGAGAGCTGTTTATTGTCGGCAGGAGACTGTTGTTGGCAATGATATGAATGTATAGGCTCGCCAAAGGGCTGTGAGTGTGCACAGCGCAGCTTTAGCAGTCATACATGCTTGGCTCACAGATGTGCATACTGTGCGACGACTCTTTGTACAGCAGCAGGTGCTTGTGAGACTTTCAGCTCACAGAACAACTGCACATCTCCCTTTTGCGTTGGTTTGCGCAGGCTGTGCTGTTTCTAGTTGCTCCTGAGCACTTTCCTCCAGGAGGCACTGATACAGCAGAAGGTAACCACACTTAGCATTCCTGATCTGAGCATTGATCGACACGCATGCTGCTGCTGCAGCTTGTGCGAGTGACTCAAAACCTGTCACAAGACACTATGCAATATCATCATGTGAATGTGTGTGCGTTATGCCTTGCATAAAAGGCTCAGCAAGTCACCTCAGGTTTTGCAATCAGAGCTGCAAAACAGTCGGCTGCCTCTACAAAAGCAGCCTCCCTAACTGTGATGGGTAGCGCTGATGCATCCAGGCTGTATTCAGCGCTCTGCAGACCTCTGACGGAGCGCATCAACAGCTGCCCATGTATGCCCTGCACACAGCATAACAACAATAAGAATAATGAATTCGCTTCCAGCTCAAGATGAGCTAGGTATGTGCTGGACAAGTCTTGTCTGCAAAGCAGTCTGTCTTGCGCATCTCTATAAGGTCTGCACACAGCATATGCTGGGGTCATGCTCATGCTGATGCCCACAAAGTAGTACTAGCAACACAAGGCAAGTGCAGTGGACAACGCTAAATCTACACTTTGCTTGGTGAAAGCTACAAGATCTGCTTTGCAACAATGGAAAGCATACACAGAGGGTTTTGTCAGCTTGCATTGACTGCCACATGCATTCTGATCTTGAATAGAGAAGACAAGGCACTTGGCCCTCTAGATTGCAATTTGCATGTTGCTCTCAATCAGAGAGTGCAGTTGCATGTCAAAGGTCACAACCTCGCAGGAGTGCCTCACCTGCATGCGATTACACCAGGTGATGAGATCCCTAATGGAATAGTGGCGCCCCACATGTAGCCCTACATCCCCATGCTTCACCCCCCCTGCTGCCAGCGCTGATGACACCACCCACTCTACACCCCCCTCCCTGCATTTCCACACCCAATCAGATCACGTCCCATAGACCAAGCAATCCTAGGTTACAAACCAGAATCCCACTGTGCCTTCTGGCACAAAACAGAGTGTGTATCACTTTGATGGCATGGTATGACCGAGATGGTAAAACACTGGGCCTTCAGGCATACACCAGATTGCTATTTGGATGGCACAGCTCAAGCGTGATGGGCAAAGCACAGGTCAAACTTACTCAGTAATAGACTGCTGCTGTGTGAGCTGGCCAGCAGCTCGTCTGACAAGGTGTAGCACAGTCATGGCACAGGGCAGCAGGCAGGTCAGGTCAGGGAACAGCCCCTGCATGATGAGGAGCTGCTCCTGGTCTGTTGGTGGGGCAACAGTGACTGCTGACAGCAGGCTGCCCAGAATTTCCTTCACTGCTTGTGAGCTACCGTATGCTCCAGCAGACCCAGCACCTGTGCAGTTGCATTTGTACAGTCAGCGCAGTCAGGCAGATGAACAGCAGTCCTGTCCCTTGGGTCGTTGACAACATAGACTGACGACAGGTGCTAAAAGCGCCCAGCCTTCCTGCAGTTGCATGTGTACAGTCAGACAAGGTATTATGCAGCCAAGAGACTGTGTTGAGAGAGAGCAGTGTACAGATAGATTGGTGAGTGAAGCAACAACAGGCCAGCAGACTTGGAAGCTGCACTAGAGCTGCCAACAGTGGTTCTGGTGTCCATGCACACATGAGCTCACAAAGCTGCTCAAGCCTGCTCAAAGCATGTCAGCAACAACCAACAGGGTGCACAGAACAAGGGATTGCAAGGATCACCCTCATCAACAACACAGTCAAGCTAGCCATCTGCTCACCAAGACCCATGCAACAAGCACATGATGTTCAGACAGACAGAGCAGTCAGATAACACCACTGTCAGCAAGTTGCATGGAGTGCACCTTCCAAAGGGAAGCTTGCTCAGCAGAAGTGTGCTCACCTGGTGCTGTAGTGATAGATGCAAGGAGTTGAAAGCCTGGGGCAGCATTGATGACCTGAGCCCTCTGAGGCAGATGCAGCTGACGGCTGCCCAGCAGAGGCAGTAAGGCAGCTAGAACCTCAGGGGGTGCCAGGTTGAGGTCCTCTATGACTAGCCACTTGCCTTGTGCTACAGCCTGCACCCATCTCAACAAGTTAAGAAAGACCTGCAGTCCTGGGGTGATGCCTGTATGGTGCATGCAGCATCAGGACAGAATAGAGTAGTTTGAGCCAAGTAGTGAAGACTGCGTGTGAGTCGATGTCATGAGGTGAGGTTTCAGCAATTGTGTTCAGACACTTTGCCATGGACCACAACAGCATAGCCTTTGACAAACTTTTGGAGGGCGCTTTTGCCTGCCAAGAAGGTTGTTATTTAGTGCTGCACCACAAGCAGCAGGCGTGCTGACCCTACACACTGTGACCACCAAACTTTTGGCATGTGGGTTTTATCAGGACAAACACATACTGATCAGCATGTGCAGAAGAGATTGACACGAGACTTGCAATCCATTCATGGTCATGTTTTGTGTCACAGATCACTTTGTATGTAATTGCAAGAGCACATTACTAGGTGACATCTTGAGTTGTCAACAGTCACCTGTGTGAGAGGTCCTGGTTGCCACACAAACTCCTCAGGATTTGAGGTACACACGTACGCCCCAAGCAGGCTCTTGCTATCCATCTGATCATCCACATGAACTCTGACCATATCCACATTGCCTGTCTGTCTGGCCAGCTCTTCTACCAAAGCTGTCTTGCCGCAGCCTGCTCACAAACACAGACAGTCAAAGCCTGGGATAGCTGATCACATAGTCAAGGACACGCTATGTGAAGTGCAAGTCCCGTGTTGCTGATGCCAAGGGTTGACACAAGTGTGCCGTCTACAGACCAGCCTGTGCAGGTGACAATGCAGGTGTCAAAAAATGGAGACCATCTGGTGTAACTCATTTGAACTGCCAACCCAGGTGTGCATGACCTTGCAGCTGACTGAGGAATCTTGTGCATGTTTGCAAGAGAGCCACAAAGTGCACTGCAACTCTTCAACAAAGCAGGAAAGAGTGCCTGGCTTCCTCAATACCATAGTGAGTGCTCACATCATGAACAGACAGGGATCTATCTCCACATGACAGGTACACACGACGCCTGCTAGCATCGCATAGCTAGAATGAGAGTGAGAGTGAAGCAGAGAATGCAGAGAATGCAGAGTAAATGTAGAGTGAATGCAGAGAATGCAGTGAAGCAGAGAATGAGAAAGAGAGTGAAGCAGCACATGAGCAGGTGGGGTTGCAGCTGACCTGGGGGACCCTCTAACAGCAGAGGCCTGGTTTGGCACAAGGCCAATGCAGCGGCCTTCAGATTGTCATCAACAGCAGCTGTGTATATGAGACTACGCCCAGCAGGTGCTGCCAATATGCTGGATACATCCAATGTTTTGCATGGTAGTGCAATCCCACATATATTGACATAGCCTGTTTTCTGTTGAGCATTGTCACTGCCTGGAACATCTCTCTGCAAAGGTCTATTTTGCTGCTGCTGCTGCTGCCCTTCTGGCACTAAATGAGGCTGGGTAACTTTGGGAACCCACATAGCAGCCTGCTGCACTTTGACACAGAGACTGCGCTTGCGCTCTTGCATAAAGCATTCCATTTGCTCTGATTTGGTGAGAACTTGCAACAGAAGCTGCTGCCTGCTATCATCATCCTACAATTTAACAACGATGTTGGCGAACATGCAGCATGGCATTCTTCGTGTCAGGCATACGCAAATGTCAGCTACTGTACATATGGATGCTGCTCTGTGTGATTCAAACTTGGCTACAGGCAATGCAACATGGACTGCTGCTCTTGATTGAGACAGTGAGCCAATCAATGTTTCATTGCCCAATGCACAACATGGTTGAGAAGCCATGCACCACAGGATGACATTGATGCAAGGCTTACCAGCTTTGTCATGATGGCCACACAGTGTACCGCATACCAGCGTACTTCTGATATCTGCGTTCCAATAGACCACACATTAACACAGAGGACTCTTGAGTTAAATAAACCCATGTTTAGAAGCAAGAGATCTGGCCATCCCAGAGATAACTTTTCACAGTAATTGTTCAAATTGCACTATTTGCCTGTTGGTCATTGCTGAAACACACATGCACACCTTGTGCAGCATAATGCTGTAGAGTGATGAACAGCTCCAGCATGTCTTCAGGGCTGGCAGAAGCTGCAGGGAACGCCACACAGCTCTAGCCATCAAGATTGCCTGTTCAGGCTCATCAAGCTGAGACAGCTGCTGCAGGACTGTCTGTGAGCCTGTGAAGTACGGCAGCATGATCCTGCAGTGCACAGGGTATCACCAAACATGCCACTTAGCAGCAAGCAAACATTGATTGGATAAATGCATGCCAGTGATGTATACCGTTCAAGGTGTGGGGCAACCTCAAGCATTTGCTCCACTGCTACATAGTATTTGACAGCACTTGTTGCTGCATATTCATTCTGCTTGTCCAGCAAACAGTTCAAAACCTCAAGGAGGACTGGTCTGAAACAGTCAGCCACAGCCAAAGTTGCTGGGGGCTGCAGCAGACAGCGAGCCAAGACCTCAGCAGACACTGAGGGATCAACTGCAGCCTGCAACGGCACAGAATGGGTCTGTGCTCAGGTCGACGAGAACTTGTCATAATGCACGTTGGAAGTTGCACATTCACAGAAAGCGAGCGGCAAATGCGCACCTGCTGCGCAAGCAGTGACTGGAAGTCGGATTGCTGAGCGAGGTCCGGCAACCGTTGACACAATCTCGTCAACCCGACGTCCCAGCGGAACAACGACGCGCTTACACCATTTTGTTTCATATCGATGCTCATTCTGCCAGAATCAGGTTGGAGCGCTATTGCAAACCGACACCGGCTGCAAGCAAGACCGGCGCAACCAACCTACCTGCACGAACAGTGCCCCCCTGTTCCTCGACTGGGCAGTCGTGTGCCGCATGCAACCAAACACAATTGCGCGTGAATTTGTGCCCGCTGCGATGCGCAAAGCCCCTGTCGGAGTTTAGCTTTGACTCAACTTATTATGGCAACTCCGACACAGTTCGCTGTGCGTGCACGTGAGCGTTACGCCTCCCGGCACGAACGAGAGATCAGAAGGTACTTTCATAACAAAGTTGGGCAGCTTTGTCCGGCTTGCCAATTGCGTTTCTCTTTGCAGCAGTGTTTCTTTTGAAACAATCAGTCTATCAACACCTCGTCTAAGCAATGCAGGCCACGTCTTCCTCCTGCAACCGGCATGCCGGTGTCGGCAGCTTGTTTCAGCGGCCGACCTTAAGCTTGAGATACCGAATGAAGCATTGCACTAGAGCAGCTGCTGCCATCGAGTTGCCAAACAAGTACTCCAAGGCAAGGCAGCGTGTCCGGTCTATCATGGTCCAAACCTCCTGCGAAGCTTCTCGCACAAGTCTATATGCTCACTGTGCAGGTGAGCCCCAAGGGTGATCTTGTGTTGTGCAAAGTAGCAGAAGCAGAGGAGCAAACCACAGGAGGATTGTTGCTACCAACATCAGCTCAGACGAAGCCAACATCAGGTTGCTGTCCCTATCTCAAGTGACTCTCCCAGGCCTACTCTCTTTTTTATGTGTATCGTGCTTACTCCCTTGGTGGCAATGTCAGGCGACATCGTCGCACTTGGAGATGGAAGAGTTGGCGGCAATGTGCAAGACTTCAATCTGGAGATTGGCCAGACTGTTGTGTACAGCAAGTTTGGCATTGGGTCCACAGACCTGGACATCCAGGGACAGCGGCATACAATGCTGCGAGAAGATGACTGCATAGGCATCATGCCAAGGTCAGGTGCAACTGCTTCAGACATTCCTGAGCTGAGACCTGTTGGGGACAGAGTATTGCTCAAGGTAACCACCTCCGCTGCCACTACCGTAGAAATTGTATCTGTGCACATGCATACTTCTGTCCTATGTCTCAAATCAATGAAATGAAGTGCGTTATGGTTTTTAGCATCCTTAGCTTGCTGCAACCTCCAGTATCATGTCTTATTCTGCAGCTTGCATTAAAAACAGGTTTATCAGTCAATATACACAATTAGGGCACTAATACTTTTGTAGTGTCAGGCACTGACAGCCAAGTTTCTGGCTGCATGTCTAGGTTCAGGAGGAAACCTCGGTGACAGCAGGTGGGCTTATGCTGCCAGACAGTGCAAGAGAGAGGCCAATGAGTGGGTCTGTTGTCAGGGTTGGCCCTGGCAAGAGGGATAAGGATGGCTCTCGCAAGACCCCCAAGGTCTGTTTGTGAATCACATCTCCTGACCCTTTTCATGCACCCACAGCATCAGCTACCATAACGCTTCCCAGATCATGTTTGGCAACTGTTTTACTCTGCATTTTGCCTGGATAAATGAAGGGGTCTGCACTTGCATGCACTTGGAAGTCAGGTAGGATGGACATGTTGCTCAGCACGCCAGACTAAACATGCTTGTCATGCTTTGATTGACAAAGCTAATGCAGCCATCGTGCTTGATGTAGGTGAAAGAGGGTGACACAGTGCTGTATTTCAAGTATGCTGGAGAGACAATGGAAACCCCTGAAGGCAAGCAGTTTATTGTAGTGCATGAGCAAGATATCCTGTGCAAATGCTGAACAGCCCAAGTTAGACCAAGCTCCACCGGGGACTGTAACATCGAAATCTGATACGTCAGGATGCTATGATAGCAGCGTCGATTGCCCCGATTTTGTCTCATACCAACAAGGTCATTTCAAACTCTCAGCCTGCGTTACGTGTTTTACGTAAGCTTCACGTGATGACCTTTTTGAACCGTAAGTGCTGCAAGCTTCTGCGCTTCATCAGTTGCTCCTTCTCCGTGGCGTGATTACATGAGAGGATGAGCGAAGCTCTGGTGGGCACATTAGCGCTATCTACGCTGCAAATATATGGTACTCGATAGCCTATGGTATCGGCATCCTTTCTCGCAGCAACTATCCCGTCATTCTCACTTCGTCACAACCTCGCAACCGCGGCGTACAGATCAGGCTTGACAGCTCGGCATCGGCAAGGCATTTACATAAACTGTAGGTCTTGCAAAACCAGCTGCAAGATTTGTGCTCTTAAATCCACGTGGCAGAAGGCAGCTCCCCAGAAGAAGCGAGCTTCGTTGCGCTGCAAGGCCATCGCGACAGCTTCAACTTCGCACGAATGGGATCGGACTACAAGCCGATGCGTCGAGCTATCTACTTTGGCTTTCATGGTCCTGCTGATGCCTCAAGTGATCAAGAACTACGTCAGCATGACAACAGGTCATGCTGAGGCGTTAGCGGTTTTATCTTGGGTGGTACGCTACGCAGATCGTGGCAGACCATTCATTGCTTACTGATTTCTTCTGTCAACAGGACATTCCTTCTTGCAGGGATATCTGACATCCCTATTTGGCAACGTGCTTCTTCTAGGTTGTTTTGTTGACAAGCAAGAGGGCGGGGCCACAGCAGTTCAAGCCATTGGAGCCATTGCAAATTATATCATGCTCGCACAGGTGCAAGTGTTTGATAACTGTAATTCAGTCGACTGTACGTTCTGACACTGTTGCCTGTACTCAAGCACAGAGTGCTCTTCCACTTGCATGCCCATGTCTGGACTTAGCTCCTCGAACCTGCTTTGGGGTACTGCAGATCTGGCTGGCAGGATTGATGCCATCAGTGGCATTTGTGCCTTTGACTGCTCTCATGGCGTCAGCAGCAGTCGTGAACGCCTGCAAGTTCTGTGGGGCAATGAACAGCAGTCTGGGACAAAATCTTTGGCGGGGCTGGCAAGACTTTTTGGGTCTGTTGGGCATAGCTATGCTCCCCCAGGTACAACCCTGGTTGCATGTTTCTTACAGTCATGCAGCATTCTTGGCTTGCTGCTCTCATGGTAAGGGTGAACGTGTATAATGATGCCAGCATTGCTAAGTCTCTAGCCATTGAATGGCAACTGCAGGCAATTTGGGCGACTTGCTCCAAACACCACACGATGTTTCCAGCATACACGGCTTCTGTCGTTGCGGTCACATACCTTGTGATGGTAAGCGCAGACACCTCATGATCTGACATTTGTCTGCCTCTTTAGCATTCTCTATTTGCTTTGCTTCCTCTCTGGTTACCCAAGCAGGACACTACCAGTCAGTCTCACCCTGGGCCATAGACTGGGCGTGCAGAGGAATGCGTGGTTCTTCTGCCTATCTGTCATGCGTGACAAACAGCAGGGGTTGATGTTCTGGTTCAGCTGAACTGCTAAGCCTCATGCTGATGCACCTGGCAGTGAGCACGTGTCTCATTCTGAAACGGCCAATGCTGTCGTTGTTATGTCATCTATGCAGGCCAGACGGCGGCAGCTTCCTGAGCAGCTGCAGGGTCTATGGAGTGACATACCAGCTTGGACTGCAACATTACTATTTATGTTCCAGCCAGTTGCCCAGTCAGTAAGTCATAAATTTGATGCACCTTGTTGCCATGCACTGTCTGCTGGCTGAATTGCATTGCACGCACCTGATGCCTGTTGGCTGAGTCCACCTTTTCATATCAATATGTTGTTGCTGTCTGTCGGCCTATCAAGCACTGAAAGCATCTGACCTTGCACCTCTCAACAAATGCAATGGTTCAATGGTTTAGGCAGCTGACCTGGGCCACCTGGTGCAGGTGTCAAACTTCAGCAACCCCAGCACACTGGAGGGTGTGTCCATGGCCAGCCTGCTGCTGGGCATGCTGGGGAATGGCCTCATGGTGCCCAGAGCCCTGTTCACAGGGGACAAGATCTGGTTCATTGGGGTGGGGTGGGGGCCCCTCACGGGCTGGGTTCAGCTGCTCAGCCTGTATGTAGCCTATGGGGTTACAGGGTATGTCTTGGCCATGTTTGTTCCTGATGGACAGCTTTCCTGGCAATGTGTCTGTTGAAGACTGCCAGATGCATGCATATAAATGCATGAACAGCTGCCACAGCAAGTCACAAGTAAGAGAAAAAGGTCGTAGTCAGCTCTGTCAGCCAGCCTCTCATGGTCATACTGTCAAATTTCTGCATCATCGTTTCCGTCAGCGACCTTGTCGGCAGCATGCTCTAGACTCGGCAAGCTGAAAGGCAACATGCTGCCAAACACGCTCTTTTTACTGGATAGATGGGACCTCAGGTACAAGTTCCCAAGGACACATTGATTTGTAGAGCTTGGTAAGGTGCCTGGATCATAGACATATTGTGTCAGATACAGCATGCAATTCTCTCTGGTTCCCTTGATAGATTGGACCTTGCATACACTTTCCCAAGGACACATTAATCTGCTCCCCCTTGCATCATAGGGGTATTGCATCAGGTACAGTCAGTACTTTCTGGTTGTCAAGCTGGGCAAAATGATGCAACTTGCTTCTTTTGTGTAAAACAATTGTGAGTTGCTGCAGGGTGAGGTATCTTTCAGGCTTCTGGTTCTCAGTGCTGACCACCCTGTTGGTGTCAATCAGCTACATTGTCCTGCGGCTTGACTCTCAGGCAAAGGGGTTGCAATCCCCTCTGCAATCTGTCCAAGGTTTGTTTAGGAAACAGAGCGAGCCGCAATATATCGAGCGGACCATGTGATGCTGATATTTAGTGTAGTTTGCTGCTTCAATGAACTTTTGTGGGCTGCTGATTGCTCCCCTTCATGGCCCCTCTGTATTTGCTAGGCAGCAGGTGGCAGTGAATGTAACGGCTGAGGCCTTGAGAATGCAATCCTGGGCATGAATATGCCTACAACTTGCCACATAGCTTAGCCATGCCAGCAGTTTGTAAAATTGGTATGCTCTGCAAGCAGATTGTGGGCATGGTACACAATATTGCAATCATGGTAAACAAGATACACCCTCAACCACACACAGGTGCACCGGTTCACGTGACTACGGTACACCGGTTCAGTGTCATTGGGGCACATGCGCCAAAACACTGAGCAATTACAATATGCCATTGGGGGAGAATCTGCTTGAGAGCATATTGTACCACATGTTGCAGTTGCATGACATTCCAAGCAATGCATTTGTTGCTGTACGTAACTTGCTGCCCATTATGCATGCTATGATTGGCTACTGTACACTGCCACTGAGGCTTTTCCTCGTTTGCATTGCCTACAGCGATATGTTGCTGATTGAGGCTATATAGACCATGTTTTATCGACAGCCTCCATGTTGAGTCGCTGTTGTCTGAATGCAATGAGCTTAAACATGCACCAACATCTCATTCACTTGCAGCAGGTCTACAACTGTTCACTTGCCATCTTAGCACTTGTAGCAGAATCGTCAAGTCTGCCTGGATCACTGCATTACATTGGTGGCATGCACCTATTGATGCTCAGCAATGCACACAGCATCTTCAGCAGATACAGGTAGCTGCTAAATCTAAGCCTCCCAGCCATCTTCGCCAGCCTCAGCTGCAGGCTTCTCTGCATCTGCGGCTGTTGTGTCCTCTGCCGGTCGCTCAACCTTAGCACCGATCTGCACAGGAAGAGCACTGCCAAGTCGGACAACAATGACCAATCTGATTGCTGCACATGGCATGTTCAGATGAAGCCTGCTGCTTGCTTTCTGTTCAGGCAGCCCAATGCAAAGCTGGACACCAGAAGGCGCATACACAACATTTCACAGCAGCAATGTTGCAACTATGTCACAGCAATGTCACACTGATGAGCATTGCAGACCCTGGTGTCCTGACATGCCAAGACACAGCAAAGTGCTCAGTCACACCTAAGCTTTCAGTCGAGAGGTAGCCATGCAACATGTTGACAAACAGGCCACTGCAGAAGGATGCTTGCACACCTCCTCTGAGTAGTCTCCATGCACCTCCATCAACTTGGTAACATCAAATCTGGGAGCACGCAGGATCTTGACCTTCCTTACGTACACACTCTGCAGAGGGTAGATGCCGCTGCACTGCTTTTCAATGTCCTTACCTGTACACACACACCACTCCTCAACACAATAGACACTGCCATACCATGTGTACCACTGCTCAATGCATGCAGACAAACCATACCATGTGTACCACTACTCAATGCATGTGGCCACTGCCATACCATGTGCACTCACCTTGATTTGCACCAGTTGACTCTGACGCTTTGATGCACAAGCTTGATCAGCTGTGAAGAGCAAGGTCAGCAGCAGCCGTGCCAGACGCTCACAGTGCAGACACAATGCAGGGTGTCGTGTGCAACGCAATCGGTCAGTAGATGCAGAGTGGTGGGACAGGGTTGGGATGGCATACCAATGGACTCAGGGATGAACTTGCCGACCAGCTCCTTTAGGTCACAGCTGCTAGCTTCCCTGGTCATGATCTCTGTCATCTTCTTGCGGATCTCACGGATCTGACTGCTCTGGGCGTAGCATGTGCGCTTCACCTGCTCAACCACACACAGTTGCAGTGAGTTCCACAACCTTTGAGCCATACTACACATAGATTGGCTTGGCATATACTCAAAACACAGCTTTGCCCCAAACCTCAGGTGTGGCGCTGCACGTTGCTTACCCTGATGTATTCCATTTGTGTCTGCAGCTGGTGATGTCCACTTTGCTGAGGATATTGATGCAAATTGCACGAGCTGCTGTAGGTTATCAAGAAAAGAACATGCACAAGAACACCTCACAGCCACTTAGCATTCTAACACTGATGTCTTTGCTTGAAGGCAACGTGTATATTTCTCTGACAACTCCTTTGTTGGCTGACTGAGGAGCAGATCTGCTGCTTATTTCATATTGCTCTTTTGTGTTGATCATCTGAAGTGTAGCTACATGCAAAGTGGCACTTGTACCTGGCCAGCCCTCTTCTTGGTGAAACCAATGCAGAACATGCGCAGCACGTATCCGTCTGTGGTCTTCACCTCCACATGAGCCTCAATCAGAGTCTGCCACTTGCGTACCAAACTGCGCAGCTTGTCTGTGGTGAAGTCCATGCCCTGTACAGAAGTGCAAAGCTAGTTTCAGCCTACAGCCCTATTCTGCGGTCAAGCTGCTGCTGTGGCAGCTTTCAGCCTCTGTACTGCTGACTGCCTGTCACTGCAAATCAAACTCATGGGCTTGCAGTACACTCTGCATTGTCTTTGCTGAATGGCAAGTAAGTGTGTGAATAGTTGCCGTGTACCCAGAAGTTTGTGAGGCAGTTTCTGCCCTGAACATCCTCCACCCTGAGCCTGATCTTTCTGTACGCATCTGCCTCATTCTGCAGCAAGGCACAAGCTGTGAAGCGCTGGTCTAGATGTGGATTACATACAAGACTTCAGGACAGAAAGCTGACTCAAGAAATACCTGCTGTAGGTCAGCAAGGGAGACCTCAAAGACACGTCCCTTCAAGCCATCTGCAGCAATCTGCAAGCAGGCTTTGAATGGTCAGACTTGTTGCAATCGTTTTGTGAATGCCCCTGTGCTGCCAGGGTTAGTGGCTGTGGGAACCCGAAATGCAGCTTGATGGCTGTGCATGCTGACCTTGGTTCCCTGGGTTCTAGTTACCAAGGTCTTTCCAACACTGCGAGAGGTGAAGCTGTTTGGTGCCTTGACCTCGTACCAGTCCTTCTTTGAGAAAGGGTCAGCTCTGCACGAAATAATGTATTATTGAGTTGCTCCCGAGGATATGCAGTGTCATCACAACCAACAGGTGCTGGCGACAACACTCACGCCTTCTTCTTGCCACCCTTCTTGCCCTTTGAGATCCTCTTGTTCTTACCAACGGCCATGCTGGGCAATCGACCAAGCCCTCACGCGCAAAGAGAGAGTACTGCAAGCTTAGAGCCTGGTTTAACGCACCCGACGGCGGCTCTTGGTTGGGGATGCCCACAAACCCCAACCAAAAGCCCGAGCTGGCCTCAATCGTCTACACTGCAGACATTCCAGCCTATGTCGATGTCGAGCAACTTCAGCATTGAGCGATAAACGTCCTGACATTGCAGCTCCAAGCAGAAACTTCGTTGGTACAACATGCCGGTGGTCAGTGTAGGACGGGACAAGCTTTTCCATGCTCTTGGTAGAGAATACAGTAAGTTACAGCTGCGCATTGACCATGTTCGGACTTGAAAGCAGCAGATACGGCAACGGCTGCTAGCCGAAGATTAGCTTTTGACGACACTGCGTGTTTTTTGCTCCGAGCTGGATGTGTCTTGCGTAAATTTTGGCGTGTTGTGATCAGGTCAAGAGGAATTTGAGGGTCTATGCTTTGACTATGGTGTGGAACTCGATGATGTGGTAGGTATCAGTCCTCCCACCCGACCAGGGTTGCAGGACATCTGCTGAGTGACGAGCTCTCATGCTCAGGCCAAAAGGTGACCAGCTCGCACAACGTATGCATCACCTGCAGACATCGGAAAAGGAAATGCTCCGCAAGGAGCATGGTGGACAAGAGAACAAGGACGCCAGTGATGAAATCTTGTACAAGATTGACATCCCTGCAAATCGCTATGATATGTTGTGCCTGGAAGGAATAGCCCGAGCCTTGAACATATTCAACAGAACCATTGAAGTGCCACAGTACAAGGTCGCCAACATGACAGGTGAGCTCATGCACCAGATCAAATTTCCTGATAATTGTGCATCAATGCACAGCGACTTGACACAGGTGCAGTCACCAGTACTGCATCACGCAGATCCAGCACAATCAGATGGACATACAGGCAGCGATACACATAATGAACGTGATACCTGTCACTTCACTTGTACACATCACTGCCTGCATGCATGAGTTTGATAACACATTGATGCTGCGCCACACAATTGACATTCCGAAGTGTTGAGTGAATGTGTTGAATGCGCTGTTTCTGATGTGTTTTCTGATGTGTTCACTTTATAATGTAAAAGGTCTTCCCAGCAAAATCAATTCTGATGGCATGCAGGGAAGCAGCCCCTGCAGCTGACCATCAAGCCAGAAACTGCCCTAGTTCGGCCATTTGCTGTAGCTGCTGTGCTGCGAGGAATCCACTTTGACAGTGCACGATACAGCAGCTTCATTGATCTGCAAGATAAATTGCACGCAAACCTCTGCAGACAGCGCTCTCTGGTGGCCATTGGAACACATGATTTGGCAACATTAAAGGTGTGTCTCTCGGTCAACGTAGTGTATTTGATGTAAGGAAACTGCTTGCACACAATTAGCTCAGCATCGGATTGCCCTGTGTGGGGGGATGCCTCTGTGCCTTGAAACTGCTGCATGCAGCCTACAGGCAATGTGTACCATTTCACTGTGAAGTAAGAGTAATGTTGTGTACTCTGCATCCAAACTGTAGCAGAACTTAACGAGTAGGTAACCCCAAACGCATGAGCTTTGACGGTGTTCAGGGCTGAAAGCAGTTGCATGGTGCTCATATTGCAGGCCCCATTCACGTATGAAGCTTTGCCGCCTGAAAAAATCTACTTTGTGCCCCTGAAGCAGAAGAAGAGCTTCAACGCAAAGGAGCTGATGCAGGTATTCATGCCAACAGTTTGTCTCAGTTCTGTTGGGTTGGCTGGGGTTCATACAGTCTGGCTATCCTGTCTCACATGCTGGCACATCACTGCCTGAAGCAGCAAGTTGCACTGGATGCAGTTGCTCAGGCACAGTGTTAGGTTGCAACAGGGGCTGCCTTTGTCGCCCCAACTGCATCATGCCTCCTGAGGCAGCAAGGCAGCTCCTGCCTCCTGCTTCCAGGTCTGCTTCCAGACCTGCTATTGCTAGTGCCTTAGATATAAGGCACTAGCAATAGCACACACAACGTTGCTGCCTATGTCCATGCACAACATGTACGCTTTGCTCACGGTCTTCGAACATGTGTTCTGCAGTATTATCTGGACAATGACCCAAAGCTGAAGAAGTTTGTGCCCATCATCCATGACTCTGTGGTGTATCCAGTCATCCTGGATGCAAACAGGACAGTGTGCTCCATGCCACCTATCATCAATGGAGCTCATTCAGCGGTAAGTTCATATAGTTTGGGGCATGCACCGTGGTGCACAACATTTCCTCTTATGTGCAGTATCTGCAGCATTGCGTGATGTATTAAGCCTGCCCTCTTGACAGCATATATAGCAGGCAGCACTGCCTAGAGGACCCTGGGTAGATTCCTGAAGAAACATGTGTGCTGCATTATAACACGTAAGCACTCTGGTACGAGATGTGCAAACATTGTTTGCCAATAGTCTTTGCTGGGTTGCAGATCAACCTAGACACAAAGGACGTGTTCATAGAGATCACAGCCACTGACTTGACCAAGGCTCAGATAGTGCTGAACACGGTGTGTACCATGTTCTGTGAGTACTGCAGCACTCCCTTTGAGGTGGAGCCTGTGGAGGTCATCGACTCCTTTGGCCACAGGAAACGTAAGCTGTACAACCTGTCATGATGACTGTAGATTGATGCTCTGTGCAGTCAGCCTGCATCTGCTTGATCTGCAAGATGCCCTGTGATCATGAGCTGAGGAGGTTACCCACAGCAGACATTTCTTGCAAGACAAAGGCTTGGCTTCAGTGCCATGCAAGGGCGTATTGTGTCGCTGCATGCAATGCATAGCTATTGGCAGCAGAGATGATGTCTGCAGCATGCAACAGTGGCATGCTTGTAGCTATGCTGGCTAGATGCCATGGGGAATGTTAGTGGCCAAGCACCACATCATCGATCTCATTGTCTGCTGTATGCTGCAGTATACCCAGACCTATCGTCAAGAGAAATGGTGGTGCCTGAGGACCTGATTAACAAGGGTATTGGGGTGCAGCTGGAGACTGCCCAGATGGCAGACTTGCTGAGCAGGATGCAGCTGCAGGCAGAGGCGGTGCCCGGCTCCCAAGTGCGAGTGCTGGTGCCTCCAACTAGGAGCGATGTTCTGCATGCGTGCGATGTCATGGAGGTCAGTCTAGGCCCACATGCTGTTACTTTTTGATGTCAAGATGTACCCTGTAATGGGTTTGGATCAATTAAATCAGCCATCCCTGACAGCAACAATCATAACACAATTCCAGCTGGGTGCAGACCATGCAACAAGCAAACATGGTTCACAAGCCATCACAAGCTGTTTCTTACCATGCTCAATTAGTTTGGGGTGCCCACGGTACAGATCAAGTGGTGGCAGCAGTCGCAGCATGCAGCATCTGACTGTGCAATATATGCCAGCCTGCAATGCAGTATACAGCGCAGGTCAGACCGGTGGAACTCGTAGGGCACATCATTCCTGACTTGCTGCAAGGACGCATGCACTCACCTGAGAAAGCTGCCGATTTGCAGCACCTCAAAATTGGCTGCCAGCCTCTCTATATGAGTGGCATGATTGTATGACGTGGCACCTACAGCTGATATGCACAGGAACCTGGTCAATTTGGCAGCAATAGCCGCAATGATAGAGTTCTGCTGCAGGATGTTGCAATTGCATATGGGTACAACAACGTGGGCTTGAGTGTGCCAGCAACAGTCACAGTAGGCAAGGAGCTGCCCTTGAACCAACTAGTGGAGCTACTCAGGGTGGAGTGCGCTATGTGTGGATTCACTGAGATCCTAACCTGGGCACTTTGCTCGCGAGCAGAAAACTTTGAGCACTTGAGACGGCAAGATGATGGCAACACAGCTGTTAGTATAGGCAATCCAGCTACAGCAGAGTTTGAGGTCTGCAGAACCAGCTTGCTACAAGGTATGCCAGCAGGAAGTGCCAGCCATACTTGTTGTTTGCAGTTGTGCACATAATAATCTGACTGCTGGCGCTTTACTGATTGTGTCAGTGTAAGGCATGCACAGCTCAAAGCTGCTGCTGCCAATGCTGCTTGTGAGCATCACCAGCAAATTCTCTTATAGCCATACAAAAACAGCAGCACCAACAAGACTCTCCGCAGATTTTGTTGAAGCATGTTGAAGCATGAAATATGAACCGAACACCTTGCCTATGCATGCATTCTGATCCTGTTTGCAGGGGCTCTGAAGACTCTTGGAGCCAACAAGGATCTGGCATTGCCCATCAAGCTGTTTGAGCTGTCAGATGTTGTGTTGCTAGCGCCAGACAAGGAAGTTGGCTCTAAGAACCAGCGGCAGCTTGTGGCAGTGCACTGTAGCAAAGACTCAGGCTTTGAAGTTATTCACGGGCTGCTGAACAGGGTCATGGAGATTCTGGGCATACCTCTCAGACAAGGTATTATATGCTGTCACCAGTAACAGTCATCCTGCATCTGCAACCCCTTGCTGCTTGCTAGTATGCACATGATGTGAGGGCAAAGGCCATCCTAATACACCCACAGCCAACAAGGCACTCCTCAAGTCATTTCTGGCCAGCATGGCTTTTGCATGGTTGCTCCAGGCAGCAAAGCTTTGCGCCTAGGAACATCAAAGATACGAAGAATGGTACTGGGACATCCACAGCATGTTTTTGCAGGTAATGTGGGTCAGGAAGATCCCAACAACAGAAAGCTTGCAAGGCTATATCCAGATGGTGGGTACTGTTGGCTACCTTCTGATGAAACCCATGATGCCTACTTCTCTGGCCGGCAGGCAGATATATACCTCCAAGCCAGCAGTAGCAGCTCTTCCAGTCAGCAGGCTGAAATTCGAATAGGAAAGTTTGGTGTCATTCACCCAGAGGTCTTGTCCAAGTTTGACATCCCATTCCCAGTGTCAGCTGTTGAGCTAAATATAGAGCCATTCTGCTATGATCAGTTCTATCAGGCGCTGCCAACACACCTTGCCATGACAGATGACATGGACATGCAGACACTGCAGTAGTAGATTGGACGGTGCTAAATTTCGAATCTGCTTGGTGTTTGTGAAGCAAAACTCGACCTTGCTTCGATTGTAACCTTCGTAACTTGCAGAATGAAATGTTCACCTCAATGCATCACACAAGCAGTAAATTGTCAAGGCCCCAGGGCGAAGAAGTCTGACAGCAACCGCAAGCTGTCATAATGAGCCTTCCAAGACTCTGAGCTCAGTAAGGCATTGACATGATGACAGTACTGAGTGCACATACGCTACACAGTGCTGCATAACCACGTAACTGTTTGTGAATGCTGGATTTGTGCCGTCAACGAGAAAGCAGTCTTCATGTATGAGGACTGAGCACAGTGCAGCCCTGGTCAAAATTCCTTGTCTGCATCCTACAACAAAGGTATGTCTATGCTCACATGATGCAGGCTGCTCAATGCAGCGAACCTCACAACCATTCTGCTGGATGACTATCCTCGTCCATATGCATCCATGTTGCGGTAAAATCTGTCCATGAACGGTGAGATTGCTGCAGCCCTTGCAGCGTCAAGCTTACGTTCTGCGGGGACACTGATGTAGTCATTTACCTGCATAAACAATGATATGGTGACATAAGGTTGCGCTGCGATGGGTTTGACCAGTCAAATTGCTACTGTCAACATTGATCAACATACCAAATGGTGCCGCTGCTTGTGTTGGAGGGCTACCATCTGCAATCATCAAAATACCGTCATTGCTGTGCAAAGTGTCATTGAAGTGGTTGTTGAAATTGTGAATTATTGCCAAGACTGCTCACCTCCAGTTCTTCCCTGCCTTTGTAGATCAGGATGTCTACCACCTACATTCCCATGCTCACACATATCATCACCATCATCTGGTGCAATCGTGTGAAGCATGGATTGTGTAAAATGCCCTAGTGCTGACCTGTGGGTTTGTGACCTTGGAATGTTTCTGGAATTGCTCTGCTACATTACGCCTGAGATCCCTTACAGTGATCAGCTCATCTAGCTTGTAGTTGCTGACGGTCCAGGGCAGAATTCGACACACCTGTAAAACAGGCATGCAAGGTGATGCCCAGCTTCTATTGGAGCTATCTGATTGCTGGATAAACAAAACACTGTCACATTCAAGCGGTCAACAACACCTCGCGAAAAAAGTCCTTGGCTTTGCCTTCTGCGGTGGTTGAGGGCGCAGCAGGAGTGGCCAATCCTTTGCCAATCTTCGCTGCAAGACTGACGGTTGCCTTCACCATGCTGAGATGCTATCGCCTGTGCTACTGCATCGACTGACGTTTTCACGTCGAGTCTGTTGCCAGGTCACGATCGATTTCTCAATGTCATGAGTCTCAAGCTGGTCAAAGCATGCACCTTTTCTTCTTCTTGAGGGCCGGCTCTAAGCTTGCGAAACGTGCGCTCGAGACTGCAGTTAAGACCGCTTGGCCGACACATGCGATCGTTGCTGCATTGCGGGTTTGCTTGAACAAGCGTAGAGTAACAGGCTGCTGCATTGCTTCGTTGTCGCACGCACCGCATACTGGCGTGTCGATCATTCAAACCGAGTGTCGCGTTTCGCAGTCACCTCTTACTACGCCAAGGTTTCCCGCTCCTGCAGCGGACCTGCAGACCTCTCGCGCGTACCGATAGAGCTACAGTGATCAGCATGGTCGCAACGGCAACTACAACTCTACCGGGCGTTGCTCTTGATACCAAGCCTGTCGTTTTCACAGCACCACCGAAAGACAAAAAGCTATATCGGCGAATCACCCTGCCAAATGGGTTGCTTGCAATCTTGATAAGCGACCCAGAGATGGCCAACCAAGTCAGCGGCGGGTCTGAGTCAGACGTGGACATGTCTGAAGACGACAGCGGTAGTCAAGACGACGAGAAGGATGAGGTACAAGGCCTATCTTCACCGTCCAGCTGCATCTGGATAGCCCACAATTGCATGGACTGAGGCAGCAAATGTCTCTACAGGACAGTCAAAGCGAACAGGAAGGCAGTGTTGCACCAAGCGCTCTGGTCAAGAAGGCAGCAGCAGCTATGGCAGTAGGTGTTGGGAGCTTCAAGGATCCTGATCAACTCCAGGTCTGCAGCTTGCAAGCAGCATCCGGTCAGAATAGGTCAACACATCACCTGTGAAAATGGTCACATACATAGCAATCTTAGATATAGGCAATTAATTTGCATGTTCATTTGCTGGGTATCAGAGTGAGATTGTACAATGCAGGGATTGAGTCACTACTTGGAACACATGTTGTTCATGGGCAGCAAAAAGTATCCAGACGAAAATGAGTATGACTCGTACCTGACAAAGCATGGTGGATCTTCCAATGCTTTCACAGAGCTGGTAAGATCACTTCCTACGTGTACATAACATCAGTCCTGCTACACTGCTACATCCACTGTGCCATTGCCACAACTGAAAATGTTTGTGCCGACAGCTAAGGCTTCTCACAGGTCCATTGGAACCATGCAGGAATTCACCAACTACCACTTTGATGTCAAGCCAAATGCCTTGTATGGAGCTCTAGACAGATTCGCACAATTTTTCATTGACCCACTTTGCAAAGCCGATGCCCTGGAGCGAGAGGTCATGGCTGTAGACAATGAGTTCTCTGGTAAAGCACCTTCCACAGTCCCCCGATTGCAGCAACAGTCACACCTGATGTGCATGGCTAAATGAGTCTGGAAACATCTGTTCTTGATGCCAGGTCTGACAATGTGCTAACGCTTCCGTCCGGGCCCTCCGTCACTTACAGCTGCGTTACGTGTTATAGGAGTCCTACAGAGTGACGGCTGCCGTCTGTCACAGCTGCGGTGCCACACAGCCAAGTCTGGACACATCTACAACAAGTTCAGCTGGGGCAACCGGAAGAGCCTGTTTGATGAGCCCAAAGCCAGAGGTGTTGCTGTGAGAGATGAGCTTGTGCAGTACTACAGGTGCGCTTTCCTTATTTTGAACCTTGCTAGAATGTGCAACTTGGTGCACATATCTCCTGCTGTGCATCTCTTTTGGTAGGGTATATTGTTCACAAGAGGTGGTACATGAATCTTCAACCAAGGGACATAGCAACCAAAGCTTGGGGCCTGTGAGCCTGCAAAATATTTTCATCGGCGGTGTGCTATAACACTGTGCTGACAGCGCAGTCTAGCTGCTGCAACATCATACAAAAGTAGCAAGAATGACGTATTCTTGCATGTCGATAAACATGAACAACTGCATGATCGCGGTATCTGCACAAGGTATGGTACATGGTGAATGCCGCTCTGCAATGTCCCATTGAGTTACCAGGTCATTGACTACAGAGCAGTGCTCATGGTGTGCTTAACAGTACATCAGCAATGTCTGAGTGGCAAGAATGTGCTTGCTGTCTTGTCAATACATCAGCAATGTTCGAGTGGTATGAGTGTGCTTGCTGTCTAACAATTCATCAGCAATGTCTGACTGGTGTGAGTATGCTTGCTGTCTAACATTTCATCAGCAATGTCTGAGTGGTGTGAGTGTGCTTGCTGTCTGATAATTTATCAGCAATGTCTGAATCATGGGAGATAAAGGGTCAATTCGGATTCCTCTGGGAGCAGGCACAGCACCTGACCAACATACAGGCCAGCTGCATACCTCTGATGATTAGCTGCTGTGGTTCATCCCTCTGGGAGTTTTACTGTGTATCAGTTTCATCAATAGGATCCCGGCGTGTTGTGCATACATGTCTGAGTGGTGTGAGTGTGCAGGCAACAGTACAGTGCAGAGAGGATGAGCCTGGTGGTGCTTGGAGGACAGGAGCTAGATGAGCTGGAGCAGTGGGTCTCTGACCTCTTCTCTACGGTGCCAGCTGGCAAAGGAGCTCGCCCCACCTTCTTTGGGGCCGGCATGCCCTATCAGGTCCATCCACTCCCTTTTGGCTCTCGCCCTCGCCCTTGCCCTTGCCCTTGCCCTTGCCCTTGCCCTTGCCCTTGCCCTTGCCCTCCCCCCTCCCCCTCCCCCTCCCCCCTCCCCCCTCCTCCTCCCCCCTCCCCCTTCCCAGCTTTGCTCCTATACCTGCTTTGTCACATGACATGTGCTGTTAACATGGTAGGCTGAACCCCACCTGGATGCTCCTATGTTTGTTTTTTGGTTTGTGCTCTTTTGAGCTAGCATCAACCCAACATGTTACATGCGCTGCAAAAAGGTACCAGAGCTCTCTCAAACTGCTGACGCATGCTTTGAGGATATGTCTATCATTTTTGGCTTCATCAGCGTACTGCTCACAACAGTGCACTGAGTCCCCACACAATTGTGATGCAATTCAACATGCTCAGACACGTCGCTTGAAGCTTGACTGGATGCTTGCTCATTGTGTAGGGAGGTCATGTGACAATCTCACCATCAGTGAAGGAAGGTCATCAAGTCATGGCGCTGTTCCAGTTACCCAGCTTGACCAACCAATACCGCAGTAAAGCTGATGAGTACCTGTCTCACCTGGTAGGGCATGAGGGCAAGGGCTCTCTGCTCAGTGCCCTCAAAGACAAGGGCTGGGCCAGTGAGCTGAGTGCTGGTGTCGGGGAGTCTGGCTATGACAGGAACACTGCAGCTTATGTGTTTGAGGTGCATATCACCTTGACAGAGGCTGGTCTCAATGCTGAGCCAGGTATGCAGGCTCTGTCTAGTCAGCACTGCCTGACTCACCTGAAAGCAGGTCTTTACACTACTTGCCAATGTGGTCATGGAGCTACATGCCTAGGAGTATTCTACCATCATGGTAGATCACTTTGCTGCCAGCAGTCTGGCCTTTACACTGCTGTCGGGTCACTGTCGACGCTGCTGTTGTGTTTTTTACGCATCTCTGCTTGAATCGTAACACCCTCTACAGGCACCCTTGAAAAGGCATTTGAAGCACAGAAACCATGTTATGATTGTGTTGCTTCACGGTCTGTTGCAGCACAAGCCAACCTGAGCATCATCTTGGCCAACTAAGTCACCAATCCTATTGCATTTCAGAGAAGTTGCAGCTGTTGCATCCAAAGGTGGTGAATGATGCAGGGAATGGTTTGGCACCTATGGGGCTGCTCTTCCAGTTTCTGAACCTGCTGAGGGAAGCAGGCCCTCAGCAGTGGGTCTTTGATGAGCTGGCAAACATTGCCCAGATGCGATTCAAGTTTGCAGAGGAAGAGGATGCATGCGAGTATGCCCTAAGGCTGGCTGCAGACGCCCCATACTATGCCCCTGAGCACCTGCTCAATGGACACTACTTGTATGACCGATGGGATCCAAAGCTGGTAAGCCAATCTGTACTGCAGTGAAAGGGAATTTTACAAGCCTGGACTGTGGCACTTTCCTTTACACACCCAATGCTCAGGATAGGTGCATACATGAATGTGCAGTGAGCACCACCATGCATTGCAAGGCTGTCCTGGCATTGGAGCTTTCAAGACAGCTGTGGCATATGTGAGCGCGTGCTTCAAAGTGATAGCAATTCCAGCATCATGCCACTGGGCGACTGTTGAGATAGACACTGACTGCTGCATGTGGCATGCAGGTGAACCAGCTGCTAGATCAGATGACACCAAGCAATGTCCGCGTGGATGTGCAAACCAGCAGCTTCAGCAACATTCCTGACGGCCCTGTCCAGCAGGAGCCCTGGTTCGGGATGCCCTACATCAGCAGGCCAATCCCAGAGGAGATCCTGGCCCAGTGGGGATCAGCCTCTGTCCCCGCAGAGCTACAGCTGCCCCCACACAACAACTTCATCCCCACTGACTTTTCTCTGCGCAGTGATGACACTGCCACCGCCAGCACCAGCGGTGGGACTGCAGCAGACACACAGAGCCCCAGACGCACAACCAGAAGTCAGACAGCCCAGACAACACAAGAGCAACCAACAGGCACCAAAGCACGTGTGGGTCAGAAGCATTCCTTCAACGGCAGTGTCATCAGCAACAGCAGCAAGTCAGATTCTGAGCCTAGCAACAGTGTTTCAGCGACTCCGCCGGTCATGGTTTGCAATGAGCCTGGGTTGAGGTTGTGGCACAAGCTGGACCGGCAGTTTGAGACTCCAAAGGCTGCAGCATACTTCTGCATCTCTTCTGCGGCCATGTATGCAAGCCCAGCCGCTGCAGCTACCACACACCTTCTGCTGAAGCTTCTGGAAGATGCTCTGTGTGAGACTGCCTACTTGGCAGATGTGGCGGGACTCTCATATGACGTAAGCTTCAGCCATGTGACTTCTCTATGTTGCGACAACTGTGTCAGCGTCCGTCAAATTCCAACTGCCTGAGGCTGTTTACTGGGTCAATGGGAGTTACAGTCCAAATCACAGGTAGTAAAAGCTGTGTCTGCATCCTTGTGCCTGACCTGATCATCAAATTTTGCCTCAACAGCAAGCCATGCAAAGGAGCCAACCCAAGGCTGGTTCGGTGGCAGTTGGTTGACAGGACATGCAGAGCAGTGTGCAGCAAGCTGGAAAGACTGTGTTGTTGATGACAATCATGATCAAGTAGCCATGTCTGTCTGTCTGTCAGCATCACAGCCGCATAGTCGGTCACAGCCATGATCAAATACCCATGTCTATCTGTGCGCATCACACCCGCATTGCTGGTTACAGCCATGATCAAATACTCATGTCTGTCAGTGTGCGCCATGCCCTTATTGTTGATACAGATGTGGCCTGAAGGCCTGGCAGGCATTGAAATCAAGGTGGACGGCTTCAGCCATAAGCTGCCACTTCTGGTGAACTACATCTTCCAGCAGCTGGTCACTCTCAAGGTGCAGCCCGACAGGTTTGAGAGGCTCCGAGAGGGCCTGGTGAGACGCTACAAGAATGCCAACTTCAAGCCTGACAAGCATGCGACTTACCTGAGACTGTACGCGATCAAGCAGAAGATGTGGCCTGTGGAAGTTGTGCAGGCACAGCTGGAATCTCTCACACAATCAGCTGTGCAAGGCAAGCCCTCATCTTCCTGTCACCCTGGCAGCCTTACACCAGCCTGACTCTTTGTTACTAGTGGAGATTGAGGTTGCAGTTTTGAGGACAATGGTTCAGGCAGCAGCTTGTCTGCTTGAATGTCTCCTGACTCTCGGTAACTTTCATATCATAGATCTCGTTATTCCGAGTGCACTACTCCTGTTGCTTGGTCGCTTCGTAATGGCAGCATGGTGTTTTATCAGCTCTGCATCATGGCAGCATGGAATATGGCAAGCCCTGTCAGCCCATGCAGGTCAGAAGTACCACAAATTGTTGCGCACAGTGTTCGTTGAGTTGAAAGATATCAACACATGGAGGACGAGATTTAACACATGGAGGGACGAGATTTAGCCTGCTTGCATCTAGCTCATCATGAGCCAGAAGCGCAAGTACACTATCACTAAAATTACTACTGCTACTACTACTATCATTTTCATTATCATCATCATCATTATAACTATTAACAGTATGACTATTAACAGTATCACCAGTCTTGTTACTGTTGTTATTGCAACAACGATTGTTGCCATCATCAATATTGTCCTTGTATGTTTGTGCTGCAGATGCACTGCCTGGGTTGCTGTCTGAAGTGTGTGTGGAGGCGCTGCTGCATGGCAACTTGACCAGCCAAGAAGCCTTGGCCCTGGGTCACCAGGTCCAGACCACACTACAAGCGAAGCCTACAGATGCTGACAGCAGACCCAGAGATCGTGTGCTGCAACTGCCACCTGGCAAGAGCCTCTGCCACAGGTAAGATAAGAATTATGTTTCATGATATGGTGTGAGTGATTTCGAGACATGTGCTCCTGGTGCATACATAACTCATACGCACAATCAAAAGAAAAGACTACGCCTTTTGGTTTCAATTTAATGAGAAGCCAAGTATCATACAGGGCTGCCCAGGCTCTGCCACAGGTACTGTCTTCTTCTGCACCCCATTGGCAACAGCCAGATGTTCAAGTTCATATGTTTGATGGTCTTGGTTGTTCCCTCCTGAGGGTCTGATAGGGCACGTCAACAACCCCTTAGGGCTCACTCCAAGGTTCTGGTATCCCAGGAAAGCGTTGGCTCTCAGATGTGCCAGATGTGCATCTGATCAGAGACCTTTGCCACCTTTGCGTCAGCAGTGCACGTTGACCGACAAGTTTTGACGTCTGGCACAGTGCTCTTGCCACTGCTTCTGTGGAGATGAAACATCCTCCCAATGTAGAAACGCGCTTTAGCATTCCCCAGCCTTTTCTGAGTTTGAGGTTCTGGTGTAGGGACAATGTTCCTGAATTAAAATAAACGTTTTGGGATTGAAGACAGCTGTTGCACTGTTGCATTCATTCATAACCAAACGCCGTGACTGAAGTTTTACATATTGCTGTTTGAGAGCATAACACTTGCTGATTTGTGGGCTCTGAATTTGTTTCCTTTGCAGCAATGACACACAGCATATTGCTATGCTGCCTGAGACACACAACATCTGATGTAGACACAAGTCCACTTAGTGCATAGCATGTACTTTTGTTCGTCACCCTGCCAAGCTCCCTCTCTTTGTAACCATGAGCCCTGACTAATTGCAGTGACCAAGGTCAGGTACAGCAAAAAAGGATCGGCAAAGAAAGATCAGGCTTGATGCTGTAAGGCACCGAACCCAAACCGTCAATGACAAGACTTCAGCACCTGTGAGCATCAAGCCAATATCCTGTGACTAGCTAGATCTTGCTTGTACTCACCGTCTCCCAACAACAAGCTTGGCTTTGTTTGCACGCTTGCATGAGACAGCAGGCAAAGCGTGCAGGGTGAAGACGAAGAATCCAGAGGAGGGCAACAGCGTTGTGGAGCTGTATGTGCAAGTGGGGACTGACGATCTGAGCAAGAGGAGCCTTTTGGACATGGTAGATCAGGTACACCCAATCCCTGCTCTTCCCCCTTCCCTGCTACACGTGCTCCTGATGAGGTGAAGTGGTCCATCAAGTTTGACTTGTACTTGTCAAAACCACAGTTCTACACGTTTTGCATTCTCTGTGCACCAGCAACTGCACTGAACCCCAATCCCTGTTTGCCCCTCTTTCCCCTTCCCTGTCACAAGTGCACATTGCTTCTGACTATGTGAAGTGGTCTATCAAGTTTTATTTGTGCTAGTCAGAACCACACTTTTGCACCTTTTGCATTCTCTGTGCAACAGCAACTGCACTGAATGGCTGCACCAACACGCACTACAGCACTGGGTCTAGCTTACGTCATGTGGCAAAGCACTGTTGATTCTTGATTTTGCTTGCAACTGTTGCAACAAGTTTCATCATACTGTTCTGACAAACTGGTGAAATTCAGATTCAACATGGTTTTTCTCACAGCATGTTGATGGTGTGCAACATTGAGGTTGTACAAACAATACATGACAATGCACCAGCTGACTTTCTGGCTTGCAGATTTTGCGGGAGCCGTGCTATGACACTCTGCGCACAAAGCAGCAGCTCGGCTACTCTGTCCACAGTGGCGTGCGACTCACCCATGGCGTCCTGGGTTTTGCAGTCTGTGTTGTCTCAGGTACAGCTTACCCTGGCAATTCATAGTGTTAGTTGTTCCCTCCTGAGGGCATTGTTACAAACGTTGACAACCCCAAGGACCTACTCCTGCAGGGGGATTGGCTTTCCCTAGTGTCAGTCTAGTTGTTGCGATTCCTCAGCTGTTGTCTGCAAACCAGCTGGCAATGGTGTTGTATGTCTCTTTCATACCTGCACACCCTAAGCGCTCTTGCTGCTACTTGACAAGAAACCAAAGTATCAGCACAGCTTTTTGCATATCATTTGGACACTGGCACATGCAGGTACTCACGGACCCAGTGCACTGCAAGAGCGCATTGAGGGCTTCTTGAGTAGCTCGACAAGCCTGCTAGCTGATCTGACAGCAGAAGACTTTGAGAGGCATCGCCAGGCCCTCATCGCGGCAAAGCTTCAACAAAACCACAGCCTGCTGGAGGAATCTGACAGACACTGGGAGCAAATTCAATCTCGCAGGTGAGCTTCGTGCTCTGATGCAACCATCTCTCATTGAGTCAGTATAAGTGCACTACTGCTGGTGTTTGCTGTCTGTCCAATTGTTGCAGCATATGCAACGCAGAGATGCACTCCACGCCTCAATGCAAGCAGGCACTTGCAATGGGAGGGGGTGGTGTCTATGTGCTAGCCAGACACAGGTGGCTGTTGTGCAGGTATAACTTCACAGTACGGCAGCAGGAGGTTGAGCAACTCAAGGCAATCACCCTTGAGCAAATCAAGGAGTTCTACATGCAGTGCATACCTCAATCTGCTGAGGGTCGGCGCTGTCTAGCAGTGCATGTTGTCAGCAACAGTCACGCTGAGGAAACAGTTGAGCCAAGCATAGAAGACCTGGACAGATTCAAAGAAGATCTGCAGTTGTGCGCATTGCCTTTCAGTCCAAGCCCCGCTGATTGACATGGAGACCAGCCAATTGATCGTACATAACATGTCATGCACTCAAAGCGCTTTGCAGCAACTGATGCAGTGCCACGAGGTCTCCTGAATCGACGTTGAGGATCAGGTTGCAGTCATGCAATGCCAGTTTTTTAGCTTGCTGTTGCATGTTCAAAGTACGCATAGAGCAGATACTATCTGTAGTACATAACACTAATTGTGCAGTACTAGTAATGCATTACGCATTGTGCATGGGTTAGCGAATGGTACTGGCGCATCCAAAAGTCTTCCAGGGCCTTTCTTGACATGTTTGCTGGAACAGATCATTCTTTGTCTTTGTGCAAAACAAGTCTCACATAACTGCCTAGCACACTGGGTTGGTCCAGAGCCAGAAAAGCTGCTTTTGAACATGAAGCCTGATGACAAAGGTGGCTGTACTGCTGACGTATGTGACTGTATGAGTGGCAGTCAAACAGAAGATGGTGTTCATCTTCAACATGCATAGAAGACAGACCCTGTCCTCCCTGCTACAGTAACGTGCGTGCGTGCGTGCGTGCGTGCGTGCGTGCGACTGCTTGCCGAGGCAGACTGCTTGCTGAGGCCACCGCAACTGATGGCCGGCTGCTACTTGTCGTTTGCCACTTCTCCGAGAAGACCTTGCCCCTCATCAACACATGACCACGTGTGCACGTTTCGCCGACCAGTGTCGCTTGAATCAGGCAACGCGTCTGCAAAATGGCTATAGAAAGATTTGCCAGAAGCGTGACGTCACAAAGACGACTGGCCTGCCACAGTTTCGACTGTAATCAGGTCTGCGTCAGCTTTGATCTGGTCACGTGCCGCACATATCCTTAGACGCTGCATGGTTCGCAGTGTTATACGGGCTTGCTTATCAGACCATATTGCAGGGTCTATATTTCGGCCAACAAAGCCTGGTACACAGCTCTACAAGCCTGAGACGAGATCTGACTGAAGGAACACCTAGCAAAGACCCCCCTGTGTCAGGCTTCCAAAAGCTGGAGAACAACTTGACCAATCTAGTTGTTGGAGGCAACCAGAGCGGTAATGATCCAAAGGGTAATGGCAATATTGATAGGTGAGGTTGTCAGCACGTGCAGTCATGCTATCTTTTCTGACCTTTGGTAGACTTGCAGCAGCATACCGCTGATCTGTACATGCCAACCAAGCAACTACCGCAATTTGCAAAAGCAGATCTTGTGGAAGTGACCATAGGTATTTGCTTTGTGCAGAAGTCTGAGCATGGCTCACTTTGCAAGCAAAGCAGAGCTGGAGGCCTTCTTGGGCAGGCTTGACCCAGATTATGGTCAGTATGCATCTGCAGTATGGCAGAATGGCTTCAGGACAGCACATCAACTTGCAAATGCTGACAAGGAAGACCTGGTAGCAGCTGGGGTCACTTCAGCAATACATGCCACAGACATAAACGCGAGAGCAGGGCCTCAAGGTTAGCTTCTGGCAACAGTCAGTTGTATCTGTGGCTTGACATTCCACTACCATCTCTGCACATCCCCAATCTTACATGATTTGCAATCGTTCAATCGACAACACGGCTAAATAGCGCAGACCCTGAGCTGACATCTGCAACAATTAGCGCAGCCTTGCCTGAGCATCTCAAGCTTGTATCGACAATGCTTCCGATTGCACTTTGTCGAGCCATGTCTGTAAGTTTTGTGTCATTGCTGTCCAGCATGGGTTTGCTTCTGTGTGGATGCACAAGACCCTCCTACTCACCTTCATGTGTGGCTGTCAAGATATGACTCACCGCAATGCAGGTCCCCTTGCATCGTCTCCTGCTCTTGGTCTGGATCTTTTGTCTCTTCAAAGGTAAGCAGCTTTGCACTTGTCAAGCCGTATGCCAGACATGGTTGCCAAGATTGCTGAAGCCCATGAGTCTCAAGCTGCTTGTCTAAAGTTGTCTGGTTGCGTCCAGTGTATCTTTTGAGGATGTTGTGCGGGAAGTACGAAAGCTCCTACCTCCAGCATCAATACAGGAAGGTTGGCGTGAGCCAGACTACCCCTACACAGCCAATTCTGTGGACGACATCATCAGCGAGGTAGCTTTGACTTGTGGTGCCTGCGCAAACTGAAATGTTTAATTCATGTTCATTCCAAATCTTTGCGAAGGGGCTCTACAAAGTCTGTCATGGACAGGTTGAGAACTTGAAATGGGACATCTGCACTCCACCTGAATTCCTCTTGAAAAGCGTGGCATTCCATCTTATTACAGGCGGTTCTGGATCTGGTATGCTTCCAATTCACCAAGTATGGTCCACTTCAGCATGTTGCTTTGCAACGCACAGTCTGCAGCTAGTCGGACACATCAGAAATGCTGGACATGCATTACATTCAATTAGCAAGCCCTGGTGGAAGGAATCCAATAGCTTCTATGTTGTTACTGTGGCAGTGCCACCATTGATACTCTTCTTGAATTTTGAGCTTGTTTTTTGATGTAGGTAAGACAAGAATGGGGTTTGAGATCCGTCGCTTGCTTCGTGATCAGAGGCTTCAAGAACTTGACAAGAGGAAGCAAGGACAGAAATTTGATCCAGTCTGGGCATCAGGTGCACTACTTGCCGTGTCAAACTTTACCGTATGTTGCATGCCTCTCATCTTCATCTTTGCAGCTTGCTGTGCATAGAGCAGCATGCTTCTGAATTCGGCCATAGTTTGGTCGTTGTTGACTTGATCCACATCTGATGTTGACCTAGCCTTGCTGGCTAGTCCATGCACAGGAAATGCATGTCAGCGAGTCTGAGACAACTGTGGCGCATCTCCTGTACAGGGGCATCATACAAGGTCAGCTTCAGTGGGGATGGCCATGCTCTCACACCTCGAGATGAAGTGCTGTCACCTAGTTGCATGCTGGGTGTCCGAATTGCAGCTGGTGCCATCTTTAAATGTTCTGCTCGGGGAATGATGCAGCTTCCAGACCAAGTCCTGCAGCAATTTACTTTGGAAGCTGTCATGGGGTATTTAGCCACACAGCAGCGGGAGTCTCTCAATCTTGATGCTGACTCCGTTGTTTTGCAACTTATTTCTGTGGATGAGCTGCAGCTAGCATCTAGGCAAGCACAGCTGCATCACCTCAACATTGATGCTGGTTTTCCGAACTCAATGGTGGACGTGCTGGGTGAATGGATGACAGCAGGTGCGCCTCTCATGTCTTGTTGGTTGCTTAGCAGCTGCAACCAGACCTCAAGTTTGTTGTGGCTGTTCTATAGGTTCAGGCAAGTATATTGGCATCTGTGTTCTGATGGGGACCGGGCTTCAAAATGCTGAAATTGGTCTTTCACATTACAGACAACTCTCTAGGACAGTAAATCGTCTGTCCCTTGAACAGGTTACCAGTTTGTTGATTGGTGATCTTTCTAGTAAGAGAGCTGCATCTGTGCAGTCTCTGACAACTCTATTTCAATATCCCATCATAGCCACTCAGCTCAGGTTGTTGGTAGGCTTGCCAGGTTTCTTGGACATGGCTGCTGGTTGCTTGGGTACTGTTTTGCGTCAAAGCTTCCCTGCTTCCAGGGAGGAACGCAAGTAAGATGTTCTAAGCTACATCCTCAGATTCCAACAAACAATTGCGTGTATCATTGTGCCAGGCTTACACAGCATTCTAACTTGCACATTGCATGCAGACTTGTGGCTGGCAGCATTTCCCAATACATCAGCAATGACTTGGCCACCAGACTGCATGATGACTTTGGTAATATTGGCCCAGAAGTGCTTGTCAAGCTGCTCATGCTCTCGTTCTCGGGAGTGGTACTTGATATGAGGTAAGAAGCTTCACCTGATTTCCTGACTTTTGGAATCTCCACCTCTGCAATCAGAGGTTGAACATACTAAAACCAGCTTGCACTCCCCAGGGATACATTTCTGACTGATGGTGTGGGCCTCAGCCATGCAAGCACGGCCAGCGGCATCATCTGGACCATGCCTGTTGGGGACCGTGTGCAAGTACTTTTACAACCTGTTGTCCAGCATGCAGCCGTTCGCTACTGTCAGCACACGGTAAGCGGGCCTGCAACACCTCAGCGTTGCCTACAGCACAGCATGTCACCCACCTCTGCTTTCACTTGCATGTAGTGTCTTGAAGTATAGACCTCACTATAGACCTCACAACTGAAAGTAGAGATGATCACTACTATATGCTTTCTGTCACAGGCAGTCATTAAGGTGCCGGAACTGCGGCCCCTACTGGCAGCCATGAGGCAGGCGTTGCCATTTCCTTTCAACAGCGATTTGGCTGGAGATTCATTTGAGCGTCTGGTTGCAGTCAGTCTGTGTTGTAGAATCCGCTTGCTGTTCCAGAAAATTGCATCACCGGTAAGTCATGCCTTATCATGTCTACTTCACACAGTGCAGCAAGGCAGCAGTGAGGTGCACAGTGACTTCAGAAGGCCTGCCACATTTCTGTTGCCTTGGTCATGGCAGACAAAGCCAGACTGCACATATTGGCAGTGTCCAACCTGCTTGCCCATGTAATAATAGCTGCCTCTGGCCTAGTGCAACATCTACATAACGCCTGTCTGCTCAGGTACCTGACGAGTACAGTACATGGGCTGAGATCTTCCCAGGTGCACACTACTCAGACGCCAGGCATGAGGATGAGCTGCGTCTCATGCTGATGGTGCCAGCACAAGATTACAAGCAAAAATTCAAAGGTGGGGTAGCATGCCTATCTCTTTCACAGCAAGGGTACCATTGTACACTGTGGTGGCAAGCAGTCCACTGACAGAGTGTGCCGCTGGCTGTCTCTGTTTTCCTAATCTCCCTAGAGAAACTGTATAGCATGCTGACTCAAGCCTCCGGTCACCACAGCTCATTCCAGAAAGGCATTCCTTGTCTCTGGCAAGATTGGCTCCAATTGTGCTGTGCAATTTGCAATGCAGGCGAGCATCACACATCCACTTTGCTTTGGTCCTTGGCCTTGAATCACTTGTTTGGGCAGACCTGATTAGAGCGTCGTAACACACAGACATGCAGAGTTGCGAGCGTGCACCTCATTGTGTATTGTGAGATGATCGCACAGCACTATGCAATTTGAAAGACTTATGGTATTGGCTGTGACACGCATTTTGCATCACCACTTGTGATTCTTGCAGCTGCACATACACTCCATTTGAATTCGAATGGAGCGTGTGGCTCATAGCTGATCATCATTATGGTGGAACAGGAGTTCTGTCTGGAAGAGGGGCATCAGTGACAGCTACAGTCCCAGTTTGCCACAGTGTGAATGGCACATGGTGCAGGTATCCCCAATCCAAAAGCATCTGTAGCTGTCAAAGGGCAGAGGGAGGCTATAGTAATCGTGCCTGGCTCAGACGAGCTCATCACGCAGCCCGACGGCATTGTGGATGTTCCAGATTGGATGGCGATGGGATTCTTGGTGCACATGAATGCCAAACACGGTGGCAAGGCCCCTGTAGGAGACCTCAGGTTTGTCATTGATACCAAGCAAGGTGTTCGTCAGCTGGTTATCATTCAATGCAACAAGCATGCTGGCAATGGCACTGTGCGCCCTGCTCAGATTGCCAATGCCTATGATGACCTCCAGGAATGCGTCAGCAGGTGCATACAACACACTGTGCAACAACCTATTGCATGTCCCTTGGTGCTGACAAGCGAGTCGCCTTGTGTGCTAGACGCGACATAGCAGCACTTGATCTTGCCTATTTTTGTGTGAGCACTGCTGCCTGACACTATAATTTTGAGCCCACAATTTTGTCTTTGCTGCGCCCTCAAAGTCCATGAGGTGGCTGCAGCAATTTGGGGCCGCCTTGAGGCTATGTTTACATACAGGTGGAATCAGGCTGAGCCAGATCGCAACCTGCAGCTTGTCTTTGTTTGGGTCACGACGGGGCGACTGGGGCCGAAGGCTCTCAACTTGATCTTTACAAGGCCAGGTTTAATTCTTGTGGGGCGCCAAGCTACGCAAAGGTGTGCCACCGTGCGCAAGCGTTCAAGGTCGGCAAAGGCACCACCAAAAGCTGTGTTCAAGATGGAGCATGATCTGCCGGCAAAAAGCATTTGCTCAGATCAGTTGCCAAGGCAGCAAGATTGAATGCTGGAAGGAGGAGGCTGTTCAAAGCTGCAAGGGTTGGACTAATTGTCAATTTTGGATGCTGCCACTCCTTTTTGTGCTGACGCTGCTGTTGAAAAATGCCAAAATCATTATGTGCACAAAACATTGAAAGGACTGGAAATCACATCCTGCTACTGACACAATGCTCTTCAGTGTCAGTGTAACATGTCCTTTGTCTGCAGCGGTCTGCTTTGTGCCGGCTGCAGCTTCAGTAGCTGATGTGACTGACTCAAATCTGATGACTACACAGTACATAGCGCTAGCAAGTGGCACAGTGTGTGCAACCAGGCTGCAGCACATTACCAAGCTATTCACTCATGTACAGCCAATCAGCAGGGCAACGCAAGAAATGCAGCTGCAGCAGGTAGAAAAGAAAGGCACCCTAGACACCCAGAAAACAAGCGTTTGGCTCTCAAGCCTCTCTGGCTAAACAGAAATTTCAAGGCAAAGAGAGTCCGTCAGCTTAGGCAGAGCAGCAGGATTGCACCTGGTCTTCAGGTGTGTTTGCATCAGCACCATGTGCAAGAAGCTCCTTCACGATGGCCACATGGCCCTCACGTGCTGCCTGGATCAGGCCTGCGTCGCCCTGCAGAGCACACATCGCACTTTGACAATCATGATGCACATCTTCAGCATCTCACATTGCTGGGAAGATAACACTGCAGTAAGTTGGGGGTTGGCAGATCTTTCAATTCAGCTCACATGCAGTTTGCATTGCAAGCGGCAGACAGGATGTTTTGTGCTTGAGTGCATATGACCTGATATGTTTACAGTCCGATTCTATGGCGTTGTGCTGGTGGGTGGTGAAAGGAGCAAGCAGATGTGACGCAGAGCTGACCTGGTGGATCATGCACTGTAGGGAGAGCTGCACGTGAATACTCATGAGTGGGGTGCACAAACATGTGGGCGATGTTGCACTGTGCAGCATGTTGATGCAGCATGTCAATACAGCTCGCTACATTTTGTAGCAAGCATAGCACATTGCTATGTTACCTGATTGTCAATGCCAGTTTGGTGAGCAAGCAGGCATCTGACAGATCCCAAGTGCCCCTCCTTACAGGCTATCAGCAGCGCGGTGTTGCCCTGCAGGGTGAATACGCTTTGCATGCTGCCATTGACCTGAAAGATGTTGGAATTAAAAGCCCAAAAGGTGTACAAAGCCGCTAACAAAGTATCAATACCATGCAGTAAGCAATCTGCAAAGTTGTGGGAGTGAAAGCTGTTCAGCTGTTGCAAATTTACATGTGTTTGTTTTGGTCAATCATGACTGCAAGCAATGATGCGCTTGGCGTACTGTGCCTGTGAACATTCCTGCACAAAGCCGCAAATCTTGCCACAGGGCTATTTGCCTCAAGGGCTCTTGACCAAGGGCCTTGTGTCGCACCTTGTCTGTCAATTTGGCAATGACATCACAGTTGTAGGAGAGGGCCACCTGCATGACCTCTACCAAGCCTACTTTGGCTGCACTGAACAATGCCTTTTGAGCCTGCATTGCGAGCACACATCAGGGAAGATCTGCCACTGGAAGCTACGGCGCTGTCACTGTTACACATTGCAACATGGCAACAGACAGATGCACAGTCAGACAGGGGCCAGCATGGTGCTCAGGCAGTTCTGATGGTTGTCAGCGCTGGGAAAGCGTGATGTTGACTGATGTCAAGACAGGGGTGGTTGCAACTCGGTCCTTCAGTACATCCAATGTTGGCACGCATGAGCAGCGAGCAATCACCAGATATTTGAGAACCTCTCCATCCTGAGTCTTGTTCAGCAGAAGCTTCATGACTTCTGGGCTCACCACTGTAAACTTCATTGCAGTGATGCCCTGAGCAGCATCTGACATGTCAACAAGAAGGGCTGAGAGCCTAAGCATGCATGTGAATGGTGCCCTGCGGGCTGTAGCAAACAACGCTAGGCCTGTGAAAGGGAACTGCGAGGAGCAGCAGGATTTGCAGTGCCGTGTTGTGTACCTTTTGTCTAAGCAAAGCTCAGTGAAAAGTTGAGGCTGAACAGTCAAGCCAGGCTGGAACAAAGCAGCTCAGGCAACACCAATCCTTAAACAAATCACATCAAGCTAACAAGTGGCATGGTATGGGTCTTTGCGACAGCCCAATACATGCTGTGTAGAGGCTTGAACATATTGTAGATTGCAAATGATCATGCCATAGCATGAAATAACCTAAACCCCTGTAAACTGAGAGTCAGTTGCCCTGTTTGAATTAGGTGATGCACTGCTTGCATCCACTTAGTGATTGTTTAGTCACGCCCCGATGTTGCTGCTAAGAGCCACCTTGTTCGGAAGCACCTTGTGCCTGTTGAGCCTCTGCGCAACTTGGTAGTGACACGCCCAGCTCCTGTGGGAGTTGAGTGGAGTAATCACGTCTGGGACCCGTTCTTGCCGGTCTTCCTTGTCAACAGACAGGCTGCACTTTCGGCAAGCAGCCTGTCCTTGCTGAAAAATATGTGCACGCCTTCGGTTTGCGTGCTGTGGGTGTTACTCCTGAATGCAATGTCTGCTTGAGAGATCAGTGTGCAATTATGGGAGGCACACAGACTCTTTGTCACCATTGTTGTGCCATAGGTTTGTCAGGTCTCTCAGGCGGGCGCTTGCCTTATCAGTGAGTCCGTTGACTCTGACCGTAGCAGCAGCATGTTCCATCGATGCATAAGGTGCCTACCTGGGCCATAAGGTGCATAGCAAGGTTTGGAGTTTGTCCAGCACTTGCCAAACCTTACAAAGTGTCTTGCTGTCTCATCTGTTCCTGAGCGAATGTGTACATTGCCTTGGTACACACTACCAACAATGCAGCCGCACTCATTGCAGCTTGTATGTTTCACCATAAGCTTCACCATAAAGTTGCTGCATACAGGTGTAGAAAGCGTAGCACAACTTAGGGTATGCTAGCCATGGCGAGTATTGAAGAGGCTCTGAAAAGTGCTGGTGCTGGAGCTGATCTGCAGACCATTCTCCAAGTGCTGGAGGACAAATCTGTTGGCTTCAAACGCCACGAAGCTGCTGCTGGTCCCTTTGCAAACATGGACACAACGATGTTGACTGGCCTAACAATGTCGACTGGCCTCAACGTAAGAATGCTTAGCGCCATCAAGGGGGCGCAGCGGCGGCAGCAGCAACAAGATTAGCCTCTCAGCACTTAATTGCACGTCACACTGTCAATGCATTGTACACGCAAAAGATATCCCCTTCACCTAGCATTTGAGCAATCATTGCAGACTGTCAGCCTCTTTTATGGCTCAGGTCCAGCCTGATAAGCTTTTTGCAGTGTGTCAGTGTTCTGGTCACACAGTCTTCAACAGTTATGCAGCCTCCAGCAGGCCCTTTTTTTGCATGTATTGTTTGTAGCGTAATCCTGGTAATGAGAGGGATGTGCTTCTCTGCACTAGAGCTGCGTTTTGAGGCAGCATTCCACGTAGATCTGACCATGTCTTGTGCACTATGCATGCTTTGTGTTCGAAGGTTTCAAAGCTCTCAAGACCCTTCACTACACTCATACTCATAACATCTCTGCTGGCTTCAGATTTCCTATTGACTATTGCAGGCTCTTTCCTGGATGAGCGGCTCAACAGGGTAGTGGCTAACACTGATAAGATGGTGGCTGCACTTCCGGCTTTGCTGGTAGCTTCCGACCCATTCCAGTCAGTTTCCAGTGTCAGCAATGCTGAGGGCAAGATGACAGCTTATGATTTCAAAGCACGATTACTTCTATACTACTTCAATCAACCTTGTCCCAGGCTGCCTCCTGGTCTAGCTCAAGGCCAGCCTCTGCCAAGCTTCCGCATGCAATGCATGATCTCCAAGCTCTGGTTGGACCGCGAGATTGTTGTAGCAGCCCACATAGTGCCAAATAGTTCAAATTCAGCCAGAGTAAGCTTTGCGCTGACTTGGAAGTTTAAACTACGAGATATGTAGTGTTCACTGTGTTTCCAGTGGGGCGACTGTGTTTTGGGTATCGACAATGTTTGGGATGAGCGCAATGGTCTGCTTTGGGCAGAGCCCTTTGAAAAGGTAACACAAGAGGCGTCACAATAGACTGTTTAGTGGGTCGCCATATGTCATGTACCCGTCTTGTTACAGGCGTATCATGCTCATGAGATAGCAGTGATGTATCAATCAAGCTCAGGGACCTTCAAGTTCCGGGTCCTCACTGACAAGCTCATGAGCAAAAGATTGTCTGACTATGGCAAAAGCCAGGATGCAAAGTAAGGGTACCATTGTACGCTGATCAGTCATAGCAAGTATTGTAGTGCAGTCGATTGGTATTTGACTTGTGCAGGAACAATGTTGATCTCCAGCAACACACCTTTGCAGATTATGATGATACTGATCTACTCATGCCATCCGGCAACATGCCATTTCGACGTGCACTTGCGGTGCATGCAGCATACTCAGCAATGGCACAGAGGCATAAGCTGCGCTTAACCTGTACAGAAGCTGACTTTGACATACTGAGTAAACATAAGGACATAGGTACCACCCAAGCCTGGGTAGCCCTGCAGACTGAGCTTGTTCTACCCGAGGTTGTTCTATCCACTTGACACCACAGTGATGTTTGAGAAGCCATACACAATGAGTTGAGACAACACTGCTTTTCTTGGTCCCGCCATTGAGCGTAGCTTGCCCTTGTTTCTGAGGATTATCACATTGCTTAATGGCTGAATGCACAGCTGTCATCGTATGAACATCAGAATGCTGTCACCGATGAGCATCGACTAGATATGCATTCTGTTTGGACTAATTAGGTTGCTGCAATCATATCAATATCTCGTTGGGTTGTCCATGCAGCAATGCAGCAGCATTCATGGAAGGCACCTTGTTCTTTGTGGCAACAATGTGTTCCCAAAGCGTACGGCATTTGCACGCGCCTGTTGTAGCAGACTCTCCAGCAGATATTGAGCAACAGCGAATCACTTGCAATGCCGTTTATGGCAGCCATAATATGGCTCTTATATTTAGCCTGTAGACAGTGCACTAGCAGAATAAGTCCTTTCAGCACTGATATTATGCATGGCGGTGAGCAAATCACAGAGGGCATGGTGACACAAACGCCTCCCTTCTGGGCTTTATGGGGGGTGTCACATAATGTTCCTAAATTTGGCACTTCGAGACAAGGCTGCGGTCACTTACGGTCGCCAGACCGCTGCAGACACCCTCAAGACCGGGATTTTACCAGATTCTGCCAGCCAACACAGGTTCCATCCATCGTGCAATCTAAATCTAAGAGTGGTTTCGGTGCAAGATTGACGTAGCTGAGTGTCCACAGTGATCACAGTGATCACCACAGTGATCTGCTCCGTCAGATTTAGAATTTCCACCTAACTCGTGTATCCAGCAGCATGTGCATATGCGCTCGGTGTTTCGATCTTGCGGTGTCCTTCCCTGTGTCGTAATCAGTCGCACAGATGCCAAGCAACCTCTTGCGCGATAAGATCAACCAGCCTGTAAATGCTGCTTCAGTAGAACAGACAGACTTTGATGTCGCTCGAGGAGTGTACGCACAGCTGCGTCAAGGAGTCGAGCCTAAGTCGCTTCTTGACCTTGTGGATGACGCAATATGCGCAACTTCAGGCAAGGGCAGGTCCCGAATAACTATACAACTTACTTTGATGACACTAAGCTCACGCAAGTCCGGATGTGCAGGCCCGATTTTGCATCTCTGCAAATCCAAGCTACAGCTGTATCAGACAATCGAATTTTGGAAAAGAAACACACTCAACGAGGTCGAAGCCTTGGGAACCTTGCACACCACACAGCTGAGCAAAGATTTGCGCACTATGTTTCTGTCAGCAGCAGCCACCTCAAGGCAAGGGGCTGAAAAGCATGGATCCCTACTGTGTGGCATCTTTTACGCCAGGCTTTCACAGGCCATCATGCCACCTGTTCTGCCACTGACCATGCATATGCCACGGCAACTGGAGGAGCTGTCAGATCCTTCATTTGAGCTTGTGGATCAGGTACTGCAGCCTATACCAGGCTCACAGTTTTGCCAAAGACCTTCCTCGCAGGCACATGTGCATGTCTGGCAAAGGGAAGAAAGTGTTGTGCACATGCAGAAGAAGCACCTTTGTGACTTTGAGCAATTGCCATCACACAAAAGCACAGATCACCTGAAGATGTTGCTAAGACATGAAATCGAGAAAGCATGGGATGCAAGCAAGCATCAAAGGTCTGAAGGAAACCTGGTAAGGTTTTTCAATTCAAGGGATGTTGCTCAGAAGCTGCAGGAAGCAGGACTGCTGGATAGAGGTCGTCAACAGGCCCTGAGCAGTTTGATGCAAGCATTTCACGTCGAGGTATGTCACAACAAATGCCACATTTCATGTCCATTGGGATCTCGCCTGGTGTTGCTGTGCACCCCTCTGTCCTGTGTGGTAAGCCTAGCCTGTCTTGCATGCTGACATAGCACTCTCCTCTGTGATTCTGAAGGATGCAGGCCTTGGCAAGCACCAGAAGCACGCACATGACCCAGAGATGCACCAGTATCAGCATAAAATATCCGCCCCAAGACACGTGCATGCAGCTATGCACAAACTGCACCTGCGTGCATCAAAAGCAAACTCGTTGGCAGCAGAGGAGCAGATGAAACTGGCTCATCAGGTGGTTCCACAGCTCCTGCAAAGATTCTTGGCTCGAGTCACAAGCTTGAGTGTGCACAAGCGCCGGCTTTGCCATGTGCTCAACATAATCTGCTTGTTTGCACAGGTTGTGAGCTTTGTGCTGGATGAAATGAAGAAGGGTCAGGTATGCCATCTGACTGTGCCTCATAGCTCATAGCACTGAACAATCTCACATTTCCAGGCTTTGCTACTGCCTGTCCTTATTCCAGCGCCGCACCATATTTTGCTACAGAACTTCAGCCTGTGGGTACCATGCAGTGTTAGCAAGCGTTGAAGCACATGCTTTGTACTCTTCTGACTGTTGGAGCAAAACCAGGAAACAAGCTTGGTTGCTTGCTGCAGTATTAGCAAGCGTGGAAGCATGTGCTTTGCACTCTTCTGACTGTTGAAGCAAGAACAGGAAACAAGCTTGGTTGCTTGCAGTGTTCGAAGGACTGTTTAGCTTGCCTGCAACATCTCTCCAAGGTGTCTCTGGAAGCAGTAGCTGAAATGCACAAGAAGGGGTCTCAGCACACAGTCTGCTCAGAACAAGAGGTACAAGCATTCGTGTATTCTCAACCTCTCACTGGCCATGACATCAACCACTGCTCATAGCATGCCCATCTACTGCTTGCATAGAACGCCTCTGCCAAGTTTGGTCAACACTGCAATGGCTGCAAATGCGAGTTCAGGAGCTTGCCTGTCATGCTGCTGCTGCAATAGCTGCAAATGCAAATTCAGGAGCTTGCCTGTCATGCTGCTGTGAGCTGCGCTGCTGCCTGCCTGCCTGCCTGCTGTGAGCTGTGCTACCTGCCTGCCTGCCTGCCTGCCTGCCTGCCTGCCTGTCTGCTGTGAGTTGCACTGCTGTCCTGTGATGCTGCTGTGAGCTGCACTGCAATGCAGGCACAAGCCATGATGACATTGATCCCTGCAGCAGGCCAAGTCACTCGACATGCCTGGCTGCCTAATGATGGTACTGACAGTTTCCTCACATGGCCAGCGCTGACAGAAGAGCTCAATGAAGAGATGCCAAACAAGGTGAGGTTTTGTACTGCATATCTTCTGTGGGTCTGTGGCCTGCTTGGCTGAGACTCTTGCTCCCCAAAAGTAAACTTCACAAAGCACAGGTGGCCCCATGTCCAGCAAGACAGCATGGCTTACGACAGTGCCCTCTGTTGAGCAATAGGTGAGTCATTTGGAGGAAAAGGCAAGTATTGTCAACAAGCTCAAATACATAATGGCATGTGTGCAGTTGTACATTGAGACAGAATCTAGGCCAGCTGCTTTGCGATGCAGAGCACATCTGCATCACATTGACATTCATAACAGCAGCTGCACCTTATCATCTGATCATTATTGAAAACAGGCTCAAAACCTTCCTGCTTCCTTTTTTGGAAGCGTAAGCATCAAATGGCAGATCTGACATATCTGGGTTCCAATGCTGACTGGCTGCATTGCAGGCAACCGATGGGCAATGGGTCAGGTGGCCTGGCCAAGCACCACCTCAGCTGCTCCCTGTTGCGTCTGTTGCCAGTGTTGCAAAGCTTCTGAAGAAACCTCCCCTTGGATATAGTCCAACGCAACTGGATGCCCTTCCTGTTGCTGTGTACCATGATCTGACTGACTGTCTGAAAGTGCACGACTACAGGACTTCAAGGTGATTCTGCTCTTAACGCATATCCGCTGAACATCTGCACACAGCAGAGACACCCAGCATGCTATAGGTCCTGAGATTCACACAGGCTTACTGGCTGTTCTCTGCCTCTATGCTTGAGCGTTGTGGCGCATCAGCACCAGTCAACTGGGTGGCTTGGGTGGCTCACTGCTTTACTGTCCACCTTCGCTGGCTGATTCTGGCCCCAGTTGTGCTCTGCAGGGCTACGCACGTCGGGCCATTGTTGGATGCACGCAATAATCTGCAACAAGCAACGCAGATGATGTATGACGTTACTCCAGCGGGTGAGCCTGCACAGCTGCTAGACCTTTTCTGAACAGGCAGTAGCATACACAATGTTTTGTTCTGCTTTGGCACAGCATTCGACAATTGTTGAAATTGCCTAGGAGAGTAATATTCAGTGAACATTGTTCTACCTGCCTCTGTGTCCTGCACCCAAATCTGACAGTATGGACTGTCATACTGATGGTGCGTGGCCTAGCGCTGTCAAAATGCAGCTTGTGAGCAGTCAACTGGTGTTGTGTTCTGCATTCTGCAGAATCTAACTGCTGTCGGTATTAGACCTAAGCAAGCAAATTTGTTGCTGGTGCAGTGGTTGCTGGCTTTGGCACATCATTCCAAGACTACTTGGAACATGTAGTGCCTGGGAACTATGGCTTGGCAGACACCCTGAGTTTGTCACAGGTCAGTGTCTCCCTCAACTGTAGCGCTGCATTGAGATACCTGCGTGAGGGACTTTTGATGCTGACACTGAACACTTTTGTTGTCGTGTAAAGTGCGCAACATGCTGGCACTCTGTCATTATTAGTCAGCACGTGCATTGGCCAACAGACAATAAAGACCCAGTGCAGAATGGCTTCATTGGTTTGCATCTAAATTGGTGCTGTCACTGCTTGCCAGACTTGTCCCGCATGTACCTAGCTCATCATGTGCTGGAAAGCGACTTTATTATCGTTATTATTGTTGTTATTATTATTAATATTTCCATTATCATTATTCTCATTATCATATTATTGTTATTATTATCACTGCTTGCCAGGCTAGTTTGCTGTCTGGTGACGGCTTTGACCGACTGATGGGGAGCCGCGGCCAGCTGATTGTCAGCCTGGCTGAGCACCTGGAAAAGCCCTCTGTTGCTCCAAGCCCTGACAGGTTCCTGGCGACTACCATTGCGGCGCTGCACTCAATTAACGCGGCACCAATATATAGACTAGAGGTGAGGTCTCACAGCTGTGTCAGCAGTTCTTCAATGCACAGTTGCACTGTAATCACATCAAAGCTGAACAAGCCAAGGCAAGTGTGTGTGTCTGTGTCTGTGTGTGTGTCTGTGTGTGTGAGACTGTCTCAATGATATCGCCAATCAGTATTATTTGTTACATCTGCAGTCAAGGATAGAAGGGCGGAGCATGTGCACTGCAGACATCATGGCAGATTGCAAATCTGCTGGCAAGCTTGTCAGCATGGCCACGGACTGTGACAAGCCCATCATATACAGCTTCACTGCACAGCATGACCCAGGCCCTTATTACAGCTCTGATGTTGTTGATACCTGGTGGGCATTGGCCAGGCAAAAGCATCAAATTATGCCGGTGAGGTTCTGATTAGATATGCTGCAATTTGGGGCTGAAACACCCATGCATGTTAGTTTGTCCTCAATTCTGGCACGCATGTCAAACGTTAGAAACAACTAGAACATTTGCTGTTGCATACGTATTGCATAATACCATACTGCAAAATGTACTTGTGTACAATGTTTGACATGTGTATACACCATATGTACACACCATAGTTATACACTATATGCATGTAATCACTTAATATGATCAGCAATTGTCGCACATGATGGGTTAGACCATTGCATGGTGTTACGCCAGCTCTGCTGAATGTCACGCTGTGAGTCTTGGATGAAAGAAATCTGCTGGAACCACTTCCCGTTGCCCCAGCATATCCACATCCTTTTGCTTGCATCATTTGTATCCCGCTCTTGCATGATCACGTAGCACTTGATGCTGCCGTTGCGCAAGGCTGCCCTGGCAGAGATCGTGGCTGCAGTCAAGCTACTGGTGCGCTGCCAGCAATTCAGCGTCGGCATGGCAATGGCAGTAAGTAGCCAAATCAGGCACCACCTGGGCCCAGCATTGGACTGGCGACACTCTGATGGGAGAGTTTACTTGGAGCATGCAGCGCTGCTGCAGCTAGAACCACTACAGGAGCTGCTGAACTTCCTGTGGACTCATCTGAGCTCAAAAATGCAGCTGCTAGAGCCATACATCAGGGCACATCAACTGCTGTGCACTCCGGTCAGTCAGCACCCTGACGGCATTGACCTTGCGTGTTCTTCTGCAAAGCTGCATGCTTGTTGGTCCTGACTGTCTCTCCACAGCAGCTGAAGGCAGCCCAGTTGAATCTATATGATTCAAGCCTGACACACCAGGATGATGATTACAATACATGTCTCACTGTGCAAGCAGAGACAGGTTGCTTGCATGTGCTGCAGAGTCTGGACACACCTTTGTCCGCTCTGGAAGTCCATCCAGACGGTACCGTGCAATATAATCTGCACTGTCTGCAAGAGCTAAGCACTCACTCCCCTTCTGCTCAGACGTCTGGCTCAGGGCAGGAGTCAGATTCCAGGGTACTGGTGAGCCCTGTCTAATTGCAGCATATCAATTTGTGATTGCAGTGATTGAGAGGTCCAACTCCTCGTGACACCCACATCATGTCAACATGACCACCTGACACATGTGCATCTGCAATTCCGCAAACACTTTGAGCTACAAGGGAACCTGTAGCTACTGAGCTAGCAACAATTGAGATCAGTGTCAAAGAATTGACAAGCCAATAGTGACAGGATCAAGCCTTTGCAAGGCTTGTAACAGTTTACCTCTTGTCTACGCGTTCTTGTCAGCATGTTTGGGCCCGTATTAACGTTGATGTACAATACTGACATGTGGGTTTCTTCTGCAGCCAGGTGTCCATCATCATGTACTCCAGATGCTCATGCGCCACCTTTTCAGGCCTGACCATGATTCACAGTCATCAGCCGAAGCACACCACCCTCTGGACAATGGTTTCTTGGAGTCTCATAAAATTCACATGAAAAATGCTGTCCTGCGTGTAAGTGTTGCAAACTATGCCATTGCGAGTGCTATTTTGAATATTGTTGTTGACACATGCCATCTGCATTTCAGCCTCTTGGCCAAATTGACATATGGCAGAGTCCAAATTGTTATGATGACAGTGAAGCAGAGGCTTGAACCTCCCAAACTGTACAGATCTGATACAGGAGCAGAGTCTGTTGCGCTTTTTTGCTGACAAGGGTGCTTGAGTGTCCAGGGATGCAACGTGGGGCAGGTAATATGGAAGTACTGTGAACAGGACGCACTCGCTCAAGATGCTCTGGATGTGATGTTGAGCATGAGTCCCGGTTTGATGGTAAGTTGATAGCCCCAGAGACAGCCATCCTCACATGCAGCTTATGTGCCTGGTGGCACTAGTTTCCCAGAAGTTGCTGACACTGTGCCATGCTGTGCAGTCCAGCACACGTGGCTGGAGGAAAGCTGTGGCCCTTTGCACTCATGCTATAGTTGGTAGGTTAGATGCCTCCTGCAGTTTGTGCCTCTTTAATGCTTGCTGTACTTGGTCTGTCTCTAATGCCTGCTATGGTTGGTACCTTTTTGATGCCTGCTGTAGCTGATAAGTTTGTGATTTCTGCTGTACTAGGTAGGTTCTATGATAGCTGTTGTCAGACGGGTGCAAAACAGGGTGGAAATAGACCAGTCCCAACAATGTGTTGCGCATATGTGATAAGCTTTGCACCTGCAGGCTTGGCACAACATACCTGCGAAATGCAGAAGGCTCATGTACAAATCATGCAGCGAGAGCTAAAGAATGAGAAGGACAAACTGGAAGGTATCAGGACTGCTTGCCAAAGGTATGCTGTTTTCCTCTGCACTTGGATACTCTCCTCACAGCGCAAAGATACCCTTGACAAGTCAAAATTGTGTGGTTGTGACGTAGCTTTATGGAAGAAAGCTCAGATTGCGCAGCGATGGCTCAAGATCCCAGTCAATTGGAAGAACCCATCCACGACAGCTTCACACTGAATGCATGGGTGAGCCTGTGCATTTGTGGCACATATTGTTATTGACGCTGCTTGTTACTTCTCACCAGGCAACATCATCACACCAGCTCAATCAAACTTCGACGTGCAGACCGCTTGTGAAGACAGGCTCACTGAGATTCAAGAACACCAAGAAACGCTGCATGAATATGGTGCAGACCTAGAACGCGCCAATCTTGCTGCAGGTCAGCACCTGTCAACAACACTGGTTGCACACTGCGTCTGCTTCTCTGCCGTGTAACATGAGGGCCTGAGTTTCAGACAGCCTGCCTGCTGTGTTTGCTTTCCTCATGCTGCCATGCACCACTGAGCTGCGCCATTGCATCAAAGAGAGCCTGCCCGTTATGTTTGCTTTTGTCATGCTGCCACGCATCAGTGAGAGCCCCTGTGTAATAGCAGAGCCTGCCTGCTGCGTTCCGCCCATGCCTGCCAAAGCAAGATAGCCGGTCTCAACAACGCAGCCATTGCTGTCTGCAGATGACATGTGCCAAGCCATGGTTGACGCAGCTGGAGGAGGCTACGGGTAATCTGGTCAAACTGCTTGCTGCTGCTTGCCGTGCACATATGCAGCAGCCTGAAGACAGCAACCAGTTGCTTTTGTATAAGCACTGTGCTCCTTGAGAGTGACAGGCTGTGATGGCAGCTTATCTTGCACTGAAAGACCTTGTTGAGCTGTATCTTCCGTCTCACTTGGCCCCTTTGCAGTAGCACCCATCAGAAATGATTCTGTCCTCATCTGGATTCAGTGTGAGCACAATGCAACACCTGAGAAAGATCTGAGTTGACGCAGTCCACATTTGCTGCTACACTCAACGCTGCTTGCTTACACTCCTCATGAATGCAGGGATGGCAGTGACAATATTGGGGCTGCTGCAAGTGCAGCTCTCAGAGCCATTCGTGGGGAAGCATCACCTTGCTACCAGTCGCTCATTGTGCGCTTGGATGCGGCAGCACTCGCGCACATGTTCTTTCAAAAGTAGGTTCTGAGTACCTGTGCTGTCAGGCGTGGTTACAGCACCCAAAGCATGGCTTGACTGTCAACACCTTCTATACATAGGGTTGTATCTTCTGCCATGGCCTGCTGTACAGGTTGATTGAGACCTGCATAGCACATGAGGTCAGTCTCGCATTTGGCCATCATTGATTGGCATCACAATTAGCTGGAACGCCTGTAAATTATTATTATTATTATTATTATTATTGGCATCACAGGGACTACCTAGTAGTGCTCATTTGCTGGTCTGCAGACCCTGCATCAGGTGTATGCGTGATTGAGGGGCAGGACTGTCTGCTTTGGACAGACAAGACTTGTCCTGCACCAAAGTAGCTCATCACGAGCTGGAAAGCGTTTAATTATTACTACTATTCTCATTAATATTATCATTATCATTATCGTTATCATCATTATTACTGTCTGCTTTGCAGGGCAGCGAGGAACAGCTGCCATCATCTTGAAACAGCCCTCCTGGAGGCTCATTCAACTGTGCTGAAGCATGAACTCATTCAGAAGGCTCAAGAGCACCATGGTAATCAGCTGATGGTGCACAAGCATGCTGTTGTAATATCTGTGCCAAGCAAAGCGCCTTCCACCCACCTGTGGAAGCGCTTCTTAGAGTGGCTCCTCAGCTGTATAGTGGTCATTGCAGACCAGTTCAGGAGCAGGGCTGCAGATCAGATGATGCAGGAACTGGTTGATGCAGAAAACAAGCCTCATGCCAAGAAGAAGTCCAAGAAGAAGAAGAAAAAGAAGCAGGTACTCTGTGGATATGCTTAATCTGCTGTTGAACTGGTGTGACATGGATTATAAATGTCTGTTTCATTTCTTGATGAAGCATTGTGCAATAGGACAATTGGCTTTAGCTGGCCCCTGCGACCATGTAATGTTTGACTGATTATTGCTTTGATGATTAGTAGCTGTCTGCATCACGCAGATGATGGGGGCTTATGCATATGCTACTGATTCGCAGGCTACCAAACAGAGCGATAATGAGCAGCAGCAAGAAGCAAAGCTTCACGAGGAGCTGCTGGAGCAACAAGCCAAAGACACAGTGGAACATGATGATGACAGCGAGCTGGTACTCAACATAGACAGCTGCTGTACACGGTCCCAGCTACAATGCTTTTGCGTCTTGACAGCGCGCATATGCTTGAGGATGCATCTGTTCTTGTTTTCTTAAGTTGTAATGTGCTTACGCAGGAGTGTATGGAGGACTCATCAGGAGGTCTTGGCATGCCTTGTGTATACCCAGAGCGTGATACAATCAGCAGGTAAGCGTATGATGATATGCTAGAAGGCGTACCTCCGTTGAAACTGTCTATGCAGCTGACCATGACTTGAACAAGCATGCAGCTTTGATGGCCAATGTTTTGGCACTCTCATGGCATCAGCAGCCTCAACTCGACTGCAGCTTTCTAACACGTGCTTGTCAGCTTTGCCATCAGCATGTCCTCATGTGTCAGCAATAGTTCATTGTCTGTTTCCAAACTCCTTACCAGCCTTACTCAGACCACAATTTTGTGTTACACATGATGCAGGGCTGCTCAAGATTCAGTTTCTTCCAAAGCCACTGGAATAGGAAACATGTGGACGCAGTCACACCCCATGAGCTTGACAGATCAGTCATGGAGCAAAGTTGATAGGAAGAAAGAGCGCAGAAATAAAGCGCTTCTCTCACAGCCTGAGAGTCAGCTGTCTCACTTTCAGCCCATGCTACAGTCATTGCAGAACGGTGATGCATTCACCCCAGCTTCTGCACCTCATGATTGGCCCATCCAGTCTGAAAGGAGCCGTTGGTCCCCTTCAGAAGCTTCCTTGCCACCTGTTATCTGCCCTGTTCAAGAGGTCCCTACTGCCCTTCAATCTCCAGTTCACGAGTACCTACCAGAAAGTGCTGCTCAATCAGCTCCACCTGATGAGCAAGTCCGGCTGCTACCCAATGAACTTGAAAAGATGTCATTTCAGCATAACAGAGCCATCTACACACAGAGTAACAGCATGGCCGGACCGTCTCCTGGACCCAAGACATACCAGCCTCAGATGCACAGCAGCACAGGCTGCAACCCAGCAGGTCCTCTGGCAGCAGACAGAGCAGAGCTGCAGCAGCAGCCAAACAGCAGCAGTCCCGCACAAGAGATGGCGCACAGACATTCATTTAACAGCATGCCGTCACAGCAGTCCTACGCTCCAGCAAGTCCTGCTGCCACAGCTGGGCATTGGGATGCAGGACTCAAGTCTGGTCAGGGGTCATCAGCTCTTTCTGCAGGTGGGCCAGCTACACAGCAGCCTCTCCTTGCTGCTTCTAAACAGCTTTACACCTGCCTTGCTGGGTTAACGTTGTTGCGCAAGCATGCAATTCTTGTCATATCTTGGCACATGCGTATTGATGCTCTGAGACATCATGTGTTTCAGATGGATCTGACACATGTGATTGTGTGAGCAAACTGATTGGTAGGCCTGTTGTCACAGGGCCATGGGCTGAGAGACACCGTCACAAGCAGGAACTGACGTGGCAGAGGCCAGATGAGAGTCGGTCCAATCCTGACCTAGAGATGGCCTTACAGGTGATCTTTGTTGAGCACCGCCCGTAGCAACAGCTGCGCAGTGCAGTTAGTGAGACCTGAGCATGACTAGCAGCCAAGGGTGATATCAACCAAGCCTGTGAGGCTGAAGTCTCTAAATCTGTTGCAGTGCTGCTCTGCACCTGCAACGCAAGAATTGTTTAGGCCTTGCTTGTAAAGCATGCATGATCACAGGAGCTCAATGTGCAAACAAAAGTCTGCTGGCATGTAGCATGTCTTCAGTGCTGTTTTGTGTCTATGTCTGAGCATGTTCAGCTGCATGCAGGCGAGCTTCGCAGGTGGAGGACAGGCACCTGCAGCTCAGGTGCATGGCATTGCCAGGCAGGCAACCTCACAGCAGCCCTGCCAGCCAGCAAGCAGCGCTCAGCGACCAGCAGGACTGCACAATGCCACTGGAGAGTACAATTGCTTCCTGAATGTCATTGTCCAGTGCCTCTGGCACTGCACCTGCTTCCGCACAGCAGTCATGGCATGGCCCACAGACGTTTTTCAGGTGAAACCTTGTCCATACAACCAGCACACATGTCTTCATCGTTGCTGCCTTCTAGGATGTGTAGCCTTGCAGAACGCGCAGTACTTGCGCAGCACCTGATCGCCTAGTGGCTTGTATTTGCAGCCTTGAGTGTTGTGCTTGCCATAGTAGTTTAGTATCACACCCATCTAGGTCTGCGTACACTCCTGCGTCTTTCTGGAGTGATTTGCGAGCTGGGAAGCTACTTTGCCCACATGGCAAAGGTCAGTCAGTCAATTCTGACTTGCATCATTGCAGGAGCACAAGGTTGCTTCAGCTCTGAAGAATCTGTTTGGACAGCTTTGCTACAAAGAACAGAGTCAAAACCCCCACCAGCCAGTGGACCCCAACCCCCTGCGTCATGCTTTGGCTGGCTTGCCAGGAGCCAGGTTTCAAGTCGGTCAGTGCAACATCACACACTCATGACATGCACTGAGCATATCAGGAGGCCAAGTCTGTGTTCTGCATTTGCTCAGTGGACATGTAGCCTACTAGAACCCTTGCTACATGATCCTTGAGCCCTTGCAATGTGCAGGCAACAACAGGCGCTTTTCAGCACTCAAATCCTAGCAACAAACAGGATAGCTGGTGCTGTATGCACGATGACGAACATGATGCAGAATGGGGTGGTGCAGGTGAGATGAGTGACGCTGGAGAGGTGGTGATGGCCCTGTATGACCAGCTGGCCCCCGTGGCAGCGAAGGCCAACCAGCCTGGCCTGCTAGACCACATCTTTGGCCTGCATGTCAAGGTGTGACTCATCACTTGTACATGTCAGAGTGACTATCTCACGAGCTGTTCTGGTACAGCAAGGCTGTCCATTGCAGTGTTGTTGCAAAACAAACTCTATCTGCCTCTGTGCATGGGGAAGCTGATGCTGGCAATGCAAAGAGAGGATTCAAGCTTTTGCTGTATACAGAAATGCATGCTACCCTTTCACAAATCATGCCATGCCTCGGCATCTGCTGTCACACTGATTCTTTGGTGCGAGCTTGGCCCCATGCATTGTCTAGGACACCCTGGCTACTGTAAGCTCTGTGATGCTGTAAGTAGACCTGCAGAACTTTCTGAGACTTTGCAGGAAGAGGTGTACTGCTGTAAATGCTCTGCTACATCGCATGAGCATGAATATGTCCAGTGCTTCTATGTTGTGATGGCCGCTGGCATTGCCAATCAAGAGATGCTCAAGCCTGGCCAGCCTTTGGGCTACACCCTCAGAGAAATAGAGGCTCAAAGCCTGAAGTCATGTGATGATGAAAATGGTATGCACATTCTTCTTTTCTGCAACTGCTGCGACAGCAAGAAAATGGTTCTCTTGCTGTCTTTTTGTGAACATTCTTTTGCTCAACAGTCTGCAAACATGCTGGCCTGCATGCACGTCACAATCAAGCCCATAATACTTGTGACGTCGTGTCCATGATGCAAGTGCGAAACCTGTCCCCACATGCAGGCGGGTGTGGGGTCAGGAACCGTGTGCAGCACTGCCTGGTGTCTCAGCCACCCAAGGTCTTCACAATGCAGTTGGCCTGGCAGACTGACAATGAGTCCAAGCAGCACATAAAAGCTGCCATGCTGGGTATCAGAGAGGTACAGTCCTCAAAGCAATTGGCTCTGCCTTATCAGCTATCACGTGTTCTAGGTCATGCTTGGCTGCATGCCTTGCAAACTTGCTATGCTTACATCATTGTGCTTTGCAGCTGTCGGGGCTTGTGATCTAATTTGCAGTCGTACTGCTTACTTTCAAGGCTGTGACAAACACCGAGCTGAAAGTAGCTAGTGACTTTATAGGTGCTAGACTTGGCAGACATGTATCTGGGGATTGAGCATGGAGCCTTCGTGTACCATATACGTAGTATGGTGTGCTACTATGGCCAACACTACATGGCATATGTCCTGCTGAGTGACAGCCTCTGGTATATGTTTGATGATGCTAGAATCCTACAGATTGGACAATGGGCTGATGTGGTTACAAAGTGTAATCTGGGCAGAACTCAACCGTCTATTTTATTTTTTGAACAGGGTGGTTCTTTGCAAATTCAGGCTTGATGGTCAGACTTTGGGTTGGCGCGCTCATTTAGTGCTGTAAAGCTTTTCAAGTGTCAAGGCGCCATGAACTGTCTTTGCCTGCACAGACTGTTGGGTACTTATCAGCAGGCACAAAGCGCAAGTGTCACTGATTTTCGAACCACACTGTCAGTGTTGCTTCACTGGACTAAATGTGCTTTTCTTGCTTTGATATTTACAAGAATTTGATCATATTCTGTTCGCTGCACTGCAGTTGTACCAGGCGCGGTATTGCTACCAGGAGTACCAGTGATTTCACACGAGAGTTTGGCGAACACGCAGTAGCTCATGACTGCATGACTTCTGGTGAACGTGATACCAGACAAACTTGATTGCCAAGATTCAGCAAAGACTGCAGCATAGAGCTGATGATGGACGGTGACAGAAGGGTGTGAAAGCATGGCCTGCTCGAACACCCTGCCCTGGTAGATCAATAATCTATCTTGCAAGCCCAGCAAGCTTTGCTGTAATACACAGTGATCACTGAATTTCATGATCGGAGATACAGCATGTTGTTTTACTATTCAGTACTGCCTAGATCAGCCCGTTTTAGTTGAACTGTGGATTTGTGGCCTTTCAAAGTCTCTGAGGTGCTTTTGATGCCAGTTCTTCACTAGGAAACCTGACCGACCTGCAGCTATGTCTGCTGAAGTGCACAGATTCTGTCTGCAGATTGAGTCAGATGCAGGTCAAGAGACCCCATGGGTCAACAGATTCTGAAGCATTGTCTCAAGTGGCACACACACACACACACACA
>JAABUP010000566.1_pt1 | contig 80716 bp, 79 predicted proteins | sample 5559201 | NCBI WGS metagenome assembly JAABUP01 (sample SAMN10711887, study PRJNA513373) | rock metagenome | isolation source: Antarctica rocks | place: Antarctica
AATAAGGAGGCTTTGCGGGGGATTTCAGTCCTATTCTGACCTAGCGCCGGAACTTGCCGTGTCACGTGACGCTGCTTAGTCAGCCCACACAAAAGTCATGCTGTCGATGCAGACTCTGCATCCTAGTTAGAATAATAAGAGTCGTTCTATAGAGGTCATTATATCAACGACTCGACGTCTTTCTGTTCAACACTATCTGATTTTTTACGGCACCCCTATATTTTTTGGTGGGGTGTGTGCTCGCTACGATTCTGGCATACATTTTCGAAATCCACTGTATTAACTGCAACTACGCGAGTATCGACATCTTCAACAACCCCGTCAAATAAGTATCCTCATGCAGAGCACACCGTTCTGCAACATTCGTGGATTTTCTTGTATAAGCTGCATTGGTGTGAGCTTGGTGAGCTCTGCATGAGCTCACATACAAAGCATATGCTGACGGATCTGGTTGGAACACAGATTGATGGACTAATACATTAATCAACATGGCAATCCAGCTGTCCATCTTCTCTACAACCAAGTCTAATCGTGAAAAGCATTTTGTATGATGTACGAACTGTCACACTCGGCTCATTCCATAACATTGAACGCCTCGCTGTCATACCTTGCTGTCAGAACGATGCGCCATTATGGTGTTCCTTCCTGGTTCTGCTCTTTCCTGAAGAAACACCTTAGCTGCCATGAGAAATCATGTCTATCAAGTGCTTTCCCTTCGAGTTTCTTCAGTAGATCAACATCCCGCAACATATACTTGCTTCCCATAAGTTACACTCCTTACTTCGGATCATTCGTTCGAGCGAAATTTCTCCTTGGCCTCTATTAATTTCACCATTCTTCTTGTTTGCATTACTACTGACCTAGAATCTTCACGCTGCTTGAGAAGGGTAACAGCGTAAAGAACTGTACCGGCACGGCCTGCGACGCATTCAAACCTGAATGGCCCAGGTATGCCCCCAGATTATCTGGGCAACACAACAGTAGCGGCTTACAATAACCCAGGCGGTCTTTGTGACCTAACGGACAAGACCCAGAGACAGAACTCTTCTGCGATACTGTCTACGCCGAAGAGGCCTTGCACGGAAAAGCAGCACCCTTCGTCAAGAACCGCACGGAGCGGCTACCTTGCCAAAGCTTCCACAAACTTAGACGCGTCTGAACATTTCACAGTGTACCACTATCAAGCCATATTTATGATAAGATGCTAGGCGAAGAACAGGGTTCGACTTCAAGGCAGACTTTAAGGAAGCGCAAGCCTGGAATGAACCCGTCCACTCCAGATTCATCAAAATCCAGTCTCTGTTTCAGAAAGCGCAGAGTTAGGTGGAAACTCGCAGCGAAGGATAAGTGTTCCTTGTTGATGGATCCGCCTGCTTTTAAGTCCGCAAGCTCGAGGAATCCGTGTCGCCATCAAAGCCCCTGGCTTACTCGAGAGATTAGCGTATTACGATCAGCAGTGAAGTCAATGGTCTTTGATACAATTATAGAGTTGGCTTTGCAAGAGTGTTCTGCGCATGGACAAGACGAGAATGTTCGACAACCCCCGTTCACTGAGATTGGGAGTGATGACTTTATCCCGGCCCGCAAGCCAAGCAGGAAACGCAAAGATATATCGCGCTCAAGCACTTTCAGTTCTGGGAAGAGACGCAAGCCTTGTATGTTCCATCAAACGCGAAGTGCTTCATTCCAGCATAGCCTGAACCCTAAATCAAAGCGAACCGCGAGCACACAATTCATGACGCGCGTTGATGGACAGGATGTACTGAGGGAATGGGATGGGGGAGACGTTGCTGATGCGGACTGTCAGATGCTAGCATCGATGTCTAAACATCGTCAGTCGGAGTACGAGCTTGACAACGCTCTCTGCGTAACCAAGCAGCAACAGCAAGGCTTTCTAGACAGATATATTCAGGCACATAATGAGACACTATATACCACGGATCCAGCGCAAACCCTCTTTGTGGATCCTTCGGCAACAAAGGAAGGGTATGGTTTTCTCCAGATCCCTGATCAGTCCTTGGAGGCTCTCAGGGCAACTATTGGCGCCGTGCACGCAGCAAGCTCGAATACATGCAATACCCCAAACAATGAGGCATCGACAATATCTCGCGCCCAGACGACGACAGCAAGTGACGGACTTGCAGCGTATAATGGAAATTCTGTGAGCGCCCAAGCCGCAGCGTCAGGGAGTGGTGATGGCGCAGATGACCCGAACGATCCCAATAGACTTCGCAAACCACTCCGACTACACGAGACTGAAACATCGTGTGAGAGAACTAAGCTTGGAGCAAACGTCGGTGCCGACGATGATAAGGGTACTGACATGCAGCTCGAAAGAGACTGCAAATCGAGCGACGGGGAGGATTGCGATGGAACAAAGCTTGGAAAAGGAAGAAGTCGCAGTTGGTCCAACAATGACAACTGGAGGACTACGATAGGTTTTGTTCAGAGGAGTGAGAGCGCGCCAGCTCAGGCACGCGGGCCCACAAGAAGCGATGAGGATGGAGCAAAGCCTGAAGATGGTAGTCCATCAAATACTGATGATGGTTGTCTTCAACAAGCGCTCATCCGACGTTGTAGCATGGTGAGGGCTTCTGATATCACCGGAGAGCCGACTGTCGATGCCCCATGGGTGCATCCTATGCGGCCAACTTCTTTGCTCGCACTTCGCAGAGGCCACGAGGGTTACGGGGGCTACGGAAAGCTGCCAAACCTACCTGACGCCGATCGTCCGTCTACGGTTGACAATCAGCGTATCGCAACGAATACGTTAGTGAAAGGTCATAACCCAAGGGTGACGAACCATGAGCTTGCAACGGATGGACGCTCATTCAGCTTCGCAAGCACCGGCTCAGTCACCTTTCCACATACGGCTCTTACCGATGGTCCATCAAGAGAACTCGATGGCGCCGATCCGCTGCAAGATCAGTCCTCAGTTACAGCGCCCACTAAAGCTGGCACTCGACTTCCTGCGCATGTTGAGCGTTGCCAACCACGCAGACTATCCGCACCACGTATCATTCCGCAGGTGCTATCGGCCTCAGTCTCAGCCTCGGGTGATGATCTGCCAACGTACGCAAGGCTGCAGACCGGGATGACGCCTCATGGTATTCTCACTGGATCGAGACGAAGGCAAGCACGCTCTTGGTCTAGTGTACTCTGTTGCATGGGGGATAGCGTGTATGAAGGACGATCTTCATCAGAAACTGAACGTTCTTCGTCAGAGACCGAACCTCCGCAGCACTCAGCCTCACAGAGCACCAATCAGGTTCAAGGGACTTCGGGCAGTCAAGTCACAGAAGTTCAAAGCAATAGCTCGGGGCAGACTTTTGTGTTCACGGTTCGGCATCCAGAGAATCATGGCAGTACGCTAGAGCACATTGTTGCGGCCACAGATCGCTTGGAGTTACCGCAAGCAATAACGTCTAGAGACTTACAATCCAACCCTACTGTTGTTATGGGTCGTAAAAATTGTTTTCGCGCAAGATTTGCCGAAAAGAACGAACGGTGGCGTGACCCCAACTCAAGGGAGGAGCAGCCACTTGGAGGCCCTCAGCCTCCACCTCCTGCAGGTGGTGTGAATGGCTCCTAGATCTGAAGACTTGTAAGTCCTTGATCAAAGTTGTAATCATATGATCAGTCCCTTGTATGTGGTAAACATTCGGTCAGTCACACTCTCCTTGACGGGCCAATGCAGCAGGCAGCCATGGAGGATCATCCCAGGAGTCTGCGTGGTTTTCTTTCCTCTGCTGGCTGATATTGAAGCCTGCAGAAATACATTCGTTCCTTTTCCTTCTTCGCTATACACGGTGTTCGTACTGCTTGCTAGCATAGTCTAGATCTAGACTGAACTGAACCCTGTGAAAGCTACGTGCACTACAAGAAGCTGTGAGAGTCAAACACGCTCCTCATTCCAACTGCCAGAAACCTCTGGTGCTGATTACATCAGCGGGCGGCTCCGGCCGAATATTCTGCCGGGCGGTGAATAAAGCGCCACCCAATAGTTGTTGTAGAGAAATGTTGTGAGGAATTCATCATTAACTCGTACCAACAGAGATTCCTAAAGAACTCAAGCCTGTGAAGGACTAAGATAGAATACCTGCATAAGGGTTGGCAGCTGCGGCCTCTTTAATCATTGCGCGACTGCGCCCTGAGACAGTTGCCGCACCATGAGCGCGATCTTATCTGCAGATGACCTCAACGACTTCATCTCGCCTGGCGTTGCATGCATAAAGCCTGTCGAGACACTTCCTTTGCAGAAACCCCAGGGTTCTGCGGTACGTTCTGTGTAAAGCGATCAAGCGCAAGACGGTACTGATCTTGGACTGTTGCAGAATCCCTACGAAGTCACCACCGAAGACAAACTTCCTGCCGCAAACCATCCTCCAGCCCAGATATCTTTGACAGATTGTTTAGCTTGTTCGGGCTGTGTCACCTCTGCGGAAGCCGTACTGGTGTCGTTACAGTCGCACTCGGAGGTGTTGAATGCGCTGGATGGGTGTTCGTCGATAAGTCCTCACCAATTACGAGGGGATGTGGCAACGGAGCTTGTGAATGGCTATGGAGAGGATTCGGGAGATAGCAAGGTGTTCGTAGCGAGTGTCAGCCCGCAAGTGAGGGCGAGCTTAGCAGCCACGTACAGGGTCAAAGACCAAGAGGCGGGATGGATGATAGAGCAATTACTGAGCGGACCTCTTGGGTTGAGATCTGGAGGGAGACATGGAAATGGTTTCACTTGGGTCGTGGATACCAATGCTATGAGGGAAGCATGTCTTGTTATAGGCGCGGATGAGATGATGGACTCAACGTCGAGACCTGGCGAAGGTGAGGCGACCGACAGTGAGGGCGCAGCTACCACCAAACCGAAGAGACCGATACTCACATCAGCTTGTCCCGGATGGATATGCTACGCCGAAAAGACACATCCACACATTCTTCCCCACCTGTCACGATTGAAGTCACCGCAAGCGCTTACAGGAATACTATTGAAGACGGTTCTCAGCAAGAAACTAGGGATTTCGCCGGGCAGGATATGGCATGTAGCACTTATGCCATGCTTTGACAAAAAGCTGGAAGCAAGCAGGGCCGAATTAACAGACGTATACTGGCAAAGCGGACAAGAAGAGAAGCTAGGAGTACGAGACGTGGACTGCGTGATCACAGCTCGAGAACTTCTAATGCTGGCCGACACCCGTGGCATCAGCTTCCCCAACCTCCCCCGCCAACCACTAGATCCGCAATACCGGATCCCCTTCCCCGACCCCAAACTCGACGCATTCCTCTTCCCACGATACCAACTCGACCAATCAAGAACCCGCCGCAACAACCCCTCCGCCGCTGGACCCTCCGGCGGCTACCTCTACCACATCCTCCAAACCTACAAAGCATCCCACCCCGGCAGCGAGATCCGCACCGAGCGCGGCCGCAACGCTGACGTGGTCGAATACACCCTCGTCCGCGACGGCGAAGTACTCCTTAAAGTGGCGCGCTACTACGGCTTCCGTAATATTCAAAATCTCGTCCGGAAACTCAAACCACCGCGGAAGTCGCGCATGCCGGGCGGTAAGACGGTGATGCTGGGAGTGAGCCGTAAACCTGGCCAACTGAAGGGTGCGGCAGCGGCAAATCAGGGCGCGGGCAGCGAGTATGCGTACGTGGAGGTCATGGCTTGCCCCGGCGGGTGTACGAACGGTGGAGGACAAATAAAAGTCGACGATCTTGCTGCGCTTCAAGGAGTCGGTCTTGGCAATGAGCATGAGAAGCCCGGCCCAGCGGATCAGAAGCTGTGGCTAGCTAAGGTGGATGAGGCATATTTCTCTGCTGAATCAGACGACGAGGCCATGCCCGACACTGATGATCACATCACCATACAAGTCGATGCTGGTGATGGTGGAAGTGGAAGGCCTGATATCGTCAACGGCATATCAACGTCGTATATCAAATCCATCTTAGCGCATTGGTCCGAATCTACTGGTATCGAACTCGATAAATTGGTATACACCAGCTATAGAAAAGTCGATAGCGATGTTGGTAAGGATAAAGTTGGGGATACGGAGAGGGTTGTTGAGCTAGCGGGGAGGATTGGTGGGGGTTGGTGATTGCGTGGCGGATATAGTATGTTGTGCTGTTGGCGCTTACAGCGTTTCAGAGGGAAGAGGGTTCTTTGGGTTGGTGGCGTTTGGTAGATGGGTTATGGTGTTGAGGATCTGGATTGGAGTGCTCTTCCAGTGACCACGTCTGCAGTGAGAAGAGATAGGTGCGTAGCGATACGGACTATAGAATGAATCTGATGAGTAGAACCAATTGTCTTTCGAAGTATTGAAATCTACGGCCACTGTGTGCGATTGACCGCCAAAAAATCCCAAGCAGACCTTCTCTAACGAATGTTGCTGCCGTGACTGAGTATGTCCCTCACTCAACGCTTCCCACCGAGCATGGGATCCTCTCGCTCTCGAAGTGACCCCCTGACGTTTTGGAGGTCCGCGTCGGATGACCTATCTTCACCAAATGACCCAATCTCCCTCACGTTCTGGTAATGTCTCTGGTAACCTCAAATGCTTTCTATAAGCTCGTACTTCCTTCATGTTGACGACGAGGTTCGCTTCCACGTTGGATGCTGACTCCTTTGGTTCTCGAATTCTGTATACTGGCCGAATTCCAGATCTTGGATCCAGCGAGCCGCTGCAGTCATGATGCCGGCGGTGTATTTCCGGGATTGTCTGCATTAGCATGACCCTGCAGATGCAGATGATGCCGCTAACAGCTCTGTGCAATCTCATTGGCAGAATTTGTCCCCGGAACCGCGTGCTTATGGCACGGCTTGGTCTTGCAGCTGTTGCACAAATTGTAGCCGCTGTGCCAAGGGAGCTGGTTCGAAGACAGGGCCCGCTTCTCGTATCGACGGTTTCTTCTCGGTCATGTTTCAGGGGACTTTGCCCCCTCTAGCAGCAAAACCAAAGCCTCCCCTTCCACTGCCATTCGGACCTCTAGGTGCACGCACCGGCTGTTCCTCTTTCTCCGTTGACTGATCCGGATTTGGCAGCTGTGTCTCTCTTTTCTGAATGTAGACTGAGTCTGGCTTGACTGTATAGGACGGATCATATAGCTGGCGACTCTTGCTACCCGCTGAAGACGATGGTCTGCTGTCGCGCCCGCCCTTGTTCTTCGTTCTGCTCTTAGGCTCTCCGCCTTTGGGAGGCGTAACATTCCCCGGCGACGAAGTACCGGACCCGGTTCCGGATGCCCCGAATAACCTTTCCCGTACCTCTCCATATTTGCGCTGCTTCTCCTCGCGCTCACGCTGGGCTTTCTGCTTCCGCTCTTCTAGGGATAGCATATTCTTCTTCACGTCGCCTTCCGACTCCTCCTCGTCATCTTCAACCGTAAGCTGTTCTAATCCAGATACCGGATCGTTGCGGGCGACTAATTTCGGCGCGGGCTTGCGGCTGAGAACTTTCACGGCGGGCTTGAATTCGGTCTTTAGGGGTACGTCGTTGCGGGCCTCGAGGAAATGGAAATTCTTCGGCGCTTCTCTGTCCATGGATCTTATTAGCTAGATTAGGATGGTCTCGGCGGGGGACGAACGCTTCCTCCCAGAGTCTTTTGTTGAGCTCTGCTTGTTTAGCTCTTCGCTCCACCTTGGAGATCTTGCCGCTGGGTAACAGATTCTCGGGCTGTGGCGCTTCAATCTGTCTCTAATTTCCCGTCAGCCATGACTAGATCTTAGGTGTTACGGCAGCCTACGTCTGCTTGTGCTTCCCAATCGTCCTCCCATGCATCAGGGACGGCGGTCTTCGCGCTCATTGTGGTCTCCCTCCCAACCTTGTGGTAGATCGTGCGTTTTATTGTAAAATGTGCAGGAACAGTAGTAGATTATGGTCTGTCTTCAAATCCTATGATAAGATCTTGCGTGTTCTTGTAGAATATGCAGGAGCGTTAGTAGAGCGCTGTATGGTCGTTGCATTAGACTTGATAGCATTACACAAGAAGTGTAGAATTGACGATGTGGAAGTTGTCGAAGCTAAAGACCTGGAGCGGTGATTGCGGGTAAGGCTGCATTAGCGTGAGGGCGAAGCCGCAACACCAAATGCAAGCTTGTCGTCACCCATCTTACCTCTCCACCTAGAAACAGATTTGCAAGCTGAAGTTACAGCTGTCAACATGTCAGGTAGGTCTACACTCTCCAACACAGAGCTTGGTTTTACCTTGTGCTTACAGCCGCTTTCCATAGACGCTGACGGTGACTCCCAAATGCACACCTCCCCGTCTTCTGCTGAAGACGAAACCGAAACCATGTTCCCAGCCGCCAACGACCCTCCTACGCCTACCCCAAATACTCTAGCCAGTCAACCTTTCAACTCAGAGCTTTCTCCTCCAACCTCGCAGGATCCTCCCAACCAACGTAACGGAGCGGCAACGGAGGACGACGTGATGGGCTACACATCCAGCCAGCAGAACGGGAATGGAGCTGCGGTGGGAGAGAAGGTGATCACGCGGGAGGCGGCGGGACGAACTAGGGATACGGAGAAGAAACCAGGATCTGCTTGGAATAACCCAAGGGCGGCTGAGGAGTATACAAGGGCAATGGAGGGTGTGGTGGATCAAAAGTTCAGCCTGCGTAAGTAGATCCTATGTTGTAAATTGGTTATGAGCATGCATGCTGATGTTTTCTCAAAGGGGAGTTTGGAGATCCCTTCGACGTGAGAGATATGCATCTTAGGAAGTGATGGTGCTAAAGCGGCTGCCTGAGGATTGAAGATAGCCTTGCGGACACCAGTTAGGGCCACTGGCCTACAGAGATGAGACTATGACTATGAAGGACGCTTGAAAACATGAATTCCAGGTCAAGCAGTGTATGTATAGAACTGCCTGAAAGAATGAAAGAGGCAGCTCAAGTGGACCGATTGATTTTGAGGGTTTTCACAAGTATTTGGCCATTCCGAAACCCCCAACATTGAGCCAGAACGGATGTAGCGCGCATATCAAAAAAGAGTGAATGATTGGATGGCTTCCTGTATCCAACGACCAAAACCATGCACTCAGCGAATTTTGAGAAAGACCAGAATAATAAGACCATGCCAGGGGAAAACACTACCGTAAGTTGAGCCCTTGTTGGTTAAGGTTGTGTTGAAGGGCTGACGTTCTCCTTAGCCGAACTCGTACCTTCGTTAACCGGTGCGGTTGCTGACCAGGGCGAGTTCTCTGGCGTGTCAAGCATTTGCTGGCCAAAGCCGTGCTGGACGGGCGGGAGATGCGCTCCAGCACTCGTTGAACTTAACATCCCCGTTTGCTCTTCCAATCTTGCATCCTCAGCCGCTTCAGCCCTGGCTCGGAGGTCCTGCGACGTGCGTCGGTAATGTTTACACATGTTGAACTGGTCACGCTTTTCCCCGAGTCGCTTCACGAGGTCTTCGTGCTCGGGTTTCAACTTTGCCCATTGTGTTTTGATCTCTGCGCGCCGATCACTCTCCTCCTGGCTCAAGTTCTCCTTGTCTTGCAACGGCTTGTACTGCTGCTGAAGTTCTCTCATACGTACTACCAGGGCGCTCCACTTCGGGATCTCAATTTGAGCATCCTTGTTTGGCAGGAATCTGCTGGCTTCCTTGTAGCACTCGAGGCCCTCGTTGGTGGCGGTCCGGGGAAGGTCAATTTCTTGACACCACCGAAGGATTTCGAGACTCTCCATAGACTTGTTGCCCACTAAAATATCTTCAGCCATTACTCATATTCGTTGGCGTGCCATTGGGGAACAAACCTGGATTTACTCCTAGGCATGGGGAAACGGTACACCTAAAGGCTGTGCTCCCATTGGCTTTGCCACCGTCGGCTGGCACAGAGCCAGAGTGCCAGGGGCCTTGGTCCTCGTGATAGTCCTTCGTAGAGCGGGGCATCATGCTCGAGAATGCAAGATTGGTGTGTGTTGAAGGTGTAAATGGCAAAGTTATGCCGTCGTGTTGGACGTAAATGTGGATGTACGTTAATGTCGCTGTAGTGCTGGTGGATTGTTTATTAAGGCAGAGCTCACCCACGAGTAATGAGGTGCTAGGGAACGTTGCCTGAAAGAGAAGTAGCAGGGAAATGAATGTTGTCTGGGGGATATCACCAGCCTGAGGTCGATAGTTTGGAATGGGAAGGGCGGTCCTTGGATTGAGAAAGTGCAACCGAAGAGGTGTGACAAATAATAGATGTACCATATTAACATACAAGGACGCAAGGTACTTCCGTGACAACATCGACTCAATGGACATTGTAGATGACACGATGCTCTTCCCAAGTATCAGTGCATTGATTCACCGGACGGTAAAAACTTTGTGCATTACCATCTGTGAAGAGCTAATCTCCGACTGCAGACATCTATCTTCTCGGTCCACTGGGCGCCAGTCCAGGCACTCCGCTGTATCTCTCCTCTCTTTCAGTCTTGAAAAGCACTTGAATCCAGAATTCCTTATTATCTTCATCAAACCAAGTCCAAAATCTTCCTTCCCGCCTATCTACCTCTCTCGCCTGCAGCTTGAAGCCGCATGTCTCGTATGGCTCCGCAGCAACTAACAAGTACTGGAAGTCCTTATCCGGTGGGTCGTCAATCTTCTGCTCGAAGGCGCTCATGAACCTTACGCGTGGCAAGACACCAGGCGTGAGCTCGGGATATTGAAGCTGAAAAAGTAGTCCGTGCTGCCTCGTTAAAGGATCACGGGTCTTCGTGATTTTGTAGCCCGGCCTTCCAATCTTCACCACGTTTCTCCTAACCTGCACTCCCATATTGACTCCCATCATGTTCGCATCTTGTGCTCTACCCTCCTTCTGCTCTCTCGCCGCACGTCTCGCCAGGTTCGTCTGATGCTTCCGCCCTTGTGTATGTGCAAGATAAGAGCCATCGTTCTGGTGCACTGTAAGACACAGACGGCATTCGAAGGAACCGACATGATTCTTGAAGAAATATGGATCTTTGTCTAGATCGATGGTCTCAAGCGCGAGTTTCCGAAGTCGTTCCCGCCTATCAGCATTCGTACTGGAGTAGGAAGCTACGCCGCCCCCACCAAACTTAGAGCCCGCACGGTTCTATACATCAGGAATAATATTAGCAAGTGAGTGGATAGCACGGATTGATTCGGACTTACCTGGTAGTCCATAGCTGTTCCTATGAAGCAAAAGCGAGACGAAAAGCCGAGTTCTGGTGACTTGGAGATTATTTGGTTGTAATCAGTTAAGGTCGAAAGCGAAGGTGGTAGTAGAATTAGATTGACTCAACTTTGATCATCCTGACGGGACTTGCCGCCAAGACATAAACAAGCTCCAATATCCGATTGCTCTTCGAATGACAACAATGTCTTCAGATTTCCACATCGGTCAGCGACTTTCGTATTCCGGAGCGTTATGTACTTTGCGATATGTTGGTGGTGTCAATGGAACGAAAGGAGAATGGCTAGGCGTCGAGTGGGATGATCCGAGCGGTGGTAAACATACGGGCCAGCATGGAGGAGTAAAATACTTCGAGTGTACGTATTCCAGCTCAGTCTCTTAGAACAGAACTATAAGACTGAATTTAGATGCTATCAGGCAGGTAAACACACGTCTCCCACAGCAGGCTCTTTTATCAGACCCTCCCGGCCGGTTGATCAGCCACTGGGCTTCCTACAAGCATTGCAGAAGAAGTACGCATCGGATAACTCGAATTCAGCTGCCTTCACCTCTTCTGGTAAGGGCTTGGAAAGACCTATCGAGATCAGTGGAAAGGTGGTCGAGGAAGTCGGCTTTGAAAAGATCCGCCAACAGCTCGCAAGATTTTACGAGCTTCAGATTGTCTTGCTTGATGGACTGTGTATAGCAGGTGTTGCTCCTGATGTCACCGCACAGCATGGAGCAAAACGGTCGAAAGAGTTGCAACGTATCGAGGAGTCTTGCCCAAAGATTACGGAACTTGATCTGAGCAGAAACCTCTTTGAGACTTGGGGCGAAGTTGCAGGTGTATGCGTAGCTTTGCCTAAGCTCAAGAGCCTTAAAACCAAGTGCGTTCAAAATACGCCGTCGAATTATACCAGTGCTAAATGTTATTGATTGACGCTAGTGGAAACCGATTCAGGGAGATAAGCCTTGTGGACGACGTGGGTAATGGAGGTCAGCCGTCGTTCCCAGCCTTCGATGGGATCAAAGAGCTGGGTCTGGATGATACGCTACTCTCTTGGGAAGATGTAGGTCCTGCCTTCGAGCTTGAACATCCAGTGAGACATTGTAAGCTGCTGACTCTTTGGTCGCTAGGTCATCACAGTGACAAGCCACTTCCCGTCACTGACAACCCTTTCTGTCTCTTCCAACGACTTTAGCCGCTTGGAACATCCTCTCCTCTTGGATTCGCTCGTCACGTTGACCCTCGAGCAGAATGCGTTTGGCTCACTCACTTCGCTCGGCCCACTCGCTAAGCTGCCAAACCTCAGATCCCTTTTCCTGCGGGATAATGCTATCAGTAGCATCCATGCTTCCAAAATTTCCACATCTACTGATCTTATGGCTCGCGAGCTTCGATTCTCAGAATGTCTATGTTATGTAGATCTCTCCTATAATGCCATCGCGAGCTGGTCCTTCATCGACGACCTGCAAGCTGTGTTTCCCGGTCTCACAGGCCTGAGAGTCGCCCACAATCCGCTGTACGAAGACACGGCTGCAAATGACGGGAAGATTATGGGTGTTGACGAAGGCTACATGCTCACTCTTGCAAGGCTTGGAAACCTGAAGAACTTGAACTTTAGCAGTGTGAGTGACAATACCCACCATAACAGACACATGTATCTTGAACCATGCTGATGCCGACCCGTAGATTACAAAGCAAGAGCGCACTAATGCTGAGATGTACTATCTCTCCCGCATCGCCAAAGCTATGACTGGTGTTCCGGAACCCGAAGAGCACAAAGTCACATCCCAGCATCGCCGATTCGGCGAGCTCTGTGAAATCTACGGATCACCAACAGTCATCCGCACGTCACCTTCGACTATCAACCCAAACTCCCTCGCTGCACGTCTAATCAACTTTACATTCTACTTTCCTTCCTCAGCGGCGGACGAACCTTCTGCGGAGCCCAATACATGCACTAAGGAAGTCCCTCGCACCTTCGATATATACCGTCTCAAAGGTATCGTAGGAAAGCTGTTCGGCCAAAGACCCATGGGACTGAGATTAATCTGGGAGACTGGAGAGTTGGACCCTGTTGCAGGATATGAGGAAGAATGGGACAGCAGTGACGAAGAAGAGGACGCTGTACACTCGAGCGGTAAAGGAGAACTCACCGGGAGCCAAGAAGAGTTTTCGAAGAAGGGCAAGTGGGTAAAGCGGGAGGTAGAACTGGTAGATAGCACGAGAGAAGTAGGCTTCTGGATCGAGAGCAGGGAGGCGAAAGTCAGGGTGGAATCAAGGCAGCGATGGACAAGTACCTACTCTTATTCGCATTAACAGACCAACCAGAACTCGTCTCTCTTCTACGCTTGGCCCGCTCCTGAGAAGGAGTCCAAGTGCTTTTCCCTGCAAATAATGCGTGAAGCCATTTTCCGCACCTTTCACCACTCCGCTTTGAATCTTTCAAAGCCGCAACCATAACCACTCACATGCTCCAATCGACCGACAACTCTCCTAGATTCAACGTGTGCTCCCCCGCTAATATTAACTTTCTCACCTTACACCCTCACTCAGCATTTCCATCAGTTCATCCCCTGCGCCCTCCTGAGGTAGAGGGGTTGGTTCGATTTGGGTTAGTAAGGTCCTGAGAAAAGGACTTTCGCTTCCTCCGCCGACGACGGAAGTTTTTCGAAAGCGTCACAACATCGTGTGGAGCAGAGCACTCTTGAAATAACCTCGACACGCATACTTGGGAGGGATCGACGAGCTCAACGATAGTAGACCAAGCGGATGCGACCGAGTCAAGCAGAAAGCCCAAAGTAACAACTAACCGGTCAAAGCTAGCTACCCACCCCACCCCAGCCCCTTCCTCACATCGTCAAATCCCACGGGGTAGGATATCCTCCTTGCCGCACCCCGCTAACGTGACTCCTTTGCTTTTCTTAGGTTGCTGACGGTACAGAATCCACAGCGACGCTCTCGCATATCCGTAGCTGGTTCAAGACAAGGTCCGACGGGGGTTGTCCTGCTGCTTTGAGTGGTTCAGACGTACTCGTGCATTGTTTTGGTGCTAGAGAGCAGGTGGCTTTGGGGGTCGTTGAGCGCGTGGGGTTCGGAATGCTTTTGAATTTGGAAGGGTGGTTAATCTCGGGAGAGATATCGATATAAGATAGGACTGGGGTCGACAAGTTGTGACTAGCGGCAGAAGCGGGTTTTCATTTTCTCTTGGGATGGATCCGGCCGTTTAGAATTATGGCCACATTGATCGTTATCGATTTGAGCATTTTCCTTTCCGGATCTTGTCCTACTCACCGCTCCGTAGATGCTGCTGTCCTCGTCACACCAATCGTCCGCTTATCTTATTCTGTTATGGTTGCTACGGACAGCGGGGAAGCCTGATAATTGTCTTTGAATTCTTGAGATCGTGTGACTAGCCTTTTGGCTTTACATGTCTTTTTCTAAGGCTCCGTCCGTGGTATGCTGAGAACCATTTACGCCACCCAAACCCTGTTACGCCCAGTGACAAATATTGAGAAAACAAACACTGTTTCTGGATCGCCGAAGATCTGCTCACTAGAGCTTCATGAAGAGATCAGAAAGGAACAACATCAAGACGTTAACAGTAGCTGATACACTCCGCAGGATGTAGGACATGAGGTGATTCTGAACGTCATCCGGCGAAGTGTCCATGCAATATCCAGCAGAATGTAGTAGACAAGAAATGCCTAAGTAATACCGACCTTAGGAACCACGGAAAGCATCGAAACGCTTGTACGTATACCCGATGAATGGCAGACTCATCTCAGCTTCGTGCTCGTCGCCCGCAATTTGAGTCTGTGCTCTCAATGCCGCTGAGTGGTCGCTCTGGTCGATTTCGTCGGTAGGGAAGTATGAAACGTCGACGTTGGAGTTGAGCTTCGGCTCGAAGGGAGCGCGTATCTTGCGAAGCTGATCCCAGATCACACCGCGAAAGAATGGATGATTCCTGATCTCTTGGGCTCCACCGGCGCGGCCGAGACGATTGGAAGAATCACAGAGCAGGCTGAGTGAGTCCCGTGTCAGTGGAATGACCTTTCAATGTAAGGTCACAATGCTCGGGTAGAGCATAGATAGGTGTAAAGGAAAGAGGAAGCTTCGGGATCATGTTCATCTGGTGCTTTGTGGTAAGGAGTGAGGTGTGCTTAAATCACGGTGACCATACCTTCGGATTAGGTGCTCTGCCTCTGGTCCAAGCTGGATCTCATCTGGGAAATACAACGTTTCCTGCCACGCCACGATCCTGCGGTACGTATCGTGCGGATCCTCTGCACAGAACGGGGGCCAACCGACGAGACATTCGAACATGATGGCACCCAAAGACCACCAATCGCATTCATAGGAGTAACCTTGACCACCGCAGATTTCGGGCGCAATGTAATCGGGTGTTCCGACTGTTGAGTATGCCATGATCCGTCGTGATTTACGCCAGGTATTGACCTGAGCGCGATTGCTCACTGTAAGGTTGATTTGGTCGAGAGATACCGAATTACGATCGCGAGGTTTGTTAGAGGTGCCTTTCAGTAACTGCTGGTAATAGGAGTTCTCATGTTGTTTATGAAAACCAGTAGAAAGACCAAAATCAGTGAGCTTGATATGACCACCACGATCCAGTATGATGTTGTCTGGCTTGATGTCACTGTAAAATTGTCAGCTGCGACGGATTGCTATGAAGAAATCTTGGAGGACAAATGATTGTGAAGCAGGTACAGGGAAATTAGCTTAGCCAAGTATCAGGCAGGACGCTCTACCAGTGATAAGAGGAATTGTATCGCAGTAGCAACAATAGTCAAGGTACCAAAAAGCTTAGTAAGAAGATAGTGGAAGGTGAACGTGTAACCTACCGATGAATGTAGCCCAGCCTGTGTACGGCTTCGATTGCTAGAACAATTTCCGCCATGTAAAACCTTGTGATGTCTTCGGAGAAAATTTCATACTTGATAAGCATAGTCATGAGATCACCCCCAGGGAGAAACTCCATTAGCATGTATAAGAAAACAGGGTCCTGAAACGTTGTGTGCAGTTTCACGACCCAGGGACTATCCGATTCCACCAAGATGTCACGCTCCGAACGGACATGGGCGAGCTGATCCTTTTTGAACATCTCCGTCTTCACTAACGACTTCAGGGCGTAAATCTTGCCGTCAGTCTTCCGCTGCACCAGCTTCACCTCACCAAAAGCCCCTTTGCCGATAACCTTGAGGGTGCTGAAGTTTTCGGGAACTTCTTTGGTACGTAGGAAACGAAGGTACTGGGCTTCCGCTTTCCGCATGTTGTCACGTCTTTGCTGCTTACGAGTCTCGGACTGGTTAGGCTCAGCCATCACACGGTCGAAGTCTCGACTACTACAATACCTCCACAGTCAGTAAAACAGACATTAGGTCAGAAGAGAAGTTCTGCAACACAATGCCAACGGCCATGGTAGACAGACAACACTAATGACATGCGCAATAAGTACATACCGAATATTACGTTCACGAGCGCGCTGAACATTCTGCTCGAAGAACGACTTTATCATGGCTTCCACTACTTTACCACGCTTTGCAATATTGGCCGAGTATTTTTCAGGGTTCCTCTCCGGAGGTTCGTCATCCGGGGAAGATTTTGTTGAATGCGAGCCATGACCAGGCATAGGAGGTGCGAGATGATTGCCAAGCTGTTGTGGACCGGTTGCACCAGCAGTATGAGGACGCTGACTTGGTGAAGGATGTCGACCAAAGGCATTGTTTTGACGAGCGCTACCCACAAGATTCTGGTTGGAGAACTGATTGGCAAGACCATTGGTAGCATCGTTAGTAGCGTAGGTACCCTGACGTTGCTGATAAGATGGTTGTGGGGTTTGGACGTTCTGCTGCTGGAACTGGCTTTGGTACTGATTCTGCTGCTGTTGGCCGTAGGGAGTTTGTTGGTACGGATTATTCATAAAGTATCCTCCGCCACCTCCATATCCATTGGGACTCTGCAGCTGAGATCCTAAATATTCCTGATTGATCTGACCTCCTTGACCTGCTTGATTATTGAAAATCGGCTGCGGAAATGTTGACGGAGTTGTGGGATAGGTGCGCTCGTTGGAAGGATAAGTACGCTCATTGAACGCTCCAAAATTGAGATTGAGACGGTTATTGGGATCCATACTGTTCCTCAGCTTGCGCTCTACAGTGGTAGGCCAAGCTTGGACCGGTCAGCAAACAAGGGGGCGAATTGAGAGCAGGCGAGCTTACAGAGGGGTAGAGTTGCGATAACAGGATCTGAATACGTCCCTCCAGGGGACTGTAAGTTTTTCCAGTTCAACCAGACCTGGGCTGGATAGAAGAAAATTTCGAGTGTCTCTTGCTGGCAGGAGACAGCGCGCCGGTCAAGATTCGAAGTATGGTGCCTTTACTTCGTAGAAAGAGTAGCGTCGGCAACAGGGGAGAAAAGACGTTTTTCGCCTAAATAGGACTACGGCGGCGAATAGTTTGGTCCGAACCCCCTAGCCGACAGATCCACAGATGATATCTCCAGTCCTTTTTTAAGGTGACACTCGGAGCAATCGAGTAGTTAATCGGAGGTGTTGATTCAGTTTCGACAGCGAGGATGGGCGGCTATTTATTAAGGGTGAATTAACAGTACGGATACAAACTCAGGCACAGGAGGCCGAACGGAGCGACAGCGGCTGGACCAGGGTGCCCTTGACAGGTGGACCCTGCAGCGAAGCCACTAGAGTCAAAACGGGAAAGGGGACGGGAACAGCACGTGGTCTCAATTATCAATTATCGCAATCAGATTGAGATAGGATGGATTAATAAAGTGTTATCATTGTATCGATAGCATACATGACTGTACGTCGCGCAGCTTCTATACATGCAATGCAGAGTATACACGTACAGGCTACCGCGAGAACACTTTACATACCTAGACCGTTAAGAAAAAATGCATGCTCGGTTATTAGGTTATAAGGCGATCCGGCGGTGGAGAAGAGCCCACGTCTAGTATTGCGAAGGCCATCGTCCATGGAGTAGTCTACATTCCAAACATCCGACATCTTCGCAGCGGTGCGGTACAATCAAGGTGAGTAGAAGCGGGAAGGAAAAGGAGCGAGCTGTGACAGTTGAAGGTCTGGGCCCCGGCTAATCTGGCCGCAGCTAACATCTGCCCCTAGTCTTTAGTCTGTAAAGTAAATCTTCACTATGCTTGATCTGTATAATAAATTACACAAGACTCAGACTTCACTCAGATGAAGAAGACAGTCAAGATGAGCACTTTTATTGCAAAACTTCAATCACAATGAATAGTACAATGTACATCACAATATTGAAAAGTTCACATCATTGCTGTTGCAATATGCTGTGTTCTTTAACATTATATTGAAGTTTTAATTGACAACTTACAGCTTTGCAAACTGATGTGGTTTTATATTCTTAGTAATCCATACAGCTAGGTACTAGCTGCAGATTTTAGTGTGGCCAGATTAGACTTCTCCGAAGGTCTAACCCAAGCGAGTCTAGAACCATCTCAGTTAGAACATCAGAAGTTTTGAAGCAGAGCCTCATGATGGTTAGTTCACGCAATGGAGCGTGGAATGGTGCTACACTCCGCAATTCGAGTCACATACTATTTGGTAGTCTTCTCAATGCATCAATTACGATAGCTGATACTGCTATTCTGAATTGGCATACACCATGGCAGACAGGATAGCTCCATATCCAGGTGCTTCTTTGAGTTCGCAACAGAATGTAGCCTCCAAAGCTCCAATACCTCCCCCAAAGCGCAATCCAGCCTTTCGAATGATGGGTAAGCTATACGGCATTCTTCATCCCCGACGTCGTCTTGCTGACCATATGGAGGTCTACCAAATTTCCGCTTCAAGCTCCCCTCTCGAAACTGGCTTATCTTCCTCTCCATCACCGGTTCATTTACAACTGCACTCATGTATGACCGACATCAGAGGAAGCTTGCACAACGTAAATGGTGTACACTTGTCTCTCATCTGGCTCGGGAACCTCTGCCGGTCAATTCGTTGCAAAGGAAGTTGACAATTTACTTGTCTGCCCCGCCGGGCGATGGTCTAAGGAGCGCCAGGGAGTACTTCCAAGAGTACATCAAGCCAGTGTTGGTCGCTGCGGCGTTGGACTGGGAGGTTGTAGATGGCAGGAGAGAAGGGGATGTGCGGGCTGGAATGGCAGAAAGAGTCAGGAAACTACGAACGAAACAGGGCGAAGTTGGGCACGCAGAAGTAGAAGAGGATGCAGAGGCAATGGTAGACCAAACACGACGGAGGACGGGTATACAAGATTGGGATGGAGTAAAAGGCGACATCGTGATCGGCAGACATACTTGGAAGGAGTACATCCGTGGACTACACGAGGGCTGGCTTGGGCCACTCGATCCACCTCCAACACCAGAATCATCAGCACCTTCCCCATCGTCTGACGCGCCGCTTCCGGATCCGATATCAGTCACCGATACCTCACCACCACCTGACGATCTCCAAACAGCACAAGACGACCCTTCACCGACATCTCCTCTACCCGAAACACCCACCGCCGAAGACAAAACCATCGACAACGAAAAGAAAAAAGAAAAAGAAAAGCCTAAACCCACAACACCCACGCCTTCATACCTCCCCACCTCAGCCTACACCACCTCCAGTCTTCCACCAACAATCCCCCCAACATTCGAACCCTCCTCCCCACTCCCCTTCCCTCATATCCTCGGCTTCTTCAACACCCCCATCCGCATCTACCGCTTCCTAACTCGGCGCCACCTCGCCGACGCCATCGGCCGCCAAACCGCCGCCGTCGTCCTCGCCGCCTACCGACCGTACGAACAGACCTCGTCATTCTCATCAAGTATCGACCCAGACTCACCGTCTTCGACCAACGCCGACGGGGGCGTCGTGGAGAGTGGGACCACCTCCGAGCAACAACATGTGCTGGCAGAGGAAGAGCCCGAATGGCATAAATCGGCGCGGAAGCGGAAAGATGGCGAAGGGGAGCGGGTGTGGTTGGACGATGTGGTCGTTGATCCGAGGATCGGGGAGAGGATGCGGAGGTTTGAGTTAGCGCCCGCAGATGAGGAGAGGGCGAAGAGGATAGCGGAGGGGAAGGAAGGCGTTCTGGGGCAGCCTGTGGTTGAGGAGGAGAGTGTGTTGAACAGTTTACTGGCGAGGGTGGGGTGGGGGACGAAAGAGGAGGGGGTTAAGCCGGGTTGGGTACAGGGGGAGGAAGGGAGTGAGGAACCATGACCATCGTACGCACGCGATCACATGATTGGAGTGGGCTGGTCATTGCGTGCGGAAGGTCTGTACAACATTATTCAACATTCAGCGTTCAGCATAGCGATATCTGTATACTCCCAATCTCAAACACTCTATTCCACCTTTTGCATATCATTATAGAAGGCAGCTATATGTACATAACGAAGATTGCTAGGCAAAAGAAGTCTACGACTCGAGCTCCCTCTCCCACCTCGCTCGCGTACCTCCATGCGATCTCTTTGTGGGGTGCCTGGAGACTTCAGACGGTCTGGCCTCGAAGAAAGTCTTGACATGCCTCGTAAACCTACTCTGTCCCTTCTTCTGACAAAGATGCGATTTTGAACCAGAAGTGCGACGGAGTCACTTCTTCTGCTGGAACGCGGTAGCTTCCGGCCACCGCTGACGAGCACGAGCGAGGTAGGCATCCAACTGTTTCTGCTCGCTTTTCCAGTCCTTAAGAAGCTCGAGGCCAGCAGTGGCTTCTTGAAGAGAGATATTTTCGAGGTCGAGCGTCGCGAAGAGGTCTTTCTGGTTCTGCTCGAGAGATTCTGGGGTTATGGACTGCCGTGCTTTCAGGGATGCTTGTATGTGCGCTGCGCTGTGCTTGTGCTTTTCGAGGTATGCGTTGTTGTACGCCGAGAGATCGGTGTCTTTTGTGAGGATCGTGGCGAGTTCGGAAGTGATGACTTCGGCGACTTTTGGTGGGAGGGGTTCCAGTAAGGAGTCTAGCGTTTGGCGAAAGCGGATGGTTTGCTCGTGAAGGGTGGGATTGGAGGCATCGATGGAGTGGGCGGCGAGGAGACATCGTAAAGCGAGGACGTACTTTTCTAGTTTCATTGTTAACAGAGCATAATATCATCAACCAGCGTTCCGAGGAGTCCTACTTCGGCGAACGAACACCTCGAATCCCACGTTCTGTGCCCTTACATCCTTCGAACTAAACTCTAGTAGCGGCCCGAGAAATTTCATTGCATCCTTCAGGGGTTCTGCCGTCTGCGCAAGCTTCTTCCCTAGTGGATCTGTATCCTCCTTCTTCGGGTCGCCATTCTGATCAGTCCCGCCGGTGCTGGTCTTTTTCGCCTCCTTTTTCTCCGCTTCGGCCTTTTCTTGCTTCTGCTGATCTCTTTTAGCCTTCTTCATCGCTTTCTTCCTTTCATTCGAATCCAGCTTCTCCAGATCGACGGCGCTTGTCGTACCATTTGTTAATGGTCCGTGCGCCAACTGCGGATTGTCGTGCAGCATGATATAAGCCGTGACAGCTGAGACAGCAGCGCGAGAGTAGAAGGGATGTTGTCGCAAATCATCTTCCCACCGCACCATGTCGATGTACGCTCTTATCTGCCCCTTTCGTAACGAGAAGCTATGGAAATCGAACTGATCTTCTTGCCAGACGTCAAAGATGTTATAGATCGAGGTGAATCGCTTCAAAGCGAGACCTAGCTTGCCCTGTCGAAGGTACGACTCTCCATCTCCAGTTATGTACCACATGCACTGCATATCATGAAGGTCACCCAGAGGTCCCCCTGTTGTCTCATTCCTGGTGAATTTACTCATTGTCTTGATCGCAGCATCGTTCTCTTCATTCCGTAACTGATACTTGGCGGCCTTTGAGTTGATGTATCGGTCCTTGTCGTCTAATGATCTTGCTTGTTCCATCGTCTCCGAAGCCTTTTGAATGTTGCCGTAATGCTTCCATATCCTGGCTTTCGTCATGTGATAGTCTACTGATTTGCTTGAGCGTTCTATGGCTTGGTCTATGTTCTGCATAGCTTTTCCGAGATTGCGACTAAGATGATAGTTGTAGTGCTGAGCGAGAAAGTAAAGTGTGGATAATTCGAACGGTGATGTTTCGCCATTGACTTGCGGTTCAGCGGAACCGTTAGCCTGATGTATATGTTTGCCGGAGGCGTAGCCTTCTACAAGCTCTTGTATGGTGTTTCGTTTCGAAATATTCGGGTAGAGTGATTTGACGTTCGCAAACGTTGATGGTACGCCCTTGTTCAGCATCCGTTGCAGGTACTGGTCCGCTGCTTCTCTAAAATCGGTCCCCTGCAAGAAATCCAATGGTATCCGGCGTGCAGCGTCTCCTCGTGGATTGCTGACTGCGTACTCATCGTACAGAGCCTTCAGTGACTTTAGGTCTGACTTGTCCATATCCAGCGAATCCTGTAGTCCTGCGTAATACGTCCTGTACTCGGCGTTTCGTTCAAGCAATGCTCTGTACGCCGTCTCTGCATCCTTCTTCCGCCCCAGCTTTGAGAGATAATCCGCCCTCATCTCCATAACGGCAGTCTTATCTAGATTTGCCTTGCCCACAGCATCCAAGTGGTCTAAAGCTCTCTCAATCTGCCCCATCTCTGCAATAATGGTATTCTTGTACAGTACAGCCTCCGAGTGCTCAACGTCGATCTTTGATAGGGGACTTTTCAACGTTTCTTCATACGTCGTAAGTACATTCTCGGCATCCGCAAGGTTCCCAGCCAGATGCTGCGCGATTGCCAGTGCCGTCCAATTTTGCCTAACCCCCGATCGAGCCTGTAGCATCGCTTTTCGACTCTGGATGTAACCCTCGTAATCCCTCATCTGAATCTGCAACAGCGCAAGATCACGTTGGATCTGCTGCGATTCCGGCTCAAGCTTCAGTGCGTATTTGTATGCCTTTATTGCCTCTTCAAAGTTCTTCTCGGACCGCCACAGGAGACCGTAAACGTGCCAGCAGACATGCGACTTCATGTCGTTTTTTAGGGCTACTTTGGCGAGTGCAAACGCCTCTCCAGTGTGGCCTTGAGAATTGATGATGAGTGCCTTCATGGCTAGGGTGTCGCCATGATTTGGGTTCTTGCGGAGAATCTGGTCTGCCGCCTTGAGACCTTTGGATTGAGATCAGCCAAAGTATCATGCGCCTAGACTTCTGTAATACCTTTCTTATGTTGCTTGCTCTCATAGTTCTTGACAACCTGCCGGAAGAGAGATGCCTCTTTTGAGCTCAATGGCTGCGGCATTGTATCCGGTCACAGCGCCAGCGCAAATCGGTAGCCTGGAATCGGCACCGGTGGTGAAAAGCTTCGCTGGGCGTAAATGCGGCAGTAGCTATTCGGCTTGTGTTGCTTACAGCAGACAGCTTGATTTGGAGACAAAAGTGGGAGGAAAACAGGCCTAGCATCCAGGTAATTATGAGTAGTATCAGTAACGACCGTGCGGTCAATGAAGTGGCTATCCGTCCATTGTCACGTTTCTTGGTGAGTGTGGATTTCACTGAATGTTTGGAATCCATCAACGGCTTTTGCCGGAGGCGACTTCAGGCAGCTCGACGATACACTGCAGAACTTTTAGTGGTGACGGCGGAAAAGACCATCTATCCATCACGGCATCATTGGCTTCACGGAATCAACCTTCGTACTGGTAGAGGTGCTAATGAAAGGAAGTCTTTGACACCGTTGCTATGCAAAATAATGCCCTGGTATGTATATACTTGGACCGATGATCGTCTTTTGCGGTTTCATTTCGGGCTAGATCACCTTGTGCCTACTCGGTTTTGGCCGCGATCCACCTCCGCATGCTGTTCCACACCCAAATGGAGGCTTTTTCACCTCCCTGTTGGTCTGATCGTCAGATCAATCGTACACAAAGCTTCTTGTAGCCGCCGATCGTGTCAGCTCTAAAGGTGTCCTCCTGAATTCGACCTTCAGCGTCAGGTCAAGTCCATCCTCTGAGGATGATGCCTTGAACCTGTACTTAGTAAGCTTTCTGACATTAATGATAACCTGTTTATAGCAATAGTCACCTTTCAGACCAACCTAATTGTTACGAACAGGTTTTACTGTATTGCTATCTTCTAATTCTTCAACTCAATCATTAGTTACTGCGTCAAACTAACACATGGAGAACTCCTCTGTCTAACAGTGAATGTGTAAGGCAGCCTTAACAGCAGGGTACCATCTTCAGACTCGTCTTCTGACAATTGCCTAGTGGGAAAGCAAGCCCAATTTACACTATGCATTTTTCATTGTCCAGCCTTACATTCTCTTCGAGTCTTTGACATACTTCATGTGATCGGTAGAGGTCTCTTTTTCTGTCGACTCTGTAGATGTATACTGGCCTTCCGGTCGGGTTACATTCAAGTTGGTCGACTTCGGTCTGAGGGCCTCATGGATCCCTTATCAATCACGGCGGGTGTTATAGCTGTTGTTGGCGCCGCTGGAAAGGTAGGCGTGGACTCGAGAAACTCCCAAGAGTTACGCAAAGCCTCTGATGCAGTCCATGCGTTGATCAATGAGGTTTCGACTCTCCAGGCCGTTCTTCAACAGATCGATTCGGCGGTCCGGCAACAACGAGACAGAATGCCACAGGAATCAGGAGATTGCCTTTGCGGTATACTATAGAGGGCTAACGAAAAACTACTTGAGCTTGATAAGGTCATCAACTACCGTCTTCTACTACCACCGAACGCATCGGGCGAGACGAAGGTCAGTCGATCAGCATCGGTTGGCGAGAGAAGCAAAGTAGAGAAATTACGAGAAGAGTTGCGGACAATCAGGCAGGATCTTAGCACTGTGATCGGAACGCTGATTCTGTAAGACCTGCAGGCCCCTCCTGCATCGTGGAGCCGATATCAATGAACTGAATTATTTGGAGAGGACTGCCTTGATGTTTGCTGCTCCGGGAAACAATGCAAGAGTCTTGAAATTCTTGGTGGACTCTGGCGCGGATATTGACCGTCGAGGCACCGATGGATATAGCGCTCTGCTACTTGCTACGTCACGCAACAGTCACGAGGCACTCCAGGTTCTATTAGAGACTGGCGCCAGCTATCTGCTTCGGGTAACATCCTTCTCCTTTGACGAACATAATTGGACCACCCTTCACACTGCAGCCTGGTTCGGTGATATCAGAACGCTAGAGATCCTCACTGAAGCACCGATGAAGGGGAACTCCTCACGGTCAAAGCGACAGACGACGGCTTGAATGAGACTGAGCGTGGCGCGAACTGATACGACGTCGGAATGGTGGGCAGCGTAGGACGCTCTATTGCAGAGCGTGGACGGGAAGCCATCAAACATTCATGAAGTAGACACGAATGAAGAAGATTTTGAAGACGCAGTCGAGGTTCAACCGCTTTGAACATTTGTGCATTACGACAATCGGGCAGGCCGAGTTATGGTCTTGGCGCACCTGGAGGTCTTCCGAAGTGCAATACGCTGAGGAACAACTTCAACTACAAAACAGATTCTCCAAGCATCAAGACCGTCACCAAGCAGTGGTGATCCTCATATACAATTACAACAGCCCTAGAAATGGTGTAAGTTGTTTTCCATTACAGTACCTGAAATGATGCCTGCAACCCAACAGCCACTCACTGTACGAGTATCCCTTCTCAGACCGGCGGAACCTAGCTTGCTATTGTACAGCACCTCGCCGCAACGGCCGCAACCTACTGTACTACGAGGTGCAATGCAAGCATGCTCACCATGGATCCTCGGCCGTGATGCTGCTATATGCCAGGATCCTGTTTGGAATACCGTCGCGGCCTGAGGCCTTTAACGATGGGGCCTGGATGATCGTCGCCCTTATCCAGGCATTCTCTGAAATCATCTTCACCGACGCTATAGCCACCACACGCTTGTGGGGCGCGACATTGGGTTCGTAAGTGTCCGTCTTCTTGGCAGCCGGAGGCACCGCTTCATCTTGCATGCCTTGTCGACCGCTCATAGCTGAGCGGCTCCCCTTCTCAGACTGAGCTCCCCTCAATTGCTTAGTTGGCGTCCTCTGCGCGTGTAGAATCCAAGGACTATGGATGAGGTTCTTTTGTCTGGTGATGTCCTTGGTGAGCCATCCCACGTGTTTGGTCTCCAGACCGGGTATGGTAGCCGTATTTTCCATTCTTATGCATACATGTATGCCGTCTGTGTTCTCCATCTCTAATTTTCGTTTGATTCTGATGACTATGGTATTAAACGCCTAAAGAGCTTCAATGTCTATAAGAAGTATATAAATGGATTGTATTCTTTATACTGAGCTCTCTCACTAAAGAGAACTGCTTAAAGCACATCGGCCATTTTAGAGAGTAAAAATGTAACTATAAACTCATTAGTTAATGAACTTAAGTAAGTTGACTGTGAATCTGTATCAATAATAACACTGATAGTCATACTGATTATTATTCTTAAAGCTGTATTGTTAAAACTACATAAAGTATTATAATTCTTTTTCCCCCACAATCCACACGTGCATTGTCCGATTTCAATCTAAGCTGTGACGGCCATAGATAGACACTCCGCAATTCTTCCCCTCTACAATGCTTTTTGAATCCAGTTGATAATCTCGGAACTTATCGCTGCTTGCCGCTCTTTGCCGCCTTGGATGGCTGTCACATATGCGGCACTGGGCTCGCCACTTAGATAGAACCTCCGCATTTTAACCATTAGCCGCACCAAGCGTGATCCCATTAGGCATGGAAAAGCCGTTCAGAAATTCCAGATCGCCCTCGGTCATGAATTCCCCTAGATCCATACCAAGCGGAGATAGATTCATCTGGTTGATCGTCATCGACAACGCGCCATTATCCTCAAAAGTCTGCAGGTGCGTTCCCGGGCTCCCTGACATTGCCAACACACCCGCATTAAGAGACGCGTTGCTCGACGCTGTATCGCGCGATCAGCATTTTCGTACCAAAGGATATTTTAGGCTGTCTAGGAGACCGAATATGGGAATAGAACCATAGGTTTGGTGCAGAGCCTCGAAACGAGATAATGTCTGTGATCGACTTACTGAGTGAATCCAGCACATGAGCCAATTGCTCCAGATATTTGCCGCACTTCTCTACCATTTTGTTTCCGTTGTCAAGAAGTCGTAACGCCTCGACCGCCTCGCCCAGGGACTTTCTCGACCCGCCTACCGAAGCCGGTAGAGAAGGACTTATTATACTGGCCTTCTGACAGACCAGTAAGCTCGCAAAAATAACAAGAGCTGCGTTGAAAGCTGTGATATGTCAGATTTTGAGAGAGTTGATGCTGGGCACACTAATGGGGTTTATTGCGTACTGTAGTAGAGCGAGAACCACCAGGCCCCTAGGTTGCCTCGCCGCTTTCCGGTAGAATGTACAATAGAATTAACAATAGAGATGATTTCCATGGACGACTGAACGCAGCTCTGGACGCTGTTCGAGCCGATTTGCTGGAGTAAGATAAGCTCCTGACCGCCCGAATCGGGCTTGCCGGAAATGTCAAGAAATTTGACGAGGATGGGACGATGGAGCAGGATCCGAGAATTATGATAGCGTAATGTTAAGATGACTCTAAATCTCTCTAGGAGATGGCCATCATCCTCTTCCCAGGGGATGTCCTGGGATCTCCTAAGTGCTAGATTAAGTGGCAGAGTGCGCTCCCATTCTACCAGCTGTTGTTCCATCTGAAAATGTCGTGCGACGGTGTCAAATATGCTGGTCGGCTTGTCGCATCCAATATTTCCACCATAGGACAGATCGATTACATTCCACATCACCTTATAGAGTTCTCTGTTCCCATGTTAGTCCGTAAATAGCATGGATCCATCGGTGTGCACATACATTGTAGCGTTAAAGAAGCAAACACTGGTGTGCTTCCGTGGATCAGCCGGAAGCATTGATTCAAGAACGTTATCGTAATCAACTGGTAATGCTAGCTTAACATAGTCATCTGGGATTGCTGCCGGGCGGCCAAATGTCATGCTAAGTGTTCTGTAGAGCACGATCAGAGACGGTATCAACAACGAGGCACGAGATGGGGCCTAGGCTCACCTATCAAGGATGACACACCCATACCACGTCCTCTTTCGAATTTCACGTTCGAGAGGTGAGAATCTTTTTGAGGCTTCGCTAGAGTGTAGACCAAGCTGAAAAGCTGCCTTGACGGCTAGTCCATGTATCATCCACGTCTGGACAGCTTTCTGAGTTCCCTGAAGATACTGGCCCATTACAAGGAGGTATTGCACTGAAGGATACGAATGCAGTAAGCGTTTGACTCTTTCAGCTTAGTGGTAAAAATGTCTCTTCAATGAGGAAAACAGCGCTCACCAACTTCAAGACTCGTGCCACGCATGATCTGCTTGTCGCAAAGACCGACAGCTCTTTGGTAATAGACGTCAGACATCGCTGCGCGCTTCTGAGCACTGAACTCGCTACAAATAGTGGTGCTCATGACGAGGGCTAGAACCATATTCAACAACCCAAGCCACGTCCTACGAATTTTTGTGAAGTTGTTCCGTTTCATCTCCGCGTACGTGTCAAGAAATGTCTCCTCGTGCAGGTACGGAAACAGTAGTCCGGTATCGGAGAAGTACTGGCGTATGAGGTCAAGCGTCTCCGCTTCTGGAGGCAGGGAGTAGATGTTGACCCCATCGTTTCTAAATCCATCTCTCCTTGCGGCAGCACGACCAGATGGAGAGGACGGCCGGGACAGGCTCACGACACCGCTCTCCAGCTGCAAGCTCTCTTGGGTCCCGTCAGGCTGACTGATGTGAGAGACTCGTGCTACCGCGCTGGAAATGTGACGTGTAAAAGCGACGTTTGAGGATGGACCTGAGACAAAGTCAGATGGCTGCCCCATAACGACAGCAGACGTTTCTTTATCAGGGGCGGTGATCGTGTACCGAAGAACCCGCAATCTTCTTCATCAGTAAAGACGACTGCTCCCATGCCGTCAGTGGAATCCTCATCCCTAGCCACATCTTGCACATCTTCGCCATTCACGGAGATGCCCACAACATTTCTCTCATGAGATGTATCACTGCTCTCATGAAACCGCAGCTGCCTCTGCTGCTTTGATGGAGTCTTTCGCATGGAAGAAGAATTGGAGATCTCGAATCCACCGTTTTTGGTTGCATTCATCCTCTCCTCGACGATCTTCAATCTCCTTTCTAGCGCACCAAGATATCTGGAAATATTATCGACGAACTTCGTAAGTCAAATAGAAAAGGGAAGATCATAGGATGAACATGGGCTATTGCTCACTCCTTCCCAACTATCACATTTGAAGACGACGCCGACTGTATATATACACAATCGAAGCCCAGCTCTTCGCAAGTCGAACATTTTGGCCGGTCACCATCGCACTAGAGAATTTACATCAGCGCAAGACGAACAACATGATGCGGCAAAGAGGTGCACAGCTTAGAGACTCGCAGATGTACTCACCCGTGACTTTCTCGCGCGACACGCGCTGCAGGCCAAGGCAATGCGGCGCCTCTTGGTCGAGGGACCGTCGTTGGAGGGATCAATCGGACTGCCCGAAGACTGGCGCCGTCGCTGCGCCTGTCGGCCGTCATCTGGGTCCATGGCCGTTGCCGACGGCTACTCTGAGATACGCCCTGGTCCTGGTCCAGCTGCTTGCTCCCGTTGCAGCCGTTGCAGCTGCTGCTAGCTGGCCCGTGCGAAGCAATCGAGAGGCGGGCGGGGACTCGTCGGGAGAGGAAAGGTCGAGCCGGGGAGGGAGATGCATACAGAGGATGCTACCAAAAGTCCTGCAACACGCTAAATATATTACTGAAATATAACCTGAAATCTAAAAATTTTAATTGTGCCTATAATGCGCTCTAGACATGATGTTTAGGTGCTCTTAGGCAAAGGTTTACCTGAACATTGAACTGAGTCTCAAACTGGCTTTGAGCGCCTACAGAGTTTGTATTGAAAATGTACTGTAAAGTATGTTTTGTCACTTTCTAAGCGTGTTGCAGGACTTTTGGTAGCGTCCTCTGTATAACGAGCCGAGTGCCTGCGCGTGGTGGAACTTGCCGCGTAATCATGGAAAGAGCGCGGGCAACTTCGGGAATGCGGCGGAGTCTCAGGATTGGCTTCCGAACTAAGGTAGATAGGACGACAGGCTGGAAGGCGGATATGAGAGGCAATGGTTTCCCATACGCGGCTCAACCCACTACCGGTTTGGACCGGTTTCTGTGGTGTAAAATATAACTAGCTTCATTGAGGAAGTTATACACGGATATAAGAATTGTGCATTCACAATCACTGACCGCCTTCAGAAAAGCTAGAATTTGAGTGAGACACAACTCTTACTGCAGTGCATAGCTTTATGTGAAAGTCTTGACGGGGCGAGGCAATTCATCATATTGGACCTTTCAACCTGAACATAACCCAACCCATATTGACAGAGCCAGAATATTGAGCAACCCGATTTGTACCGGGGTCCCAAACCTAACCCAACCCACGCGGCCAGCCTAGATGCCGTCTGGGAGTGACCAAATATGTCGGAAATCAGCGTGGAACATCGGTAGCTGATCAATACGCTCCTGTGCGCATTAGAAACGATGTTGATCTACCAGAGATAGATAGGATACTAAAGTCTAAAATACATGAGAATTACATCTCATGATATCTCCCTTTGGATTTGTCACGGAGATTCCTGAGGAGATGAAGTCTGACCTTGCAGCGCCTCTCTTATGTGGTAGGCTCTCACGCTAGCCAGCCACGTCTCCTCTTTGTGATGAGGGCTCAGCCCTATTCTAGCTGGCTTAACGATATACTCGGCTATGGCGAGAACCAACCTCAGACCTAGCGATTGGATCATACTTCCGGCTGCTGGCGGAAGATTGGGCCATATGTTGGTGCTTTCACTTGTACCTTTTACGTTGATTTCTAGGATCAGCGCACCACCACGCCATCCTGCTGGAGGACTTGTGATTGACATGACTACTATGTGTTTAGCGGTATACAAATCGCCAACAAGAAAGGTACAAAACCATTGCAATAGAAACGTAAGCTCTTCCACTTGCTCCATCCAGCCATGGCAACAGAAAGTAGAGAAGTGATGTTCTAACGTCCTTGCCGTTGGTAGTAGTGCAGAAAAGCGAAAACTGTGTCCGGACCTTGGAGCTACCGAGTTCCACGATTACAAGACGAATGATGTACGTCACGTATGTTATGGCATAATATCAGCCTCCTTTCTCACTTGTTGTCTGCTTCGGAGAAGAACTGCCGATTGACACAAGCTCTCCAATATCAGGTAGGGCCCATGATCAAAAAGTTCGCCGCGGGCTGCGGCGCCCACGCTTTGGTCTGTACCGCAGGCAGCGAGGCGGCCTACAAGCAGGCTCCCGATCTCTTGCGTAATCTATGCAACCTCGTCTTCGTAGGGCTTGTAGAATCAAATCTTCCCATCTCGCCCTTTGAGATGGTTGTTCGAAGTCAATACACTTCCCTTGTTCCCTGACCTCATCTTCTTCGACACCAAGATAATTCCGGCAATGACGCTTGTGTGTGGAAGTTTCCAAGCTGACGAATGATGAGGTATTATAGGCTTACGCATCGTCGACTCCTCGGTCGGCACAGCATCCGAGATGGACGGGCTGCTGGAGATGGCGCTGGCTGGCGACGTGGTGCCGATCCTCGAGGTATTTCTGTTTGAGATGCTCAATGAGCTACTGCAGAAGCTCGCCAAATCGCAGATACCGGGCCGAGTGGTCCTGAAGATTCCCCAGTGACGAACAGCGCGCAAGTGCGAGTGAACGGGGTCCCTGAGAAATCGGCGGAAGTGTCGGGAAGCTTGTGTGTAAAGATCTTAGGGCTACCTGGTGTCAAGTATCGTCAAGTCCACAGTCTCTCTTAGCAAGTTGCCTGTCACATTTTCCGAGGTATCCCTAAAATCTGTATCATGCCAATGTCTCTTGGGTCGGACTCACGAGAATTTGCAAATTTCTCGACGAAGATGCAGAGAGCCTTACAGCTGCAACCGCCCGAAGAGAGGAGTGAACGCAGGTCTTGGAGGGTAATTCAGGCTGCATGAAGAAGAGACGAACGAATCCATATCCTGGGAAGATAAACAAAGGCCTGAACAGAAGAGAAGAATGAACGTAGGTCCTGAAAAGGGAAAGGGAGAGAATGTACGGACAATCGATCTAAATCATATGCTTCATACAAAATTAACAGATCACAAACATCGCTAGGTGGATCTTCGAAAATACTCATTTGTCAGGCATTTGCGAATCGATCCAATTCCAAGACACGAATGGTTGGAGGGTTATTATCGCTCTCAATAGCACAGTACGGCCGAAGCTACATACCTGTGATTACTTGTCAAATTCCGGGGAAGCCGAAAAAGAAAACTGGGGCAGAGAAAAAGTGCGGTTCGCCACCCATGTGCTACGCGGGACAGACAATGACTTGGTCAGAAATTGATGATAACTACATGAGGTATTTAAAGCACTTCCTCCATCCGATGCAAGCTCGAGTCCTTGGTGAAGCGCCTAAGGCTCTTACCAAAGAAGTACAGCGGAATACAAAATACAGCGGGACCGATGGTGAGCGCGAACTGAACCATGGCGGGCGTGAGGAACCCCTTACGCTCTGCGAGGGGAGAAACCCAGTAGCTCATGGCGAATCCGCAGGTGTTCTTGAGCACAGTCGCCACGACCATGATTTCGCCCGAGATGGGCTTGTAGCAGTCGATGGCGTACGCGATGGCAATCGTGGGCACCGTCGTGACGCATAGGCCCGTGAAGCCGTACCCAACAACGAGGATCACTTCCCAAGCCCAGTGCCGCTCGTACCCGATTCCACCGATTACAATCCCAATGCCCGTCAGTATCACGTAGGGAATAAGCGCGGGAAGACGCATCTCGGCCTCGCGGATGCCGTTATTCTTCTTTGTGGCGCGCTTCGCGACCCAGTCAGAGAAGGGGCCGGCGGTGGCGAGGCCGATGAGCCCGCCAACGACGAAGGAGAAGTTGGCGTAGCCGACCTGGGAAGCGTTCCAATTGTAGGGCGGCCCGCCAAAGACTTGGGATTCTGTCAAGTTCCAGAGGAGGAGAAGGTTTGCCGGACCTGCGACCATCAGGCCGGCCCAGAAGATGATCGGGTAGAAGAATACGCGGAAGGGAGATATGATGTCGCGCACGAGGAACTGCTTCCAGCGACTGTCAGGTTCCTGGTAAGCTGCGAACTGTTTCTTACCAGGTCGCCCTTTGCCGACGTTGACTGTCGTAGCCGTCCTGGCGCGCTCGAGTCTGGACACATTGGACTCTTCATCGTGAGTGGGTGCGGGCTTGTCTGTCATGGACTTTTCAGATGGAAGGCTTTCTTTCTCTTCATAAATTCTTTCTGGTAAAATGTATTCTCGGTGATACTTGGTCTCGGGGAAAGTGAAGATTAGTAGCAGAAGGACGAAGGCCGCCAAACCGGTCGACAACCAAAAAAAACTGCGCCATCCGTATCTAGAAAAGTCATCTCAGATCAACGGCTATTCAAGAGGAGTAAGTCTAAGGGTCAAAATCTGCTAACCTGTTCGCGATGTTTCCAGAGATGATAGGACCAATGAAGAGACCGAGGAAGTATCCAGTGCTAGATGGACAAAAGCAGCCATCAGTAGCTGGCCTTGACAAAACCTTAAAGGGGCCAGAGACGGCCTACTTACAAGTAAATGCCGGTCCAGAGGCCGCGCTCGTGCAGGAAGAAGAGATCGGCGACCACCTGCATCATCAGACTCTCACTGGTCGCTGTGGCAAAACCATTTAGGACACGGGCTGCGAGCAGACTGCTGTGCGTCTTGGCTAGAGCTTCCCAGATGCTTGTTGCGATGACGAACATTGCCCAGACAATGCTGGTGGAGCGGCGACCGAAGATGTTAGAGCAGGGGACGATGACAAAATTGGCATAACCGAGGGCAAGAACGGAAGCTCCGGTGAGCAGGCTCAGCTGCTGTTCGCCTAGGTGGAACTCCTTCGCAAGCAAGGGGAACATGGGAGCCATGGAGAGGGCTGACTCCACGGTGACGAACGTAAAAAGGAATTGACTCGTAACGACCAGAACTGACAGATCAGTCAGCATCGCTTCGGGAAATAGAATGAGCGGATGGTGACAACGGGCTTACCCTTCCATGACATTGACCAATTGAGGGGATCTCGAGGGTCGGCGGAGGGATGGGGAATCAGCCTTGTGATTGTCAAAATCGTCAGCACGCCATGCTCCTGTCTTGAATCCAAGAAATGATTTGGTGAGACATACACGGTATCCTCTGAGCCTGCGGCATGCGTGAAGTGAATAGCCCCAACATCCCGCATCACATCCGTCCCCGGGAGGATCTCGACGTGCAGGGCCTCTGCAGCCTCTCGCTCGAGGATATATTCATTTTGATGAGCAGTCATCTTGGCTCCTCTCGTCTGGGTCGCTTTTTACTCTGTTGCTGCAGCTGCAGGTGTCGAATTGACGACGGATGGGAGTCAATAAAACAAGAACGCAGATCCGCAGCCGGCCCCATATCGCGAGGATCTGAGACGGGGAAGGATATGTGCTCTACCGGGCCGTGACCCAAAAGAAGCTTTTGCCGCACCCCCTCTATAGCCTTGCTGGCCAAGGAAAGTCAAAATTTCAAGATCAGTGAGATATAAATTCAGAGCGATACAACTATTGCGATTGTGAATGGATTTTCTTTGGTGCTTGAAACATATAAAGCTCATCAAATCTTTCACAAAGAGAGCAAGTCATTGAAGATTTCGTTCACTGAATATTGTGACGCACGACTGTGAACAAACGCTCAAATTTTTGATGTTGTTCGTCAGCAAGGTTGCGGGGGTGTACTCCTCGCGGGGAGAAAGAGACGTAGTACGGAGCAAATGCGGAAAGTGTGGAGATTGAAATTGAGAAGCAAGGAATTCACAGAGTCTGGCGGGGAAGATGGCCGAGGGGCTTAGCTTTAGGTCGGGCTGCGGCAAACCCAACTGCTGAAGCCGCGGAACCACAAACGCACCTAAGATCGGCAGATCATGAATCGACTTTTGAGACTGAAGTATCACAATGAACCCCGGAAAACAGCAATATAATAAGATATCTGCACCTCTTGAGCATTACTTTGTCTTTCTCTGAACTTTTCGATACTTCATCTTAGAAGAAAGCTGGTCAAACAAGTGAGATTGAGGTCATCATTTTCCACGGCTCCAACATATCCGCTCCTTCCCCGGATGAGCACCACGCAACGCAGAGCCTTGATGTACAACATCGTTGCTATTTGAATGATGAGCGGCAGTAAAGCAACTCGTGGTGACGGCTCCGATAAAGCTGAACTTACCCGGAAAGCAAGCGAGCAACATCGGAAGAAAGAGACAGTAGCAGTTCATCATCATGAAGGTCGTTTGGGAAAGACTGATTCGTTTCGTCGCTATGGACGGCCGAGTGCTGCGCGGAGAGCCGATACTACCCTCCCCCGACTTTGACCTTGGCAGTACCACGGCCGAGACCAGAGTGAAGGCAAAGGTCATCGCAGGAAACGATCCTTATGACACCACGGGAGCTACCAAGGTGACGGATGAGGTGGTGACCGTCAAGCAGCTCCTCGGACCCCTGGCTCAGGAGGATGTGCCTATACTTCGCTGCGTGGGCCTTAATTACACCAAGCACAGTATGTAGCTTCCTCTACTTCCTCCCCCCTGCGTTTGTTCCTCGACTACAACTCCTGCTTTTGTTTGGTGTCGTCGTGAGACCCCATGACTTTCTATTATGGCGGTTTACTCCCGGATAGCTTTTATTAAATATCACTCTTTGCGAATCTGCAGTTAAGGAGGCCGGCCGATCCCCGCCGCCGTTTCCCTTCATCTTCTTCAAACCTGTCACCACGATAACCGATCACAATGCAAAGGTCATTATCCCAGAAATCGCGCAGGACGACCAGGCGGACTATGAAGGCGAGCTAATTAAAAATTGCTCTACTGTAAGCTTAAGCGCATTGAGGGATGGGGTTTTCAGACCCTTATGGCTAAGGATTATAAGGAATGCCTATAGATTCTAGTGGTATTATTCTGTTGGGCTTGTAAGCGTTAGAGCGGCGGGAGATTTTAGCAAGTTAACTGTAAAAACAGCGACTAAACCAGCTGAAAACAGTAGGCTAATAGCCGTCTGCTTCTTAAAATAAGTAATAATCTTTTAACATTCTCACTGATAGCTTTACAATAATTAAAGTGTTTAAACAGTACATTAATAAGATTTGTTTTGTTCAGTCTATGATTGATTACAAAATTAAAAACAGTAAGCTTCACTGCTTATTATGTTTATCTTTCATTTAGTGTCTTTACATTTATAAAATTACAAAGATTGTTATGATCTATTAAGATCTTTATAAAGTGTTTACTTTTCTTTAAATAATAATGTTATTGTTTAAATACTTTAACAATAATCAGAAGTTTAAGATCATGTGTTTTATAATAATCTTTAACTGAGAGCAGCTTCTGTAATGAGTATATAACAGAATGTCACAGTTTTAATATTTAAAGCTAAGTATAAATCTCTGTTATTACATGTTTAAACACATCAGTCTTAACTTAATTCTTTAGCTTTAAATTAAAGTGAATAAGTATAAGTGTCATTGTAAATGCTTTTTTAAGTCAGTGAAATGCTGTTTTAACATTATTAAATCATTTAAATGATTCTGTTTTCTTTTTATCTTTACTCTTCTTTAATAGTTTAATAAAAGAACTTATTATTTATGAGTAAGCTTTAATGAAGCATTAATAGAAGTTTGTAAATCTTAAAAAGATTTAAATTTCTTAAAAATCTTCTAAAATTAGTTAATTCTTGATGATTTTTATCTGTTACAAATTCATCATTATATCATTAATTGAAGAGATAAAGTTAAAAAACTTCACTTTATCTATAAAAAAGACACATTTCTTTAAGTTAATAAAGAACTTAAAATAATGTAGTTACTTGTAAGGTTCTGCATCTATTCATCTCAGATAGGTATCAGAACAGGTTTATGACAGTGTGAGGTATGACAATACACAAGCTATTTGATAATAGAGCAAGACCATATATCTTAATTGATGTCAAGACTAATCTCTGAAGAGTCTTCATGTGCAAAGAAGCTCTTCTTATATGAGTTCTTGCTTAGCATGCTTAGTTACATGAACTATGTCTGTATTCACTCTGACAATTGCCTTTTCTCTTAAGTGCAGATTCTTTGATGCCTTCATAAAGCTGAGATATTGTGAGGTCATCATTGCATTATACTCACAAGAGTGAATTCCTGTTGTTGTGTCATACTTGTGTGAGTGAATTTTCGTTTGTTTTGATTAAGCTTGTTCAGGCTTAGTGTGCTTATTGTGCTGATGATGCTATTCACTGTTAAAGAGCACGCACTTTCTTTCAACTTCTCTTTTGCATGACATCAACATTAATTGTCTCACTGTTGCTATCTTGTTGCATTGTTTCTGTTTTAAAACTTATATTACAACACCTATCAAAAGCTGAACCTTTATCATGACTTTTGTGAGTTTCATATGTGTCTTTTGTGTGTGATACTGACACTGGCTTTAAAGTTGTCCTTGCAGTGATGCTTGTGGTTGTGAGAAATGTGCTGCTTCATCTAATGCATCTGTCACCTCAGTGAAATGTGCTTGTGTTATTGTCACTGCATCACTGTCTTTGTCATCTGAAGAAGTTGACTCTTCACATACTTCTGTCAGTTTTATTCTTTTCTCTGTTGCTGTGACATCATTGACCTCTTGTTCTTGTGATTTCTTAATTGTGCTCATCTGTTTCTGCTGTCTTTGATGCAGCAAAGTCATTGCTGTTCTGTTCAACCACAAATGTGAAGTGATGAAGAATGTCTGATGCAGTCAGTGTTTCAAGAACTGTAAGGCCTGCAACAGCATATGTAAGATGCTGGCAAAACATTGTGTTGAACTAACAGTTCTACTAGGTCTTGACTGAGTTCAATGCTCAAGTCAACAGATTATTCATCACTGTCATCATCATATCTGAAAGAGAGAATGTAAGCAAATAGCTGGTTCAGCAGCAGACAAGCTATATCAAAGCAGTTGAGGCTCACTTGCATGTTGCAGACCGTCATGATCTCAGAAAGAAATCAATGTCAATGATAAAGATAGGGCTTTTGCAGCTTGAGAAGTCATGTTGTCAAACTCATCTCTTTGAAGACATGCTCAATTCATATTGTGCTGTGATATGCTGTTGCTTTCCGCTCACTATACATGCTCTTACTGATGTTTTTCAGAACAATCTTTCTGCTTTAAAGCACATTGTCATTACACCTGCTGAGTTTGTGAAGAAGAAAGATGACAACAAATCAGCCTTGTTATAGAAGAAGCTTTGTTTACACTTTGCTGACACTTTTCTTTGATTTAGTTGACAGTTATTCTTCTGAGTTCTTAATATACTTTTAGGTGCAATTGCTCTATGAGCTAAATACAGCTTCTCATCTTTGTCTTTGCAGTGTTTCATCTTTGATGTCTTTTCTTTACTCTGACATTGTACATTTCACATAACTTTAATGCATCATCAAGGTCTTGTTCAGAGATTCACTGATCATACTTCAGAGAATAGTTTATTCATTTAATCTTATATCACAGCTTGTCTTTTCTGCGTTGCTTCTTTAGAATTTCCTCAATCTCATATTCTTTTTTCTTATTGATCAGTTTCAAAGAGAGTAACACCTGTGTTATCTCATCATCTAGACGTCAATTGTAGAGTTTGAGATATGAGACATGAAAAACATTATGAATTCAGTAGTGAGTAGATAAATATAGGCAATACACTTGCTTCTCAACAATATCTTGTATGTGAAATGATTCAGCAAACTTATGTGAGAGTTTCTTATTCAGACGTTTCTGACTCAGGTTTTTCATTAACAACAGAACTAGATTGTTCTTGTTGTATGTCTTAAGCTTGTGTCTCTGATTGTAAGCTTTGACTTGTGATGCTACAGTGCTTTCTCATTGCTTTGATAGCTTTTCATGAGCTTCATGTAGTTGCTTGACTCTGTTCTTAGCTGCAGGCACCTCTTTTTCTCAAATGTTGTTCTCAATGTTATAATTAATGAAAGCATTATACTCTGTCATCATATAAAAGAGACTACACTCTAGTGTAGACTGCTTTGTGTTCATATATACAAATTTTGCAAAAGAAAGAAGCTTGACTCAATTGCTTTGCTCTTCATTGCAATAACATTGAAGATAGTGTTTTAAGGTTTGATTTTGACATTCAGTTTGTTCATTTGTCTGTGAGTGAAATGCAGTGTTAAGTTGACGCTTAATCTTTGCCTGATAGCATACTTTCAATCAGTAACTGCTTGTGAAGATCAAATCTCTATCAGACACTATCTCTTTGAGAGCTCTGTAACAGTATACTATCTTCTCAAAGAATATATCAGCTAGTTACATAGCAGTGAGTGTCTTACTGATAGAAATGTATTGAGTCATCTTGATGTAGCGATCTACTATCATCAGAATTGCATCATAAACACTATCACTGTGCTTGCTTGAAGGCAAGTCAGTAATTATGTTCATGATTATCTTCTTTCAGAGACTATTTGAATGAGGTAGTGTCTGCATTTTGTCATATGAACAATGTTTAAACATCTTCACCCTCTGACATATGTTGCATGAGAAGACATACTTCTTGACATCTTTGGCTAATTTCAGTCAGTAATATTTGTGTGACACTAATTCTAGTGTTCACTCAATACTGAAGTGTCTTGTCAACTCATCATCATGATGATGCTTCAGTAGTTCTGCTTGAACTGATGCTTCAGAGAGTATATATAATCTTCTCTCATATCAAAGCAATTCAGTCATATCAAACGCTCATCTCAGGCCTTCAGTGTTTCAACTTTGCTTATTCTTTGCTATTGTTACTTTTTGTGCTTGAACAAAGAGATTATTCATTTGTAAAGAATGTACTAACAATAGAAAGAATTTGCTACTGTCATCATATACTGTTTCATGACTAGTCAATTCTAAGACTAGTGCATGTGAAATGAGTTGTCTGCAGTCAACAGTTTTAGCAGCAGAGCTAAGCAATCTCATTATGCTGCATTCATAATGAACTGACAGTTGACTGTCTTCTAGTCCTCTCAGTGTATGTTAACTGAGTTGAGGTTTTCTAAACCTCATGTCAATTCACTCTTCACAAGCTTGACAAACTGTCTCAAGATGACTGATAATTGTCAAGAACTTAAATATAGTTGCAGACATAGCTGCTAACTTTCTTTGTAATGTTGACAAGAGCCTATCAATGCTTTCACTGATGGCCTCAACATAGTCTGAGCACCTCAATGACGCATTTGTGAGGTTTGTCTTGCTTAACCTGTGCTTAATCACAAAATCAAAGACAACAAGCCTTACAGTTCATTGTGCCTGTCATTCATTCAACATTTTAATGTTCATGAACTCACATAGATTATTGTGATCTGTCAGAACTTTCACTGAGTGAGTACTTTTCTCAAGATAGTGATGTTACTGCTTAAATGTCTCAACAATAACTAAAAGCTCAAGATCATGTGTCTCATAACTTTCTTCTGCTGAGAACAGCTTTCACAATCAGTAAGCAACAGGGTGTCACTGCTCTGATGTCTGCAACTGAGAGTAAATTCTCATCACTGCATGTTCAGAAGCATTAGTCTTCATTCAGTTCTTGAGCTCTGAATCAAAGTGAACAAGAATGAGCACTGTCATAAAGACTTTCTTAAGATAGTCAAACACCTTTGCAGCACCTTCTGACCACTCAAAGAACTTTGTCTTCTTCTCATTCTTACTGTCTTTCAATAGACCTGTAAGTGGGCTTGCAATTTGCAAATAGGCCTTAATAAAGCATCTATAGAAGTTGACAAACCTTAAAAAGACTTGTACTTTCTGAAAGGTCTTGAGGATCAGCCAGATTTTAATAGTATTAACTTGTCACAAATTCATTGTCATCTCAGTGATTGACACTATAAATTTCAGAAACTTTATGATGTCAGTAGAGAAAACACATTTCTTCAAGTTGACAAACAGCTTGTAGCATCACAACTGCTCAAGTATTTCACATACATGATGTTTGTGTTCTTCTTTCAATTGTGAGTATATGAGGATGTCATTCAAATACACAAGACAAATAAAGTTCATATGCTCTGCAAGTGCTCTATTGATATAGGCTTGAAAGGTTGCAGATGCATTAACTAGCTCAAATGACATAATTAAATATTCAAAGTGACTGTAGCGCGTGCAAAACACTGTCTTTCACTCATTGCTGACATGTATGCAAATACAATGATAAGCATCTTTAAGATTTAACTTGATGAAGATCTTAGCACCACTTAGTCAGTTTAAGGTTTCACTGATCAACAGCAATGAGTGACAATTCTTCACAGTGATATTGTTTAACTCACAGTAGTTGACACACAGTCACAAGCTATTGTCTTTCTTTGAGGTGAATAACACTGATGCCTCTGCTGAACTAATGAAATGCTGAATTCAACTCTTTGTTAAAACATCATTTAAATAGCTCTGTAGAACTTGAAGTTCCTTGTCTGACAAATTGTATAGAGGGCTGTGTGAAGGGTTCTTCTCATTATTGTCAATGACATAATCATGCTTCTCATGTGCAGAGAGACATTCTGCTTCAGACTCTGAGAAAACATCAGCATAGTCAGCATATGCCTGAGGTATAGATGGCGCTGTAGCAGTGCCTTGCAGATGTACTGTCAGTGATTTGAGTACAGATTAAAGAAAAGTGCAGGTTACTGACCTCTCAGCTGTCTCTTTAAATTTGTTCTGATCTTTCAGGCTCAACATTTGCAGATTGATGCTGAAGTGTCAGCTGCACAACTCACAGTTAATATGAACTTGTTTCTTTTTTAGAGCTGATAGACTCATTATCAGATCAGGTTCATTCTTTTTCAAGATATAGAAAACATGTTTGCAGTTGTGTTTCTGATCTCAGCTGTCTCTTAGCTAATACTTCATCAAATATACCTCATAGCAATAGATGAAGTGACTGCTCAGAAGAAGAAAGTGTGATATCTTTGTGTTCAATTTGATCATCTCATTTGCAACAGTGAAATGCTGACTAATCACATTGAATTCAGCATCAATATTCAGAAGAAAGATGCTCAATGCTTGACTGATCTTTATAACAACAGTTTCTTCAGTTATAATGCTGAACATGATCTTTACTTTCACTTTTTGTTGTGTCAGCATTGAGGTTTTAACATGACATTCTCTTTTTTTGATGAAGCCACTGAGAATATGTGAATCTTATTTGAGTTGTTCATTGACTTTGTGCAATCATTTGAGTAATGATCTTTTTCTTGACAGCAATAACAGATTACATTTGATCTTGTTCTTAAGTGAAAAAAAGATGAACTTAATGTTGCATTGATGTTATCTCATTGCCTCAATGATGTCTGCTCAGATAGTCTTCAATCAATAGAAGAAAATGCTCAGCCTGAAGTATTTCTTGAACAAGAATCATCAAAAGTCTTCTTTGACTTCATAGCATCAGATGCATGAAGATTGCTCTTCAGCTGCACAGTCAGGGTTATTAAGCTGTTTTGCTTGTTTAAAAGATCTTAATAATTTAACAAGATCTTTCTGATTTCTGATTGCAGCTTTGTGAAGAAATGCATTATCAGCTGTTTCTCATTGTACATCATCAACTGCACTTTCAGAGTGCTGAGGTAGACTGCAAAAGTGTGCATACTTTGATTCAGCTTCTGTACAGCCTCAGTGTATGTCTGTGCATTATGCAACTGATGATTCATTGAGTCTTCAACAAAATTAAGAAGATAGTTGATGAAGTACTTTCATGAGATATTCTCAAGAAAGATGGTTTTTTGATGTCAATATTATGCATTTTGTGATTTCCTCATCAGAAACTGCATAACATATAGAATCTTTACTTCATTCTTAAAAAAGTTTTTGAGTGTCAGGCAAAACACTGTCTCTGTGCTGTGTACAAAGTTGAGATGCTTTTGTATTGTCTTCTCAGTATAGATGTTCAAATGCTCTGAGTAAATGTTTCTCTTCAACATCATTGTACTGAGGTAGTTCTCTGCAGATCGCTTGATAAAGACTATGAATTGAGTGTGCTTTAATATAAAAAAGATATAATTAGTCTTTGAGTCAGAAGGGTTATTGACAAACAGCTTGTCAACACTTTGACTTTGCAGCACTTGAATCTTTCTCTGAATAGATGCAAGATGACATTTCTTTAAAAGCAGATTTCTTTTCTTTTCTGTCTGTTTCAACTCATTGTTTAAACCTTGTATTGTAGATGCAGAATCATCAGTCTCACATTGCATTGTTTGCAATGAATCAGCTGAAAGTGAATTTTCTTCAAGAGATTCATCAAATTCTGTGCAACTTTGAGTTTGATGAGATGAACTCAATATGTGACTGTTGCTTTGATGATGTCAACTTTTTGTCTGCATATTGTCACACAATGAACTGTCAATCAAAAGAGATTTGAGAGATTAAAATTGTAAGGTTTCACATTTATTCATCTCAGATAAATATCAGAACAGATTTATGACAGTGTGAGGTATGACAATGCACAGACTATTTGATGATAAAGCAAGATCATATATCTTAGTTGATGTTAAGACTAATCTCTGAAGAGTCTTTATGTGCAAAGAAGCTCTTCTTATATGAGTTCTCACTTAACATGCTTAGTCACATGAACTATGTCTGTATTCACTCTGACATTACTTTAGTACAGCACATATATGTCACTTATGTTTCTTTTACATTTAAGAGTATATTAAAATATTATTTAAATAGAGTATATAAAGAGAGTTTATAAGCTCTGTAAAAGTACAGTTAATATAGATCTGAAAGGTTACTGAAGCATTGACTAAATTAAATGACATTATTAAATATTTAAAATGATTATATCTTGTGTAAAGTACAGTTTTTCACTTATTATCTTATATTGAAGAATGACCTCTATTAAAACAACTGTTCTATTCATATGTTTTAACTAAAATGCAGAATCTGCATCAACAGCATGACTTTTGTGTGAGCTGACTAGGCAGCGTCACGTGACACGGCAAGTTTCAACGCTAGAACAGAATAGGACTGAAATCCTCTGCAAAGCCTTCTTATTTCAACACTTCTTCTCAGTTTTAGACAAACTGAATATTCATTCACTAGCCAGTATAGAGTCCTTCAATCTCACTAGAAAGTGAGCTCAACAGCAAGGTGATGAGAACGTGAAGAAGGCCGCAACAGTGAAATAAGAAAGTGAGAATGTAAAAGGTGACAAAGAAGATCAACAATGACAAGGTTTGAACACATGTTAAAGACAGGTCATTAATTAAATATAAGACCTGACTGAATAAGAAAACAGCTAAACTTGACAGCAGACAGAGCCTTAATAAGCTTATCTGCTGCTTGTGTTATGTTCTGATCTGAGATGCCTCAAATATTAGGGCTAAAGGTTTGTGCTTGTTGATATAAGAATCCTAGTGTGCAGTGTAGGGTAAACCAGTAATTGGTAACTTGTATTGAGTTGAACACAACTCATTTTCATAGAGGAAATGGTCCTACTATATACTATAGAATCACTGTGCTCACTTTGCTTGCTATAGAGCAATAGAGCTGATAGACCTACCAAAGGTCTATTGCCTCATTGAGCTTGCCACAAGCATATAGAGCTGTGTGAGCTTATGTTCAGATATACACTTTTCTTGTGTATTTTCTAAAACACATTAGCTGGTTACAGTCTGGCTGTAACACAATCTCTTCTCTTTTAGATGCTAGTTCTCTAGTGTCTATATAAGTGAGAGTATAAAGACAGATAGCTTTCTCAATGTCATGTCTTCTCATAAGCAGCACAATTGTCTTTGCCTTGCAAAAATCTTTGCAATCTTTGATTTCACTTCTCTCATTGCTTGTGATCACTGTTCAGCTGTTCTTTCTTTCTGCATTATTATGACAGGTCATGCAAAGTGTTCTGAGTGTACCTGTCATGATTGTCTGTGTGTGTCAATATTGTTAGATTTCCTGAATTGTGCTCACCTTCAGCTGAAATCCAAACTCAAGGTGGCTATGAATGAGTGTGTGAAACAGGCTGAGCACCTTTTCAAGACTCTGAAACAGAACAAGTCTTGTGCAGTCATCAAAGTTTGCTGTGTTGCTTCTGAACTGAGCAATGATAACAATGAAACTGAGGATGAGAAAAACTCCTCTGATTCTTCTAACCTTGATTTCTTATTAGAGTCAATGAGTTCTAGCTTCTTTATTGACTCTGAGCCCCTTTCTCAAACTGTTGTAGTGTTCTTGCACAGTTGAGTAGGTTTTCTTTGAGCTCTCACGTGTTTTCTGAGGTATTGTATTCTTTTCATTTGATGAGATAGTGGGCTTTCCCATTAATCATCCGTTTTTCTAGAATGTTCTTGACTTGATACTTCTCATCAGGTTCAACAAATGTTTTGATGGTTTGAAGTGATATGAACTGGTTGCAACACTGAAGCATGAACGCATGAAATACTGAGTGTATTCTCATTTTCTTGAGTAAGTCTAGCTCATAGCTTAACCCTTTAATGTTTCTCTTGATTTTGAACGGTTTTATGCTTTTGTTGTTCAACTTCTTGCTTCTTTGCTTTACATGAATATTGTTTGTTCTTAGATAAACTCTCTCTTCAACCACAAAAGATTTTACCTCTGTTGTTTGTTTTGATTGCTGTTGAATTCTGTTTGTCAGATCTCTGTGCAGCTTTTTAATCTCTGCAATATTCAATATTGCTTTCTGGCTTTGTGATCTGTGTGCTCGCGGTTCTTGTCATACCTTCAGGTTATATTCATAATTTGCTCAAAATGGTGTTTCTTCTGTGGTTTTGTTTTGTGTGTTATTGTACACAAACTGTGCCGTTGACAACAGTTGTACTCAGTTGTTCTGGTTTCTATTGACATAGTGTCTTAAGTACGTTTTGACCGTCTGATTCATTCATTTGCTCTGCTCATCTGTCTGTGGGTGGTATGCTGTTGACATCTTATGATTTATCCTGAGTTCTGCTGTGAGCGTTTCTCAAGACTTGCTTGTAAACAGCTTGTCTCTGTCAGTGATAAATTCCTTTGATAGCTCGTGATTGTTAATCAATTCTTGCAGTATGATGTACATCAATACTGATGCTGTTGTGGTTTTCTTGAATGAAATGAACATTGTGTACTTGGTCAATCTATCAACTATAGTCAATATACTGTTAAACTTCACTTCTCATGCTGAATTCTTTGATGTCAGTAACTTTGTGATGAAGTTCATAGTAACTGACTTTCATGACGCATCTGATGCGTCTAGTTGTGTTACCTCATCATATTTTTTATCTCTCTGAATCTTGTTTCTGCAACATGAATTGCATCTGACAATGTACTCAGTGATTTGATCTCTAAGGTCACTGATATTGTGTCTTCTTTATATGAGGTTCTCAGTTCTTTTGACTTCAAGGTGTTCATCAGCCCTGTTGTTGTGACATACTCATATCAGTTCTTCATCTGTCAAGAAAGTTTACTTCATCTTGTATGTTGCTGCTAAGCCTTTTGTGAGAATTTTCTTGTTGTCTTCACTCAGAATTTTGATGTGAATCTTTTTCACTCCTTCATGGTCAGGCTGTTGACTTAAAGCGTCTGCTTCACCATTCTCATTACTCTTCTTGTAATGAATTTGAAATTTGTAATTGACTAACTGTTCAGCCCAGCAAACCTGTTGTTGATTCAACTGTTTTGTTGTTGCAAAGTTCCTCAAATTCTTGTGATTTGTGTAGATCTGAATAGACTTCTCAGTATCTGCAAGGTAAGGTCTTCAATCTTACAGTGCTTTCACTATCACAAGAAGTTCCTTGTTGTGAACCTCATATCTTTTCTTCAATTCTGATAGTTTTCTAGATTGATAGGCTATGAATCTCTGTTGCTCATCCTTGATCTGATACAAGCATGCGCCTACTGTGAAATCTGATGCGTTGATTTTCAGTACCTTCTTGCATGTTGAATTGAGTATCCTCAGGTGTGCCGTTCTGCTAAGGCTTTTCTTTAGTGTGTGAAACGCATTCTTCTGTTCTTTATTTCAATGTCATCTCTTGTTCTTGCACATTAGTTGTGTGAGGGGTTCTGCAATCTTTGCATAATTAGGTACAAACTTTCAATAGTAGTTCATCAATCTCAGAAAGGCTTGTACTTCCTTGACTCATCTCAATGAAGACCAGTTTCTGACTGCATTCATCTTCTTTGAGTTCTTCTTGATTTGCCCAGATTGAATAATATAATTAAGGAATTCAATTTTCTTTGCTTCAAACTTGCTTTTTGACTTCTTCACATACAAAGCCCTTTTGTTGAGCTTTTCTAGTATCTTGTGCACATGGCTGCAATGCATCTCAAGGTCATCTGAGTATATCAGAATGTCATCAAGGTATGTGATCATAAAATCATTGAGGTATTCTCTTAATGTGCTATTGATTAATCTTTGAAAGGTGGCGGGGGCGTTCTTGAGCTCAAACGGCATGACAGTGTATTCATAGTGTCTGTATCTTGTTCAGAATGCTGTTTTTCATTCTTCACCTTCCTTCATTTGTACTTGATAATAGGCTTCTTTCAAGTTCAAACTTGTGAACCACTTGACTCTGCTTAACCGGTCTTGTAACTCTTTGATCAACAGTAAGAAATAACTGTCTTGTTTAGTTATCTTGTTGAGTTGTCTGTAGTTGACACATAGTTGCTTTATGTCATTCTTCTTTGATACAAACAGGATTGAGTATTCTGCTGATGACTTTGATGATCTGATGAATCCTCTTTTGAGATTCTCATCAAGGTAAGTTCTGACTTTCTTGAGTTGATCTTTGCTCATTGAGTACAGTGACATTCACTTTGATTGCTTGTCATTCAATAGCAATATTTCATGATCTCATGACTTATGCTTTAATAAGCTCATTTCTGATTGTTCAAGGATCTCATACACATCTACTGTGATGTATAACTCTTTGCTGATTCAATTGATTCTTGAGTTCTTTTCACGTAATCAGGGCATCTCTAGTATGGTGTCATACTTGATCAAATTGAGAACATCAAACGTCAACTCTTGTGAATCTTCTAGTATCATGACTTCAATGTGAACCTGGTCTGTTATTCACTTGAATTCTTCATTGATCATATATACCTGCATAGGCTTCAGCGCTCACTGCAGTGTTAATTCTAGCATTCTTATTGCTTGCTGCAAAATATAGTTGTTGGTTGCTTCTGAGTCTACCATTGCTTGAAGAAGTCTATCTCACTCAACCTGAACGTCAACTCATATCTTGTGGTCATTGCTGTTCTTCTGAGACATTAAAAGCTTCTTGTTCTCTAGTCTCTTTGAGGAAGTTTGCAGTTTTTTGACTGTACTGCGTTGCTTGCTCTTCTTCAGAGGTTCTGAAACCATTTAGGTTCTACCTCTCATATAATCAGTTGTATGTATTCCTCACTGCCTTTCTCAATATACTGTTCTGAGTGTAGGTGCAGTTTGTACTGATCATATTTTCACTGAATCTGGTTCTGAAGTGCTTTCACTTTACCCAGAAACTCAGGTGACATGTAGTCTTCTGAAAAGGTTCATCAATCATTGTCTGATGTCAGATACTCTGTGAGTAAATGGATCTTGATTTTGTGGCTCTTATTTTTTCACTCAAGTTGTTTCAGTACTGGGTTGATCACTGTTCATACTTCTTTCATCAACTTGTCAAGTTCTAAGCATGCTTTTACTTCTTTTGTTTCTTTCTGTTGCTTCTTAAGGTCATTGACTTCCTTCTCAAGCTCTTCTTGCTGCTTTTCTAGTAGTTGTTGACACATCTCTCAGCGCTGATTCTCAGGGTGCTCATGTCTTGTTTTGAGTCTCATGTCAACTTTTCAGTTGTTGACATCCTCTGAGTTTGCGTTCAAATTCAGGGCTATTCAGATGCTATCACTGTAGTCTTCTTCTACCTGAGTTTCGTGAGTATTGGTTTCTTTGATCTCAGCTTTCTTTAGAATAGTTAATCTCTTTGGTCAACCTGTTGTGTTGTAACCGTTTTGTTCCTTCTTGAGTATCTGTGGGTATCATTCGGCTCTGTCTTTGCTGCTCATATGTGTTCAGCACATGTTGTTGTAGCAGACTGTTCAGCTCAGAGTGTCATGCACTACGTGTGTATTTGTTGCTGCAACTTCTTTTCTTTCTTGTTGAGGTTTCTTGCAGGTTCTTGCAAGGTGTTTGGGCTTTTCACAGTTATAACATTCACAAGTCTTCACTCATCAAGGTTGAGGCTTATAGAGCTTGCTCATGCACTGTTCTTGCTTTACTTATGATCATTGCTCATGATGCTTCTCAATTGCGTCAAGGTTCATAGGGTCACCTCTTCTGAGAATACAACATCTTTTTCACATCTTTGATGTGTAGTGCTCTGTACACTTCATCTGTTGTTCTCATTGATAACTGTTGATGTTAATGAAGATATTGATCATATTCTGAAGCTCTTCAGGTCAATTCATTCTGACTATCTCATCTTTAATAGTCTCATTGAGTTCTCAATAGTATTGTGATACTAAAGCGTCGTCGTCTCAATTCATTAGGGCCGCAATTCACTGAAACTCTGCTGCATACTTGACTGTCAACTTATTCATCTTTAGGATGTGAAGTCATCTTTTCGCTGCTTGTTTCTCATCAACTATCTTGAAGACTCTTTAAAGCTCATTCTTGAACTTCTTGTAGTTGTTGAATATGAATTTCTTATTGTTCATTTGTTTCTTTGATGTCTTGTCAAGAAACTCATGCAGTTTGAGGTCAACTCAATCAAATGCTGCATTCTTGAGGTACAATACAGTAAACAGACCTTTGTTCATCTCAGACCTGAACTTCACCTGGTTGAATTCAATATATAACTCAAGCTTGGTCAAGAAGGCTCACAGCTTCTCTCTCTCATCTGTGAATGCATTGAGTACCGATACCTTGAGTACATTGATTGTTTGCTGAAGGTCTTGAAGGTTGACTTAACTTGTCAAAGCTGACTTCTGCACACTGGTTGTCATTCTTATATTGTAAGAATGTTCAAAGTGTTACGTTCTGATCTGAGATGCCTTGAATATTAGGGCTAAAGGTTTGTGCTTGTTGATATAAGAATCCCAGTGTGCAGTGTAGGGTAAACCAGTAGTTGGTAACTTGTATTGAGTTAAACACAACCCATTTCCATAGGGGAAATGGTCCTACTATATACTATAGAATCACTGTGCTCGCTTTGCTCACTATAGAGCAATAGAGCTGATAGACCTACCAAAGGTCTATTGTCTCACTGAGCTTGTCATGAGCATATAGAGCTGTGTGAGCTTATGTTCAGGTATATGCTTTCCTTGTGTATTTTCTAGAACACACTAGCTGGTTACAGTCTGACTGTAACAGCTTGCTTGATGATAGGTATGAATTCAAAGTCAACAAGGTGACAATTGACAGCTTCATGAACAAAGTGATATTGTATGTCAATGTGCTTGATACAAGCATGAAACTCAGGATTTCTAGCTAGGTTCATAGCTTCATTGTTGTCAGCTTGAATGACGACGACATTGTTGTCATGAAAATAGCCAATTTCACTAAGAAAATGGCGTAGCCAAATGGCTTTCTTCATAGCTTGTGTTTCAGCCATGTACTCAGCCTCTGTCAAGAATAAAGCAACAGATTGCTGATGTTTAAAACATCAGCTAATGAGACCTTCATATAGAAGAAAGAGGTAAGCCTCAGTGAACTTTCTGATGTTGTGACAGCCACCTCAGTCAGCATCAGTATAGTCAATGAGACCGTCATCAGTGATGTCATAGATGACACTGAGATTCATAGTGTCAGTGAGATACTTAAAGATCCACTTAACAGCATTGTAGTGTGATGTGTTAAGGTTCTGAGTGAACTAACTAACAGTAGAGACGGTGAAGGTGATGTCAGAATGTGTCTGTAACATAATGTACATTAGTGATCTGACTGCTTTCTGATACCGTCAAATAACAGTGATGTCAGCCTGAGTGATAGACTCCTTCATGAGTACTGCATCAGAATTCATAGAAGTGTTGACAGAAACAGTCTGTGACTGCTGAAAGGTCTGAAGAACCTTGTTGATGTAAGCTGTTTGAGTAAGACAGATCGTGTGTTCAGTGCAGTTTCATTTCACTTTCATGTCTAGATAATAGGACACGGAACTAAGATCTGACATCTTGAACATGTTATTAAGACATTGTTTAATGTTCTGAATAGCTGACTTATTCTTTTCAACAAGCAGAAAGTCATTGACATAGACAGTGATGATGACACCGTTTCATACAAACATGCTATGATCAAAATCAAGTCAACAGAAACCAAGAGACATGAGAAGATTGTGTAAAGTCTTATACCACAGACAAGATGCTTGCTTCAGGTCATAAAGGGCCTTATTCAGTAAAGCAACCTTGTCAGATAGCTCATAGCTGTGAGATAACTCAACATAAATGACCTGATCAATAGGGCCATAAAGAAATGCAATAGTGATGTTCATTTAATCTACTTCAAGATCATAATGTGCTGCAAGGGTGAAGAGGGTCTTATACGTCTGCAGCTTGATGACAGACACAAAGATTTGATCATAGTCTATGTCAAACTGCTGTTCATAGCCTTTGACAACTCAGTGAGCCTTATAACGGCTAACCTGACCATGAGCGTCACACTTGACCTTGTAAACCCAGCATTCTTTAAGGACATGCTGATTTGACGGCATGTTGACAATGTCTCACATGTTATTATTCTTCAGTGACTGAATTTCATTCTTCATAGCCGTCTTTCATTTGTCACACAGAGGTGACTTCACAGTCTGCTTATATGTGGTTAATTTGATGATGTCGTCAATAGAAATCGCAGCATACACATATGAAACATGTGCATCAGGCTTGTCAACAACTGAGCAACTGCAAAGGTTGTAGTGTAATGCAGCTGCTGAGGCTGAAGGGTTCAATGAATCTACTGCTGAGGCTGAAGGGTTCAATGAACCTACTGCTGAGGCTGAAGGGTTCAATGAACCTACTGCTGAGGCTGAAGGGTTCAATGAATCAAGCTCATCTGAATCAGACAACTTGTCTAGAACTTGTAAGTCTGAACCTGTGAGTTCAGACTCACAATGTGAAGAGGTAGATGCTTCTTCTGAAATGAAAGAAGACAAAGAATGCATGCTGACAGAATTTGATTGCTGTAATAGCAAGAATTGAAGCAGCAGTGTAGCTGGTGCAGACACTCTCTCTGAAACAAAAGAAGGTTGTGACAACAAGAGTGAGGACGCAGAAGAAGGGTTGACAGCATGATTGCTAGTTGTCTTTCTCTTGCTGTGAACCTCTATGTTAGCTAAGTTTTCATAAGCGGTAATGTTCTCATTAACAAAGCAGTTATGGGACTCTAGAACCTGTTCTGATTCAGAGTCTCAAACATGAAAGATTGAGCTTTCTTTCATGTCTAAATAGTGACATTTAAGGCTGCAGTCCTCAAACTTGACTTCTTGCTGATGTCATTTCTTAGAAATGTGTGCTCAAGCAATGGTATCAAAGATGTGAAGACTTGAGAGGTCAGAAACATTGCCTGTTCATGCTTTATAGAGTGTCATGTTGAGTGCACAAGTAGAAGACCGGTTCTTGATATAAACTGCAGTCTTAATGGCTTTCAGTCAGAGGTGTGAGTTCAGGCCAGAGTCTTTGAGCATAGCTTGTGCAAGTTTGCAAATAGTGCGATTTAGCCGCTCAGAAACGCCGTTTTCTTCAGGTGAATAGGGCATAGTAGGTTCTCAGATGATGTCATTAACTGTAAATCAGTTCTTCAAGACAAGATACTTATGCTCAAAGTCAGTGTGAAGGCGTTCTAGAGAATAGTCAGAACAGTCAATCTTCATCAATGTGACAAAGTTCTTAATATGCTTGATTGTCTCATCTTTGATTTTCATGAAAAACATTCAGGTAAACCTTGTGAAGTCGTCAGTAAGGGTAACAAACCACCTTGAACTGTCATAGACAATGAGCATTATGAGTTCAACAACATCTGAATGAATAAGACCTAATGATTGAGTTGCTCACTCAATAAAAGCATTGTAAGAATGATGAGTCTGCTTAGCTTTCATGCACAGTTTGCAGACATCATGTCATTGAGAAAGATCCTTAAGATCTATGCTGTCAACAATCTTAAACAGATGCTCAATGTTTGTATGGCCTAAATGGCTCAAGCGTCAATGCCACATATCAAACAATACCTTGAACTCATGATTAGTCACAAAGGCATGAGACTGAGGTGTATCATCAAGGTGTAGCTGAAAAATCCCATTGACCTCAGAAGCATATCTGATGACATTGTTTTTGTGACTTAAGGTGCAGTCACACATGTCAAAAAAGATACCATCAACGCGCATGTGACGGTCAAAAACAAGGTTCACAGAGGAATCAGAGGCATGCATAATGTCTTTGAGAATAACCTCTTGTATGCCACTGTCAGAACAAACTAAACATAGTGAAACCATGCTCTTTTCAATGATCTGAGCAGGTTCATTAACTGTTTTAAGAGACCTAGAAATAGGCTCATAGATAAGAAAGAATTTGTGTGTAGAACACAAGTGATCAGAGGCTTCAGTATTGACAATTCACACACTCATGAGGTGTGATCCTATGACAAACATAAAGCTGAGCGTTGTGGCATTGTCATCAGCCTTATCAGAGATTGATTTGACATTGTTAAAGAACTTGCTCAAGAACTTGTCTGACAACAATGATGATTTGTTCTTCTTCTTTGCAGCTCAAGCTGCATTGAGTTTCTTCTTCTTATGAGGGTATTTGACAAAGCACATAGGTTTCTCATGACCAGTCTTCTTACAGTGCAAACACTGAAGTGACAATGACAATTTTGGTTTGCCACAAAAGGCCATTGCAATGAAGCTCTTATTATCTTTCATTTTAGCCTCATCAATCAACTCAGCAGCTAAGAAATTGAAAGTAGAAGTTGTAACGTGAATGAACTGGTGTTTAGTCATGACAAAGGCATTAAATGTGAATTTAAGGTTGTTAAGAAGAACAGTGAGTATAACCCAGTCTGAAAAGGTAGAATTCATCTCTTACAAACATTGTGACAAAGTCTTTAGCTGATCAACATAGTCCTCAATGAACTTAAACAAATTGTAGTGATGACTTAAAAGTGTCATAAACGTAAGGTATCTGACATTAAAGCCCTGAACCTTGTACAACTCCTTAAGCTTCAACCACATCTGACATGCAGAAAGGTCTTAAATGAATCTCTTAAGGCCATTCTGACATGACAGTGCTATAGTAGCACATGTCCTGTCATTCTCTTTACTTCAGACAATGTATTCAGACAAGAACTTCAAGTTCAAAGTGTTGACTTCATCAAGTTCAACAACTGGTTTGAAAGATGTGCCTGAAACAGCAGCTCATAGATCTTTGTTCATAAGAATGAACTTGATGTTAGTGGCTCATGAGGCATAGTTACTAGCGCCAGCAAGACAAGAAAAGTTGAAAATGCTGTTTAAGAAAGTCATGATTATGTGAGTTGTCAAGAACAAACACCAAAATGTAAAGACTATCAAAAAAGTGAAGAGATGTTGACTGAGAATATTGTGATGACAAAAGAAGTTGTTTGAGAAAGCACTCAAATAGGCTATCAAAACAATAAGTCATTCAAGAAAGCACTCAGATGAGCTATTGAAATGACAAAAATGTCAAAATTAAGAATATTGAGTAATGACAAAAGAGGTCATTTGAGAAAGCACTCAGATAGGCTATTGAAATGATAAAAGACACTGTTGAAAGACAGCAACAGTGAGGTCAATGAATGACTGACTAATGTCTTGAGGTATGAAGACAGAATGTCAAGCTCATAATCTATTGAAGAATGACCTCTATTAAAACAACTGTTTTATTCATATGTTTTAACTAGAATGCAGAGTCTGCATCAACAGCATGACTTTTGTGTGAACTGACTAAGCAGCATCACGTGACACAGTAAGTTTTGACACTAGAACAGAATAGAACTGAAATCCTCTGCAAAGTCTTCTTATTTCAACATCTTAACAGATTTATATTCAGTGATATGCATTCTTAAAATTCAGTTTAATGAAGATTTTAGCATTACTTACTCAGTTCAGTGTCTTACTTATTAATGATAAAAAGTGATGATTTTTTATAGTAATTTAATTTAACTCTCTATAATTAACACATAAATGTAGATTATCATTCTTTTTTAAGTAAATAAGACTGAAGTGTCTGTAAGACTGATAAAATACTGTATTTAATCTTTTATTAAAACATCATTTAAATACTTTTGTAAATTCTTAAGCTTTATCTTAAATGAATTATAAAGTGACTTATATGAAGATTTATCTTCATTAATTTTAATAACATAATTATGTTATGCATAAGTAAAAAGATGTTCTGCTTCTTTTTCTGAAAAAAACATCTGAATACTCAGTATAATTAAAAGATATCATCAGTGATAAACTAATGTCTTACAGATGTACTGACAGTGTATTAAAATCTGTTTATAATAAAGTGTAAATAAAAGACTTATCTTAATTTATTTATTTAAATGCTTCTGAATCATCTTTCAGATCTACTTATAAGAACTTAATACTAAAGTGTTAACTTTATAATGTATAATCAATTCTTATTCATTCTTTTTTAAAACTAAAAGATTTAAAACTAACTTTGATTTATCTTTATTTAAAGTATAAAAGATATGCTCACAATTTTATTCTTATTCTTAATTATTTTTAAGATGATATTTCATCAGATAAGCATTATAGTAATATCTGTATTGATTATTAAGAAGAATAAAGTAAAGCAGCTTTATGTTAATATGTATTATCTCATTTATAACAGTGAAATGCTGACTAATCACATTAAATTTAACTTCAGTGTTTAATAAAACTTATACTGAAGTCTTTTCTGACTTCAGCACAACTATTTCATTTAAAATAAAACTTAGTCTCATTATTACTTTCATTCTTTACTGTGTTAACATAAAGACTTTAATTAAGCATTTTCTTTTTTTAACTGAGTAGTTAAGAATCAGTTAAGTATTATTAAAGTTACTAACTGTCTTAGTACATTCATTAACATAGTGTTCTTTCTCTTAATAATGATAATAAGTTACATTTAAATTGCTCTTTTATTATATATTAATTGCATTTAATTTTACATTAACATTATCTATTTACTGTACTTATATTTATATAACAGTCATTCTTCAATTCTTTTAATAAATAAAGTAACTCATTAAGATCTTTAATTAAACACTGACAGTTGTTCTTTTTACTGTTGTTACATTTAATTCTCACAAATTATTTTTTAATTGAGCAGTCAATGTCATTAAACTTTCTTTTTTAGTCAAAAGATCTTAATAATTAAATAATGTCTTTTTAGGTTTAAAATGTAATTTAATAAAGAAGTGCATCACTAGCTGATCTTCATTATAAAGTGATAATTAAGCTTTTAAAGTACTGAGATATACTGTAAAAGTGTGAACTGTCTGATCTGACTTTTACATAGTCTCAGTATATACTTAAGTGTTGTGTAGCTGATAATTAACATGGTTCTTAACTAGATTTAGCAGATAGATTATAAAATACTTTCATGAGATATTCTTTAAAGACATTATCTCTTAATAATAATATCAGATATTTCTGAGTTCTTTAATTAAAAACTGTATAACATACAGAATCTTTAACTTATCTATTGAAAAATTCTTAAACATCAGATGAAACACTATCTTAATGCTGTAAACAAAATTAAAATGTTTCTGTATAAACTTTTCAGCATAAATACTTAAACATTCAGAGTGTAGATTTCTTTTAATTAACTGAGAACTTGAATGATTCTTTACTTATTACTTAATCAATGTTAAAGAATGAATTTGTTTTATTATAAAAGAATTATCATTATCTTTAAAATCAGAAGAATTATTCATTAACATCTTTTCATCATTTAAATATTATAGTATCTGAACTTCTTATTACATCAATATAAGATGACATTTCTTTAAAAGTAAATTGCTTTCTTACTTTATCTATTAAAAATCAGCATTTATGTCTTTTAGTGTTAATATTAAGTCTTTAATCTTCTGTTGTTTCATTAAAGATCACACATTAAAAGCAGCAGAATTTTGTAATAAATCAGCATCACTGTGTTTATCACTGTCACTTTAATATCACTGACTTTATGTCTGTTTAATGATATGTAATAAACTGTTAATCATAGTAAGTAAAGAGATTAGAATTATAAGCTCTCAGATTTAATCAGAAGAAAAAGAATACTGAAATAGATATATAATAATATGTGTCATGAGTTAAACTCATACTAAAGATGTTATGATCTAGTTACTGACTAAGACTTTAAGACTAAAAGCACTTACCTTCTTGTCTCTGTATGAAGCTCTTTTTTTCTTCTTCATAGTATTCTTCTTGTATTTAGAAATTATCAATTGAGCATTGATCTCATTGCAAACCTGTAACATTAAAATACTATTCTTATTTAAATCTGATCTACACTAAAGATCTTGTTATACAATTGTTAAAATCAGTGCAGAATGAGTGCAAAAACCTCTATGACAGATGAAATGAAGACTGTTGCTGATGAGATTTCTTCTTGAGCTCAAATACTTATAACAAAACTACACAGCATAAAGAGTTATACAGAAAAGAACATGCAGAACATAAAGGCTTATATAGACCTTCTTTACATCTTTGTGATGAATTGAAACAACTTCATGTTGACTACATCAGCTGTTGCAACATTATCTTCTTCTCAAGAATCAGTCAATTGTATGAACAGTCTCACTTTAAAGCAGCTCATTGCAGCAATGAGTGTAAATCAGCACTCAAAGTGGTGTTTCTTTGACTCATTCAGGTTTAGAGAAAAAAGAGTGAAATTTAGATCTTAACTACAACAAATTGTCACTAAATTGAATGTGAACATGTTAAATGACATTGTCAGTGTGCAGTTTTGATACTTACACAGTTAACTGAAAGAGTTGACTTTAAGTCAAGTCATACCTTAAATTGCAGTCTGTATTAAGTTAAATGAAGCCTTAAACCACACAATCATTGAAGAGCTGATCAATTAAGTTCAGCATGTGTACAACAACTCAAAATCAAGAGAAAGAGCAACTGATATCTTAAACGCATTAAAACAGAAAGAAAAGTTATTTATAAGACATTTGACCACCTTTAAACAGACATTGCTGAAAGTGAAAGGCTTAAAATGAGATGATGCTATTAAGAAGGCATTTCTCAGTAACAGTCTAAATGTAATGCTCACACAAGCCCTAATTGCAACATCAATCTCTGTGTTGTATAATGAGTACATTATTCTACTGCAGCAGGTCAGTCACAATTTAAAGTCAATTCAAAAGACTGCTACTCAGAAGTGTTGTACAATCACTATCATCATCACATAGCAGCCTTACTCTGACTTCATGAACTGAGAAGTCACTGAACATGTCAGTGTGACAGCAGCAAAAACTAAAGAGAAATGCAGAGCATGATGAGTGTCAAAGAAGAAAGTGACAAAGTGTTGTACAAAATGACTGTGCATGTGATGTGAAGAAAGTGAACATTTTATTAAAGAGTGCAAACTTCTATTGACTGTATGATCTCAAACCATCAACACTGCTGCAGCTGAGACTGTGAAGAAAGTAATGAAGACAGATGAGAACTCAAAAAAAGAGTAGCTTTTAGTAAAAGTTGCAGCTGAGAGCATATAAGGTGTGATAAAAGCTGAAAGAAGTTTGAGAAACAGACAAACAGTGTTTTCTTCACTATGTCAACATTAATCAATAAGAAGTCATATGCACATACCTTGTACAACACAGAGTGTCTGTTTTATAAAATAATCACTTCTCACTTTGTTAAAAATCACAACCTACAGTGCATGAAGATAAGATCTCATATGATTACAAAGTTTGATGAACCTTCAGATTTATCAGTAGATAGAGTAGCTATCATACAGATTGATATTGACAGACATTAAAAGTTAAGAACATTCTTTTATATTGTTTTTAAGATAGCATTCTATGACCTTATACTGAGTCTATCATGAATAAAGCAGAATGAGGTTTTATTAAATGCAGACAAAGCTTCTCTTACAATTGAATTCACAGAAACTGTCATACAGAATGAGAAAGCTTTAGCTGAAAGTGAATTCAATCATATTATAATGTCAGCTACATTCTTTTTAAACCTCATACAGAAGAAAGAAGAGAAACAGAAGAAGATTGAGGTGTTCTCAGCTAGCATGACTGATATTGAAAAAGCCTTAACCTCACAGAAGAAGACAGACTCAAGAACTATACTTTTCAGTCATTATCATGAGTTTTTAAATGTATTTGATCATACAATGACTTAAAAGTTGTCTTTCTTAAGGAAAGAAGACACAGATCATCAGATTGAACTAGAAGAGATGAATGAAAAAGAGTCAAAAGTACTCTGAGATTCTTTATACAACATGATGAGAGAAAAGCTACTAGTGTTACACAAGACATTAACAGAACTTTTGAATAAGCAGTTCATACAAGTCAGTAACTCATTTGCTTCAGTGTTTGTTTTATTTGTACAGAAGTCAGAAGGTAAACTTTAATTTTGTGTGAACTACTGTGACTTACACTGAATTACTCAGAAGAATTGTTATCTTCTTTCATTAATATATGAGACTCTGCAGAACATCAGACAAGCTCAATGATACATTAAGTTGAATGTCATAGTGGCATTTCACAAGATTTGAATTGCTGCAGAGAACAAATGAAAGGTGACATTCTGTATGAGATATGAGTTATATAAATAAATAATGACTTCTTTTAAGCTAGTCAATGTCTCAAGCACATTTCAGAGATATATTAACTGAGTCTTGCAAAACTTTCTAAATGAGTTTTGTTCAACTTATGTAAATGATATTCTCATCTTCACAGATGAATCTTTGCATCAGCACTGAAATTACATACAAAGAGTATTACTATGACTTTGAGAAGTCAGCTTACAGATTGATGTTAATAAATGTGAGTTTGAAGTTAAGTCAATCAAGTATTTAAAGTTCATTCTGAAAGTTGAAAAGAATGTACAAATGAATTCTCAGAAGATGAAGACAATCATGAACTGATAAGTCTTCAGATCAGTAAAAAAAGTACAGAGTTTCATAAACTTTGCAAACTTCTACTAAAAGTTCATTAAGAACTTTTTTAATCTGATTATGTCAATGATGACTCTCATACAAAAGAACACACTCTTTGAGTGAACTGAGAAAGCTGATCAAGATTTTAAAAAGCTAAAGACTATGTTTATTTCAGTGCTAATTCTAGTTCTGTTTGATCATACATGTACAACTGTGATGAAAACAGATTTCTCAGATTGATGCATAGATGAAACTTTGTTACAGTTGATGAATGATGTGTGAAGACTTTGTGTCTATTATTCAAAGAAGAATGCATCTGTGAAGTGTAACTATAAGATTTATGATAAAGAGATGCTGATCATCATACAATGTTTAAAAGAGTGAAACACAGAATTGAGAAGTGTATTAAGTTTTCAGATTTGTACAGATTACAAGAACCTAAAATACTTTATGACAGTTAAAAAGCTTACAGAGTGACAAATGAGATGGTTTCTTATACTGTCACAATACAACTTCTTTATACTATACTTGTCAGAAAATCAGAATGAGAGAACAGATGTTCTGTCAAGATGTGAGTAAGATATTTTAACAGATCTCTCAGATAATAGAGTACAGCATTATATAACACAGATGATACACTCTAAAATGATGAGCAAGCCTATACAGGCTGCCTCAATGACAGTAGTGAATATATTGATACCTGTACTTGTATGAGATCAAAATCTGTTCAGTGAAGTTACAGATCTTAAGCAGATGTGAGTGAATGCTGAGATAAGAGATGAGTTGTATGAGAAGCTGTGTCAAGCAATTCAGAAACAACAAAGGTCATTTCTCACTGTTTTAAAAGTGAGAATATTTATAATGAAATGCTTCTTGAGTGATTAAGAAAAGCTACTCTTTTGCAGAAGACACTGAGTGCTGTTTTCAGAACCTCTTTGTACAGAACTGATTCAGTATACATATGACTCAACAATGACTGAACACTCAGAAAGAAATGTAACTGATATTCTTTTATTATGACAGTTCTTTTGACTCAGAATGCTACAGAATGTCTGTACATTCTGCTGAAATTGTGATAAATGCTGTATGAACAACAGCTGAAAAGACCACTGACAAGGCTTCTTGAAGCCTATACCTGTACTGAAGCAGATTTGACAAAAGATATTGATTGACTTTGTAGTAGATCTACTGTCAAGTGAGAGTTGTATGAACCTCTTAATAATTACAGATCATCTTAGCAAGAAGATAATACTGAAACTGTGCAAGAATATGACTGCAGAATGAGTGACTCAGACATTTGTACAACATTTCTATCAGGCTTATGAGCTTTTTACTGCAATAGTCTCAGATTAAGACACTCAGTTTGTGAGCAGTCTATGAAAGAGAGTCTGTCAACTTTTGAAGATTGTATGAAGAATGTTGACAGTGTATCATTCAGAAACTGACAGAACAACTGAGTGAATGAATCAGAATGTTGAGCTGTACATTTGTACATTCTTCAATTATAGTCAAAATAACTGAGCAAGCCTGCTTCTCATGACTGAGCTAGTCATAAACAATCATGACTCTGTCTTAACAGAGGTGAGCTTGTTCTTCTTGTCTCATGAGTATCACATGAAGTCTCTACAACTACTTGAGAAGTTGAAGCCTGTATGATCTGCAAAAAGTTTAGTACAAAAAGCTGATCAAATTGTATGAAAGATAAAAGAAGTCATAAAGTGAGCACAGATAACTATGACTGTCACTCAGCAGATACAGAAAAAAACAGTGAATCAGAAGAGACAGCAGTTTTATGACTTTAAGAAAGAAGACAAAGTCTGACTAAATTTAAAGAACATACATACAGACTGTTCATGCAAGAAGTTTAATGTGAAGAATGTCAAGTACATCATTGTTAAGAAGATTAGCTCACATTTCTTCTGTCTGAACACACTGTTAAGTATTCATAATGTGTTTCACTCAGTCATGCTTAAGTCAGCAGTCATGAATGCTCTTTCTTCTCAGCATATGACAGACTCACAATCTCTGCCGCAAATAGTGAGTGACAAAGAAGAATTTGAGATAGATGAAATTTTGAGAAAGAAGCTCATATGACAGAGAGAAGAATCTAAGAAGAAGTACTTAATAAAATGAGTTGATTATACCTGATTTACATGAGAACTGACCTCAGCTCTGCAGAACACAGTGACAATAAATTGATGAGAGTTAATGCAACTTGAGATTGCTAGATCTTAACTGTATGAGTTGACATCATCAGTCTACACATGATTTAACAACAACTGTGTGTATGTATGTGTGTGTGTGCACACACATACACATAGAAAGATCTTTAAAGATCTTATCAATAATGAACAAGAGTCTGAAGAAAGACATCATGTCAGAAAAGACTGAGGTGCTTTATGTGTGTGAGGTGATCATACAGAGTTCATGATTTAGTGTTGAATTTATTTGATTTATTCCTATACTAATGTTGCCTTCTTGATTTTGCTGAAGCTACTTATTCTGAGCATCACACAGAGATGAAACAGATAGCTCAGATGTTATACACAGTCTGTATGACTAGGCTTAAATCTAGGTGTTATGATAGAGAAAAAGAGATTGTACATATTTAAGAATCAAGGTTGATAACAACAGCTCTTATTAATGACAGTGTCAGTGCAATCTGTTGTTGTTAAGAAACTCACTCACTTTCATTGACCTCATCATTGTCATCATTGTCATTAAAAATGACAATGACAACATCATTGTTGTGTACAGAGCAGTGAGCAGTGTGATCACATCACTTACAGTTGTCACAACACTCTTTAAAATGCTTTGACATATAACAACATTCTGAAAAAATTGTCATACTGCATTTTTGACAGTCTGTACAATCATCAGAAATTAACACATCACTTTTCTGAATAAGAATCACATTTATGTATGATGATCAGTGAGACAGAACCTGTTGTCTCAAAATCTGTCTCTGTATGAAGAAAACATCACAATCAGAAAAAACAAGAATGACAATGATCTGAGAAGAGTGAATGAAGATGCACAGCTGTTGTGCACTGACTGAAAGAATAGAATTTGCATTGTTTGCTGCAGTAATGAGAACACATTGATACAGAACAAGAGCTCTGTGTTCTGTTAGATCTGAGAAACAAATCTGTATGACACTTACATGATTGTTGTTGCTGCTGTTGTTGCTGCTGAATGTGTTGTACAAGAGTCAGTGCTGAAAGGTGTCAATTAAAGAGGATTTTACATATGAAAGGTTGTGATGAAGAGGTTAAAGAAGTGAATTGTTATCTTATTGTACAAAACAGAAAATCACATGTTGACAAGTGATAAGAACCTTATCTACAAATCTTACTTGAACAACATGAAAACCACATGCTGACAAGCAATTCATTATACAATGTTCTTTCTCACTAATTAAAGCTTGACCTTAAAGAAAAAGAGAGAGTGATGTCATGAGTTGAACTCATACTAAAGGTCTTATGATTTAGTTACTGACTAAGACTCTAAGACTAAAGCACTTATCTTCTTGTCTTTACATGAAGCTTTTCTTTTCTTCTTCATAGTATTCTTCTTGTATTTAGAAATTATCAATTGAGCATCAGTCTCATGGTGAACCTGTGACAATGTGAAACATAACACTATGCAGATTATTTAATGATAAAATGATGATATGAATTTCTATTAATGATAAAACTAATCTTTAAGAAATTAAGTGAGTAAAGTGTCAGTGTCTCATATATATATACACTCACTTAATGACACTTAGTTACTTGTGTTAAGACTGCTTTATAAACATACTTTAGTTTTAACTTTAACATTAAGTAAGACTTAACTACTAGTTGTAAAACTGATTTTACTTTTTTTTTATAATAAGTATATACATTAAGTCTTATATTAAGTCTTATACTGAGTTTTATTTTAATCTGACTAATCTGTAAATTAGATTAAAGTCAGAGTTTTTAACTTTAACTTAACTCACAAATTAAAGACTTTAATCTGAATCTGACTTATAAACTGAGTTGATTAAATTAAATTAAGTTAGTGTGATTTAACAGTCACTTTAGTTAAATGTGATATATAAATGTTATAAAATTCATATCTTAAAGATCTTAAAACTTATAAATTATTCATATTAAAGTTTAACCTGTTTTAATCTGTTAAGTAGAGTCAGATCACTGAGTCTTATTCTGACAGGTCAGAAGCCCTGACCTGACTTGACTCTACCTGCTGGGTCAGGTTGAGTTGAGTTGGGTTTTACTGACCCGGCAGCCACGCTAGTGTTTATTGATTTAACAACGTAATTGTCCTATATATTGCTATGTAATCACCCCACTGACCCCACTAAGTAGGACAATAAATGTGTCGTAGGATTGAAAAACATATGTAATGGGAATGTCGCATCCGAAACATTTCCTCATGGGGCGCAATTGCAGAAATCGATCGTGGTTGGTCAACCCGCTGATGGTACCCAGTTGTATTTCGTCCCAACTTGCGGCCCAGGCTTGCGGTACCCCAATACAACACTCGACCGAGAAAGTTTGGTGGAATAAGCTTTGGTGGCTCCCCTGTGTCACCTTCGAGGTTGGGACGGGGACAAGACGGGATTCCTACGCTTGTCGATCACCATGACAGGAACACCACCGCCAGGTTTTGCGAAACTGCGGTTCCAGTGAGCTTTTGGTGTAAACGAGAATAGGGTACATCATCCACCATCTTGAATCGTGCCATCGAGGTTGTTTCTCAGCACGCAGAATTATGTGAACGAAGATTGAAAATTGAATATGATCTTGAGCTTGACGTATGTGACGTTATTTCTCTGGTCGTCCAATATGTGGCTGAGTACTGCAAGGTCGGGGCAAGGATCCGGCTAATGAAGCGAAGCTGGTAATCCCGTCGATCGGTCGCGTCATTAGCTCATGTGGGGCGTGGGACACGAGGCGAGGTCACGGAAATGATGGCACACTCCAGCGAGATCACCACATCAAAACCCCCATTTTCTAGCAGATTGGTATGTTAAACTCAGTCAACACATGCTCAGATGCTGGTGTGCATTTACTGATGTATTGAGCGCAAAGAACTGTACTAGAAGTCAATGTAATTGCCCGTCTCCAATGCATTGAAGACATGTTTTGATGCGTGACCTCAGCTAGAGTGCGCCACGACTTCTGTCACCTTGCCTCGGGAGTCCCGAAACTCTAATTGCACCATGGCCCGTGTCTTTTGACGTATTTGATATCCCATTACTTGATCTCTCGATTTTTCCGGCTACCTAGGCTGGACCAAGGTGAAGCTCGACGCAAGATATCTCACCTTCACGCTTATGTGACGGGAACTTACTTGGTGCTTGTAAATCAAGTAATCTTGTCACGGAGGTTGAGGGTTAAAATGAGAGCTGCTGCATGACGATTGCATTACCGCAACTGCTAGAGGGGGCATCAATGTACCCGCCATGTGGAGAATCATCAAGTGTGCCCTACTTGAACCCGATTAGTTTGTGTCTCAGTGCCTGTCAGACCCGCTAGACAGGGTCAATGTTGGCGTGTGCATCTGTTGGCAACGGTTGCATTGGCCTGTGCATGCAATAGCACTCCCGACAAGTGGGAAAATAGCCGACGCAAGCACCGGCAGGCAGGCAATGGGATAATGTCCCAAGTCAGTTAGATGGACCGACAGATCGACGCGTCACCCTCGTTGTGTTTGGATCAATCAGTCCTTGAACTTTCCCAAATTGGCTGCGTATACCAACTACTTGATTATCTAGCTTGTTGACCACAGTCCCTGGTCTCAAAACGTGGTGTTCGTCTTCATCGACTACGCCAATGGTAGAGGGCGTTACAACAGGTTTCTGTTCTCAGCTGACGTTTGAAGGTCAAGGAAATGGCGTATCGAAAGAGGCTGGAATTCAGGGGGCACCTAGATTCCTGAGCACCTCCTCATCGCCTGGGTACAAGCAGAGTTCTGCTAGGTATGATGGCGTTCGTAAATCTTGATTTCCAGCCGGCACGAGGGAATGGCGTTGCGTTCGTGAAGAAAAGATGGTGTAACCATTGAAAAAAATCCTTGCATGAAAGACTCGTCATCAAGAGGGGTTGCTGGCAGTGGAGGCACAATCTTCACGTCTCATTCGGTAGATTTGCATGATTGCAAATGCATTGCATCATGCGTATATTCCTAAGCTAATGATTTGTACATTGAAGACAGAATAATCGAGGAGAATGTCTGTAAGGACTGGTTTGACGTTTGCAGTAACAATGAACCACAAACAATACAAAATAAACTGCTTTTGTCAGAAAGTGGATGCATCCCTATTCTGACAATTGCCACTGGTGGAATCATGCCTGTACGTTCGCAAGATATATTCTCGATTCGGAACGTTTCACCATCGGAGACTCCCATAACCGCCGCTTACAAGATTTGGGGACAGACATTCCCGACGTTAACAAGACCGGCCTAAGGAACATCTAATCAATCCCATGAATTATTGATGAATAGAAAGTGAAGACTTACCTGGCTTCCACTCTGGCAGCAGGCTACTTGCTGGCTGCATTGCTGGGAGATGGGGATGACACTCAACACTATTGAACTTAGCTTGCTCCGTGATAACCATTTGAGATTCATAGCGTCACTTACCGTTGATTGGGACGCAGTCAATACCAACGTTGACGGGGACGAGATTGAAAGTCTGCTGACTGATACTGTTGCAGCACATCTCTGTCAAGCCATTGCCACATGACTGTTGAGGCTGGTTCGTCTGAGAAGGAGACGCTGACTGGCTTGACTGCGTTGAAGAAGCCTGCTGAGTAGACTGAGACTGAGACGTCTGCTGGGTCGACTGAGGCTGGGACGTCTGCTGGGTCGACTGAGACTGGGACGTCTGCTGGGTCGACTGAGACTGAGACGTCTGCTGGGTCGTCTGAGACGGAGACGGCTTGCCGCCCTTCCCCTTCTTACACTCTGGCTTCGGATAGGAATGGTCGAAGTCGCTGGTGCAAGAGTCGTAACAACTGTGACAAGGTAATTATTCGTAAGAGACGTAGGCAGCAGGGAAGAGGAAAATAAACAGATTACGGACCCGCCATATTGGTTGCCGCAATCATCGTTCTTGTACTCGCACTTAGCGCAAGCGTTGCAGTTCTCGCCCTTGCTTGGGTCCCCGCTGGGAGCGGCGGCAGCTAGGCCAGCGCTGAGGAGCACGGCGAGACTGATGAAAGAGACCTTCATGATTGGATGATGGCTGAGGTGATATGAGGTATCTGGATGGCTTGAATGCTGTCGATGAATGATTGAACGAAGGTGTCTACGGCTGACGAGAACTGTTGACTTGAATGATAGATGGTACTAAGAGGTGGGAGAAGTCGACCCTTCTTATAGATAAATCCTCATGGCAATCGGATCAGATCAAACCCTTCTCTCGCATGACCCCCACTTGACAATTACTAGTGAAAGCATCAAATTGGAGGGATAATGCAAGATGACAGGCCCTCATGACGAGATCAGACTTAATTGGGCCCGTCTGGACGCTACTCTGACCTGGCGTTGACCTGTCCATCTCCCGCCAAGACTTCCTTGATCAAGGGCCGATTGGGCATATACCACAGCCCTCAATGACGTTACGCAGCCGTACAACTCCCTGAAGCTTCAAGGAGAGCTTACAGCACAATCGGCAGGCGTGCTGAGACTTGGATCTGCGATCTGTCATGCATGAGACATACTCTAGGCGCTCGAATGCTTTGAGCCCGTCAACGACGCTCGAGCTTCAATACAACTGCAGTAATAGGAAATACAACAAGCATGAAGGCGGTTCAACTGATGAAAGCAATGACTGTGAAAAAAGTGGAAAGGAAATGTGGCGTTGAGTAAACTAAGCGCGGGTATCAGATTCACGTTCGGATGGCACGTAACGAGATGCCAAAGTATGATAGTGTACCAGTCAGTGCCTTGATGCAGAACGAAGCTTGTTGGAAGTTGGACACGAGGTCCCATTGGCCTACAGGTGACGAAAGTGATGGCTGACAGACACACGTCCAGCAAAGATTTGATGCACGATGAGTTGGCTGGAAATCCATTTGAGCCGATTGACATGGCAGAGCGAAGACCTTGGTTGGTTTAGAGTTGTTTTGTGAGCATTTTGTACCTGTTGTTGAAGTTCTTCTCTGTCAATTTTCTTTTGATTTCAGCAGACAGTGTTGATGTCATGAGGTTTGCTGCTTTTTCTCATTTATTCATCTTTTTTAACTCTTCTTCAGCTGTCACATTAACATTCTTCTGAGTGTACTTTCATAGCTTGCTTCAATGTAAGTGGGCCTGTATATCAACAAGCCACTTTGTGAAGTTATGCTCTGTGAGCCTAGAAATTGTGAAGATGGTGACATTAGCCATTGTGCATGATAAAGACTGTGAGTATGCATAGGACTTCTTGTAGCCTAGAATGAAACAACAAACAAGCAGATTTGAGTGTGGTTCAGATGTGATTCAGGCTCATAACCTGTTGAAAGTATTGATGTTGTTGTTATTAAACCAAACACTGTGTGCATTATCTATGTAAATGACATTAAGTAAACTAGCGTCTTGGCTTAAATTCTGACAAAAATCTATGTTAAAATTTGTGCAGTTCTGTCTCACATTATTTTAAATTCTGATTTTGTGTTATGTGATCTTAACACACATAAAACACAGCTAAATATTATTTTAGCAATTTAAGTAATATAAGATGTTCATTTTAACTTTAATACATTTAACAGATTATAAGCTTAATACTATACATAGACATGTCACTAAATTAGATCAGGTTTAATATAGAGTAAATTTTTAACTAAATTTAATTCATACTGAGTTAAGCAGATTTTAATAAAGAAACTTAATCTGACTTATTGTTACATTTTGATCTGAGATGCCTTGAATATTAAGGCTAAAGGTTTATGCTTGTTAATATAAAGATCTCAGTGTACAGTGTAAAGTAAATCAGTAGTTAACAACTTGTATTGAGTTGAACATGATTGTTTTCATGAAGGAAATGATTCTATCTATATAGTATGCTTGCTTGCTGTGCTCACTGTTGAGCTCATCAAGCTGACTCATTCATGCATCATTTGAGCTGTCTCATCATGCTCACTGTCAAGTATGTCAAGCTTATACTTAAGTGTATGCTTCATCTGTGTAACTTTATGTTCACTAGCCTCTTCTTAAACTATGATCATAACACAATTTCTTCTCTTTTAAGCGCTAGTTCTTTAAGTTTATATAAGTGAGATTTTCTCTTTTCATCATCATCAGCAACAATGCTTTTTAAAAATTTCAATCATCTAAGAATCTTAAAGAAAATTCAACTTGATGATGTGTTTACTTCTTTTTCTTGTGACTTCTGTGCTAGTCACAGTGTGAATTGTTTCATCATAAAATCTCAATCAAAATGTGATAAATGTACTCACTGCAGTCATTTATGTGTTAATGTGTTGTAAGAGTCTTTCAATAGAACTCATCTTTCACTCTGAAAGAAAATAAGTAAAGCAAACAGTGAACTGACAGTCAAGCACACTGAGCTTGCTGCACTTTCTTTAAAAGTTATACACCTTCAGAAAACTTTAAATCAGATGAACTGCTGTGCTTCACAGAAGACTGACTGTCTTGCTGTTGAACTTGATAGTGATAATGATGAGACAGAGAATGAAAATGATTCTTCAACACTATCATAACTGATTGACTCAATGTCATCATTCTTCTGAAACTCTATCTTTCTTTCTCAAAATGTTGAAGTGCTCTTGTGCAGTTCTTAAGGTTTTTTTGTGATTTTCATGTGTTCTCAGAGGTATTGTATCCTTTTTACTTGACAAGATAGTGAGTTTTCTCACTAAACATCTGTTTTTTTAAAATGTTCTCAACTTTATATTCTTCATCAGGTTCAACAAATGTTTCAGTGATTTGAAGTGATATGAACTGATTGCAATGTTGTAGCACAGAGACATAAAATACTGAGTGTATTTGCATTTTCTTAAATAAGTCTAGTTCATAGCTTATTTTCTTAATGTTCTGTTTGATCTGAAACAGTTTTATACTCTTGTTGTTCAACTTCTTGCTTCTTCACTTTACACAAATGTTGTTTGTTTTTAAATAAACTCTCTTTTCAACCACAAATGATTTTACTTCTGTCATTCATTCTGTTTGCTGCTGAATTCTGTTCATCAGATCTTTGTGCAGTCTTTTAATGTCAGTGATGTTTAGTATCACTCTTTGACTTTGTGATCTGTGCACTTGCAGTTCTCATCATATCTTTGAGTTGTATTCATAATTCACTCAAAATGATGTTTCTTTCATAATTTTGTTTCATGTGTTATTGTACACAAGCTGTGCTGTCAGCAACAGTTGTACTCAGTTGTTCTGATTTCTATTGACATAGTGTTTCAAGTATGTTTCAATCATTTGATTTATTTATTCACTCTGTTCATCTGTTTGTGAGTGATATGTCATTAACATCTCTTAATTTATTCTGAGTTCTGCTGTGAGCATTTCTCAAAACTTGTTTGTGAACAGCTTATCTCTGTCAATGATAAACTTCTTTAATAGTCTGTGATTGTTAATCAATTCTCACAGTATGATGTATGTCAATACTGATGCTGTCACAGTTTTCTTAAATGAAATGAACATGATGTACTTGATTAATCTATCAACTATAGTCAATATACTGTCAAATTTCATCCCTCATGTCAGATTCTTTAACATCAGTAACTTCATTATAAAGTTCATAGTAATTGACTCTCATGATGCATCTGATGTGTTTAGTCATGTTACTTCATCACATCTCTTATCTCTCTAAATCTTGTTTCTGCAGCATGAATCACACTTGATAATGTACTTAGTGATTCAATCTTTAAGGTCACTGATATTGCATCTTCTTCATATGAGATTCTCAGTTCTCTTAACTTCAAGGTGTTCACTGACTCTGCTGTCATGACATACTTGTATTAGTTCTTCATCTGTTAAGAAAGCTTGCTTCATCTTATATGTTACTGTTAAGTCTTTTGTGAGGATTTTCTTTTCATTTTCACTGAGAATTTCAATGTGAATCTTCTTCACTTCTTCATGATCAAACTGTTTACTTAAGACATCTGCTTCATCATTCTCATTATTCTTTTTGTAATGAATCTGAAATTCAGAATTGACTAACTGTTCAGCTCAGTAAATCTGTCATTGATTCAACTGTTTTGTTATTGCAAAGTTTCTCAAATTTTTGTGATTTATATAAATTTAAATAGACTTCTCAATATCTGCAAGATAAGATCTTTGATCTTACAGTGCTTTCACTATTACAAGAAGTTCTTTATCATGAATCTCATATCTTTTCTCAGATTCTGATAGTTTTCTAAATTGATAGACTATGAGTCTCTGTTGCTCATTCTCAATCTGGTACAAGCATGCGCCTACTGCAAAATTTAACACATCAGTTTTCAGTATCTTTTTACATGTTGAATTGAGTATCCTCAGATGTGTCATTTCACTAAGGCTTTTTTTTAATGTGTGAAACACATTCTTCTATTCTTTATCTCAATGTCATTTCTCATTCTTGCACATTAGTCACATAAGGGGTTTTGCAATCTTTGCATAATTAAATATAAACTTTCAGTAATAGTTCATCAACTTTAGAAAGACTTGTACTTTCTTAACTCATTTCAGTGAAGATCAGTTTCTGACTGCATCTGTCTTTTTGAGTTCTTCTCAATTTGCTCAGGTTAAATAACATAATTAAGGAATTTAATTTTCTTTGTTTCAAATCTGCTCTTTGACTTTTTCACATATAAAGCCCTCTCATTAAGCTTTTTCAGTACCTTGTGCACATGACTGCAGTGCATCTCAAGGTCATCTGAATATATCAGAATGTCATTGACATATGTGATCACAAAATCATTGAGATATTCTCTCAATGTGTTGTTAATTAATCTTTAAAAGATGACAGATATGTTTTTGAGCTCAAACAGCATAACAATGTATTTATAGTGTTCATATCTTGTTCAAAACACTGTTTTTCATTCTTTGTCTTTCTTCATTTGTACTCAGTAGTAAGCTTCTTTTAAGTTCAAACTTGTGGAATCACTTAACTTTATTTAATCAGTCTTGTAACTTTCTGATTAATGATAAGAAATAACTGTCTTGTTTAGTTATCTTGTTGAGTTATTTATAATCAACACATAGCCACTTTATGTCATTCTTCTTTGATATAAACAGAATTAAATATTCTGTTAATGACTTTGATGATCTTATGAATTCTCTTTTGAGATTCTCATCAAGGTAAGTTTTGACTTTCTTGAGTTGATCTTCACTCATTGAGTATAGTGACATTCACTTTAACTGCTTGTCATTTAATAGTGATATTTTATGATCTCTTAGCTTATACTCTGATAAGTTCATTTCTGATTGTTCAGAAATCTCATACACATTTACTGTTACATATAATTCTTTGCTGATTCAATCAATTCTTAAGTTCTTTTTGCATAATCAAAGCATCTTTAGTATAATGTCATACTTGATTGAATTGAGAACATCAAATGTCAACTTCTGTGAATCTTTTAATATCATGACTTTAATGTGAACCTGATCTGTTATTCACTCAGATTCTCTGTTGATCATATATATCTGCATAGACTTTAATGCTCATTACAGTGTTAGTTCTAGCATTTCTATCACTTATTGCAAAATATAGTTGTCAGTTGCTTCTAAGTCTATCATTGCTTAAAGAAGTCTATCTTATTCAATCTGAATGTCTACTCATATCTTATGATCATTGTTGTTCTTTTGAGACATTAGAAGCTTTTTATTCTCTAGTTTCTTTGAGAAAGCTTGCAGTTTTTTGACTGTACTGCATTGCTTGCTCTTCTTCAGAGATTCTGAAATCATTTAGGCTCTATCTCTTGCATAATTAGTTATATATATTTCTCACTATCTTTCTCAATATACTGTTCTGAGTGTAGACACAGTTTATACTGATCATATTCTCACTGAATCTGATTTCAAAGTGCTTTCACTCTATTCAGAAACTCAGGTGGCATGTAGTCTTTTAAAAAGGTTCAATGATCATCATCTGATGTCAGATACCCTGTGAGTAAACAGATTTTGATTTTGTGACTTTTAGTTTTTTACACAAATTGTTTCAGTACTGAGTTGATTGTTATTCATACATCTTTTATTAACTTATTAAGTTCTAAACATGCTTTTGTCTCTTTCATTTCTTCTTATTGCTTCTTAAAATCATCAACTTTCTTCTTGAGCTCTTTCTGCTGTTCTTTTAGCAGTTGTTAACACATCACTTAGCATTAATTCTCAGAATATTCATATCTCATTTTAAGTCTCATATCAACTTCTCAGTCATCAACATCTTTTGAGTTTGCATCTGAATTCAGAGCTGTTCAGATGCTATCACTGTAGTCTTCTTTTATCTCAGTTCTGTAAGTATCAGTTTCTTTAATCTGAGCTTTCTTTAAAATAGCTAATCTCTTCAATTGATTTGTCATGTTATCACTGTTTCATTCTTTCTTGAGTTTCTGTGAATATCATTCAGCTCTGTCTTTACTGCTCATATGTGTTCAGCACATATTGTTGTAGCAGACTGTTCAGCTCAGAGCATTATGCACTATATGTATATCTGTTACTGCAACTTCTTTTCTCTTTTATTGAGGCTTCTTACAGGTTCTTGCAAGATGTCTGAGCTTTTCACAGTTATAACATTTGTGAGTCTCTGCTCATCAGAGTTGAGACTTATAGAGCTTGCTCATGCACTGTTCTTGCTTTACTTGTGATTGCTGCTCACAGTGCTTCTCAATCACATCAAGATTCATAGAGTCACCTCTTCTGAGAATATAATGTCTTTTTCACATCTTTAATGTGTAGTGTTCTGTACACTTCATCTGTCATTCTCATTGATGACTGTCAATGTTAATGAAGATATTAATCATATTCTGAAGCTCTTCAGATCAATTCATTCTGACTATCTCATCTTTAATAGCTTTATTGAGTCCTTCACAGTATTGTAATACTAAAGTGTTGTTGTCTCAATCTGTTAGAATCACAATTCACTGAAACTCTACTGCATACTTGATTGTTAACTTATTTATCTTCAGAATGTGAAGTCATCTTTCTGCTGCTTATTTCTCATAAACTACCTCAAAGACTTTCTGAAGCTCATTCTTAAACTTCTTATAGTCACTAAATATGAATTTCTTATTATTCATCTGTTTCTTCAGTGTCTTGTCAAGAAACTCATGTAGTTTGAGGTTAACTCAATTGAATGCTGCATTCTTAAGATACAATACAGAAAACATATCTTTGTTTATCTCAGATCTGAACTTCATCTGATTAAATTTGATATATAACTTGAGTTTAATCAAGAAGACTCACAGCTTCTCTTTCTTGTCTGTGAATGCATCAGCTGTCAGTATCTTAAGTACATTGATCATTTACTGAAGATCTTAATGATTGATTTAACTTGTTAAAGCTGACTTTTGTGCACTGATTGTCATCTTTATATTGTAAGAATATTCAAAGTGTTATGTTCTGATCTGAGATGTCTCAGATATTAAAGCTAAAGATTTGTGCTTGTTGATATAAAGATCTCAGTGTACAGTGTAGAATAAATCAGTAGTTGATAACTTGTATTGAGTTGAACATGATTGTTTTTATAGAGAAAACAATTTTATCTATATAGTATGCTTGCTTGTTGTGCTCACTGTCAAGCTCATTGAGCTGACTTACTCATGCATCATTTGAGCTGCCTTGTCATGCTCATTGTCAAGCATGTTAAGCTCATACTTGAGTGTACACTTTATCTGCATAACTCTACATTCACTAGCTCTTTCTTGAACTATGATTGTAACAAGACTGTTTTAAACAGTTAAGTTTAATATAAGAAAGTATACTATCTTATTAAATGAATTGAATACTTTGATGTCAGTAATGAGTGACTTTCTTTTAATAACATTTATGTGAACAAATGTACAGAAACATTTTACAAAGCCTATTTTATAAAATTAAATTCATACATATTATCAGTAAACTGACATCATTCTGTTTGAGTAAAGTAAAGAGATTAAAGAAAAAAGAATTAAACATCTTAATATTAGAATATGTTTAAGAGAACAAAAAAGTGTTTTCTTTCTAAAAATTAGTTTTTAATTGTGAGATGTCAGTGTCATCATCAAAAAAAGCATACAGTAGCATTAAATCATCACTGTTACTTCTTATCATCAATGTTCTCATCATCAGATAAACTGCTCTTTATTTTTACTGCATATAGCTTTAAATTTGTTTAAGAAATAATTAAAAAAGCTAATATCTATATAAAGAATAACTGAAAATAGCTGAGAAGCAGCTGCAGAAAAGCTAAAGTATATCTTATAAAGAGTAATGTTTAAGAGATTCTTATTGACTGTGACATTACATTTAAGAGCAGCAATTTTACACTTCTTAAGTGTTTTTTTGATAGTACATTTATGTCTGCACAAAAATGCTTCAACATTCTTTATAAAGTGTTAAATCTTTAACATTAATGTCTTTTCTTCAGCAGTGAAATTGTTAACAGAAGCAGTTTTATAAGCATTAATAATAATCTGACACACAGTAATCTTACAGTGATATAACAGCAGAATCTAGATAAAAGTTAAACACAAAATACTAGAACAGAATGAAAAGTACTTATCTTCTTATACTTCTTGTTATTATGTAAACATTTAGTGCACTTAATATGATGATTTGAATACAAATAAATAATGTTTAACTGATTAACATACTGCTTAACACAGTAAAGATAACATAAGTGCAAAAGTGTAAGTGTGATGATCAGACTGACTGACAGTGAAATGTGAGATGCACTTAAAAGAGAATAAAAAGATATAATATTAAAACTGAAAGTTGAAGTGAAAGAAAGTTGTACAGCTTAAAGGGTTCTGTACAGCAGAAAAAAGATATGATAGTTTGAGTGTGATATGAAGAAAAAAAGGTTTCAGAGAATTTAACAGGGTTTATATATCATAAAATGACACTGTTAAATTGTTGAACAATAGAAATCTTTCAACAATGAATCAAATCAGTACAATAACTAGCTACAAAACATTTATTGAATGCTGTAATATCTACTCTGTACAGCTTAATACAAACACAGTGTATGTGTTTTAAAATTGATAATAATAAAAGTCAGTAGTAATAAAATGACTAAAACAGTGTTTTTATTAATAAATGTAATGATGACTATTAACAGAATACAGAATTATAGCTGAAAACAGCTATTCTTACTGCTTTTAATTAAATAAAGACTGTAGAACTCTTTTTTGTCTTTTTATTATAAAGTGATTTTTTAGATTTTTGTCATAAGTTGAACTCATACTAAGGTCTTATGATCTAGTTGCTTACTAAGACTCTAAGACTAAAGCACATTATCTTTTCACTTTTGTATGAAGCTCTTCTTTTTTTCTTCATAGTATTCTTCTTGTATTTAGAAATTATCAATTGAGCGTCAGTCTTATTGCAAACCTGTGACATTAAAATACTATTCTCATTTAAACCTAATTTACACTAAAGACCTTGCTGTACAATTGTTGAAATCAGTGCAGAATGAGCACAGAAACCTCTATGACAGATGAAGTAAAGACTGTTGCTGAGAAGATTTCTTCTTGAGCACAAATATTTATGACAGAACTATACAGCATGAAGAATTGTACAGAAGAGAACATGCAGAACATGAAGACTTGTACAAATCTTCTTTACATCTTTATGATGAATTGAGATCAACTCACATCAACTACATCAGTAGATACAGCTATTTTGACATCAGCTGTTGCAACATCATCTTCTTCTCAAGAATCAGTCAATTGTACAAACAGTCTCACTTTAAAGCAGCTCATTGCAGCAATGAGTGTAAATTAGCACTTAAAATGATGTCTTTCTGATTCACTCAGATTTGAAGAAAAAAGAGTGAAATTCAGACCTTGACTACAACAAATTGTTATTAAATTGAATGTGAACATGTCAAACAACAATGTCAGTGTGCAGTTCTGATACTTACACAGTCAGTTTGAAGGGTTGACTTTAAGTCAGGTCACATCTTGAATTGTGGCTTGTATTAAGTCAAACAAAGTTTTAAACTGTACAATCATTGAAAAGCTGATCAATCAGCTTCAACACACATACAATGACTTAGAATCAAAGAAGAAAGCAACTTATATCTTAAAAGCTTTAAAACAGAAGAAAAAACCATTTGCTAAACACCTGACCACCTTTGAACAAATGCTGTTGAAAGCAGAAGGCTTGAAATGAGATGATGCTGTCAAGAAAACATTTCTTAATAACAGTCTTGACACAACACTCATGTGAGCTCTGATTGTCACTTCAATCTCTGTGTCATATGATGAGTACATTATCTTGCTACAGTGAGTCAGTCACAACTTAAACTCAATTCAGAAGGCTGTTATTCAAAAGTGTCATACAACAACTACTATCATCATGCAACAGTCTCACATGAACAACATGAACTGAGAAATCACTGAGCACATCATTGTCACAATTACAGAAACTGAAAAGAGACACAGAGCACAATGAGTGTCAGAGAAGAAAGTGACAGAACATCATATAAAATAACTATACATGCACTGCAAAGACAATGACCACTTCATTAAGAACTGCAAACTTTTGTCTGCTGTACAATCTTGTGTCATCAATGTTATCACTGCTGAAACTGTGAAGAAAATGACAGAAGAAAAGAAGAACTCAAAAAAAGAGTAGCTTTTAACAAAAGTTGCAGCTGAGAGTGTATAAGATGTGATAAAAGCTGAAAGAAGTTTGAGAAACAGATGAACAGTGTTCTCTTCACTATGTCAACATTAATCAATAAGAAGTCATATGCACATACCTTGTACAACACAGAGTGTCTGTTTTATGAAATAATCACTTCTTGCTTTGCTAAAAATCACAATCTACAGTGCATGAAGATAAGACCTCATATGATTACAGAGTTTGATGAACCTTCAAATTCATCAGTAAATGAAGTAGCTGTTGTACAAATTGATATTAACAGACATCAGAAGTCAAGAACATTCTTTTATATTGTTTTTAAGTTAGCATTCTACAATCTTATACTAGATCTATCATGAATGAAGCAGAACAAGATCATATTGAATGTAGACAGAGTCTTTCTTACAGTTGAATTCACAGAAACTATTGTATGAAACAGAGAAGCTTCTGCTGAGAGTGAGTTCAATTATGTTATAATGTCAGCTATGTTCTTTACAAATCTTGTATGAAAGAAAGAAGAGAAATGAAAGAAGATTGAGATATTCTTGATCAGCATGACTGATATCAAAAAAGCCTTAACCTCACAGAAGAAGACTGATCTGAGGACTATACTCTCTGATCATTATCATGAGTTTTTAAATGTGTTTGATCATACAATGACTGAGAAATTACCTTTCTTAAGAGAAGAAGGCACAGATCACTGAATCAAACTAAAAAAGATAGATGAAAAAGAGTTAAAAGTACTCTGAGGTCCTTTATACAACATGACAAAAGAGAAGCTACTAGTGTTGCATAAGACATTAACAGAACTTTTGAATAAGCAGTTTATACAAGTCAGTAACTCATTTGCTGCAGTGTCTGTTTTATTTGTATGAAAGTCAAAAGATGAACTTCAGTTCTGTGTGAACTATTGTGACTTGAACTGAATCACTCAAAAGAATTGTTACTCTCTTTCATTGATATATAAGACTCTGTGAAACATTGAATGAGCTTAATGATACATCAAGTTGAATGTCATAGCAGCATTTTACAAGATTCAGATTGCTGCAGAGAACAAATGAAAGACGGCATTTTGTACAAGATATGAGTTGTATGAATGAATGATGACTTTCTTTGAGTTAGTCAATGTTTCAAGCACATTTTAAAGATATATCAACTGAATCTTACAGAACTTTCTAAATGAGTTTTGTTTGATTTATGTGAATGATATTCTCATCTTCACTGATGAGTCTTTGCATCAGCACTGAGATCATGTACAAAGAGTACTACTATGGCTTTAAGAAGTCAGCTTACAGATTGACATTAATAAATGTGAGTTTGAAGTTAAGTCAATCAAGTATTTAAAGTTCATTTTGAAAGTTGAAAAAAGCATACAAATGAATTCTCAGAAAATGAAGACAATCATGAACTGACAAGTTCTTAAGTCAATAAAGAGAGTACAGAGTTTCATAGACTTTGCAAACTTCTATTAAAAGTTCATCAAGAACTTTTTTAATCTGATTATGTCAATGATGACTTTTGTACAAAAGAACACACTTTTTAAGTGAACTGAGAAAGCTGATCAAGATTTTAAGAAGCTAAAGACTATGTTCATTTCAGTGTCAATTCTACTTCTGTTTGATCATACATGTATGACTGTGATGAAAACAGATTTCTCAGATTGATGCATAGATGAAATTCTGTTGCAGTTAATAAATAATGTGTGAAGGCTCTGTGTCTACTATTCAAAGAAGAATGCATCTGCAGAGTGCAATTATGAGATTTATGATAAAGAGATGCTGATCATCATACAATGCTTAAAAAAGTAAGATGCAGAATTGAGAAGTGTGTCAAGTTTTCAGATTTGTACAAGTCACAAAAATCTGAAATACTTTATGACAGTTAAAAAGCTTACAGAGCGGCAAATGAGATGGTCTTTAATACTGTTACAATACAACTTCTTCATACTATACTTGCTGAGTAAGCAGAATGAGAGAGCAGATGCTTTATTAAAACAAAAGCAGAATGTGTCAATGAATCTCTCAGACAACAGAGTACAACATCATACAACACAGATAATATGTTCTGAGATAATAAGCAAGTCTATACAGGCTGCCTCAATGACAGTAGCAGACATACTAATCTCTGTGCTCATATGAGATCAGAACTTGTTCAGTGAGATTACAGATCTTGAACAGATGTGAGTGAATGCTGAAGTCAAAGATGAGTCATATGATGAGCTTTGTCAGACACTTTGTGAGAAACAAAGATTGTTTTCTATTGTTTTAAATGTGAGAATATTCATAATGAAATGCTTCTTGAGCAATGAAGAAAAGCTACTCTTTTGCAAAAGACACTGAGTGTCATTCTCAGAATCTCTTTGTACAGAACTGATTCAGTATACACATAACTCAACAATGACTGAACACTCAGAGAGAAATGTAACTGATGTTCTTTTATCATAACAGTTCTTTTAACCTGAGATGCTACAGAAGATCTGTACATTCTGTCAAAATTGCAACAAATGCTGTATGAACAACAGCTGAAAAGACTGCTGACAAGGCTTCTTGAAGTCTTTACCTGTACTGAAGCAAATTTGATAAAAGATATTCATTGACTTTGTAGTAGATCTATCATCAAGTGAGAATTGTATGAACCTTTTAATTATTACAGATTGTCTTAGCAAGAGAATA